>Ga0126381_100003880_pt1 | contig 16203 bp, 13 predicted proteins | sample PanSoiMetPlot_28_FD_96465 | JGI IMG/M metagenome (GOLD analysis project Ga0126381, IMG submission 96465) | Tropical forest soil microbial communities from Panama - MetaG Plot_28 | ecosystem: Environmental > Terrestrial > Soil > Tropical forest > Bulk soil | place: Panama | collected 2016-02-17 | reverse complement strand
TGAATAGGTCTTCCACCGCGGCGCCGTAGCGGAACGTGCCCCAATCGACCACGCCGACGCGCTGATGCCATTCGAGAACATTGTGCGCCCAGAAATCGCCGTGGACGGCGATGCAGGGAACGCCGGCCAAGATTGGTTGCGCCGCGCGAGCGCTGCGCTCCAGCGGCTCCGGAAGTCCGTGCAACTTGAGTAGCTGTGCATCGGATGCCGCGGCAAGATCGCCTTGGGCAGGCACGGTGCTCTGAAAACTCTCCAGCCACGGCTCTACTAACGCCATTTGATCTGCAATGGTGGTATCGTCGTCGGGGCTGAGCTCATCTGCCAGCGGCTTGCCTGGCATTCCAGACTGAAGATAAATGAAGCCATGCTCCGTTCGCGCCTGCATGAGGAGTCGGGGGATGCGCAGCCGCTCAGCTAAGGGGCTCAGTTTCTCGAGGACGGCGCACTCGCGCGGCGGCCCAGAGTCCGGGGGCAAATCCACGTAGAACTTACCGACAACCGAGGGACTGTCATGGTCTGGTTGAAAAAAGAGCCATACCACGCCCACACCGGTTTCAAGTTGCACCACGTCCCACCGGCGCCAGCCATGGTCATGCAAATATTTGACGGCCAGATCGAACATCAGGTTTTCTTCACCAGGAACGCGAAATCGGAAGCGAACTGCCTCCACAGCCCGGTGTGCGCGCTGATGCGCAGGACTATATCTTTCATCTTTCCGCGCCGGCCTTTTTGGGGGAACTGGCAGGAATCGAGAAAATGCAGCAACGCCGCAGAGTTTTCCAGGGGAAGCAGAAGATTCGGCTCGTTATATCCGTTCCAAGCGTGAAACGAGCGCATGTCGCCGTACCCGGCTTCGCGAAACAACTCCCGGTAGCCTCGCAGCGAGTAAGTGTACGTCCGGTAGTCGACATTCGCACTGGAACGGTATTGGCGGCCGTTCACTCGGCAGCGGAGCGAGGCCAATTTACGCGGCAGAAGACTGGTGTAGCTCAGCCCGCTGTGGTCAGCGGCGCCTTTTAGCATGTCCCATCCAATCCGGTTCTCTATTCCTACATACAGCACTCCGGCAGATTTCAAAAAATTACGGATCGATCTTAGAAAGCGCAACTGGCACTCCCGCGGATCTCCTTCCGCCGCCATAGCGCACCATTCCAGAACGCCATTCAACACGATCGCATCGAATTGCTCGGAGCCGAACGGGAGGCCCAGAAAATCCGCGCAGATGACTTCCACCGGTAAATTGGCCTGCTTGGCGCGAACATCGATGAAGCGGCATCGCTCGAGAACGCCCTCCGCTGCGACAACGTGAGAGAAGTTATGTGCCAGCGCGGTTGCGATCGCGCCCCACCCCGCTCCTACGTCGAGAATCGAGGAATCGGCCGGCAGATCCCAGAGGTACTGAAAATCGGCTCTCCGTTTATCGCAGATGTAGTTCCGCAACATCTTCTCGCGGACCACTTCCTCAACCGCCGCCTGCCATCCGCGCTCGCGGGCGAGCCGGTTGGCCCGCTGCATCTCCTGTTTCGGAATCTCGCCCCAATAGTATTCTGGGTCGCAGAAGCAGGGAATGCCGTCCACGCACCGGCCTTGAGTGCCGCAGGAAGAACAGATCAGATGGCCTGATTGCTTCTCCAGAGGCTTGTGACACTGCGGACACACGAGTAAAATTGTTTGACTCGTCATGCGAGCGCAAACCAGCACATACTCGGTCTTGTGACGATTATATTACAAATGACAGCGCGTAGGAATCGGTTGTCGTACTTGGTACGCCGGGTACATCAAACCTTATATGGATGAGTTAGATTCTACCGCACTCACGAATCGAGCGACCGACGCGCTTCGGGCAGGATGCTGAAAACCGCGTTGATGCCGTAAGGCTCAATGTCGACTTCGTGCAGAATTGCTTTGCGCTTGAGATCGTATAGCGAGATCCGGGTGGGCATGCGGTACTGCTTGAACTTGTGTTTCACCCAACTCAGATTCTCGCGGAGCTTGGTTGGCCGAAGGCGGGTAAACCCGACCCAGCAGAGGCCGTCACTCATGGGCAGAATACCGCGCATCCAACCCAGATCAACTTCGCGCTGCTCAATCTGATTGAGATCGATTGTATCCTCGATGGTCATCGTGTCTTCATCGAGAACATGGATGAAGCCATTGACGGTCGTGAAATGGACCTTGCCGTCGATCTGAACGCCATCGTGCGGATGTCCGCAGAAACCGACGCGCTTCCCTGGTTGGGTAACGCAGTAAACGTCGTGCTGCTTACCACGGCTCACCCAGATATCGTCGCCGACTTCGATCGCGAAATTCGGATGCGACAGGTGCGGCTGGGTTGTCATTACCTTCTGATAGTCGGTGTCTTTGGAAAACTTTTGCCAGATATCATCGCCCAGCGCCGACCACTGCCGCACCGTCTGTCCGTCAGGAGTAACTTCCCCGACCATATCGAGTCCCGTGGAAACCACCAGCAGATTGCCATTGCGCGCCAATCCGACGAAGTGCACGTCATTAAACCACGGAAGAGACAAATACCCCACTCGCCGGAAAGAAGGCACTTCGTAAGTCAGGATTTCGGTGTTGGTCGGAATATACAGGCGGTTTCCCTGGAGGGTTGCGGACTTGAAGTTCATCGACGCATCGGCGCCGGCGCACGCATCCAGAGGCGAAACGTACTCGACCAGGGTATTGATTTCGCCGGTCGCGGTGTCCAGGTGAAGGATGATGGCGTTGTCGTACGCGTTCCAGTCGTCGTCTCTCCGCGGCTTTTGCCGCCCCCCGGTTAGGTATAAGGAAGGGCCTGGTATCTTTTTTCCGTTTGCCATGACTTCTATGCCCGCCACGCGAGTTAACACGCGGAAATTAACTTAAGTTACCCTCAAATATCGAGGGTGGCGACAAGGTGTAATTATACCCACATTTACTCATGGCACTTCAACGCGGAGGCAATTCTTTCGCACGCGCGCCCGTCTCCGTATGGATTATGGGTGCGGGCCATGCGCGCGTACTCTTCTGGATCGTCGAGCAGTCGTATCGCCTCCGCCACAATGCGGGCGTCGTCGGTCCCCACCACCTTTACCGTCCCAGCCTCGACCGCCTCCGGACGCTCCGTTTTCTCACGCAGCACCAGAACCGGTCTGCCCAGCGATGGCGCCTCTTCCTGGATGCCTCCGGAGTCGGTCAGGATAAAGCGGCACCGCCGCATCAGATCCACAAACGAGCCGTACGGCAGCGGATCGAGCAGAACGATATTGGGAACACCTGTAAGCAGCCGGTGAGCAGGCTCGGTCACGCGCGGGTTGCGATGAACCGGGTAGGCCAACTGGACGTCGGGCCGCGACGCAAGACGCGCCAGCGCGCTCATGACGCGTTCGATCCCCGCGCCGAAGTTCTCCCGGCGATGGCTGGTCACCAGCACCAGGTGTTTGGATTCGTCGAGCCAGGGCCAGTGACAGGCGACCGCGCCGCTTTCGATCCGGCCCCGAACGTAGAGCACCGCATCGATGCCTGTGTTCCCGGTGACAAAAATCCGTTGGCAGTCGATTCCTTCCGCAGCCAGCGCCTCGGCGGCGCGCGCAGTCGGAGCGAAGTGCATCGATGCGAGACGTGCGGTCAGGACGCGGTTCATCTCCTCGGGAAATGGTTGTCCCATGTCGCCGGTCCGCAGTCCTGCCTCCACGTGCGCGATCGGAATTCTCCGATAGAAGGCGGCAAGAGATCCCGCCAAGGTCGTCGTTGTGTCGCCCTGCACGATCGCTAAGTCCGGGGCTTCGGCTTCCAGCACGGGCTCGAGTGCGGTGAGCACGCGTGCTGTTAGCGACGCAAGCGTCTGTTCCGGCTGCATCAGGTCCAGGTCGTAGTCGGGCACGATGCCGAAGAGACCGAGGACCTGGTCGAGCATGTCGCGGTGCTGGGCCGTTACCGCGACCTTCACGGCGAACCGGGATGACTCCGAGCGTAGCCGGTGGATCAAAGGGCAGAGCTTGATAGCCTCCGGGCGCGTTCCGAAAATGAACAGGATCCGAATGCCCCAATTCTAGCGCGGGTGCTCGTCTGGCCATCATGTTACCGTTACGAAGTGACTCCCGGTACCCGTCGCCTCTTGTCCGCCGTGGCTTCGATCGTCCTGGCAGCCGTGCTGTTGTACTTTGCGCTGCGCGGGGTGGACTGGCGCGTGGTATGGAAGATCATTGCCACCGCGCGCTGGGGTCTGATGGCGGTTTCACTCGGCATTACGACCTGTTCGTGTATCCTGAGGGCTCTGCGCTGGCGCATTCTGTTGAATGCGGAAGGGCGGCTGCCCATCGCAACTGTTTTCTGGGGAAACATGGTCGGCTATCTGGGCAACAGCTTTCTGCCGGCCCGAGCGGGCGAAGTGGTGCGCAGTTTACTAATAAGCCGTCACGGTTCGTTAAGCAGGACCTACGTGCTGACTACGGCCCTGGCCGAGCGGCTGTCGGACGTGATTGCGCTCGTGCTGGCGAGTTCGCTGATTCTGCTGGGCGGCATCAATCCGAAGCCTCAATGGATCACAGATGTCTCGCGCACCATGGCAGTAGTGGCCGGCGCCGGCGCGCTGGCAATCGCGGTGATTCCGCATACGGGATGGTTGGTGGAGGCCGTGCTTTCGCGCCTGCCGCTAGGGCGCCTGCAAAAGCCGCTCATCGACCTCGCCGGGCAGGTGCTGCTTGGTTTGCGCGCATTTCACGAGTGGGGTAGGTTCGTGGGCTTCGTCGGCTTGACCGCTGCGATCTGGTTTCTGGATTCCCTTACCGCGATCACCGTCGGTGCGGGCTTGGGACTGGAGATTCGGCTATCTGTAGCGGTCCTGCTGATCACCAGCCTCGGGCTGAGCAGCGCCCTGCCGTCGACTCCGGGCTATGTCGGGATCTTCCAGTTTGTTGCGGTCACAGTACTGGCCCCGTTTGGCATCGGCAAGGACAGCGCGCTGGCGTTCATCATTCTGCTGCAGGCCGTAAGCTACGTGCTCGTGCTGCTCTATGGCGTGCCGGGCCTGTACATACTGGAAGGCCGCGGCGCGCTCAGGCGCTTGTGGAAGCAGGAGCAGCATTGATTCATTACGCCGTCAAAACGACCCCCGAGTTGACGGATTCCGAAATCGCACAGTTGCGCAACCTTTTTACCGACGTATTTCACCGGCCTTTCCCGGAGGACGTGCTGCGGCGGAAGTACTCCGGCTCCTGCCTGGGGCACTCGTTCCACAGCCTCATGTATGAAGGCGATCGCGTCGTGGGCGCTTTTTCGGCCATTCCGGTGCGCTACCGTTTCTTCGGAAACACGCTGCTGTTCGCACCCACGGCCGACCTGATGATCGCGCAAGCTTACCGGGGCCCCGTGAGACAGCTTCAGACGCTCGGACAGGGGCTCTTCGAAAAATTACGCGACGCCGGCGTCGCGTTCGTGTTCGCCTGCCTGCGCGAGGAGATGGCGATGGTCCACCAGGCTGTTTCGCGCTGGCGGCGCGTCGGCAAAGTGTTTTATTACCTTGCGCCGACTAATACATTGGTGCGCTGGGCGTTGCGACTGGTTCCGCAGCGCACCAATGGTGGGGGGAAGTGGCCAATCGAGAAAATTAATGATGAGGAGTTTACGGCGTACCGCTACGGCATCTTTCCGGCGCCGTATCAGACCGTGGCATTGCCTGGCGGCGGCGCAGTCTATACCGCGAAGCCGTTTTATCCGATCGAAGGGCTGCCGTCGCGCATTCGTTTTGCCCTGCTGCTCGACGTATGGCCGCTTGATGCGTCCACATTCGACCGCGCGATTGCGGCAATTCGCCTCCGCGAGCCAAACCTGCACGTCATCGCGTACCAGGGCCGTCTCCCGTTCCGCCCACGCGAGATGTTCCTCGTTCCCGAGCGATACGAAAAGAAGGCCTGGTGGCTCGCGGGCCGGATACTGCGAGATGATCTGGTGGACGAGCGGGTTTTCGATATCGCACACTGGAATATCAACCTCTCCAATGGCGACCTGGTCTGAAACCAATCCCGTGAACCTTCTGACCTTCGACGTCGAAGAGTGGTACCACGCCAACTACGAGGGAATGAATCAATCTGCGTATGCCGGCCGACCTACCCGCCTCGAAGCGCTCGTCGGTCGCCTGCTCGATCTCTGTGCACGCCACAAGGTAAAGTCGACGTTTTTCGTGCTGGGCTGCGTGGCGGAAGCCAAGCCGTCTATCGTACGCGCGATCCACACCGCGGGGCACGAGGTCGCGTCGCATGGCTACGGCCACCAGATCGTCCACTCGATGATGCCCGATCAGTTCCGCACCGATCTCAAACACTCGTGCGACATTTTGGAGAGCATCACCGGCGCTAAGATTCTGGCCTACCGCGCACCGTCCTTCTCGGTCACCTCCGACACGCTCCGCTGGTTTTACGACGCTCTGGAGGAAGCCGGCATTCTTTGCTCGTCATCGATATTTCCGGGGCGCACGTTCTTGTATGGCATTCCCGGATTTCCGGAGGAAGTACACTATCCCGTAGTCTACGGGCGCCGCGTGGGAGTGCTGGAGATCCCCATGCCGCGTGTGCGCGCATTCGGCCGCGATCTCGGTTTGTACGTCCGGCTCTTTCCGGCCTGGTTTTTGCGGCGGCGCGTCCAGCGTGACAATCGCCTGGGACGCGTGGTGACGTTTTACGTGCATCCTCGCGAAATCGATCTGCAACAGCCGCGGCTCCGGCTGCGCTGGCCGGTGTCGCTGATCCATTACTGGGGCATTGCGGGCTGCGAACACAAACTGGACGCGCTGTTGACGAGCCTCCCCGGCCGTTTCGGACGTGTGTGCGACCTTCTGCCGCGGACTCCGGAGGTCCCCGCGAGAGCGTAATGCAGGCGATTCAGCAGCAGCCCGCCCGCCTTCCCGTTGTCCTCATTCCGGCCTACCAGCCTTCGTCGGCGCTGCCCGCCATGGTGCGCGAACTGGTTGCATCCGGCGAAGTGGAAGCCGTTCTGGTGGTAGACGACGGCAGCGGCCCGGAATATCAGGCCATTTTCGATGCCGCTGCCGCCGAGGGCGCGGCAGTGCTGCGCCACGTTGTCAATCTGGGGAAGGGTGCGGCCCTCAAGACCGGCCTGAACGCAGCGGCATGCCGCTTTGAAGGGCACGTGGGCGTCGTCACGGCCGATGCCGACGGCCAGCACAAGGTGGCGGACATCCTACGGACCGCCCACGCGCTGTACGATCATCCATCCCATCTCGTTTTGGGCGTGCGCGATTTCCACGGCAATGTGCCGCTGCGCAGCCGCATCGGCAACGGTGTGACGCGCGGCGTTATGCGGTTCGTCACCGGCCATGCGTTTACGGACACGCAGACCGGTTTGCGCGGCATCCCTATGGATTTCGTCCCCGAGCTGATGCGCTCCACGCCGAACGGCTACGATTTCGAGCTCGACATGCTGCTGCGCGGCCGGGATGCACGCCGCGAAATAACGGAAGTCGCCATCGAGACTGTCTACATCGATCAGAATCGCAGCTCGCACTTCAACCCGCTACTCGATTCCATGCGGGTCTACTTCGTCTTCCTGCGCTTCGCGGCGGTCTCGATGATCACCGCCGGCATCGACAACACGGTCTTTCTCCTGCTTTACCATTACGCATGGCCGAGCGTGATCGGTTGCCAGTTCGCCAGCCGTGCTGTTGCGGGAGTGTTCAACTACTCAGCCAATAAACTGGAAGTCTTTCGCTCGCGCACCGGGAACAAAGTGGCGCTGCCTCGATACTGCCTGTCGGTGGTGGCGCAGGGTTTAGTGAGCTACTTCCTGTTCATTCACCTGAGTCGGCTCCTAGGCATCGATGTGGCCATCGCGAAAATCGCGGTGGAGACAGCGCTGTTCTTCGCCAGCTTCATAGTGCAACGGGAATTCGTCTTCCGCGGCAAGCGCTCCTAACCCTTCCACCCATTGCACGCGTCGATCACCGTTGCTACCTCGCCTTCGGTGAGGTAGGGGTGGACCGGCAGAGTCGCTTCCGAACGGCAGAGGCGGACTGCAACAGGGATCTCCGTCGCCATTTCGAATGAAACGTCGCGCATGACAGGTTGCTCGGGAATAGGGGTGGGATAGTGTTCCCCGCAGGTGATGCCGGCATCCTTCAGCCACTGCATGAAGTGTGCCTTTCGCTCCGGCGCAACCCAAACCGGGAAAAGGTGCCAATTCGCGCGTACTCCAACCGGCATGCGCGGAAGGGCGATCGACGGGTTCGAGATCCCGGCCAAATAGACCGAAGCATTGCGGCGGCGCGCGTCTGTCCACTTCGGCAGCCATTCGAGCCCGACACGTCGCAGCAGAGCCGCGTGAAGCTCGTCGAGGCGGCTGTTGTATCCCACGGCGGTGTGTACATCCTTGCCGCTTTGCCCGTAATCCCGGAGCGTCCGGACGCGGCGGGCCAAGTCGCGGTCAGTTGTCAGTACAGCGCCTCCGTCGCCCATCGCGCCGAGATTTTTTGTTGGATAGAAACTCGTTGCTGCGATCCGGCCCGCCGTCCCGGTGGGCATGTCCTCATGGCTCGCGCCTATGGATTGCGCACAGTCTTCCACGATGGCGCAGTCGAAAGCTCGCGCCAGAGCCGCGAGCTTTTCCATGTCTAAGGGATAACCGTACAAATGGACAGGTACGAAGAACCGGATATCGTGGCGGGAGGCAAGAACCTGCCGGCAGAGGTCGAGATCGATGTGGCCGCGCTCGTCGGTATCGGCAAATACCGGTATGGCGCCCAATTTAACGATGGCCAACGTAGTCGCGAATGCGGAGATCGGCGTGGTGAGGACCTTGTCGCCGCGGCCGCAACCTAGAGCCTTGAGCGAAAGTTCAATCGCATCGAGTCCGCTGGCCACGCCCACTGCATACGGAATGCCCCATAAATTGGCCAGCGCGGCCTCGAACGCGGCGACCTCGCGGCCCAGAATGTACCAGCCGCTCGCCCCGAAGTCGGCAAATGCAGCCATAGCAGCCTCCCGCGTGTCTGCCCACTGGCGCTTAAAGTCGTTGAGCGGGATCATCGCAGGCGCTTAGCCAGCTCGAGAAATTCGGAGTATTCGCAGATGTAATCGGCCTCATCGAATTCATCTGAGGCGAGCGCGAGTAACACGGCTCCGGGCGAAAACCGATACTGCGTGCCCCATGTCATCGGCGGCAAATACAGCCCTACCGAAGGGCTATTGAGGACGAACTCCCGACGTGTTTCACCGTCATCCGCGATGGCATTGCACTGACCATGAATGCAGCTGAGGAACTGGTGCAGGTTCCGGTGAGCGTGAGTGCCACGGGTTGCCCCCACGGCTGCCGACACCACGAAGTACCGCCGTACCTCGAAGGGGACGGAACGGTTGAGCTCGCAGATACTCAACAGGCCGCGTGAATCACACACCTCTGGAAGGCGGTGTAGGGTAACGCCCCGTACTGCCGTCAAAATTGTCGAGAATTCGAGGACCTCTAAAGCCATAGATGGGCCGAGAAAAGCGTATAGATCATAACATGTAGATTAAGGTGTTCGCCCGAAGTTCCAAAACATTTCAATCGGTACCACCTTGGGAGTAATGGTCTGGAAATGACAGGCGAGATACAAGCCATCGGTCCCATATGTTCGGATCGAGGATGCTGTTCATCCAGCGCCAATCCGGTTGTCATCCAGCCATCCACCCGCTGTTCCCCCGATATGGAGTTCGATTAGGTGTTACTGGGGATTGCTCCTTCGTCCCTACTCTTGTCGTTGGAGGCGCCGCAGCAGGCTCCGGTTTAGGCTCGTTATCCGTTCCTGCGTTGGATTCGGTAGTTGTTTCGACGGCGTTTTCATCTTCCGGTTGAGATTCGTCCGGGAGCGTGCTTTCCGGATGCGCGTTTAGCCAGCCTGGCTGCCCCGGCCGCAGTTCGCGTTGTTTGAAAGCGCCCGTTCCACGTCGGCAACGCGATGTTCCAGGTCGCCAACGCCAAGGACTTGGACGTGGGCCTCGACGGCTTCTGCCTCACCGGCGTGATCTGCCCCCCGAAAGGCCTTTGACGATCAATGCCGACGCCTCGACGGCTTCTTTACGGTTGGTGATTTTGCGGAGAGGAAACTCGATGAAGCCTCCTCACCGCGAGGGGCGACGCGATCCAGGCAGAGCCGAAGAGCGGCGGTGCTCCTTCCAAGCCTCTTTCGATCGTCTTCCGTACGAGTGCCTGGATCTCAGCCTCGACTATGGACTGCAGAAGCAAGGTCGACTTGCGGCTGCCGACCGGCCGTCCAGCGGGATTGCCGCTGGTGCCTTTGGTCCAACGGCCGGTAGTAGTGTTCGCGACGGGCTTTCTGGGAGATCGGCTGCGCCTTGCGGCGGAGATTGCCTCGTCCGCGCCGGCGGTGATCCAGTATTGAAATCTGCGCAGTTGGTCGGCACGACATCGGGCGTAATCCTTGTCCACCCTCTGGGCAGAGTTCTTTACAGACTCTTTCAGCCGATCGAAGGGGCGCGGCCGAAATGGGGCGATTTCAGAAGCCGCAGGACGTTGCATGGCGATTCCTGCCAAGTTGAAGAGCATTTCGAAGGGAAGGCGAACACCATTCCAGGCTGAAGGCGAAGACTGTCGGGAACTGTTCGAGTTCGGACGGAATTGTGTTCAGCTTCCCTCGGATTCCCACGTGGAATGGATCTGCCAAACTTGCTGGCACAACCAGCAGAAATGAGATACCAGCATCCAACCAATATATTGAAATCAATCGCGATGTGTCACCCTCGATAACTACACAGTGCAAATGTGTAACCACTTCTGGAAGAAGTCTCGCGTTGGCAAGCGAGACTCGACACAGTGGCAGCAGTCGATCCCTTTCTGCATCTGGGATGTGTGCAGGAGACCTCGAGCGTCCGCACGCTGCGGCCGTTCGTGCTGAGCTAGCGATTTTTCTCCCTGCTCGCCTGCTATACCCCGGGTGTCACAGGTGATGCGAGCATCGGCGATAACTCGAATCCGTCTTCTAACGAGCGATTGCCAATCTGAACCAGCAGGACGATTACCGGCAAAACAATCAACGCCGCTCCTATAACAACCGATTCAAGCGCAAGTGGATACGCAGCGAGCGGGCTCATGAGCCACAGCGCGACGACTCGTAGAGAGCTGAACCGTATAACAGACAGGCACAGCGGTATCAGTAAGGCAACGTCGAAAATATATACGTGGGGAGCGACAATAAGTCCGGCCGCCACGCAGCAGCTCAAGCATAGCCAGGCGCTCTGGTGACGGCAGATCCGAAGTAAGACGGGCAGCAGGAGCATGGCCGCCGCGGCACACGCGAGCCCGCGATATTGGAAACTGAAGCCCGGCACCAGCCCGGCCACGGACGGCATGAATTCAGAAGCGCTGTGCAGCGAGGGATGCGCGAGCTGCTTGATGTACTCCTTGGGCCAGCTCGATCCCTGAGCCAGGAAGGAAATGAAGATCTGTGCGCCCCACCCCGCTAAGAAAGCGAAAGCGAACCCGAACCGGCGCTGAAGCACAAACAGCAACGGTATAAAGACGAGCAAATGCGGCTTGATCGTACACACTGAAAGGATGACACCCGAAAGAATTTCCCGACCGTTCCGCAGAAGTTGAATGGCGGCTCCCAAGCATACCAAGAATAGTAGAGTGTCCTGGCCCTCCTCAATTGCCTCCATCGCGGCGATCGACCAGCAGATTGCAAGAGCAGCACTCCAGCGATCCGGCCAGACCAGCACGAACGCAACGCCGAAAAAAATGATCAACAGCTTCCATGCGCCCATTGCCGTGCTATAGGGCATTGCTGCCAGCCACTTCAGCGCAAGAATATACCAAGGGAATCGGAGAACGATTCTCCAATCGTCGTGTCCGGAGGCGTCGGGTGCCTGAACGGCTGCGACGACGCGAATATCATACAGTCCGGGCTTCCCGATTAATAACGCTCCAGTGCGGAATGCCGCGGCGTCCATCAGTCCGTGAGTCCGCCAAACGGGCTCCGACCCCCAGGGCTCATGATATGGCAGGAAGGTCATGCATACCGCTATGCCGACTAGACAGAGCGGGGCCCTCACGAAACTTCTGTGCGCTGAGCAAATAGTTCTTAATTCCTCAACGCGCGAGCGCGTGCCTCCGGGCTTCTGTCCGGAGGTTCGCCCGGTGGCCAGCTGAGGCGAATGTCTTTTAGAGGAAGGCCCCATTGTCGTTATTACGGTAAGCACGATGCAGCAGTGCGTGATCGCGGCGCACCGGTAACTCGAAGCTATGTTGCAAGCGCGGCTCGGTCTCTGATCGTTTTTGGGTCCGCGACCGTCGACTGCGCTCGCGCCACGATCGACAATGCGCCCAGATAGAACACGCCGCCGATGACCAGCGTTTGGAACAATCCAAAGTAGATAGCGAGAGTGAGTGCGCCTACGGAGCCCAGCACACTGGCGGCAGCGTTCAAAGACCAGGCCCAGCGGACTGAAGGCGAATGCCACTGCTCTAGTTTTTGAAGACCCGTGGGAAACGGCATACCCATGACAAAACCAAGCGGCGCCAGGAGTGCGACTGTCATGGCGACTTTGAGAGGCAGCGGCAGGCCTAGAGAGATCAACAGGAGCCGCGCGCTGAGGAGCCCGACGGCTACCGACAACACTGCTACCAGTGCGAGAGCCTTCACTAGCCGGCTGTCATCTTGCCGAAGAATCCGCCGGCTAAGAGCGCTACCCAGCCCACTGGAAACCAGCATGGAAAAAATCACTACAGTGAGCGCATACGTAGGGTGCCCGAGAAAAAGCACGAATTTTTGAATCATCCCGACTTCGATCAGGATGTACCCGGCACCAATGAACAGGAAGTAGAACAGAAACCCCCGCACGCCCGGCTGGCGCGGCAAGCGTGTGCCGAGCACCAGCGGTGGCAGCGCCAAGATCAGTGCAGTTGCGACGAAGCTCACCGCGAGCAGTCCAAACAGCAGGGGTACTGCCTGATTCACCTTGAAATCTGCCCGATCGCGAGATGCATTCTTGAAAAAGTTCCAGAGGTCGCGCGGCTGCACGGTGTAGAAGAAAAAGGGCCGGTTGTCGGTCACTGGGGTGATGTTGAATCGATAATTGCCTTCATACGCTTCCGGGTCGGCAGTATGCAACAGATCGTAGAAGGGGGTGGCGGTGTGCGAATCCGGAGTGTAGACCTCCTGCAATTGGCCGTCGCCAGTCATGCTGCGCAGGCGAAGAAGATCCCCGGCGGAGTACGGCGCCCGCGAGATGAGGACCGTATCAAGAGCGCCATACCCGGAGGCCTGTCCTGTGCGCACCACAATTGCGTTCCGCCATGCATCGGCTACTCCGATCTGACTAAGCGCTTCCCGTGCCAGTGCGATCAGCCGCAGCGATTCACGCGGCGGCTGAAAGCCCCAACGAGTGAACGCCACAATACCATCGGGTGTAAGGTGCTGGAGGTAATCCCGCATGGCATCCACCGTATACAAGTTATTCTCGGAAAGGGCAAAGGCGCCGGCCGCGGTAGAAGCCCAAGTGTCTACCAACGTAGCCTGAATCACCTGGAATTCCACGGTGGTACGCCGAACAAAACTGCGCCCGTCTTCCACCACCACATGAACCTCGGGCCGAAGATACAGGTTGTGGCTCAATGCCGGAAACCGTTCTCGCATGATCGTCGTTGCGATGATCGGGTTAATCTCGACCCCGGTTACGTCGTGGCTGCCGGCCACAAGCGCACGCGCGACATCCTGACCGCCCCCGGGTCCGATCACAAGGGTTTTTGCCCCTGGTCTTAGCACGTACGGAGCTGCCTGGCCCGGGCGCATGATATCGCGGCGCGCCGCTTCCGAAAGACGGTCTAGATCCCACGTCGCAATATCGGTGGAAGCATCGGCGTCGATTGCAATTTTGAAAATGCCGTCTTCACTATGATGGGCTAAGCCGATGCGGGAAAAATCGTTCCACTTCTGGAACATTTCTAGTGCCAAGGACTGATGCTTGGCAAACCTAATATCGATCAGACCACGCTGCTGGTTATACGGTAGAAAGGCCACAAGGAATATGACAAGTGCCACCGCCGCAAGGCGTTCGGGCACCGACCGAGCGATGTTATACCAGATAGCGGCTGCCACAGCGAAAACGATACTTGCCGCAAACACCGTCCCCACGCCACCGAAGCTTCGCAACAAGGGAATAAGCAGCACGCATCCGCCCGCGGCCCCGACCAAGTCGTAGAAGTAGACACGGTTTATGTTTGTCATGGTTTCAGAAACCGCCAATGAGACGATTGCGCCAGAAACAAAAAATGGCAGAGCGGTCAAAAGATACAAGAGTCCGAGGTCCCATTTGCTCGGATTGATGGGCTGCCAGAGCACCACGAGTAGGGCGACGATCACCAGCAGGCTATTGGCGACGCTGAGCCGTCCCAGTTTGAGAAACAGCGGGGCTTTCCAACTCGCTACCACGTAGGAAAAAACGCCTCCGCATCCCATCCCGAAGAGGGCAATCGAGATGGCAAGGAAAGCCATGTGATAGTAAAAGACGACCGAGAACAGTCGTGTGAGGGAGAGTTCGAGCAGTAAGGTAGCAGCGGTGGTTAGTCCGACCGATACATAAACTTGGGGCCATGGGACGGAGACGGGTTTGGATAACGTCATAGCGCAGCGCCTTTCGTGAAATGGGTTTTAAGAACAAGGCTACAGAGGCTTGAGCCAGCAGTCAGCAATCGACGCATCTCAACCGTGTGAATAATCGCGCAAAAGCATTTGGAACCGTGCACAAAACAACAGGCGGTACGGATTGCTCGCTGCTTATAGCACGATTCCGCTTTATCCCAGGATTATTCACTCCGTTACCCCTTCTGTCCTCTTTGGGCTGCTTATACTGCTGGGCCGGGCGGTGCAATGGCTGCTAGCGGGCTTCCGCCGGAATTCCCCAATAGCTGTCGGCAAATTCCTGCTGAATTCTCCATCTCCGGAATCCCTCCCAATTCCCGCCATACTGCTGCCGCGCCCAAGACCCTCACCCGCGATCAACTCCAATTTCGCAAGGGAGCCGTAATAACAGTGTGGCTCTGGAAGTTCGTCGGCGGTCCGAATAATTGAGGAACTGCTACAGAATAGGGGAGAGGCACTTTGCAACCACCCACGGCCTTAATCTACATGCACTGGTCTTAGCGCTGAACGAACGGTTCCGGGCGCGTCTGCAAGCATAATAAGCGCTGTCCTATCCTCATGACGGGTATACCTGTGCTATCACCCGGCAGCCAGAGGACTAGTTCATGCTAGTGAGCCGACCCGGCTACCCAGGTACCATCGCAACGCCTTCCCCAAGCGTACATGAGGCGTACGACCGCAATCGAAAATGGCCAATCTCGGAGCACAAGATGCAAACGAACTATAATGACCTGTTATGTTCCTCGCGATCGGTCTATCTTCCAGGCCGCCTTCGTTGGCTATAGGCAGCGTTGCCTATCTGCTACTGGTCGTGGCCGAGCGGCGCGACCTGAGTTTCGGAGAACACAAAGATGAATGGCATGTTCAACGCGGGTGCACAGATAATGCTCGCCCTACTCTCTGGGGTAGTCGGGGGTGGTATTGCAGTATTGGCTGTAATTCTAGCCCTAAGGGCAGTAATGGCAAGTGTAGAATCTGCTGAAATTCGTCGCCAGAAACTTCAGTGTCTGTCAAACATTGCTGGGCTGCGATTCTTGATTGGGCAGGACCAACAGTTTCCTCTAGAATGTACTGCCCGGTTCAACATGGAAATGAACCGCATATCAATCTTGTGGTCGGACGATCCAGAGGTGTTGGTAAGACTGAGAGAATTCCACGGACAAAACAGCAATGAACTGCTCGCAAGGCTCCTTCGCGCTATGGCAAATACGACAAAAATGCCACTGAACAACCTGGGTAACAGTGACATTGCCCAAATAATCTTCAAGTTCAAGATTCCTCCTGCCCACCTCAGTCAATAGCGCAGCTGTTTTGGAAGACGCGATAGGCGCACCGGGTCTGTGGAGGTCCCTAATTCGGGTTGCCCACAGCTGTTATCATGTAGCGGTATGAAAGGTGTTGTGCTTGCGGGAGGCACCGGCAGCCGCCTTTTTCCGCTTACCAAAATTACGAACAAACATTTGCTGCCGATTTACGATCGTCCGATGATCTTCTACCCGATCCAGACGCTGGTGGATGCGGGTATTCAAGACATCATGGTCGTCACCGGCGGCCGCAACTCGGGAGATTTTCTG
>Ga0126381_100003879_pt1 | contig 16205 bp, 12 predicted proteins | sample PanSoiMetPlot_28_FD_96465 | JGI IMG/M metagenome (GOLD analysis project Ga0126381, IMG submission 96465) | Tropical forest soil microbial communities from Panama - MetaG Plot_28 | ecosystem: Environmental > Terrestrial > Soil > Tropical forest > Bulk soil | place: Panama | collected 2016-02-17 | reverse complement strand
CTTCAAAGCCTATCATGGCGAGGAGAAAGCGCTGGTCGATCCGGCGCTGATCACCGCCAAGCGCGCGGCGGACGCGGACCTCAAGGCCCAGCTGGCGAAAAGCGGCGCATTGGCGGCCGACATCGGCGATCCCTGGAGCGACATCGCCAAAGTCCAGGCGGATTATCACGCCCTGTATATGCCTTACGGCATGATGGAGACCCGCGCCGGCCTGGGCTCTGACCTGTTCCGCTTTGCCCGCACCCTGGTCCGGGCGGCAGAGGAGAAAACCAAGCCAAACACCGAGCGGCTACCGGAATATACCGACAGCCGGCTGGCGCTCTTGGGCAAAACCATCCTCGATCCCCAGCCGGTCTATCCGGATTTGGAACAAGTAACGCTGGAATTCTGGCTGTCGAAACTTAGGGAAAATCTTACCGCCGATGCGCAGGGCACCAAGATTTTCCTGGGCAAGGACTCCCCCGAAACGCTGTCGGCGCGTCTTGTGCAGTCCAAGTTGGGCGACCCTGCCGTGCGAAAGGCGCTGTGGGATGGAGGCCAAGCCGCGATCCGGGCCTCGGACGATCCCATGATTAAATTTGTCCTGGCCACCGACCAGGCCTCGCGCGACATCCGCAAGCAATATGAGGACAAGGTCTCAGGACCCACCGCCCGCGCGGCCCAGAAAATCGCGCGCGCGCGTTTTGCCATCTATGGCACCCATGTCTATCCCGATGCGACCTTTTCCCTGCGCCTTTCCGACGGCAAGGTCGGAGGTTGGACCGACAATGGCGCGACGGTGGGTCCCTTCACCTATTACAAGGGCCTGTGGGAAAGGGCGACGGGCCAATACCCCTTTGAATTGGCTCCGCGCTGGCAGGCGGCCCAGGGCAAGGTCCATCCCGATACAGTGTTGGATTTTGTCACCGACAATGACGTAGTGGGCGGCAATTCCGGCTCGCCTGCCGTAAACGCCAAGAGCGAAGTGGTGGGAGCGGTGTTTGACGGGAATATCGAGAGCCTGGGGGGCGCCTTCGGGTTCGACGACCGGGTCAATCGCACGGTGATCGTCTCAACGGCAGCGATCAGCGACGCGTTGCGCAATGTCTATGGCAACCAGAATTTGGCGGACGAACTGGAGGGGCACCGGCTTTAAGCGAGCGCTCCAGGCGGGCCTAGTGTGGAAAGGGTCGGATCGAGGAATTATGCGTGTCGCTCTCGACCGGGATCATGCCTGAAGCCGTATCTAAATCCATGCCGGCGGCCTGGTGATAGGGCGGCACGGCCTGTGCAATCGAATTCTGAAGCGTCGCGGGATATTCGGTGCAGCCCGCCAGGGACACCAGCGCGAGGATCCCTACAATCGTCAATCTCATATATCCGCCCTGTCTCTAGATGGAAGGGCGATTTATCTCCCGTAGACGGATTTTATCAAGGGGATGGGCGACCTAGGGAGCGTTGACATTGGCCAGACGGTCGCGGAGTGCGCGTCCCCATCGGCCAAAGGCGTATTTGGCCTGCGCCATATTGGTCGTCGCGTTATTGATCTGCCAGACATCGTTGGGCACGTGCTGGTCCGCCATCATCGCGATCACCTGGTTGGTGGTGCCGTCGGCTATGACCATGCCCAGCGCGATCGTGCCGGCGGTCCTGCTGTAGGTGCGCCCTGCACTCGCGTACGTTCGGCGCGTACTTTCGACCGGCGCGGTAAGCGTGATGTCAAGGATTTCGCCGTTGATGATCATCGTGTCCGGGCCGGGCGTGGTGACGAAGGTGTAACTCTTGCCGAGGGCATCCTTCATCGCGTCGGCATATGCGCTCTGCAGCGCGGCCACTTCCTTGTCGCCGAGCACGTAACTTTCTCCGAAGGAGGGCCTAGTCCCTTTGGGCTTCGCGTCGCGGACTTCGGCAGGCACGCGCAGATTGGAGAGCGCTATCGTCTTGTACTTGGACCAGTCGGTGCCGGGCCGGATCTTCGCAAATTTCACTTTGGCACTAGCCAAAGGCACCATATCGCTGGCGCCTTGTTGGTCCGATTGGGACTTTGCGGGGAGACCGCCAAACCCAATGACGATGGAGATCGAAGTGATCAGGGCAAGGAGGGTCTTGTTCATGGCGCGGAGTTGAACTCTGCCGAACGCAAGGCCTCAATTGGACCTTGGTCCCATAGGCTTTGTAGCGGCTATGCTGCGTTCAATTTCCTCGATTTTTCTGCGTTCTCGAGAGTCCCAGAAGCCCAAGGCTCGCTCGAGTCCCTGCTTGGCACCCTGCCGATGCCCAGAACAGCCTAGGATTGCGAACAAGGAGACGAGGTCGAACTCCGATTCCTTGATTTCCTTGGCCTTGGCGGGTTCGAAGCGTACGCGGTGGCTCGGACCGAGCGCCTAGGCGTGACGGCTGGCTTTGAATCGCGCCAGTTGGGAGGCTTAAGAATTGGCAATCTTCCGCACACGCACAATGTAATGGTGTGGAAGGCTGGCCAATTCCCAAGCGTCTTTCTGGCAATCAGCGGCGGGTTGCAGGAATTTGAAGCAGAGTTTCGAAAAGATATTTTGAAACTCAACTGATCGATTTCATTAAGTGTCGCCTTCGACCGGCTATGATGGGGAGCTTATTCCTCTTAAGAGAGGCGTCCATGGACGAACTAAAAATGGCCACGGAAGGATATGGAGACGGCTTTATTGACGGCTGGAAATCCGTAGCCGGGACCAGCCCCATTCCGTCACACATCGGCATAGTCCCCGCCCACGAAGTGCCGATAGACATGACTTACTATGAGTATGGATATCAAAAGGGCTGCGAGGAAGCAGGAAGAGTCAAACTTCACTAAGGCTTCGGGCGGTTTGTGCCTTCTTCAGCAACTTTGGTCGCCAGTTCGAACAATTATAGCCGCAAGACCGAGGGCGCAAAGCCGTGGCCCAAGAGAATGCCGAGTTCAGCGGCGCTTGGTGCTGGCTCAATTATTATCAAATAGCTCTCCTTATTGCGAAACGGATTTCGTTCGTTTTCCCGCGTGCTTTTGGCTCTTACCGAGAGAAGCATCAATTTTCGCGCAGAGCTTGACCAACTCCTCAATGACGATCCTGTTCTCCTTCGCTTTGAGATTCACGATGCTGGCGCACTCACGGCACACAACCATGTAGCGTCCGTGAAACCGAGTGAGCGCCTCGAGGCTGTTGTGACCGCAATGGTCGCACGCAACAATGAGTTTGATCCGTTTAGCAGTGGTGGAATCGTTAACAGTGGCCAGGATCATGTTGGAATATCCCTAGGTATGTCGCGCTCCTAGGATACCGGCTGGCGGCGGGAGAGTCATTTCCTGCCCGACGCTCAGTAGAGGGACCGATACCAGTGCTTACCGCTAACCGACCGCGTCCCAAAGTGCGCCGCTCTCGGTTAGAGCCCATCCCCCGGGCCCTCGGATTATGAGCCTCGTTTCGATAAGGCGTCGGCGGGTTTCATTATCAACCGCGAACCCGTGTTTTACCATTTTGAGGGCAGTTAGTTCGTTTGCGCTGGGCTTCGGGCCCGAGGGTATTGAACTCTGCTCCATTTGCCATCTCCAACGATCGGAGACTTTTAAGTCTCTCACGCCCCCTCAGGGTTACAAGTGTATCGGCCGACTTCTAAAAGCTTCGGTAAGCAGGCCGAGTTTGTTTTTAACGAAATTCCGTCAAGAGGATCTCTGGCGATGGGCAGCAGGGTCGCCCCACGCTGGGTTCGGCAGAGCCGCACGCCCAAGCTGATATATTCAGCGGGATTTCGTGTCCGCTGCCGCCGTGTGTCACAATCCGCTCCAATAATGGACTTAACACCAGTGGCGGAAACACTGGCAAAAAGTGAAATTCGCTCACTTACTTTTGATTGTCCGCTTCAACTTGTTTTTTCCGCTGGCTGAGATCTGGTTCCAAGATCAGCCTTCGGGATCCGATTAAACCGGGTAAATCGGCCCCTTCGCCCAAGGCCATTCATTCTTTAGCAATTATCGCAATATCCCGCCGACATCATCAGGAAACAATTACGCGCCTCTAATCGCGCTAGGTGGCTCGTTGAGAACGTGCCCAACCACAATGATAAAGTTCCCTCCCATGAAAGTGATTAGACTTTCGAGTTGACCGGCCTAGTTTGAAGGTTGGTGATCAAAGCAAGATGGCTTGTTCGGGCTCTCATCGCTCACGAGCCCGACGTGAAGAGCGCGATGACAACCGCGACCGACTCGACCAGAATCGGTTCACGACGCGGCGAGGATATCAGCAGCCCTGCGGAGAAGCGACTTTCCTATCGGGTCAGCCTTTTGATCAATTTGATCGCTTCACTAGTTCTGTACGGGCTGGCTTTTCTCGCTATCAGAGCCGCCATACATTTGGTCGAAAATCTACGGCTGTGATGCCCACCCACGCCGCACAGCGCGCCGACAACTTAGCTTGATCAGGACGATGTAGAAGGAGTTTGGGATCTGGCGTCCATAACGACTTCAATCAATTCGCTCGACCGCGAAGTCTTTCTTAGATCGTAAGAGGCCAGCACATCCTCCGGCAGATCTGCGAGCGGTTTGAGATGATGTGCTTCGATGAACTGTCGCTAAACATCGAGGCGCGGCGTCCTCTCAGTCCCATCCGCCCAAAGGGCAACCATTAAGTCGGCTCAGCTAAGGAACGGCTAGAAAATGCAAAGTGCGGCACATCCACCCCTGGCGTGGCCGAGCTGGGTCTTCGGGCTCGACTTCAACAGCCGCTATGGGTTGATCACGGCTCGCCCCAAGGGTCGCCCAGACCAGCGCCGCGAACCAGAAGACGATCGTCCAGCCAAGGAAGGCATTCAGGGCGGCGATAGCCACGGCTGACCGTCTCCGTTCAGAGAAGGCAAGCGCCGTTGGCGAAAAATACATCGCTAGGACTAAGAGGGTGGCGCAGATATCGGCTACGAGAGTCATGGAGCCCCCTGTTTCAGCCAAGCGCAGGCTAACGGGGGCGAACCGGTGGTCGCCACTGAATCGGTTCTTTGTAGCTAACTCACTCCTAAAGGCTCGCCAACGAATTTAGTTTACTGCGCGCTGTGGTTGTAACGGGCGCACGCGTATCGCCCATCAGTGGCCCCTGCATTGCCTAAACTGGCATGCTCTGGTAACATTGTTCGCATCAGGGGTCGGGGGACTTCCATTTTTTGAGACATCCAAAACGGCTTCGACGAGTCGCACCGTCATCGCGCGGCGATGGCGTTTGCACAGCTATTTCAAAAGCATAAAGGCAAAACACGCACTGATTTAAATAACCAAAACAGAGGGGACATCACATGCTTAGTCTTAAGAATTCCTTGCTGGCAGGCATTTCGGTTTCTGCTTTTGCGGCGCTCGCGAGCCCAGCATTTGCCCAAGCGCAAAACGAGGCGGAAACGGTGATTGTCACCGGCACCCGCGTTCAAGGCATGACGGCCGCCGACTCGGCCGCGCCTATCGTGGTTTTGGGCACCGACGCACTGACACGGGGCACCGGCTCACCCGATCTCCGGCAGCAACTGGGCCAAAGCGTCCCCTCTTTCACTGCAGAGCAACAAGCCTTCGATACCGCCAATCTCACGCTGTCGGCGGCGCTGCGCGGCCTCTCCCCCAATGACACGCTGGTTCTGGTGAATGGCCACCGCCGCCATTACTCAGGAAACCTGCATGTGGACGGGGGCAGCCTTGGCTCGGCCAGCGACGCGGCTGACATCTCATTGATCCCATCCGCGGCCATCGATCATGTGGAGGTGCTCCTGGACGGCGCTGCGGCCCAATACGGCACCGATGCAGTGGCGGGCGTGGTCAACATCATTCTCAAGAATAAGTCCTCGGGTGGGACCTTCAGCGCGCAGGCAGGCGAATATTTCAACAATGGCGGCATCCCGACCGTCAATGGGCTGAAGCGTGCGGGCACCAGGTATGACCTCTCCTACAATATGGGCCTGCCCTTGTTCGACAAGGGCTTCGTCAACTTCACGATAGACAAGCAGTATGGCAACTACACGCAGCAAGCTGGAGCCGATGTGCGTGTGGCTGGTCAGGGGCCCAATGGCGAAGGTCTGCAAACCGGCCCGCTGGTAAACCCGGCCAGCAACACCGGCAGCCCGGACCTTCCTCTCTCCGTGGCACAGAAAATGCCGGGCTATCCCAGGATCAACCCCATTATCGGCCTCCCCCAATACCAGCTCACCCAGGGCGAGCTGAACGCCGCCTACGACTTCAGCGACAATCTCCAGCTATATGCCTTCGGCACCATCGCTCACAGGTTCGGCAAGTCCTATCAAAATGTCCGCCTGCCGGATCAGAACATCGCCACGCCCGGATCAAGCCAACCTTGCAGTGCCGCAAATCCGGATGGCTATAACACGGCCTCCAGCACGCCCGACGGGCTTACATTCGCATGCACTGGTGCCTATCCCATGGCAACGGCCGCCGGCTTTAGCGCCGCGCCGGGCACGCCAGGCGCGGGCCTCAATCCCGTCACGGGCCAAGTGATCTCATCCGGCAATGCCGGCAGTTTCACCGCGCCTGGCGAGCTGATCCAATATCCCGAAGGCATGCGGCCCCAAGAAGTGCTGAAGGAAGACGACTACCAGTACAATGTAGGTGAGAAATTCAACGTTGCAGGCTGGGCCGTGGATGCCGACGTGGGCTACGGCAAGGATATCGACAACATCTACACCTGGAACTCGGGCAACCGCTCGTTGTGGATCGACACCCACACCTCGCCGACCAATTTCTACGACGGTACGTTCACCGCCAGTCAGTTCACCGGCACCATTGACGCCACGCACCCGTTCAATGTGGGCCTGGCCTCACCTCTGACGGTGGCGATCGGCGCCGAAGCGCGCGAGGACACCTACAGCATCGGCGCTGGCGAACCGCTCTCTTATTATAAGGAGGGTCCGCAATCCTTCCCCGGATACCCGATGACCGCCGCAGGAAATCACAGCCGCAAGAACTATGCGGGCTATATCGATCTCGCTGTGGCGCCGATCGAGGCTCTCCAGCTCGACATCGCGGGTCGCGCCGAGCACTACACCGATTTCGGCGATACCCAGATCGGCAAGATCACGGCCCGCTATGACATCACCCCGCAATGGGCGGTTCGCGGTACCATTTCGACTGGTTTCCGGGCACCAACCCTCGCGGAAGAATTCTACACTGCGGTCAATGTTTCGCCCAACTCGGCCACCCTCCAGCTTCCCGCCGACTCGGCAGGCGCTAAGTTGCTGGGCCTCACGAACTTGAAGCCGGAAATCTCTACCAGCTATTCCGCCGGCGTTGTCGCCCATCCGATCCAGGATCTCAGCGTCACGGTGGACGTCTATTCAACGGCGATCGGCAACCGCATCACCAGCTCTGCGACGATCTGCGCTGCTGGATGCTCCATCAACGCGCCCATCGTCTTCCAGGCGATAGCGCTCGCAGGCGTTCACCTCGATCCCACCGCCACGCAGCCCGGCGTGACTGCGTTTCTCAACGCAATCTCCAGCCTCACCCAAGGCGTGGACCTCACTGTTAACTATCCCACTGACTTCGGTGAGTACGGGCTGATCAACTGGACCTTGGCGGGCAACTACAACCAGACCTCGATCTCGAGCGTCGCGCCCACGCCCGCGGTGATCCTCGCCTCCAACCCGGGCGCCACCTTTTTCACCGAGGCCAGCAATTACAACTTCGTGCACTCTTCACCGCAGGACAGAGTCACGCTGTCCGCCGACTGGACGCTCGACCAGTTCGGGGCCACGCTGCGCTGGTCCTATTGGGGCCCACAGCATAATTTGACCAGCGTGTTCGGCAGTCCGCCTTTCACTTACGATAATCAGGCGGCGGTTGGGATCCTCGACCTAGAGGGGCGCATCAACGTCACAGAGCAGCTGCAGTTCGCCGTCGGCGGCAACAATATCTTCAACATTCACCCGGACATCGTTCCTTGGGGAGGCCTCAACAACGGCAATTATGGTCCCGGCTACAACACCGATTCGGCCGGCGGCATCATTGCTGGAGCTCCGGTGGGTACGTCGTTCGACCCCAACGGTGGTTATTACTACGCACGCATAACGTACAATTTCTGACTTTTCCTCGGGGATCCCCTTCCCCTGTGTGGCCTAGGCCCGGACCGCAAGGTCCGGGCCGCTTTCAAAATTTCCACCAGCGCCACCTATATCCAATTAGCCGGAGGCAGTTGCGGCGGCTGTTCGCAAGGTCGTGGCTGAAGAGCGCTGAAAGTTGGACTGCCAAGAGAACCAGCGGAAAATGGCCCGATTTTTCTGCCGAGTGGCACCATCGCGGTACCCTTAAAATGGAAAAACCGCCTTTCGGCGGTCTTCCAAAACTGGAGCGGGCGAGGCGAATCGAACGCCCGACCCTAACCTTGGCAAGCGACAAATCCTTCGTGCTCACAACGTATTAGAATATGCGCCGATGCACGTCAGTGCGCGTTTCGATGCGGTTTAAATCTCAACCCAAAAGTGTATTACAGCGATCGCCCACAAAGTTTCGTTAAGTATTGTGTGATGTAGAAACTGCAACCAACCTGCAACCGAGGCCTGAACCCGTGCCGATGGATATCGCTCCAAGGTATGCCGGGACCGCCAGCGGCATGATGAATTTCGGATTCGCCATAGCGGGTCTGTTTTCGCCGGTTACCTTTGGCCTGTTGGCGGATATTACAGGAAGCTGGGTGGTGCCTTTCTTTGGCTCCATCGCCCTTCTCTTTCTGGGCGCCCTTCTGGCGCTCGCACTCCGGCCCGACCGGGCTTTCAAGACCGCGGTTTAAGGAAAAACGATGGAAGATAAACACGCCGCCAATATCCTTAATCAGTTCACGCGCCAGGCGGCCCCATTTGCCGCCGCTGCGCCGGTGCGCAACGAGGCAGCGCTGGCCCGAATTGTTGAAGCCGCCTCCACCAGCAGCAATGACACAGTTCTGGACGTCGCCTGCGGACCAGGTATTTTGGCTTGCGCCTTCGCCCGTAAAGCGAACCATGTCACAGGCATCGATTTCACCCCAAGGATGCTTGAACTGGCACGGCAGCAGCAGGCCGCGCAGGGCCTTTCCAACCTCACCTGGTTTCAAGGCGATGCGACAAAGTTGCCGTTCGAAGAAGCCAGTTTCTCAGTCGTGACCTCGCGAATCGCCTTCCACCATTTCGTCGAACCGCTTGTCGTACTCAAGGAAATGATTCGGGTTTGCAAACCCGGCGGCATGGTGGTGGTGACCGACAGTTCCCCTGCAGCCGCCAAGGCGGGCGCCTTCAATCACATGGAACGTCTACGAGACCCATCACACACCCGCTCGCTTCCGCCCGAGGAACTGGCAGGTTTGTTTGTGACCGCGGGCCTGGGCCATCCCATAGTCGAGGCTATGCCGCTTCCCTATGAACTGGACAGTTTTCTCGCCCGTTCGTTTCCGGCAGAAGGTGGCGAACATGAAATCAGAAAGCTTTTCGCCGCCTCGCTTTCAGACGACCAACTCGGCCTTTCGCCCGTCACCAGAGACGGGCAGGTGTTATTCACATTTCCCGTTGTAATAGTGGCTGCCAGGGCTCCTCTGCGTTGAGTTAGATGCCCACAACTCATGAGAGGTCGTTCGCGACCGCAAGGCGAATCCTGAGGACAACTGCGACCAGCAGCGATACTTCGATGGCCTGATCACCCAATTCTGCGGTTGGTTGGCGGGGTTATTTCCTGAACCTGTCCCGGGCCGGGCAGCTAGGCCGTCGATTCCGCACTGCAATATCGCGGTTTTAATTGCCAGCATTCGGCGCGTGTGAAAGGCTTTCCGTCATTGGAGGGGCGGGGAAGCCTTCCAGTTCTTCGCCTCTTTCGTCAGCGAAAGGGGATCGACATGACAGATCGCACGCAGGGCATGGGGCGCTTGTCATCAGTGGCGGCGCTGGCGCTAATTCCATTCTTGTTCACGGCTTCTGCGCACGCGCAAAACACGGGAGCCAATGGCCAGCCTTCCACCGCTAAGGGCGATTGGCCGATGTATTTCGCCGATCCCTCGGGATCGCGCTATTCGCCGCTGGACCAGATCAACGCCTCGAATTTCAACCAGCTGGTGCAAGCGTGGCACTTCAAGACCGACAATCTGGGCGCGCGTCCGGAATTCAAGCTGGAGGGCACTCCGCTTGAAATCAACGGCACCATCTATACCACCGGCGGTTCGCGCCGCGCGGTGATCGCGCTGAACGCCAAGACGGGCGAATTGAAATGGGTTTACAGCATGGACGAAGGCGCGCGCGCGGCGCTTGCTCCTCGCCAGCTTTCTGGCCGCGGCGTATCCTATTGGACCGACGGCGGGGGTGACGAACGCATCCTTTACGTCACCACGGGCTACAGACTCGTCGAGCTTGACGCCAAGACTGGCCAGCCAATCGAGAGCTTTGGCGACCACGGCATCATCGACATGAAAGTCGGCGCCTATACCGGCGTGCTTGGCCAGCCCGGCGAATACAAGCAGATAGACCTGACTACCGGCGAGATCGGCCTGCACACCACCCCCACGGTGGTGAACAACACCGTGATCGTTGGTTCCTCCATGAAGGAGGGTGCCCAGCCGCTGGAAATGAACAACACCAAGGGGCTGGTGCGGGCGTGGGATGTGAAGACCGGCAAGCTGCTCTGGACGTTCCATGATATCCCGCGGAAAGGCGAGTTTGGCTACGACAGCTGGGAAAACAACTCGGCGGATTATAACGGCAATACCGGCGTGTGGACCGGGATCACGGTGGACCCCGAACTCAACAGTGTCTACCTGCCGGTGGAAGATCCTACTAACGATTATTATGGCGGAGGGCGGCCGGGCAACGACCTGTTCGGCGACAGCCTGGTCTGCGTCGATTTCACCACCGGCAAGATGAAATGGTACTACCAGATCGTGCATCATCCGATCTGGGACTATGACCTGTCGTCGCCGCCGCTGCTGGTGGACATCACGGTGAACGGAAAGGCCATCAAAGCGGTCGCGGTGCCCAGCAAGGAGTCCTTTCTCTATGTGTTCGACCGCGTAACTGGCAAGCCGATTTGGCCGATCGTCGAGCGGCCCGTGCCGCAGAGCGACGTACCGGCAGAGAAGACATCCAAGACACAACCCTTTCCCACCAAGCCCAAGGCTTATGGGCGCAATGCGGTGACCCTTGACGACTTGGTCGATTTCACGCCCGAGCTGCGCGCGAGAGCGGCGGACATCATCAAGAAGTACTATAAGATGGGCCCGATGTTCTCTCCGGCGGTTGCAGGAAAGGTGGGGGGGCCTTACGGGGTTGTGGATGCAAGCGTCGGCGGCGGTGGCACCAACTGGCCGGGCGCGGGCTTCAATCCGCAAACCCATGTCGTCTTTGCGCCAGCGCAAAATGGCGTTTCCCTGCTGGGCGTCGTCGAGCCGCCGCAAGGCTTGACCGACAACCGCTATCTGGAAGGCACGGCGGGGCAACCCTTCCGCATCAATGGCGGCCCGGGCTTCGGTTCGGCGTCCGATGCGCCGAAGGTCAGCGCGGATCAAGCCAAGCTGAATTCGATACTCGCTGATGCCCCGAGAACGCAGGCAGGTCCGCCACCACCGCGTAATCTGGATGGCATACCGCTGATCAAGCCGCCTTACGGCGTCCTGACCGCCATCAATCTCGATACCGGCGACACCCTTTGGCAAGTGCCGCACGGCGACACGCCGGACGAGATCAAGAACAATCCGGCGCTGAGGGGATTGAACATTGGCAAGACCGGGCAGAGTGGCAATGTCGGCGAAGTCATCACCAAGAGCCTAGTGGTGATGGGCGATCCGCAATATTCGACGCAAGCCGGCCACCCGCGTGGCGCCTATTTGCGTGCTTACGATCAGAAGAGCGGCCAGCAAGTGGGCGCGGTGTGGATGCCGGCGCCGCAATCGGGTTCTCCGATGACGTACATGTATGACCGCAAGCAATACATCATCGTCGCGGTCAGTGGAGGCAATTACTCCGGCGACTACATCGCCTACAGCATCCCGTCGTCACAGTAAGTTCGGCGCGGAACTCCGGATATACCTGGCGTGGTGCGACTTAAGGACCCGGTTCCAGGTTTGGTTCCAAGGCTGACTCCGCATGTTCACGCTGCGGAATAGATTACTCTGAATCGCTTCGGCCGTTTTCCCGCGGCACTACGCGCTCAGCCCCGAAGCGCTCCAACATCCAGTGCGGATATTCCGACGTCAGTGCAGAAGTTTCGTCCAGCTTGGTCATTTCTTCGGCGGTCAGTTTCAAGTCGACCGCTTCCAGATTGTCGTCCAACTGTTTTTCATTGCGCGCACCGATGATCACACTGGTCACCCAGGGCTTGGCCAGGACATAAGCTAGTGCCACCCGCGCCACCGAAGAATTATGCGCCTTGGCGATGGGACGCATGACGGCCACGATGTTGTCCGCCTTGTCCTTGTCCAGCGGCGGGAAATCAAAACTCTTGCGCCTTCCTTCGGCCTTGCCTCCAACGCCGGGCGAGAATTTACCCGATAGGTAGCCGCCAGCAAGCGGGCTCCAGGGCAAACAGGCAATTCGATCTTCCTCCACCAGGGGCACTAGTTCGCGTTCCAATTCGCGCCCGGCGATGGAGTAATAGGCCTGCAGGCTGTCAATTCGAGCCCAGCCATGGCGCTCGGCGATGCCATTGGCCTTGGCGATGCGCCAAGCGGTCCAATTGGAAACACCGACATAGCGCACCATACCTTGGCGGACGAGATCGTTCAGCGCCTGCATGGTTTCTTCCACGGGGGTGATCAAATCGGTGGCGTGGATCTGGTAAAGGTCCACGTAATCGAGTTTGAGCCGCTCAAGGCTGCGAGAAATTCCATCCATTATGTGGCCGCGCGACGCCCCGATATCGTTCACACCCTTGCCCATGCGGCCATAGACCTTCGTCGCCAGCACGAATTCGCTGCGCTGAAGGCCCAAGTCGCGGAAGGCATGGCCGGTCATGATCTCAGAATTGCCAGCGGAATAGACATCGGCAGTGTCAAAGAAATTCACGCCGGCCTCGAGGCATTTGTTAATCAGATGGGTGGCCTCCTTCTGGTCAGAATTGCCGATGACACCCCCAAGAAAATTCTCGCCGGAAAAGGTCATGGTGCCGAAGCAAATTCTGGAAACATAAAGGCCGGTGCGGCCGAGGCGGTTATATTTCATGGAGACAATCCTTCAGGCTTGGCGACGAATTCAGGCAAGAGATTTTAAGCCCAATCAATTGGAATGGCACGGCCGTTTGCGCCCGACAGTCTCCCTCAGCTGTATCGCAAGGAAGCCACAGCCCGGGCTCGGGAACTCGCTTCGGTATTTCGGGAGTTACAAGCGCAGGGGCTTTCGGCACGGGCTATTGCGCGCGCGGGCGAAATTCATTTGAAGGGGCCAGTACTAGCTGAATACTACGCCTCGGTTGAAATTTGCCCTGTGTTCTATACGCTTTCCTGAGCTCTTCCGGGGGTGCCAATGCAGCGGTTTTCTTGTCTAGCTCTGGGACTATTTGCGATTCTGAGCGCCGCGGTAGCAGTGCAAGCGACCGAGAATGGGCCACGCGAAGTACTGCCAGACACGGTAGTGCCGCTGCATTACGACCTTCAAATCTCGCCGGACGCCGCCGCGTTGCGCTTTCGGGGCAAAGTCGCCATCACCGTGATGGTAAAAGTGCCGGTGCAAGACATTACTGTTAATGCCGACGGTCTCATTTTCGCCGACGCCAGCCTCGACCAGACGCAACTCGCGTTGACGCCACCCGACGTTAAGTTGGGCAGGGAGACGCTGCACGCGTCAACACCGGTGACAGCGGGCCAACATGTCCTCACTATTGACTACAGCGGCCCAGTCACCCGCAACACGCTCGGCTTTTTTGCGATGGACTATCAAGGCCCAGACGGGCCGCGCCGTACGCTGGCTACAAATTTTGAGCCGACTGGCGCCCGGAAGTTTCTGCCGTGCTGGGATGAACCTGCTCGCAAAGCAACTTTTACCATCAGCGTTGATGAACCAAGAGATCAAATGGCGGTTTCAAACATGCCGGTTGATCAAGTGGCGCCGCTCTCAAATGGTCTTCAGCGTGTCCGCTTTCGCCAATCACCAAAAATGTCAACCTATCTGTTGTTTCTGAGCCTGGGCGATTATGAGCGCGTGAAACAGACCGTTGATGGAGTGGAAGTCGGTGCGGTCGTCAAACGAGGTGACACTGGCAAGGCAGCCTATGCTCTCGATCAAGCGGGTAAGATTTTGCACTATTACAATAGCTATTTCGGCGTCCGCTTTCCGCTGCCCAAGCTGGATCTGATCGCTGCGCCTGGCGAAATTAGCGGTGGTTCGATGGAGAATTGGGGTGCGATCTTCTACTCACAACAGCACCTTCTGTTTGACCCCAAGACTTCCACCGAAAGCGACCGCCAACTCGTGTTCGAGGTTATCGCCCACGAAATGTCGCATCAGTGGTTCGGCGATCTGGTCACCATGGCTTGGTGGGACAATCTCTGGCTCAATGAGGGGTTTGCCCGCTGGATGCAAACCTATGCCGCGGATGATCTACACCCGGAATGGAAGACGGGTCTGCGGGCGCTCTCGATTTTTGAGGGTGGCAAGCAGGCCGATTCTATCCCTTCTACTCATCCGGTGGTTCAGAGCATCCTCACCGCTGATCAGGCAGCACAGGCTTTCGATCAAATCACTTATGACAAGGGCGCGGCGGTGATCACCATGATCAACGCCTACGTTGGACGCGATGTCTTCGAGAAAGGCGTTCAGGCCTATATGCGCGCCCACGCCTACGGCAACACGGTCGACAGCGATCTGTGGGGCGAGATCCAGAAGGCCGCTGGCAAGCCAATACTTCAGATAGAGCACGACCTCACGCGCCAAGAAGGCGTGCCGTTGATCCGGGGGGCCTTCGGAAAGGGTGCCGTTGTTTTAAGCGAGGGCCGCTTTGCCGCTGATCCCACCACCATCGCCAATGCCGCGTCTCAAAATTGGTTACTCCCCATCTCCGTGCAGAGCCTGGCGGGAGGCCCCGCTGTGACTTCATTGCTCAAGGGCCCTGTTCACTTCAGCATGGCTCCGCCCGCTCTGATCAATGCCGGACAGAAGACTTATGGCCGCGTGCTCTACCCCGCTGGCGCGGTGACAGCCCTTTCCTCCGCCTTTCCTGAGCTAGGCGCCACCGATCAATACGGCCTTCTCAATGATGCTGCCGCATTGGGATTTGCGGGCTATCAGCCGGCAGGGGATATGCTCACGATGATGGCATCTCTGCCAGCGAGCGCTGATCCAATCGTGTGGCAACGCGCCTTAACGCTTCTCGCCGAGATTGATAGCCATTATTCCGAAGGTGCCGACAAATCGGCGTTCCGCGCCTTCGCGTTGAAGCTGCTACACCCGCTCTCAGCGCGGCTGGGACGTTCGGCGAAAGCGGGCGAGGATGGCAACATTCAAACGTTGCGTGTCGCACTCAATCGTCTCGAGGGGCGCTTTGGAGATCTCGGCGTCATCGCCTGGGCTAGGGGAAATGTGAATGACGTCGCCGTCAATCCAGCCGACCGGCGTGCGGCGCTCGATATCGTAGCGGCGAACGCCAATGCCGCTGCTTTCGACGCTCTCCTGGAGAAGGCCCGCGCTGAAAGGGATCCGCTGGATAAGCAACATATTTTCGAAGCACTGGCAGAAGTGCAGGACCCGGCGCTTGCCAAGCGTATGGTTGAAGTCGCTTTCGGAAGCGAACCGCCCGCGGGCATGACGCCATCGCTGCTTGAGTCGCTGAGCGAAAATCATCCCGATGTGACGTGGGATGGCGCCATAGCTCATCTCAAGGATCCAAAAACGCCGATCGAGATTACGCTGCGCTGGGAACTCGTGGTCGGTATTGCTTCCGGCTCAACTCTTCCTGCCCGCATCTCGGCCATCCAGGATTATGAAATGACTGTGCCAGAGCCTGCGCGCCGGCCTTTCCTGGGCGCTATCGCGGCCATCAAGCAGAACCAGCACATAAGGGAAAAAGCTGTTCCAGAAATCACCGCTTGGATCGCGGCCCGGAAAACGTGATTTGTGCTGCTGAAATTGCGGCTAGTGCAGTCACCACATTGTGAACGATCACTCCCGGCACGCCATCGCGCTCTTTCATCAATTATTGTGTGGCGCAGAACCGGCAACCGGGCTGCAACCACGCCGGCATGACGAGCGGGGCGATCCCTTCTTTGCGCTCAGTACATGCAGGACTGAGGCGG
>Ga0126381_100003878_pt1 | contig 16210 bp, 9 predicted proteins | sample PanSoiMetPlot_28_FD_96465 | JGI IMG/M metagenome (GOLD analysis project Ga0126381, IMG submission 96465) | Tropical forest soil microbial communities from Panama - MetaG Plot_28 | ecosystem: Environmental > Terrestrial > Soil > Tropical forest > Bulk soil | place: Panama | collected 2016-02-17 | reverse complement strand
TGAGATTGAGTTGCGTAGTCGGGGTCGTCGCGCTTCCGGAGTAGAGGATAATCTGCTGATGCTGTGCCGAGGCGCCCGCGTTCACTGTCGAGTAATGTGACTCGAACACTCAATGTTCCAAAATCTACACCTGCGACAATCGCCACTTCTCTTCTCCTGGAATATTCAGCGCGCAGATGGACTGCGACTCGATGGGGTTGAAACCGGATGGTCAAGCGCCGCTAAATCACCACAATGATTTTGACGAACCAATCACCCGCGGCTACGCCTTGAAGGCCCGCATGTAATCGGCATCTACCTTCAGCGACTCCTTCCACGGCATATCGAACGCCTCCTGCTCGACAAATGCGTGTTCGATATTCTGCGTCTTCGCTGCCTGTGCGAAAACAGGACTGTAGTCGATACTTCCCTGCCCCAACTCCGTCACCTTTGCGTCATGGCTGTCGGGTGAGGGAGTGGCCGGAAGTTTGAAGTCTTTCACGTGAAGCATCGTGATTCGGTGCGGGTGGTCCTTGAGGATTGCAGCCGGATTCAAGCCGGCCACCATCGCCCATCCGCAATCAAGCTCAAACGTCACCCTCTTCGGATCGGTCAGCCGCAGCAACTCTGCGTATGGTGTCTTTCCCTCGGTCACAGCAAACTCGGGAGTGTGGTTGTGATACCCAAAGCGGATTCCGGCGGCTGCTGCCTTGTCGCCAAAGCTGTTGAACTGCTCGGCGTTGTAATGCCAGTCATCGAGCGTAAGTGTCCTTCGCCCGCCCGGCGATCCTGCCGCCGGTGGATTCCGGAGTCCAGGGCTCGAGCAAATGACAAAACTCACCCCAAGCTCCTTGTCATACTCGACGATCTCATCAAAGCGAGTATGCAAGTCTGCAAACGGACGGTGCGCGCTGACGCAGCGCAGGCCCGCCTTATCGATTGACGCACGAATCTCCTTCGCGGTCTTCTTCGGCAACGAAGCCGCTTCCACTTCAACGAAACCAGCGCCTCTCACTCCAGCCAGCGCGGCGTCTAAGTCCTCCGCCATCTGCTGACGGACGGAATAGAGTTGAATCCCCAGCGGCAGACCAAATGGAGTTGCCCATGAAACGCGGTCTGCCAGGCCCAGCGCTGCGACTGCTGCTGCCGTTCCGATGAATTCTCTGCGCGAAATCTTCATTCCATCTCCTCTAGAGGTTGCCTTTGTTCACTTCGCTGGCAAGATGCTCCGATGCCCGCATCGACAACGCCAGGATTGTCATGGTCGGGTTCTGCCAGCCCGCACTTGTGAAACTCGCCCCATCGACGACCAATAGATTCTTGTGGTCGTGGCTTTGGCACCAGTTGTTCAGTACGCTGCGCTTCGGGTCATCCCCCATACGGCATGTGCCCACCTCGTGAATGCTGTAGCCCGGAGGATTCGGCACCGCGTTCTTCGACAGCACCTCGAAGCCGGCCGCCTCAGCCACGGTTGACCCAACTTCTACGGCGTCCTTTGCCATGTTGAACTCGTTGTCGCTGTATTGGGTCTCAACATGCAACACGGGGATGCCCCAGGCATCAACCTTGTCCTTGTTGATCCGGACATGGTTCTCGTAGCGTCCCAGCACCTCGCCCATGATCGTCATGAAGAACGCGCTGCCGTGGTACTCCTCAATTTTCCGTTGTAACTCTGCGCCATAGGTCGCAAAGTTCCGCGGGTGGACCGGGCCCATGCTACTCGTCACATTCAGAGCGTAGCCACGTAGAAACGAATCGCTCTTCGAGTCGATGTTCCGAAAGCGGGGAACAATTGCTCCTCCGCCCATCAACTCCCGTGTTGCCTTCCCGTTGCGCGCTTCCGGCACCGAACATGTCAGTCCTGCGCCATAGATCTGATCCATCAGATAGCGTCCAACCAGGCCGCTTGAATTTCCAATTTTTGAGTTCAGGAGCAGGCGGGTACTTTCCAGCGTTCCCGCGGCAAGCACTACGATGCGCGCCTTTGCATGCATCTCGCGATGCGTCAAACGGTCAACGAAATGGCACCCGTTCGGCTGTCCGGTGTTCTTGTCCACGGTTAATTCCCGCACGACCGCGTTGGCGATTGAGATCAGCTTTCCTGTCTTCTCCGCGTCCGGCAGCAGGAGATTCACTGAGCTCGCCAGTCCATCGCGGCCCAATGCCCTGCGTTGCTTGCAGACAGGCATGTTGAACCTCTTGCCAGCTTCCATGAACCTTCGCATCGACTCCGACCACGGCTCGCTATCCAGTACAAAGTTGCCATCGGGCATCTGCGGAGGCCCATCCATGGCCCCGGACACCTGGAAGATCTCTTCCACCCGCGAGTAGTACGGCGCCAGGTCGGCGTGGCTGATCGGCCAGTCTTCCCCAAATCCATCGCGCGACTTCGCCTTGAACTCGTAGTCGCTCAGCCGGAACGATTGCCGCGACCAGAAGAGCGATCTGCCACCAAACAAACGCACACGGACCCAGTTGTACGGGTTTTCCGCAGGAAACGTATAGGGGACCTGTTGCTCGTCGACCCAGACGTTTGCGTTGAACTCGTTTGCCTGAAAGACATGCTCCAACCGCCCGGGCGGCTTGAACCCGCGGTAAGGAAGCTCATATGCAGCTTTGTGTTGCGCGTCTCGCGCCACATCGGCAACCGGTCCCGCGTTCAGCATGAGGCAGTGGGCTCCGCTCTCCGTAAGGATCTTCGCTGCCATGCCGCCGGCGTGCCCTGATCCAATAATCAACACGTCAAATACTTCGTTAATTGTCATCAGTTCTATCGGTCCAGTTGGGTTTACCGCGGATACGAGGGGATCTTGTGCGATGCCTTCGGAACAGCCTTCACATGAGGCATGCCAGTGGAGCCAGAGCATGCCGAACAGATCTCCGGCTGAAACTGCATCGGATACCAGTACAGCCCGGACGGCGCAGCGTCTTTCGGCTCGCCTGAGACGGTTTCGCTCCACGCCTTCGAGTTCAATGTCGCTGTCCGAATGTCATCATGTGCAATATTGATGAAGTTTTCTTGCAACTCCGTTGGAGGATGGTCGTTCATCCAGGTGCGGAGCCACGGCTTCAACAGCGCGTCTACCTGCACATCGTCTAGCTTCGCAAATGGTCGCTTGTATTTGGACTGAGCCTCTGCATCAAGCCAGTTCAGACCATCCACATACATCGCCTGGCGCGATGCTGGAGATGAACCGATAAGAAAATCAAGAAACACCGGGGTCTCTGCCTGCAGAGCACCGGGCTTACCTTCGAGCGGCGGCAGAAATACATCGCTGAGCCGGACGAGGGTCGCCATCTGCGCTGCGGTGAAGAAGCGCTGCTCGGACTCTGTAATGGTATCGGCGACCTCAGTCTGAGGGAGGGGGGTCTTCGGATTCAATCCGAGGGTCCACGGGACGGGCGCTGGGGGCGGCAATCCAGTTTTGCCGGCCTGCTGTGACAGCAAAGCTCTCGGTGCAACGATGACCGAGATCATTGCTCGGACAAATCCACGGCGCAGCATGTATGCTCCTTTGCATCGTCTCAACGCTATACCGGAACGCGCTCGGTCGTCCACCGAAAACCACAACCGGTTGCCGTATCGCTTCAAACATGGAAGAGTTGCTTTTGTCTTCCGTAGCTATATAAGTATCTTGGTCGGAGACTGGGGAAGTAAGCATAGAGATGGAGAGACTACGTTTGTATGGGAGTTGCATCAGAGTTGTTGCGGTGGCAGTTGCACTGCTCGGCTGCGATTCAAGCAAGATGTTCCATCCAATCTATGCCGCGCTTGCGGCAAACCAGCAGCAAATGGATTGGCCAGCCTATAACGGCTCGCAGAATGGAAACCACTACTCCGGCCTCGCGCAGATTGACCGGTCCAACGTGGCGAAGCTCAAGGTGGCGTGGACGTTCGATACTCACGAACAGGGCGGCTTGCAGACCAATCCGCTGATCGTGGGACCTATGCTCTTCGCTTACACCCCATCGCAGAAGGTTCTTGCGCTGGATGCCGCCTCAGGCAAGGTCCTCTGGACCTTCGACCCCGGCTCGCAGAGCCAACAGCCGTCGCGCGGATTCAGCTACTGGAGCGATGGGAAGAACAGCATTCTCTTCGCTGGAGCGCTTACGAATCTCTATGCGCTTGATCCCGCGACGGGCAAATTGATCTCCTCGTTTGCAGACGGCGGAAAGCTCGACCTGCGCAAGGGCTTAACGACGGGCGATTACACGAAGGAGTTCGCCGCGCTGACGACTCCGGGTGTGATCTACAAGGACATGATCATCGTCGGCTTTCGCGCCCCGGAGACGGAACCGGCTCTGCGAGGGGATATTCGCGCCTTCGATGTCCGCACTGGAGCGCTGCGCTGGACGTTCCACACGATTCCGTTGCCCGGCGAGTACGGCTACGACACATGGCCCGCAGACGCCTGGAAGGTAACCGGCGCCGCCAATAACTGGGCGGGAATGACGCTCGATGAGAAGCGCGGCATCGTCTATGTCCCGACCGGTTCTGCGGTCAATGACTTTTACGGATTCGACCGCAAAGGAAACAATCTCTTCGCGGACACGCTGCTGGCACTCGACGCAAACACGGGAAAGCGGATCTGGCACTTTCAGGGCGTCCACCACGACATCTGGGACCGTGACTTTCCCGCGCCGCCGGCGCTATTGACGGTGCAGCGCGACGGGAAGACCATCGAGGCCCTTGCGCAGACTACCAAGCAGGGGTTTGTCTATCTCTTTAATCGCGTGGATGGGACACCCCTATTTCCGATTGAAGAGCGGCCTTATCCCGCTTCGGACGTACCCGGCGAGCAGACTGCGGCGACGCAGCCGCTTCCCGTGGCCCCTGAGCCTTACTCGAGGCAGCGGCTGACCGCAGACATGCTCACCGTCAGGACCCCCGAATCGCACACCTGGGCAGTGGAGCAGTTCAAGACGTTTCGCAGCGATGGGCAGTTCGTTCCCCTCAGTGTTGACAAGCAGACGGTGGTCTTTCCCGGCTTCGACGGTGGGGCGGAGTGGGGAGGCCCGGCTGTCGATCCGGCTACCGGGGTGATCTGCGTCAACGCGAATGACATCCCCTGGACAGGTGGGCTAACCGAAGAGAAGGCCGGTGGCGTCGGATCGACGATCTATCAGCGCCAGTGCGCGCTCTGTCATGGCCCCGCGAGGCAAGGAGCACCGCCAGCCTTTCCTTCACTGATCGATGTCGACAAACGGCTCAACGACGCCGCGTTGGCCAGTATCATTCATAACGGCAAGGGACGGATGGCCGCCTTTCCCAATATCGCTGACGCTCGCCTGGATGCGCTGATCCAGTTTCTGAAGACCGGCAGCGATTCGGCCTCTCCTGAGAAGAACAACTCACAGGGCTCCACGAAGGGTGAGACCATGGGGGCGGCTCTGCAATCGCCAGGCAAGTACCGATTCACTGGTTATCGCAAGTTCCTCGACACCGACGGCTACCCTGCGGTCGTCCCGCCGTGGGGAACCCTGAATGCAATCGACCTGAACACGGGCAAGTATCTCTGGAAGATTCCCCTGGGTGAATATCCGGCGCTAGCCGCGAAGGGTCTGAGGAATACCGGAACGGAAAACTACGGCGGCCCCGTCGTGACGGCAGGCGGACTTGTTCTCATCGCCGGTACGATCTACGACCGGAAGATCCGCGCCTTTGACAGCCGATCGGGGGAGCTTCTCTGGCAGACCGATCTTCCCTACGCCGGCAATGCAACTCCTGCAACCTACATGGTGGAGGGAAAGCAATATATTGTGATCGCAACCAGTGGAGCGCGAGATCCGAAGGGGCCGCAGGGCGCGGCATACGTCGCCTTCGCATTGCCGTAACGCTACGCTCGAAAGGACGCAGCATGGGGGAGTATGGAAAGATCGGGATGGGGTTGGTTGGCCCGGGATTTATCGCGCCGCACCATATTGATGCTGTGCGCTGTCTTGGCAATGTTGATGTCGTAGCGATCGCGGGGTCAAGTGAGGATTCGGCACAGCGCAAAGCCGCTCAGCTTGGCATTCCGAAGAACACAGGACGGAAGGCGGGTGTTTCATGAAATTTGCTCTAAGACTTCGGCTAAGCCTGATGATGCTCCTCGAATACTTCATCTGGGGCGCGTGGTACGTTACGCTGGGGACATGGCTGGCCACTGGATTGCGCTTTTCCGGCCAGCAGATCGGTCTCGCGGCGGGGACGACTGCCGTAGGCGCCATCATTGCCCCGTTCTTCGTCGGCCTCGTCGCCGACCGCCTCTTTCACACCCAGCGCATACTCGCACTGTTACATCTTGCGGGCGGCGTTTTACTCTATGCGGCATCGTTGCAGACAAACTTCGTCGCGTTCTATGTGATTGTCCTCGCCTATTGCCTGTGCTTTATGCCGACGCTGGCGCTCACCAACTCGCTCGCGTTCCGGCAGATCGAGAGCCCGCAGGAGCAGTTCGGCTCCATCCGCGTGCTGGGCAGCAGCGGATGGATTCTTGCTGGCATTCTGATCGGAACGCTGCGGCTCGAGGCGACCGCGGTTCCCATGCGGCTCGCCGCAGTAGTGTCCGTCGTCATGGGGCTATACTGCCTGAGCCTACCCGATACGCCGCCACTTGCGCGGGCGGCAAAAGTGGGTATCGAAAGCATCTTTCCGAAGGAAGCCCTTGATCTGCTGCGCGAACGTTCGATGCTGATCTTCGCACTTGCATCGTTTTTGATCTGTATTCCCCTGCAGTTCTACTACGCGTTCACCAATCTCTTTTTGAACCAGGCAGGCGTCGCCAACGCGGCGGGCAAGATGACAGGAGGCCAGATCTCGGAGCTCCTCTGCATGCTCCTCATCCCGTGGTTCTTCCGCCGACTTGGGGTGAAATACATGCTGGCTGCAGGAATGCTCGCCTGGGTGATGCGTTACGTTTTCTTCGCCTACGGCAATGTAGAGACCGCGATGTGGATGCTTTGGACCGGTATTCTCTTGCACGGAATCTGCTACGACTTTTTCTTTGTGACCGGCCAGATCTACATCGATCGCAAGGCGCCCGTGGAGCTACGGGCCTCGGCACAAGGCATCATTACATTCATCACTTATGGGCTGGGGATGTTCGTCGGGTCGTGGCTCTCGGGAGCAGTTGTGAATCACTACACGCTCACGATACCGCAAGGCAACCTCACCTATGATTGGCGGTCCATCTGGCTCTTCTCAGCCGCAGCTTCGGCAGGGGTACTGCTCTTGTTTCTATTCACCTTCTCTGACAAGCGGGCGGATGCGGACACGCCTGTTGTGGCAGAAGAAAGCACACTCGAGATTCAGCAATAGAGCACTCGGACATACTGTTCTTCGGCAAACTGTCGTTCGATGAGATGCTTATCGAGCTCAAGCGGTACCCTCAGGTCACGATGCTGGAGCTTGGAACCGGAGCCTGGCCGGGAGCAACTCGCTTCTCGGAAGCAGCGACCGCGCAAAGGAGTATCTTGAACGGCTCGGTGACGCTGGTCTGACCATCAGCGCGCTATCCTGCCACGGTGATCCGGTCCATCCACAGCCCGAGATTGGCAGGCACGGCGACGTCACCTTCCGTCGCATTGTCCAGCTTGCCGAGCGTCTCAAGGTTCCGGTTGTCATAACCTTTTCAGGGTGTCCAGGACGACAAGACGCCGAACTGGATCACAGTTGCGTGGCCACCGGAGTTTGCCGAATCCCTTAAGTGGCTATGGGAAGATCGGATTATGCCGCACTGGATGGAGGCCGCTGGCTATGCCGCTTCGATGAAGCAATCGATTCAGTACTTTATAAGGGTGAATCGCTAGGAGTTTAGGCTATCGCTTTCTCCATTTTGATTCCTTATGCCACCTCAAACCTTGCTTGACATTTTTATTCTTGTCTCTATATAGTTCCTTGCGACTTCAAGGCAGGTGATCGTCTCTACACTAAGACAAACGTTTGTCCCCATTCCAGTTAATGATAAAGGGCAAACACCTGATGTAGAGGGTCGCATTCCGTCTCCTTAGACAAACGTTTGTCTAGAGGACTTGCCGTGATGTCGCTTGGTACGATTTAGGAGGCAATCTATGTTTGGGAAAAGGAAGGCAAGTTGGCTGATAGCCATTTCAGCCATCGTATTGTTGACGGCTCTTTCGAGAGTCGGGCTCAGTCAAAGCATGAATGCCGGCGACATTCGCGGCATTGTTACAGATACAAGCGGAGCGGCACTTCCGGATGTCACCGTTACCGTCTTAAACAAGAACACGGGCGTATCCAAGGACTTCACCACTAATTCGGATGGCCTTTATGACACATCTTCCATCGTCACCGGAACCTATGAGCTGACCTTTGCGAAGCAGGGCTTTGCAAGACTGGTGCGGTCGAACATCACGGTTGATGTCGGCAACGTCACCGTCAATGCTCAGTTGAAAGTCGGAGCAGTTACCGAGCAGGTTGTTGTGAACGCGGACCTTCCGTTGCTCGAGACGGAAAACGCGGAGCAGTCGACAACGCTCGAGGCCCAGACTTTGCGAGAGCTTCCGGAGGTCGGTCAGGACTGGCAGAACTTCACCATTCTGTTACCCGGCTCGTCGGGAGCGCCGACTGGATCGCAGGGCGCAGCAAATCCTCAACAAGTCGCCTCTATTAACGGAAATCTTCCTTTCAGCACGATTCTTGCGGATGGAGCATCTGTGACACTCCCGCACAGTGCGAATGCCGACGTGATGGTTCTCGAAACTGTGCAGGAAGTAAAGGTTAGCGCCTCGGCCTTTTCGGCTCAGTATGGCGTTGGCGGCATCATGTTCAACCAGATCAGCAAGGGTGGCACCAACAGCTTTCACGGCTCGGCCTATGAGTATGCCCAGAATAACGCTTTGAATGCGGCCTCCTACGCGTGGGGAACTGGAATTATTCCCGTCCTTCACTACAACAACTTCGGTGGGTCCATCGGCGGTCCGATCATCAGGAAGAAGATGTTTTTCTACTTCAATTACGACAAGATCATCCAAAAGAGCGGTGGCTCGCCTTCGTTCCAAACGATGCCTACGGCAGCGTTTCTCAACGGCGATTTCACGGCACCAGGAGTTCCCACAATCTATGACCCCGCGACGACTACTCTGACCCAGGCGTCGGGCACACGCAAATTGCCCGACGGCTCTACGCAGACCTGCCCTTGCTACGATCGTCAGTCCTTCGCGTCGGAGTATGGAAACGGCAACAGAATCCCAGTCAGCCGGATCGATCCTGTGGCTAATGCCATTAAGGCGTTCTATCCTGCGGCGAACGTAAACTCAACTACCTTCGTAAATGGCTATCCGACAAATAACTTTGCCTCTGCAGTTCCCGCTAATAACCCGTTTACCAAGTACTTCGGCCGCCTAGATTGGGACATCCGAGATAACAACAGGCTTACTCTTTCTACGGTCGCAAGCGACAATCCGGCATACAATTATGGCCAGAATATCTGCCCGATAAACTGCCAATCAGGGGATGTGAGCCGCATTAATGCGCAGATTACAGACGTGTGGACAATCAGTCCGAATCTGATCAACGAGCTTCGATTGGGATACACCAACCAGCTGAACTTCTTCGTGCCTGCCTCGCTCAACCAGGGCTACCCGGCCAAATTGGGTTGGAAGTTCGCCAAAGCGGATATCTTCCCAATTATCAACGTCACCGGCTTCTACCAACTCACGTCGAACATCAACGCGGTTTATAAAGAGCATGTCTACGACCCATCTGACGTCGTAACTATGATTCGCGGGAAGCATATTCTCCACTTCGGGGGCGAGTTCCTATTCTTCCGCGATAACTCCACTGCATGGGGGAACACCAACGGTGGCACGATGGGCCATACTGGCGTGTATACGCAGGAGACCCAGGGATTGAGCTCAACTGGTCTTTCCTTCGCAGACTTTTTGCTGGGGCAGACGCAGAATTGGAATGCGAATGTAACACCAGAATTTGGTGGCCGCATCCGGGTTCCGCAACTGTTCATCCAGGATGACTTCAAGATCTCTCCAAACCTGACCCTCAACCTTGGCCTGCGCTATCAGATCCAATCCGGCTGGGGCGAGGTCAAAGGCAACATGAGGACCTTTGATCCAAGGGTTCAGAACCCCGCCACGGGCACGCTGGGAGCCATGTGGTTTGGATCGACCAAGGCCAACGGCCGCGACAGGTTGCAAGCGCCGGTGTACAACACCTTCCTGCCGCGTGTTGGATTCGCATGGCTGAAGGATCCCAAAACTACCCTGCGTGGTGGTTTCGGTCTCTACGCCTATAACTGGAGCCTGGACACCTACGGCAGTGGAATGGGGGCAGCGTTTGGCGCGCAGGGAAGCGCAACCGATCAGACGAACGGTGTAACACCGATCGTGACCCTCTCCTCGACTGGCTCGACTCTTCCCTATATAACTGCGACGACGGACCCAAGCAGATTCAACGGACCCACGTCTAATGTAAGCGGAAACATGTACCACACGCCTGTAGGCGGAAGCTATCAGTGGAACCTTGAATTGCAACGCGAAGTTACACCGAACATGGTGGCAGCCGTAGCGTATGTTGCAAGTCACGGCCATGATCTTCCATTCCCGGTTGATATCAACCAGATTCCCGAAAACAGGCTTGTTTCGAATGCCGTGGCGCTGGGATACAGGCCGTACCCGCAGTATGGAGGGATTTCTCAGAGCACGAACAACGCGATCTCAAACTACAATTCGCTGCAGGCTACAATTCAGAAGCGCATGACGAGTGGATTGAACTTCAACTTCAGTTACGTCTGGGCCCATTTCCTCGACGATATCGACTCTTCAGGTTGGGGAAGCCGCGCGGGCGGGCAGATGTACCAGAGGTCGTATAACCCTCGTGCGAACTACGGAAACTCGAACTTCGACGTACGGAGTGCGTTTAAGGGAAGCGTTGTTTATCAGTTGCCCTTTGGCAAAGGGAAGCAATTCATGAACAACAGCACGCTCCTGGATGAGATCTTCGGCGGCTGGCAGAGTGCAGGCACAATCGTCCTCCAAAGCGGTCAACCGTTTACCGTAACCATGAAGACCAACAACTCCTATTCACTAGCTGGACAATGGTTTCCCAATCTTATTGGGAATCCGCATCTTGCCAGCCGTGGGTCGCAGCACGGGACGAACCAGTGGTTCAACGAGGCGGCGTTCGCTCAACCGACTCCGGGGACCTTCGGCAACTCCGGGCGTAACACTCTGAATGGCCCACCGCTCAAGAACGTGAACTTCTCCCTTGGCAAGACCTTTGCCATCTGGGAGCAGGTTCATCTTCAGATCCGGGCTGATGCTAATAACGTTTTCAATCACCCGAGCTTTGGGTTGCCAACGACGGGAAATCCAAGCGTTGCCCAACTGACGGTTTGCTCTGCAGCGAACACTACCGGCACTTGCAGTGCTGCGGGTGCAGTTCAAACTGGAACCTCCACTATCCGATCGACGACCGTCGGCGGCCGAACCATGCAACTCGGCGCGCGACTCTCCTTCTGATAGACTCCCTTGGGATGGCGGATTCTTTCCGCCATCCCAATTCCTTTTAATCTGCAGTTGAATCTGGTCTCCATGAAATCGTTTGCTCTATCGCTTGTATTTATCTCCAGCGCGGCTTTGCTCCCGGCACAATCTGGCTCTGCGTCCGCTGCACAACAAGTCCAGGTACATGAACAGCGTGCTCACCAGTTGCTGAGCGAGAAGAAGCCTGAGCTTGCGATCAAGGAATTTGCCGCCGTTGTCGCCCTGGATCCGAACAATCTCGACGCACAGGCCAATCTCGGCGTGCTGCTGTTCTTCCAGAAGAACTATGCTTCGGCAGAACCTCACCTGCGTGCGGCCGTCGACCAAAAGCCGGACCTCCTCAAGATCCGTGCACTCCTGGGAATGTGTGAGCATCGGCTTGGAAAGACGGCGGCGGCAGAGACAGATCTCCAGGCTGTGATGAGGGGTCTCGATGATGCCAATGTGCGTCTTCAGGTCGGGCTGGAATTGATCGAAATCTATACCGCGTCACAGGATATGGTGAAGGCTGCCGGTGTCGTTGAGACGCTCCGGAAAAGCAATCCGGCAGATCCAAAGGTGCTATACGCCGCCTATCGAATCTACAGTGATCTCACGAACGAAGCTTTGCTGAGCCTTGCGGTGGACGCACCAGCCTCCGGCCAGATGTACCAGGCGATGGCGCACGAGCTCTCCCGGCAGCGCGATGCTTCCGGCGCGATTGCTGACTATCGCAAGGCTCTCGCCGCCGATCCGAATTTGCCAGGCATCCACTACGAATTAGCTGAGGCACTGCACGCTTCTGACGATGTGAAACTCAAGTCCGAGGCGGAGCAAGAGTACAAGCTCGCGGTGGCGGCCAACTCCACAGACGAGAAGGCCATTACAAGGCTCGGCGATATCGAGGCCGAAAAAGGGGACCTTGACAGGTCGGCAACATACTATACGCAGGCATTAGCGTTTGACCCCAACGATGCGGATGCATCGATCGGCCTCGCTCGCGTCTACAGCGAGAAGGGAGACCCGCACTCAGCGCTCCCGCTGCTGGAGCGCGTGATTATGGCAGATCCTTCCAACGAACTGGCGCACTATCGGCTGAGTTCCGTTTATCGAGCCTTGAATCGGCCCGACGATTCGAAGCGTGAGGTCGATGTGTACAAGACGCTCAGGGCGATGAAGGAGAAGCTGCGTCAGGTTTACAAGGACATGAAGATTGGAGACGACAAGGCTGTGGACGAAACGAAGTAGGCCATGGGCCCGACAGCTTGACGAGCCGAGTTCCCGACATATCAAGATTATGGACAGCTAAACAAACGTTTGCCTACACTGGTCAACGCAATTCATTCCAATTTTGCCTCTTTCGCCTTTTCTCCGCATCGACGATGCATTGTCATAGGAGCTTCAATGAATCAACGGATGTTGAATTCGCTGGCGCTGGTTGCGCTGGCCCTACCATTGCCTTCATCGTTGGCCCAGAGAAGTGTCTCCGTCTGGCTAACGAATCCCGATCGATCTGCTCTCTTTCAAAAACAGCCACAGTCAATTCAGTTCTCAAACTCAGCCCCAACCGGTAACGTCATCGACGTCTCGGATTCGAAGACCTATCAAACGATGGACGGTTTTGGTTTTGCGGTTACCGGAGGCAGTGCACAACTGTTGATGCGGATGGATCCTGCAAAGCGATCGGCTATTCTTCGTGAGTTATACGCCACCGACCCCGATGGCATCGGCAGCAGCTACATCAGAGTGAGTGTGGGCGCGTCTGACATGAACGATCATGTCTATTCGTACGATGACTTGCCCAAGGGTGAAACCGACGTCAATATGACGAAGTTCGGCCTCGATCCGGATCGCGCCGACGTGATTCCGGTTCTGAAGGAGATCCTGGCAATCAATCCCAAGATCAAGATACTAGCGTCACCCTGGTCGGCGCCTCTGTGGATGAAGACGAGCGGGGTCGCGAGAGGAGGCGTCCTCAAGCCGGAGTATTTCGCTGCATACGCAACCTACTTTGTGAAATACATCCAGGGGATGCAGGCTGAAGGCATCACGATCGACACACTAACGATTCAAAATGAGCCGCTCAACGAGAAGAACACGCCGAGCATGCTGATGCTGGAGTCGGAACAGGATGACTTCATCAAGAATCATCTCGGCCCGGCGTTTAAGAAGGCCGGAATTAAGACAAAGATCGTGCTTTACGACCACAATCTCGATCATCCAGCTTACCCACTGTCGATCCTGAAGGACCCGAGCGCCAATAAGTACATTGATGGCACTGGATTCCACCTTTATGGTGGCACTGTTGACGCGATGACCCAAGTCCATAATGCGTTTCCGAAGAAGAACATGTATTTCACGGAGCAATCGGTGACAGGTCGGACCGGGGGCACAGAGATGCGGATTAGCGGGCCGGTTGCGAGGATCATTATCGGCGCTACGCGGAATTGGAGCAAAAACGTTCTCCTCTGGAACCTGGCGGCAGATCCACAAGCTGGTCCGCACACCAACGATGGCGGATGCACGGGCTGCCGGGGAGCCATCACGATCGATGGCAATGATGTCACTCGTAACGTTGCTTACTACACCCTTGCTCACGCTTCGAAGTTCGTTCGACCGGACTCTGTTCGGATCGAGTCGAATGATCTCGAACCGTTGCCCAACGTCGCCTTCAAGACTCCGAATGGAGAACGGGTGCTCATCGTGTCGAACATGAGTGACTCTCAACAGACTTTTAGCGTGCGTTATAGCGGCGAAAGCTTCTCAACCTCACTGGGCGCCGGATCTGTAGCCACATACGTCTGGTAACGCCGAAACGCAACTCAAAAAAAAGGGAAGGAACATGAAGCTGAAGCAATCGATCGGGTTGGCGGCAACCTCCGTGATGCTCTGCGCACCTGCTTCGCATGCCGCGTCGTACTACACGCTGCGCCCCGCGGATTCAAAGGCAGTGTATTTGGAGAAGGACAATACTTCACTTCACGGGGATGGTATCGCTGACGATACCGACGCGATTCAAGCCGCGATCAATAAAGTACAGGAGACGACCGTCCAGGGGATTGTCTTTCTTCCCGAGGGACGATACCGCATCAGCAAGACCATCATCGTATGGCCGGGGATCCGTCTCATTGGATATGGCAAGAACCGGCCAGTCATCGTTCTGGGTAAAGATACTCCTGGATATCAGCAAGGCATCGGTTATATGGTGGTCTTCGCCGGCGGTCGTCCCTCTGCCGGAGGAACGAATTCTCCCGCGGGACGGAGGCGGCCCGGATTGCAGCAAGGGATCGTTCCTGCCAACACCACGATTCCTGATGCAAATCCTGGAACGTTCTACTCCGCGATGAGCAATATTGATCTCGAGATTCAAGAGGGGAATCCGGCGGCGATCGGCATTCGATTTCACGTTGCTCAGCATTGTTACCTCGCACACATGGACTTCCATGTCGGTTCGGGTGTGGCGGCCCTGCATGATGTGGGCAACGAGGCCGAAGACCTGCACTTTTACGGCGGCCAATACGGCATTATGACGCGCAAGCCTTCTCCGGGTTGGCAGTTCACTCTCCTCGACTCTTCATTCGAGGGTCAATCACAGGCCGCTATTAAGGAACATGAGGCCGGGCTTACCATCGTTCGCACTCACATCAAGAATGTTCCCGCGGCTATCTCAATTGATCCCGGCTACGCCGACGAACTTTGGGTCAAGGACTCTCGCTTCGAAGACATCTCCGGTCCTGCGATCACGATCAGCAACGAGAACAATGCGCGCACAGAGATCAATCTTGAAAATATCGTTTGCAACCATGTTCCTGTCTTCGCCAGCTTTCGTGAGAGCGGGAAGAAACTAGCCGGGGCGGGTGATACCTATCAGGTCAAAGCGTTCACTCACGGTCTCGTCTTCTCGTCGAATGCAGTTCCGGCAATCGACACTATCTATGAGAAGGCAGTGCTGGCTTCACTTCCCTCTCCAGTCGTGTCGGACATTCCGACACTGCCCTCGCAAGACACATGGGTCAATCTTCAGAGCCTTGGAGCCAAGGGCGACGGCGTCACCGACGATACCGCCGTGATACAGCAGGCGATCGCCGAGCATCGCACCATCTATATTCCGTCAGGGCACTATATCGTGACTGACACGATCAGATTGCGACCTGACACGGTTCTGGTCGGGTTGAATCCAACAACGACTCAACTGGATATCCCGGACTCAACTCCTGCATTTCAAGGTCCGGGGTCTCCCAAGGCGCTTCTTGAAGCCCCTCGTGGCGGGAGCAATATCGTCACAGGCATTGGCCTTTACACCAACGGTATCAACTCCCGAGCCGTTGGCGCGAAGTGGATGTCCGGGAAAGATTCCCTGATGGATGACGTACGTTTCCTGGGCGGCCATGGAACCAACTATCCTGGCGTCTCGTTCGCAACGATTTACAACAATACTCACACTGCCGATACCGATATCAATCGCCGCTGGGACAGTCAGTATCCGAGCCTTTGGATCACTGACGGCGGAGGCGGGACGTTTGCTAATATCTGGACGCCGAGTAGCTTTGCCCAGGCCGGACTCTACATCTCGAACACGACAACAGAGGGACGCATCTATGAACTTTCCAGCGAACATCACGTGCGCAATGAGGTGAAGGTCAAGGATGCCGCAAATTGGCAGATCTACGCGTTGCAGACTGAAGAAGAAAGAGGCGAAGGGCCTTTCTGCCTGCCGCTCTCGATCGACAACTCCAGCAACATCACTGTG
>Ga0126381_100003877_pt1 | contig 16211 bp, 11 predicted proteins | sample PanSoiMetPlot_28_FD_96465 | JGI IMG/M metagenome (GOLD analysis project Ga0126381, IMG submission 96465) | Tropical forest soil microbial communities from Panama - MetaG Plot_28 | ecosystem: Environmental > Terrestrial > Soil > Tropical forest > Bulk soil | place: Panama | collected 2016-02-17 | reverse complement strand
GATGGATTATTGCCAGCCGCTACCGAAGTCACCACTGACCCGCTCCGGGGATCAATAACTGCCACGCTGTTCGGGTATTGCGTATCGTCACCCGGAACGCTCGCATACAGCAGACGAGTTAGCGGCGAATAGGCGAGATCCTTTACCTTGACCGGCACCGTAAGCGCCTCGGCCGCGCCCCTGACCTCTGCGCGCGCCATCGGGCCGGCAACAGGCAGCGCCGAAGCCGCGACACCCGAAATCAAGCCTGCGATGAGCGTTGTGCAGACGTTAAAAAATGCGGCTTTCTGTGGCAAGAGTTTTCTTTGCGGCATGAGGTCTCTCCTCTTGGCGTCTTGCATGATCGCGTCGTTGTGGCTATTCCATATCGCGAAAGTCTATCACGCTAGGCCTGCATCGCAAATCCTGAACCCGGCTCTGGAACCGGCGCGTGCCCGGATCAGACTCGAGCCATCACCAAACCAGGGTCAGAGTACGCGCGTAAGTTGTGTCAGGCATGGAGTTTTGGCGCGAGTTAAATTGGTCGCGAACCGCGTGCGCCGACGGTGCGACGAAGGTGTTTTCGAGCTTTGAATCATTAGGTTCACCGTCGGATAGCATTCGACCCCGTTCGGGGTCGGACGCCCGGCGGACTCCGCTTCCGGGGGTTCTACCCCCGGCTATTTCATCTGACCCCTCCGGGGTGGGGAGGGAGAAATTGGGAGGGGCGTAGCGATAGCTTTGACATTAATTCCCATTCAACAGGCACAGGAAAGGCTCATCGAGCTGATTCACGATCTTACGCCCGGTGAGGAACTGCTCATCATTGAGAACGACCGGCCCATGGCTCGCTTGGGGATGGAGAAGGGGATTTCTGATGTTCTCGCAGCCTGTTCACATTATCGTTGGACTTGGACGAGCCCAGCCTCATTCAAGCGGACGTCTTTCAGCCAGTCCCGGCTATTGGCATAGTCTTCAACCGCAATGATGCTTTCAGGATTGTTGACGATGTCGACGCTCGCATCGTAGCAGGCAACGTTCACGATGTTTGCGGTCTGGCTCGAGAACCTGACGCTCGCAGCAGTGTACAGCGTGCCGTCGCCATTGCCGCAGCTGTCGACAGTCACCTCAATGTAAGCAAATGGGAATTTCGCCGCTCTATCTTCGTAGCCTTCTATGAATGTGTTTAGCCACCTTCGGCAAAGTACTGCTATCGTCCGGCTGGTATCGTTCTGGCTCTGTTGAACAAAAAGCACTGGACGCTCGGGTTGCCCGCTAATTCTGAAATACCCCAGATTCTGCGCGCCGATCGCCTGGAGCAAGCCTTCCTGACCCTCCGTTTTCACTATCTGAGCGTAGCGGTTGGCTTCTTGGCTCGCTGTGTAACCGCTGATTTGTAGCGTAAAAGGCACGGATGTGGCGCCCAGGTCTCCCTCTAGCATGTCTGACATCGTATCTCTGCCAACAGCTTCACCCTCGTAGACTTCTTTGACCGCTGAACCGGCCATCCTGGAAGACACTTGCCCGCCTTGCCGCTGCTGGGTCGGGCCGGCAATCAGTGTCTGGCAAATCAGGAGGAGAACTGTTATCAATAGCGTCCGATTCATGATACTCCCCTTTCCTTCGCCATTCTTGCTAGGGTTCCCTGAACGCAACCGCCGCGCCATCGGACTGCCGCTTCGATCCCCGGAAGTAGAGCGGGCCGGTCGAAGAGAACGATAGAGTTGGTGATGAAGTCCGCGCACGCAGGATGCGTGCGATCCCAGGAAGGCGTCAGGCCCTCAGGAAATGTCATATCTTTTTGGTCTGGCCGGCTGGATGGCGAAGGCGTCTGCTTGACGCGGGATCGCTCGAGTGCAGGTTGCCCTTTGGTAAGAGAGATTACGACAGAGCGACTTCGAAGAAAGAGCATGTCAATTTCCATTCGCAAGATGCTCAGCAAACGCTCGGTTTCATGCTAGTATTCACGCACAGAGGAGATTCAATGGAGATGACCTGCCTACCTGAAGTTAAAGAGAATAGCGTGGAGCGCTGGTTGAGGTTGATCGGCGCGATCCAATTGTCCGGAAGAATCAAACTGCCAGTCCTCAGTGCACTTGCTTTCTTGCTTGCGCTTGGCACTGGCGCACCCGCACAGGCGCAGGATTGGCTTCAATGGGGTGGCCCGGGCCGCAATTTCATATCGGACTCCAAAGGACTTGCGGATTCCTGGCCCGCAAGCGGCCCGAGGCGGCTATGGAACAGAACCCTTGGCGAAGGTCACTCAACCATCCTCGCTGAAAAAGGCAAGCTCTACACAATGTACGGAAAAGGCGAGCAGGAGGTGATTGTTTCTCTCGAGGCGGACTCGGGCAAGACAATCTGGGAGTATTCCTATGACGCGCCAACCAAAGGGATGGACTACTCAGAAGGATTCGGCCCCCACTCAACGCCGCTGATATCCGGCGATACCCTCTATGCAGTCGGTGCACTGGGGAGCTTTCACGCCCTGGACAAAAGGACCGGAAAAGTACTTTGGTCGCACGAGTTGTGGCGACAGATGGGCGGGCGAAAGCTGGACCGCGGCTATGCCTGTAGCCCTATTGAGTTCAAGAACACAATAATCCTGCAGGTCGGCGGACCGGGTCAGGCCGTCGTAGCTTTCAACAAGAACGACGGCAGCATCGCCTGGAAGAAGCAGGACTTTACGGTTTCATTTTCTTCTCCGCTTCTCATCGACGTCGACGGCCAGCAGCAGTTGGTGGTTTTTGGCGCCGAACAGATTGTCGGGCTGGATCCCAACAACGGAGACCTGTTCTGGACCTATCCGCATAGGACCGAGTACGGGCTCAACATCAGCACTCCGGTGTGGTGCGACGGCAACCTGCTCTTCTGCTCATCCGCCTATAACGGGGGCAGCCGGGTCATCCGCCTCGTCCGCAAAGATGGAAAAACCAGTGCCGAGGAAGTGTGGTTCAATAACAAGGTGCGCGTTCACATCGGCACCATCATCCGAATCGGCGACTATGCCTACTGCGCCAGCGGCGACTTCGGTCCGTCATTCTTTAGCGCAGTCAATGTGAAGACCGGCGAAGTCGCCTGGCGCGAGCGGAACTTTGCCAGGGCCAGCTCGCTGTATGCCGACGGCAAGCTGATTCTGCTCGACGAAGACGGCTCTCTGATCCTTGCCATCGTTTCTCCCCAGAACCTCAAAGTCATCGCCAGGACACAGCTCCTTCAACATCTTGCTTGGACTGTGCCCACGCTATCAGGAACCAGGCTCTACGTCCGCGACCGCAAAACCATAATGGCCCTCGATCTCGGCAAGTCAGCGACGGACTGAAGCCTAGGTGTGGTTGTGTGCTCCGATTCTCGAGCATCTGTCCATGACGCCTTCAGCGCATCACTAAGCGGATCGGTAAATCGGATTACTACGGAAAACAATGACGCAAACTGACAGTTTGCGCTACAGGCAAGGACTGAGGTTCAAAACTGTTGCTTCGTAGTCCGGGTTGGCTTATACTCGGCCCGTTTGAAGGTTGTTAGTCCGGCCCTTACGTCCCCTTCCTGTGATGCCCGGAAGGGCCTTCCGTTAAACCTGTGAGATTAGGGCGCCGGCCCAGGCGAAGCACAGACAATGCTGAAATCTACGACGAAGGGTTGCCTCATCGCCGCAAAAGCCCATAAACTCCCTTTCCTTTCCTTTCGCCGATTGGAGACTGAAATGAAACCGAGAAACCATAGCGCCTTGGCTCTTTTACTACTGGTGGGCCTGATGGCGAGCTGTATGCTGCCAAAGCCTGAGAAAGTCGATCCCGGAGTGATAGAAGGAGCTGCGTATTCGAACAAATACTTCAGGATGAAGTTGACGATACCGGACAAATGGCTCGCCCACTCTAAGGACGAAACCAGTCCGCTGAGGAAGCAAGGAGCGGAACTGATAGCGGGCGAGAACAAGGGAATGAAGGACAACATTGATTCAGCCGAGGCGAATGTGGTCCAGCTAGTTTCGGTAAGCCGGTATCCGCTCGGTTACACTGTCGCCTTCAATCCATCGTTTCAGTGCAATGCCGAAAAACTGGGAATCCTCTCGGGTGTATCGACGAGCAATGACTACATTGCCAACTTCAGAAAGCTGATAGCCCAGGGCCAGGGCCAGTTGAAATATGACGTGGGTGACACCTACACGGAATCGATCGGGGGCGTGACATTCTCGGCCGTGGACGCGCGGGCAACGATGGGCCAGCTTTCCCTGAATCAAAAGCTGTGGGTGTCAATCATGAAGGGATATGCCCTCTCGTTCATTATCACATATGCGTCGAACGACGATCTGGCGACGCTTAGTGATGTTTTGAAATCGGTGAGCTTCTCAGGCAAGTAACACAGTTGATTACAGAAGGGGACAGCGGATGCGTGCCCAGGAAGAGATCGTCTCACTGGTCGAAGAGCAGATAGATTCCATTACAAATGCTGAAATGCAGGAGCAACTACGACGATATTTGGTAAAGCCAACCCTTCATTTTCGCGATTGGGAGTATTCGCAAACCCCGACCAAGTTTCCATGCTGGACGGTCGCCATTCTGATCCCGGGCAGCCTTGCAATAGTCAACAGCGACCATGGACACGGTACCGTTCACCCGTGGGGCCTGGTTGATTTAAACAACTCCTGGTTTGGAATGGATTCGGAATGGTTCTTGAAACTTGAGGATGCTTTCATCCAGTCTGGCCTGTGGAGAGGTCCGCTTCCGACAAACTACGAAGTGCAATAAGCCTCATAGCAGCCGAAAGGCTGGCACTCGCCTGCACGAGCGCTCCGTGTCCAATCTGAATAAGCCGATCTCGCTCTCAGGTACGGCTACTTCTCGTCGAGTTTCCTCCCCGCGTTCAGATTGTCGAAGCTCATTATGGCGTTGAACACCATCGAATAGCTGCCGATGGTTTCGCCGCGCCAGATCGGGTTATTAGAGAAAAGCACGATGTGACCCTTGGCGACTGGAACGTCGATCACTGCCGCATGTTGGGCGATTTCGGTGCCGCCATCGACCAGCCCTGAAACGAGCAAATCGCGGTTGTCGCCATACCTGAAGACTACTCTTGGACGGTATGCCGGCGGTATCAGGCCGACGTTGTTGCGGCGCTGCTCATCGGTCAGAGGAGTGGCCTGCCAGGCTTCGGAGCGCGGCTCCTCGGGGATGTCGGCCATTGGACGGCCCTGAGGAGTGTCAGGGTTTCCCATCGTTCCGTCGCCAGTCAGTCGCTCTTCGCCCTTAGGCTTGAACCGGCGCCCGCCTCGACCTCCCACCGAATTACTTACGTTGAAGATGGGGCCTTGAAAGCTGTAAATCGACAGGCCATCATCGTAACCGTACGCAATCGGGCTCGCGCCATCTACCAGCCTGGATTTGACTACGCTGCCTACGAGCTTGAGTCTTTGAGGCCGGGCGACCGAAACACCCTGGGTCAACCCATATTCGACCGCAAGATCCGATGTGTCCATCACAGTGATAAGGAGTCCGCCCTTTTGAGCGAACCGCTGTAAGTTCTCGAGTCCCGACCAACCGAGGCCGGGCCGGATGTCATCAGTCGAATCATCAGTGCCCATGTTTGGTGTCAAGCTGGTCTTCTTCCAGGGAAGGGGATTGCCCCACATCGGCAGTCCGGCGATGATCTGCTGGGGGCCTCCACGGCCTACCGGCGGAAATAGTATTACATCGTACTTTGAATTCAGTTCAGAGTCTTTGGCGACCTTCTGGGTACTGATGTATTCGTAAGGGATGCCCAGCTTGTCGAGCGCCATCCTCCACCAACCCTCGGTCTGGGTAGCCTGCCACGAGTGCAGGATTGCGATGCGTGCCGCGCGAGCAGGGTGGCTTTTCACTGATGGCGCCGAGTCGGTAGCATTCGCCTGGATGCCGAGATCTGTTGCTACCCGCGACATCTCTTGTGGGTCGGCCTTAAGGATTATAAAGGAGCCTCGGTTGTACTTATGGCCGCCAGCTTCGAAGGGATCCTCGGCAACACTGATTTCGGCGGATTTGAGCCTGTATCGAAGCTGTATCAGGGCGGGCTCTGCTGCATTGTTTACCAGGAAGACGGTTCCAGAGCCGTTCACCGCGCTGTTTGCTTTGACCTCGCCCTGGACTCTTTCGACCGGTGTCTCCAATATTTTTGGCTGAGTCACGCGCACGACTTTGACATTGAATAGCTCGCCAAAAGTCCAGCCAGTGTCATCATAGGGAGAGCGCTGTGGGTCATTGGGCGACCAGTACTGGTAGTCGAGCAGCATGTCGGCGATTCGCGAATAAGGCTGGTCCATGCGCACGATATAACTTCCGGCTGGAAACGTATGAGCTTCAGTTTTTGGCTGGGGCCGCCTGACCTGCTGTCCATCACCGCCGCCAGCGGCTGCCGGCCCGCCTTCTTCTGGGCCCCTCGGCGAACGCCGGACGGGAATATCCACGGTAAAGGCTTCTTTGGCGCGCGAGATCTCGCAGCCCTGCCGCTGCAGCACTCTCAGGAGCGCTGCCTGATCGACAAGCCTGGGGTCGTCGGCCGGAAAGACGTAAGCGGCAGGGCCCTCGTTCTGAGGCTTGAGGATCGACCGTTTGCTCTTGAGGTAAAAATTATGCAAGAACATCTTGGAGTTCTCGGCGAAGAAATGCAATGAGACCAGCAGGCCGGTCTGCTCGTAGTTATTGTTGTTTCGCTGAGACCAGAGCGTCTTGGGGAGCGGCGGATTCTGCCGGTACCAGGTCCGCTCATACTCGCCCGATTGAAGCTCGCGCTCGACTGTGTCGGCGCCCCCGTTGCCAAAAGTTTCATAGAGGCGGCTGATCCCATTGTGCGTCGCAGCCATGAACATCAAGTAGCCTGGCGACCAGGTATCAAACGTTCCGTGAGTGAACACGCCGGGCATGCCAAACTTGGTCATCTCCGATACGTTCTTCCAGCCGAGTAGCTGCCACTCATCGGTGAGAATAGGATCGAGCCATGCGTTATAAGGCTCGTCTCCGATGGTGTTGTCGTAAAGATATGGCACTGATTCGTGGAGGTCGTGGAGGACCTGGGCCTTCCAATGTATGTACGTGTTCAGGATGTTTTCGGAGAGTTTAAGGGTCAAGCCCATCGCGTCGCGGTTGTTGTCGTGGGCAACGTACTTTCCCCAATAGAGCAGCGGCGGGTAGTTTTCGCCGGGATGGGCCAGGTGCCAGTTGTAGAGATCTGCCATGCGATCACGGCCGTCGACTTCGACGATTGGAGTGATCAGGGTGATAACGTTGTCGCGGATACTCTTTATATAAGGGCTCTCATCGACGGCCAGCCGGTAAGCTAGTTCCATCAGCGCAGTGGGGGCGCCGGTTTCTGGGGAATGAATAGTGCCGGTTATGTAGTAGATCGGGGTAGACTCGGCGACAAGAGTATCGGCGGGCGAGGCGTCCATATTGATCGTTCGCGGGTCCGCGAGCTTCACCAGCCTGGCGCGATTCTCTTCGAGTTTGGCTATGTTCTCATCAGAGCCTACCGCGACGGCGATCATCTCTCGTCCTTCTTCGGTAGTCCCGATCGAGTAGACCTTGACTCGCGGAGTGGCTTTTTCGAGCATCCGCATGTACCGGTAAACTTCGGCCGAATACGGCAGCTTGCCTGGCGCGCCCGCGATGTCGCCCAGCACGGCTTTTGGTGTCGGTACTGTCGGTGAAGCCGGCAGATAGTCCACGAGGGGCGACTTGAAGTACGGTTTAGTGGTGTACTCGAGAATCTTCTTGGTGTAGTCGTCGTCAACCGGCTGAGCCGGGCTACGCCCCGGCTGGTCGGCGCGGTCCGATGCCAGAATGGACCCGGTTGCCAGGAGTACCGCTAGTAACGCGAATATTTTGAGGTATGGATGATACTTCATGTTGTTCCCCCGATCACGAAACAGTCTAGAGATGGACCAAAGTCAAGCGGGCCGGAAGCCGGGCGGCCAGCGGTACGACCGCTCCGGCTCCGGGCCGCCCGTACAAGGCACTTAGAAATTCCAGGTCACGCGAAGACGCGGCCAAAATCAGCGCAAACCAGTCAGCCAGCCTCTGCCGGCGAGAATCGCTCGCGGTCCAGTAGCCGTTCGTCGGCAGGGAGCCGGCTTTGCCCCCGCTAGAACCGAATTAACTGCCGGCGGCCGGGGCGCCAGCTTATCCTGCGAGCCTCTGATTACCGGCCGGCTGCAGGGGCACCCACTTGGCCGGGCAACGGCTTGCGCGGCAGTTGCTCGTCACGCATTGCGGTGTTGTATACGAAAGCCGCAATGATCGTCGCCGCCTGCTTCATGTCCTCTTCCTGAATGCGATCGTACACGTCCATGTTCGAATGATGGGTGCGGCTGCCATACTCGATGGGATCTTGAATGAACTGGAACCCCGGAATACCGACGGCGTCAAATGAGAGATGGTCGGTGCCGCCGGTGTTTTCGAGTGTGAGGGTGGCCGCTCCCATGTCGCGGAAAGGCTTGAGCCAGTCGCGGAACAAGGCCGCAATAGCGTCATTGCCCTGCAGATAGACTCCCCGGATCTTGCCGGTGCCATTATCGAGATTGAAGTAGCCGGATATTTTGGTCTGCTCGGGCTTTAGCTCAAACCTGGGCGGAGCTGCATTGGCCTGGTCGGCACCTCCAGGCCCCCCCGCAGCTCCTGGACCGCCCGGACCGCGGCGCTCGGGGTCGATCCGCTTTCCAAAGTGCGCTTCAACGTACCCCCGGGATCCGAGCAGGCCCTGTTCCTCGCCAGTCCAGAGGCCGATCCGAATTGTACGTCTCGGCTTGATGCCGAGCGACTGAAGGATGCGAATGGCTTCCATCGCTACTGCCGAGCCAGCTCCGTTGTCTGTTGCGCCAGTGCCGGAGTGCCAGGAATCGAAGTGGCCGCCCAGCATGACGACCTGATCTTTGAGGTCAGTTCCGGGAATTTCTGCGATCACGTCATACTGCATTGGGTCGTCGTCATAGAATTTCGACTGAATATTAATATCCAAGGCCAGGTGCGCGCCTTTCTGGATCATTCGGATCATTCGGTTATAGCTTTCGACGGCTACTGCGACCTGGGGAACTATCGCGGGTGCCTCTTTAGCCCACGGACGAGGCCGGCGATCAAAAGGGGTATCCGGGGCGGCGGGGATCGTAACCTGTTGCACAAAAATGGTTCCACCATCGCCGCGGCCGGGCTCCAGCACTACGGCAGCGCCTTCCTCAAAGCAGAGTTGCCATTTCTTCGTCGCCAGCTCCTGCCTGGCGCGCTGCTCGGGAGTCATCTGGGACCGCCCTCGATTGCCAGCGCCGCCGCGCCCTGGCATATCGGCATTGGCCATCTCGAGCAGGTTGGCCTCAGTCAGCCGCACTCCCTGAGGATCAAAATGCGCCTTTACTTCCTGGGCATCGTCGATCAGAACGATTGCGCCTTTGAGTTTGCCGCGATACTTCTCGAGGTCTGCCGGATCCTTAGCGGTCAGACAGACCGGCTCGCCATGGACAGATCCTTTTGTGCTTGGTGACCATGCTTTAGGGAACGCCATTAGTGGTATGAACTGAGGTGAGCTGACGTTTGCTGTGAAGCCCTCGAGCGACCATCCGCGGCCGAACGGACCCCATGGTTCCAGGTGAACGTTTTGCAGACCCCATTCTCTCATCTGCTTCTGAGCCCATTCCTCGGCCGCCTTGACATTAGGAGACCCGGTCAACCTGGGACCATATACGTCGGTCAGGTAGCTCAGCGTCTCCATTACGTGGGAGTGTTTCATTCCTTCATCTTTGATCTTGTCGATGGCGGCGGTGTCAGGTTTCTCATCGCTTTTTTGACCCCGGACTGGCGCTGCGGCAACTCCCAGCAGCGTCATCAACAGGAATACCATGCTCTTTTTGCTCTGTTTATACATGTCTCCTCCTTAGGTCTGCGTATTCGGGGCCACTTCTTCTATGGCTCCTTCTGGTCGTTCTTGCTGTCCTCTGGTTCGTCAGGTCGATCGCATTTCCATTCGATTCCCCTTACATACTTTTGCATCCAGGCAATCTCTTCTACATCACGGATCCGCTGGTGATGGGGTTCTCTGAACCCGTGTGGCTCTCTCGGAAATCGAATGAAGCGCACGGTGACGCCTCGCTCCTTGAGAGCCTGGTAAAACATCATGCTTTCGCTGATCGGGTCCGTTGTATCCTGTTCGCCGTGCAATATCAAGGTGGGCGTGGTCACGTTTTGCACAAATGAATAGGGAGACTCTCGACGGTAGCCCTCTGGGTTATTCCAGGGAGAGTCCCCTATGTACCACAACCTGACGTCGAAGTTAAACGCGGTTGAGTATTCGACGGCCCAGTTGGCGACCATAGCGCCGAGCGAGGCGGCTTTGAAGCGATTAGTCTGGGTGATGGCCCAGCCCCCGAGGATGCCTCCGTAGCTCCAGCCGCGAATTCCAATCTTGTCGGGATCAGCGATCCCGGCCTCGATCAACGAGTCGACGCCGCTCATCAGGTCGCGGTAGTCGCCCCCGCCAAGGTCATGCATATTTGCCCGCAACAGTGCATCGCCGTAGCCGCTGCTGCCGCGAACGTTGGGGCATAGCACTGCGTACCCCAGAGCGGCATAGACATGGTCAATTCCGGAAAAACCGTAGGTGAACGAACCGGCCGGACCGCCGTGCACGCTGACGATCAGCGGAAGCCGGCTACCAGGCTTGCGATCGGCCGGTAGGTAGAGGATTCCCTCGATAACAGGGCCGTCTTTGCTCTTCCAATTAGTAACCTGGACGGATGCCAGCGCCAGTTCGGCTGCGCCCAGATTGAAACCTGTCAGCCTCTTTTCTCGGCCGCTCAGATCCGAGACCCAAACCTCCGGTGGTTGCGCCGGTGTCGAGTAGATGCCCGCAGCCAAGGTCCGCTCGGCGTTTAGCGAGCTCAGTGCAAATACGCCCGGCTGCCCGGTCAAGCGTCTGATTCCGCCGTTTGAGAGATCCAGTTGATAGATCTTCCTCGAGGTACCCTCCTGGGCGCCGAAGATGATATGACGGCTGTCCCTTGCCCAACAGTAGTAACCGATCGTGCCCGGGAACTGACCCGACGCGTTGGTGTAGGTCTTGTTTTCGGGATCAATGGTCCAAATCTTAGAGCTTGCCAGCTCCCATTTCTTGTCGTCCGGCGCAAGGTAAGCGAGTCGCTTGCCGTCTGGCGCCCACTGGACATCGCTCTCAGGCGCCAGGTTATTCGTAAGCCTGGTCAAAGCGCCTGTTCCCGAATCCATCAGGTAGACTTCAGACAGATCGATGCCGTTTCTCGTATTCTCGCGCCTCGCCACAATGGCGACCCGGCTGCCGTCAGGCGAAGGATCAAACGAGCTGATGATCAGCTTGTCTTTCGATATCTTGCGCTCCTTCGCGGAAGAGGGGTCCAGCACCCAGAGTTCGCTCCATTGGTCGCGCCACTGGCCATTAGAGTCTTCATCCACGTATATGGCGTCGTCGCCGGCTTTGATCTTTCTGGTGTCGTCATCGGTTCTGGCTTGCTTTGAGAGGAAGAAGATCAGTTTTCCATCGACAGACCAGCGAAAGGTCTGGATGCCGCCCTTGTGAGCGCTCAGCTTCACCGCTTCGCCGCCATCAATATTGATGCGCCAGATCTGTCGCCCTTCAGAACCTGCAGTGTCGGAGCCAGCTTGAGTCTGCATCGAGCCTTGGGGTTCGGACCGGCCTCTGAGGAAAGAGAGGTTCTTACTGTCGGGAGCCCAGCGAGGGGAGCTATCGCCATCTTCCGATGTAAATTGAAATGACCGGCCGTTCTCTGTCGACGCAATCCAGAGATGAGCCTGACGCCGGTTCTTCTTCCAGTCCAGGTCAGATCTCGTGAACACGATCCACTTGCCGTCGGGAGATATCTCGGGGTCGGAGACTCCGGTCATATTCAAGACATCATCGACTGTCATAGCGCGTCTGGCGGTCTGTTGGGACAGTCCTGACGCAGCGGTAAACAGCAGCGCGGCCAATACCGAGAGAGACCGGTTGATCATTGTCGACCCCTGACGAAGGGCATCTAATTGAAGACTTGGTTCCACTGATGGGAAGTGGATTCTATCAAATAGCGGGCACCGGTTAAAGCTGACCGGGAAGGCGGCGGGTAACCCTGGCGGTCCAAAACGTTCAACAGCTTCATGTTCGTTCAAGACGGCCGGTCTGGATGCGAGGTACCATAGCAAACCTGTGAAGTGAGGTACCAATCCGCAGACAGCGTCGAAGAAGCGAATTACGATCAGGCCCGTTCTACTGACCAAGGGAGATTCAATTTTATGCATCGTCGTGCAACAACATTGGCGATAATTGCGGCAATTATAACGCTTGGGCAGACCATGTCAATTGGTCAGGCTCGGGAAGCGTCTGGCGCGCGAGAGGCGAAGCGGCCAATAAGCGCCGCGACTTATGTCTGCCCGCCGTGCGGGCTGGAGTGCGACAATCGGACCTTCGACAAACCGGGCGCCTGTCCCGTTTGCGGCATGAAGCTCGTCGAAAAAGAGAGCATCAAGACGGTCGCGATTCTCATGTTCGACCATGTCCAGATTATCGACTATTCGGGTCCGTGGGAAGTGTTCGGCGAGGCTGGTTTCAAAGTCTTCACGGTTGCTGATGGCGTCGCGCCAATTACCACAGTATTCGGTCAAAAGGTGACTCCGGATTACAGCTTCGAGAACAGCCCGAGGGCGGATATCTTGCTGGTCCCCGGTGGAGGCGTGGGCAACGCATCCAACAACTCAAAGCTGATCAAATGGATTCAAGACAACGCCAAGGAGTCAACTTATGTGATGTCCGTCTGCACCGGAGCATTTCTTCTCGCCAAAGCCGGACTGCTGGACGGACTGACGGCGACTACCGTGCGGGGCGGAATTGACCGATTGGCTGAGGCGGCGCCAAAGACGACTGTCGTTTACGATCAGCGATACGTCGACAATGGCAAGATCATTACTACGGCCGGGCTGTCGTCAGGAATCGATGGGGCATTCCACCTATTGTCCAAGATCGTAGGAGAGGGTGATGCTGAACGGACTGCGCTTGGAATGGAATACAGATGGGATCCGCAGTCTACCTACGCCAGGGCAGCGCTGCCCGACCGATACCTCCCCGACTTCAGCGCAATTGACGGGAAGATTCTGTCGACTAGTGGCGATATGGACAAGTGGGAGGTCAGGGCGGTCGTATGGGCCCCGGACTCCGTTGCCGGAATAATCGACTCGATAAGCAAGCAGATTGCGGCGGCAACCCCGCACACGCGTTCAGCTCCGAAAGTAGGTGAACGGACCGGAACTCCAGAGTCGGCAGAAATCCGCTGGACTCTGACCGATGAGAAGGGCAGGAACTGGAATGGATCTGCCGTAGCTCAGCCGGCGCCAGGAGAAAAGGGAAGATTCATTGTCGTAGTGAAGCTGAGCCGAGCCTAATTGAGAACGCGTCCTTTGGCCTTTAGCGAGAGGCTGCGAGGGGCCAACGTAAGGCATGTTACACAAATCTAACCCGACGAGGAGTCACTCTATATTCGTGTTGACCGCAATGAAGAGTGGATGTATAGTCTAACCGCTATTCCGACTCTAATAGGTTATACACACCGCAGAACGGGAGGAGTGAAATGAATCGTCCAAAGCGCGTGCTATTTCTGCTGTCTATTGGGGCCCTGGCTTGTTGCTGTGCGGCTGTTAGCGCGCAGCAGCAGCAACCCAAAGTTGTGGCCTTCGGAAGCGACTCGCCGGAGCGCGGAACCACCCGGGTAGGATACTGGGACAACGTCAAGAACGGAGGGACAGGGCAGTTTGCAATCGACTACGGGCGCCCAGTATGGAAGAAGGACTACGAGGACGCCGCTAAATTCGATTCAATGACCAAGGGGCAGGTGTGGAGGCTTGGCAGCAATTTCTGGACGGTGCTGGATACCGACATGCCCATAAAGATCTCGGGTAAGACGATACCGGTAGGCTCGTGGTATCTCGGGCTAAAGCGATCGAGCGACGGTTCAGCGTGGACCCTGGCATTCATAAACCCGGCCAAGGTCAAAGCAGCGTTACTGGATGCAAGCGAGATCGGCAGAGCGCCTGTCGAATTCGAGGCTCCGATGACATTTGGAAAAGCTGATGAAACCAAGGACAGACTGGTAATAGACCTGATCATCGATAAGTCCAACATTTACCAGCCCTCATTGTCGATCGCGTGGGGGAACTTCAAGCTTTCGGCTCCGATTCAGGTTCCACCGAGGGCGAGCCAGGGTTCCTAACGAAGGCTGCCCTGAACGCTCCAGGCGTCATGCCGGTAACTCGCTTGAAGATACGGGTCAAGTGGCTCTGATCGGCGAATCCCGCCGCCAGGGCTACATCAGACAGCGGAATGCCGGGCTGCAGGAGGTCGATCGAAGCCTGCTTGACTCGCAGGTCCTGGACGAATTCGGCGACGGTTTGGCGGTGGAACTTGCGAAAAGCCCGGGAGACGTCGTAGGGGTGCACACCGGCTTCGGTTGCCAGGCGTTCGATGCTAATGCTGTGGGCATACTCCGCGTGTAGCAGGTCGCGGACTTTTGAGAGCCACGAAGGAGGCTCTTTATCGGTCGCGTTCGAGTTGCGATTCATAGTGGCGAGCATCTCGAGAATCAGGCCTTCGATTGCGAGGGGACCATAGGGATCGTTCTCTCGAAATTCACGGTACAGCCTCGCCGCAAGCCAGGCCAGCTCGCCGCCATATGGATCGAGCGAAAGGTGATCGATCGGACCGTACTGACGCATACGTTCAAGCCAGGTCTCTTTGATCTCGACGTTGAACAAACGGACACCAGCATCGCCTATACGGTCAGCGTGAGTGACTCCAGAGGGGCGATAGACGACCATCAGTTGTTTATAGTCGACCGTCTTCGGGCCGCAGCGCTCGGTGTAGGATCCCTCTAATAGCAGAGAGAAGAAGGCGAGCTGGTGGCTGTGCGTCGGGAACCGCTTCCCCTGCCTATGCTCTAGTTCTGTAAGCACCAGATCGCAGCAGCGGCGATTATCCAGGATCTCCCCAAAGTACTGACCAGCACTAAGGTAAGTTTGGCCGGCAGTTGTTCGTTTGTTTGGTGCCGCCATAAGGAATTGCAATCCAACCAACCGGCGCTTCGCGATTGCACAAGGCCAGCCCGGTCGTGCCAACCAACCCTGTATCAGGCTATAATCCTGCGTTGTTAGTCATAACTATACGAACAGTCGTAATTTACGAAGATCCGGGCACCCCAATTACTCCAATGACTTGCCGCTTCAGGAGCGCCGCTCATACCAAATGAAGCGGCGCCGGCTGCAAACGGTGTTAGTGTCCTGGCCGCGTCGCAGGTTTCCGTAGGCGCTTCTACGAGGGTCTACAGCATCAGAATTGATGTACAAGCGAGCCCAATTAATCATGATTTATCAGCCACCAACGATTATAATACCCAGCTTCGCACTATATAAAGTCTATGGCCATACAATTCTCGATTTCTTTAGACGACGTTGTTGCGGCTTCACAGCGGATTACCTCGTACGTAAAACGCACGCCGCTGCTCAGAAGTTCATTTCTGAGCAACCGGCTGGGCACGAATATCTACTTAAAACAGGAAATCCTGCAAAAGACCGGGGCGTTCAAAGTGCGCGGAGCATTCAACAAGATGCTGACTCTCACGCCGGACGAGAGGAAGACTGGTGTGGTTGCGGTCAGTGGAGGAAACCATGCTCAGGCAGTGGCTTATGCGGCGCGGACGCTCAGCCTGAATGCCGTGATATGCATGCCGGAGAACACGCCCAGGAATTACCTGGAGGCAACTCGGGGCTACGGCGCCGAGGTTGCACTGGTCCCTACAGTCTGGGATGCCTTCGCTGAGGCTGAGCGGCGAACGAAGCTTGGATGGGCTAATGTGCATCCATTCAACGATCCGCTGGTAATGGCAGGCCAGGGTACAGTGGGGCTGGAAATCGTAGAGGATGTTCCGGACCTGACGGATGTGATCGTCAGTATAGGGGGCGGCGGCTTTATGGGTGGCGTGGCAACCGCGATCAAGGGCCGTGTGCCGCAGGCGCGAATCTGGGGTGTTGAGACCCAGGGAGCTGACTGCATGGCACGGGCACTTTCGGCAGGGCACGTAGTAGAGATGCCCGCGATAACGTCTATCGCAAAGACGCTGGGCGCTCCCGCGGCTTCGGAAGAGACGCTCGATCTCGCCCGCCGTTACCTGGAATCGGTGACGGTAGTGTCGGATCGGGAGGCACTTG
>Ga0126381_100003876_pt1 | contig 16213 bp, 12 predicted proteins | sample PanSoiMetPlot_28_FD_96465 | JGI IMG/M metagenome (GOLD analysis project Ga0126381, IMG submission 96465) | Tropical forest soil microbial communities from Panama - MetaG Plot_28 | ecosystem: Environmental > Terrestrial > Soil > Tropical forest > Bulk soil | place: Panama | collected 2016-02-17 | reverse complement strand
TGTCCCGGTTGTTTATCGTGCCGCGACGCCATTCTGCGCCAGGTTCACCTGGCAAGGGCCATAGTTCTTCGCTAATCTCTCCACTTTGAAGACCTGGTCACCCGAGCTGTCCTTCGTTTTCTTTAACCTCGAGCCATGTAGCACCGTTCTGAGGCACCGTTCTAGACTCTCGATCTTGACAATGCCTGAGGACTGTTTGCGCCAGATCGAGACTAAGTCAAATATGAGTGCGGAATACGTCAGGATTTGCCGACACACGATTCAAATCCGCGTCACGAGGCAGCCTGATGGCACAAAACTTCCTGTGGCGGCCATCGAACCAGATTGCAGAAATAGTCATGGCATAGCCGTCCGTGGCGCATTACCGTCAAACCGGAAGTTGCAGCGACAATAAAACTATTGATTGCGCTTGCTATGTGGCGTAAGCTTGCGCAGCACGAATTCCTGAAACAGGCTGCTGGCAGTCCGTTCGGCCGTCGAGATCAACACGTTTTCAAACGTGGCTCTCACGCCACGATCTGCCTGCGGATAATACAGGTTGGAGATTGCACTTGAGGCCAGATCTCCTCCAATACTCGAATAATTTGGCTGCCAGCGGCCATTGTTGCCTTTGCAGATAAATGGATTCGACAATGCATGCAAGGCGCGCGACTTGATTGTGCCCGTGCCTCGGTAAAAGTATCGGGGATCCTGATGCAACAGCGACGGAAGAATGGCGCCACCAAACATGATGTCCGTCACCCCGTCTGCATATTCCTGCCGAAAACGCTGACCATACCCTTTGAGACCCTGGACGTAACCCGGCCGATCGAACGTCTGATTGACGCCAGCCATGAAAGCCGCACCTACGATGGCGATTGGATCAATCGAAACCTTGAGAGCCAGGTGGAACTTCAGCTTCTTCGTCAAAGGCACGGCGTTTTCTGAATCGTAGACGACATAGAAATTTGGAATAATGCCTAGCACACGCTGCTGCTCTGCAATCTCGACCTGCTGCGTTGCAATCTGTTCGGTCGTCGAGTAGACCCTCACCGAAGTGTTATCGCCGGTCAGCTTCATCTTTATCCCGCTGACGTCAAAGAACTGGCCCGCGGAAACAAAGATCGGCGGAGATGTCCAATCCTCGAATCCCTTTGCGCTTATCGTCACGTGATAAGTCAGCCCCGGCTTAAGTCCAGCAAAATTGAAAAAGCCGTTGTCATCCACGATCTGGCTACGGCGATCTGCAGAATTCGCGCTTTCGACGACGACAGTTGCACCCGTTACAAGATCACCTTGCGCATCCAAGACAGTACCGCTGATGTTTCCAGTCTGATCTACTGTCGAGACTTGTTGGGCGTTCGTCATTTGCGTATTGGCTGCATACGTAAACGGCGGCGCTGTGGGTCGACCAGCAGTCTGAGCAAGCCCAATTTCGGCTGTTTTCGTCGCGGTATCTGACTGCGCGCACAGAGACGCAGGCGCGGCACTCAGCGACGAGGCTAATACCGCTACGGCAGAGAATACGCTCCAGGCAAAGCTCATCTGTTCCTCCATTCGTGGAATTTGGGCAAATTTGCGGAGAACTTAATCATTTCTTGGCGTGCGAGCGGCCCGTTAGCATTGAATCGGGCCACTCGTACGGTTTGCGCATTTGCCAGAGTTCGGCTATTTCAGGACAAGTAAGACTTTCGCGTTCGACAGAAGGCTAGCCTGCTCTCTGGCTGTTTTTTCAGATCGCCGAAGCGGTACATCGATGTTCAACGCGGTAAGCGACGGGCAGAGAACGCGGTGCAGGAAGTACGACTCGCCGATGCGATCAAATTCCAATCGGCTGCCATCAGACGCGTCATGGTAGCTCTGAGAGCCCGTTACGATGGTCCAATTCCAGCCGCCCACGCTTTGGATCTTCAACGAGTGGTTGCCTTGAGGAACGACGATATACTCGCCCGCGGGCAAAACCTTCTCGCCCACGGTGAAGTTGAAAGGAATCTCGCCTCGGACTACTTGCTGTTGAGCGAACACGCTGGTTGCGGTGGTACCGTCTTAGATCTCAACCTAACAATGGCGGAGGACTGTGTGAGCCGAATCGGGACTCAGTTAAATATGAATGCTTGATTGGTCAGGATTCGCCGACAATGTACTCGAATCCGCATGCCGGATTTGGGTTCCGTATAGATTTCGTCAGGACTTGCTGATAATTGCAGGAGTTTGACTAAGATTCGAGGCCAGGCCATTGTCTGGAGATGATTTCCGTCGGAAGACCCTGGTTTGGAAGTCCACGAGCGCTGACAAAACCCTGACACAAATCAGAAGGAAGGCTGACAGGCCGACGTTATACTTCTGGGGTGCAGCGTTGGCCCCTCAAAGAAATTCCCGCGCGGACGTGGTTATCCGTGCTTCTCGCAGGAGTCTTGTGCCTCGGTGGATGGCAAGTCTGGCTTACCCTGCGCTTGTTGGATCAGGATCGCAATCTTGAGTTACAGCGCTCCCACGAGCGTCTCAATCAGATGGCCGATCTCGTTTTGGCCCAGGTGAAAGGCAGCATCAGCGATTGGAAACTCGGAGTGCAGGAGTTGAACGATCTTCCGCCGATTGCCATTCTGCAGGCCCGCTTCCCCGAAGGAGTCACATTCGTCGAAGTCTCAGAAAACAAGATCAACATCTACCCTGAGAGACCACTGCTGTTTACGCCGGTCATTCCATCCCCAAAGGCGACAGAGCCCGACGCTTTCGACGGGGTCGATGAACTGGAATTTCGCGAGCAACAATACGAGCGTGCGATAGCCCTGCTCAAGTCGCTCGCTGCAAGGCCCGCGATCAGAGCTGAAGCGTTACTGCGCCTGGCTCGCATCGAATACAAAGCCAATCAACCGAAAGCTGCTCTCGATACCTACGCGAAGCTCGTGAGCGAGAACGCTGTTACGTCATCTGGAATGCCTTATGCGCTGTTGGCGATGAGGTCACGTTGCCGCATCCTGGTAGGGCTACACCGCAAGCCGGAAGCTCAAAGCGAAGCGTCGAATCTCCGTGCAAGTCTTCTTCGGGGACGTTGGCCTATTAGCCGCGATGCGTTCGATTACCACTGGGCCGATCTTGACGCCCTGGGACTAGAGGCCGGACAACCTCCGAGGGCCTCTGTTGAATTCTCCACGACAATTGCCAGCCTCTTCCACACTTTTCAAAATTTCCGGGATCAAGGTTCAAATGTTGGCGGCGTGGAACTCCTCCCAGACAGATCTTTGCTGATCTGGTATTCAAGGCCGGACCGCCTAAGTGCAGTTCTAGCTCCGCCGGATTGGCTGCACTCCGCTGCGAAACCTCCCGCCAGTTCAGGCGACATTCATTGGAGAATGCTCGCGCTCGGCGAGGCAAAAGAGCCCGGCTTCACCGTAACGCGCTCGCTGGAAGAAGCTGGTATTCCCGGTCCTCTTGAATTCTCTAGTCTTCAGCCGATCTCTGGGCCTGCCTCAAGTCGTCGCTCACTCATTGTAGGTGGCGCCGCCCTCATGCTGATAGTCATCCTCGGCGCGGGGTACGTGGTACATCGCGCCATAAGTCGAGAGTTGCAGGTGGCACAACTCCAGTCGGATTTCGTGGCCGCGGTTTCGCACGATTTCCGCTCCCCACTTACAACGCTGCGTTCTATAACGGAAATGCTGGTACAACAGCGAATTCCGAGCGAGGCCCGCCGCCAGCAGAGTTACATATTTCTGGATCACGAAACCGCGCGCCTGCATCGGCTGGTTGAAGACCTGCTCGACTTTGGGCGCATGGAATCGGGCCGGAAGCAGTACTGGGCCGCGGATCACGACGCATTCGAGTTAGCGCGTACCACGGTTGACGACTTCATTCAACAAGCCAAAACAAATGGATTCAACGTAGAAACGAATCTTGGATCGGCTGATGGTTCCACAGCAACCACAATTCATGTAGATCAGGAGGCATTCGGTCGCGCGCTTAGAAACCTGCTCGACAACGCTATGAAATACTCACCAGCTTGCCGCACTGTGTGGGTGAATGGCGCAGTCCAGGATCATAGCGTGATCATCTCAGTTCGTGATCAGGGCATGGGTATCGGCGCGGAGGAACAAAAGGCAGTGTTTAGAAAGTTCGTACGTGGCGATGCGGCAAAGAAGGCAGGAATCAAGGGGACGGGCATTGGCCTCGCGATGGTTCAGCAGATAGTCCATTCAATGGGAGGGGAAGTCCGCCTGCAAAGCGAGATTGGCGTCGGCAGCACGTTCACGCTTGTGATACCGTTGGTCGACTCTAAGAAAGGAGCTGAAAGTGAAGATTCTGGTGGTTGAAGACGAGCCCGGCATAGCATTCAGCCTAGAGACTGACCTACAGACCGAAGGGTACGAAGTGGAAGTTATCGATGATGGCGCAAAGGCTGTTCCGCGGGTACTGGCGGAGTCATTTGACCTCATCCTGCTCGACATCATGCTTCCCAACAAGGACGGCTTTGAAATATGCCGGCAGCTCCGCCATCATGGGCTGAAAACTCCTATCATTCTGCTCACCGCAAAGACGCACGAGGCGGAAAAGGTCCTTGGTCTTGAGATGGGCGCCGATGATTATGTGACCAAGCCTTTCAGCTTGCGAGAATTGCGCGCCCGCATTCGCGCAGTGCTGCGTCGAACGACGGAACCTCCGGCCAACCAGGGAGCGGCGAGCTATGGAGATGGTGTTCATCGCTTTGGCACCTGTGAACTGGATTTGACCCGATTCGAACTGCGGCGCAACGGGAAGTGCGTGGAGACGACAGCAACAGAACTCAAGCTGCTTGCCGCATTCATCCGCAACCGCGGTCGCATGCTCACGCGCGAGCGCCTGCTCGACGAGGTATGGGGCACCGGAATCGCCGTCACCGATAGAGTGATTGATAACCACATCGCTTCGCTGCGCAAGAAGATCGAAGACGAGCCCTCAGTTCCCAGTTACCTTATCAGCGTGCGGGGAGTAGGTTACCGATTCGATGGTTAAAAGATGAAATGTCAAGAGATGCACACAGAAGATTCACCGGCGATTTGGAAAGTATCGAACGCTGGCATTCTGGGTCTCGAAAAGCCAGAGGAGCACCATGCGCGAACTCCTAAGACAGTTCATGCGGAGACAGGCGGACACAAAAGATCGGATCGCACTTGCAAGCCCGTCAGGAACTTGGCGGAGTGGGAGCGTAGCCGGATTGTTGATTTATCTACTGCTTCTTCTGGGCACAATTGCTGGAGATAAACTGGCGTTGGCGCAGTCCGCACCCACTTCGCCCGGCGTGCTGCTGCAATCGGGGATCGAGAAGGAAGATGTCGATGGCGATGTGAAATCTGCTATGACGATCTACGACAAGATCGCTACTGATTTATCAGCCCCGCGCGATGTTCGCGCCAAGGCTCTGCTGCGCCTCGCGGGGTGTGGCGAGAAGCTGGGCAGGCAGGCGAAGGAGGTGTACAAGCGAATTCTGAGCGAGTACCCTGACCAGCCAGCCGCAGCGCAGGCCCGCAAAGGGCTGGCATTGCTCAACCAGCAAGTGACTAGTGCCAAGCCTGTCGCGGTGGAGGGGACGACAACCAGTAGTGCTAATGTGTCGGTTGGAGTGTATGGTCATGCGCGTTCAACCGCGACCAACGTGTATGGTGTTGCAGGCGATACCGGGAGCACTGGATACGGTGCCGGAGTCATGGGTGATGCTTACGCCACGTCGGGAAACGCCTTCGGAGGATTCTTCTCAACGGCCAGCCCGGATGGAGCCGCGATGTTTGCTCACAGCTCAGCAATCTCCGGCTATCCCATTGCAGTCACCGGAGAAGTCGAAAGTCCAAACGGTGTAGCAGGCTCATTCAGGACGCACGCCGGCTCGGGACTTGTTCTGCTGGGTCAATCCGGTCCCAATTACACCAATGTCTTTTCCGTCGATGCCAGCGGAAATGGTTTCTACGCTGGCAGCCTCACCGTGAACGGAACCGTGAGCAAAAGCGGCGGATCGTTCAAGATCGACGATCCGCTCGATCCCTTGCATAAGACGCTTTCGCACTCCTTCGTCGAGAGCCCGGACATGATGAACATCTACAACGGCAACGTGGTCACGGATCGTCACGGACGCGCTACGGTTCAACTGCCAGCTTACTTCGAGGCCTTGAACGGCGACTTCCGCTATCAGCTCACCGTGATTGGCCGATTCGCGCAGGCGATCGTGGTTGAGAAGGTCCGCGATAACCGGTTCGTCATTGAGACCAGCAAGCCAGGTGTCGAGGTTTCATGGCAGGTCACGGGAGTCCGTCATGACGCCTATGCCAACGCACATCGCATTCCTGTAGAGGAAGTTAAATCGCCAAGTGAGCAGGGACATTATTTGCATCCAGGCCTTAAAGAAACGTTGCAGCGAGTTAGTAAGTGACGGCACTGATTCATATGTCGCCGCTTCGAAGAATCCATCCGACAGTAGGTATCACGGCGAGCAATTGAATAGCCTGGAGCGCTGAAATCCTGACCGTCGTACTCGATGAAGAATACCAAGTAGCAGCCGGGTACACCTGTATTTCGGCCAGATTGGGCTATTGGCGTGCGCCGCTTGAAACTTCGCACGGCCCGAAGTCCTTTGTGACTTTCTCGACGAGCAACTCGCGAGTACCTGCAGAATTCCCCTTGCCCTTTTTGCCTGAAATTGAAACGCGATCGCCGGGCCTGATAGCAGCCAGGTTCCCGTCGAGCATGTATGTCTGCTTATCCGATTCGCTTATCAGCATCATGCCGTCCGGGCCGGGCCGGAGCGCGCACAGCCGGTTACGTCGTGATTGTGTTTGATCATTGCATACGTAACGATGCCGATGAGCGCGCCGGCTCCTGCAATGCCTGCGATAGCACCTGCGATTTTCCATGTATCGGACCTATGGTTTGATCGGCACGCGTTTGTGGCGCGGCGGATCCAATAGCAACCGTGAACAGGCCGCACAGTGCTGCCATAGCAGACAGTTGTCGGCTATTCCATTTCATAAAGTACTAGTCTCCTTGAATGTCGTTTTAATCCGCAGAATGTTCGTTACCAGTCGCGGGAGAACATCGTGCCAATGGATTCCTCTCGACATTCCAAGACGCGAATCGCGCTGGACGTCGGGAGGCTCGACTTGAGCATCGGGTAGACGCATCCTGTCGGGAGTCAGAATTCGGTTTGGAAGCTGCGTTATTTTCGTCTGGATTGTCTGACTTGAGAATCAGTGAGCCACTCTGGACATTGGAAAACACGGCTGCAGCCAACCTGATTCGGGCGTTCCGGACATATCGTCGGCAAACCGGAACTTTGTTTGCCGGTAATTCGCTCAGTTTGATCGTGCCTCCTAATGCGTATCTGGAAAGCACTGTCAGCAGATCTTTACGCATTCCGCACTCATATTTGACTGGATCTCAATCTGTCTCAAACAGTCTTCCGGCATCGTCAAGATCGAAGGTCCAAATACGCTTACCGCAGAACGGTGAAAGTAGTGGCTCATTCGGGTGAAATCGATCTCGATAGCCCTTGACAACAGGCAGTTGTTAGTCCTAATCTCCGCACACTTTTACCTTTTGTTTTGCGATTGCAGAGTTGACCACGAATACTCCTTGGAGGACGGGAATGGTCATGCAGCGGCTGTACGCGGTAGCCGTTTTTATGTCTGTCATCTTTGTGGTTTCGTGCGGTGGAGGGGGTACTCCTCCTCCTCCTCCCCCGCCCCCTCCGAACCCCGTTCCGTCGATTTCTTCGCTGTCACCAGCGTCCGCTACTGTTGGCGGGTCCGCCTTCACTCTGACGGTGAATGGAAGCGGCTTCATATCCGCCTCAACCATTCAATGGAACGGCAGCAGCCGGACAACAACCTACGTCAGCGGAACGCAGCTTACTGCCTCTGTCACTTCGGCGGACATCGCCTCGGCTGGGAGCATAAGCGTCACTGTATCCAACCCCACCCCCGGAGGCGGGACCTCTTCTGCAGCCACCTTCAGCACCAACAATCCGCTCCCGACAGTTAGTTGGCTCTCGCCGTCGTCAGCAATCGCCGGCGCGGCAGGATTCACCTTGACAGTGAATGGCAATAATTTCGTATCTGCATCAACTGTGCAGTGGAATGGCAGCAACAGGACGACCAGCTACGTAAATGCGTCACAACTCACTGCCTCTATCACGGCCGCAGACATCGCCGCAACCGGGACTGTGAATGTCACGGTTGTCAACCCAACTCCTGGGGGCGGCAACTCGGCGGCATTTAACTTCAGCACCAACAATCCACCCCCGCCGCTCTCAACAGGGTCTATGATCAACGGCATCTTAATGGAGACTTATTCGCCGCAGGCGTATGACGAATTGGAATACCAGGTGCTGCTGAACAATGCTGTCGATACGAACGCAAACTACGTTGGAATCGGGGGGACGGCCGCGGTCGATCTTAATACCGGCGTGATCTCGGACGCAGTGGTACAGGGATACGATTTTTCCGTGTCAATGTCCAGCATCTCCGCCGCCATAGCGGAGGCCCAGGTGAAGGGATTGAACGTTGTGTTGAAGACGATTGTCGGCGCGATTAATTCTTCCACCGGACAGTTCGCGACTCTGACCTCAACGAACCTGGCACCAAACCAGACACTGGCCAACCCTGCGGCGTTCTTCGCAAATTACAAAACCTACATTTTGCAATTAGCACAAATTGCCCAACAGTATCACGTGCCACTTCTGGTACTCGGCACTGAAATGGAGATGGTGACACAGCCGCAGTATACGAGTTATTGGACAGACATTATCTCAAGCGTGCGGCAGGTATATAGCGGCAAACTTACCTACGGCGCCGTCAGCTTTGTTTGGGGACCCACTTACAACGAGGTGGGAAACATACAGTTCTGGAATCAACTCGATTACGTCGGTGTCGATGCCTATCCACCGGTGTCAACTGGGTTGACAACGCCGACGGTAGCGCAGATTGACGCCGCATGGGCGTCGCAAGGGTGGAAGCAGACGCTGGCGACCATTGCAACGAATACAGGGAAGCCGGTCATCTTCACTGAAACCGGATCAGCCAGCTACCTAGGCTCACTTGATCCAACAATTGCTTACTCAGGCTCTTATAACTTAGGCTCTGCTCTAAGAACCCAAGATCTTGCCACCCAGACAAACTGGTATCAGAGCTTCATGGATACATGGACAGGTCCGAATCAGCCAAGTTGGTTCCAAGGAGCACTTTTCTGGAATAATGACCCCGGAAAGGAGGGGATCAACTTCCTGGGCGGTGAGACAGATATGGATATTGCCTGGAAGCCAGCCAACGCGATTGTCGCGAGTATCTTCGGGGGCGCCGATTATCTTTCGCCTTTGCAGAATACTTTCGCCGGCAGTGCAGAAAACGACAATATAGCCCTATATGGCGATTCGGTCTCGGCTGGCAGCGGCGGTGCTCCACCAGCTTCCAGACAGCAGACCTATCAAACCACCGTCTCACTATACATATCTGCATCGATCATGAACGGAGCGACACCCACCGTGCATGTCTATATCAACGGGGCAGACTATGGTGGGCATACACTCGCGAACATCCCGGGAGGCTACGTGGGTAGCAACGGCGTACCGTACACAAACACGCAGAGATTTGACTTCACGCTGAGCGGGATCGTGACGATCTCAACGTTGCAGGTGAACTTTGATAGCCCCGTCAACGTGGGCGGCCCAGAGAATTCGCAGCTGGAATTCCAGCAGGTAAGCATTGATGGGGTACCCATCACACAAGCGATATATTCACCGCTTTCCCAGTATGGCGGGGTACAAGAACAGACCGTGTCGTCGGTCCTAGGAGGGCAGGATAATGCCGTGCAGTTCGGAGGTGGCTACACTGTGTTTGATGCCACTCCCTACAACCAACAACTTGCAAACCTGCCAGGTAGCGCTGCGAACCCGATTACAGTGAACGGCAATGGTGGCACGGATACTGTCCACGTACTGGGCACGGCGAGTCAGTACACGGAGTCAGGAATTGGGACAAACTCAGTGACGCTCAGCGAGAACAGCGGCCTGAACCAGAATGCAACGTTGATCGGCGTTTCATACGTCTCGTTTGCGGATGGTTCAATCCTGAACCTGGCCACAGGGCAGTTACAAGCCGTGCCGTCCAATGGAAAGACAACTCACGTAGCCGTCCCACGTCTGGGTAGACATCGTCCTCCATGCGCCGCAGAACATAATCCCTGTAGCGCTCCGACTTGTTTCCCTTCCAAGATTCGTACCAGACCTCGCGGAGTGTCGCTCCCGTGACTTTCTCCGTTTTCTTCTCTTCCTGTGGGCTGATACCGGCGGCTCTCTTTCGCCGCGCTTCCATGTGGTGGTCGCGGGCCATTTGAAGCGAGACGTCGGGATACTCACCCAGCGCCATGAGAACTTCCTTGCCATGCCACTTGAAGCGATAGCGCCAGAGTTTCGAGCCATTAGCCCGGATGATGATGTACATCCCCGCTTCGTCGGCCAGAGTCGATTGCCCCTTGACGGGCTGCTTCGCTTGTCGGATCTTCGCGTCGGTCAGCACTCTTGTCCCCCTAAAATCGGTCCGTATACGCCCAGCTTGGCTCGTGTATACGCAGCGGTATACACCTGACAAGCATGCTGGAATCCAAACCGAATGGAGGTCAACTGGAAGCGATAAGCAATTAAATATTATATTTTTGAATATTTTACATCGCACGTGATGATGGAATCAGATTCAATCAAACCCTACCGCGGGGAGAAGTTGGTGGAGGCGGCGGGAGTCGAACCCGCGTCCGAAATCGCTGTCAGCCGGGAGAATCCATGCTCAGTCCGGTTCCGCATGTTTTCGCTTCAGTCGCTCAGAACGGACAAGATGCGCTTGAAGCTAGTCCGATGATCTTATGGTTGCAACACGGACCGAGCCGCAACCACCAGCCTACTGTGCGACGCCCTTTCACGGCCCATAGGCGAAGCCGTGGAGGACGGCTGCTTAGTTAATTAAGCAGCAAGTGCCAGATTGTCGTTGGCAACTTTGTTTTTGCAGGCGATTACGGGTGCCCACACCCCGACATGCCTCCCTTGCCGCAATCGATCCCGTCGAAACCGTGACGCCCCCTTGAACCTTTGGGATAGATCTCTCATTGATTGGATGAGCTGATCATTCCTTTGGGTGCGAGCCGGGCCGGCTGGCTCGGTGCTGCTCGTTTCATTCTAGGCCATTTGCTGATTTCTGGACTACGGTTCTCGATGGTGTCGCTGGGATTCAAACTCTAGATTCGAGTTTTGAAACCATTTTTGTGCAGCTTTCCAGATCATTAAAACGCATATATGGCTGACTTTATATAGCCTGTACGAACAAAGGCAAAGAAAAGGAGAATAACGCTTCCCGGTGTAGGGGCGGCGAGGTTGGATACGAAATGTGGACACTGAAAAGGCCGGATTGGGCAAGGATTCTCATTCCAGAATCATTGAGCTACGGCAATGGAAAATTGCCTTGCAAACGGCACTAGAAATGTTCTGAATCCGCCGATGACTTCCCGCGTTGGGGACAAACCGCGCAGAAGCCCTGTTCATGAGCGCATTGACCTGTTGGCAATAGGTAACGCCCCCAAGCCGACGAATGTATTACGGTCATAGTCCATCTCGCATGCCGTATTCAGGGATCGATAATTTGTAAAGAACCGAATGTCGATCAACAGCGCAGGCCGCTTCTCAAGTGAAGCGACGCAACGAGCTCCGGGGTGTATTGCTTGCCTTCCTTCCGGCACTCGTGTGTCGAGTCTCATTTTGCTCTACCTGACCCTCACCGCCCTGTTCACGACACCCTGGGTGGTGCTGTTGCTGCATGCACAGAGCCTCGACATCGGAAGGGGATTTGTCATTCATACCCAGATGTGGGCTCCCGCTCTCGCAGCATTTATCTGTTGCGCTGTCTCTCGAATTCCCTTGGAGAGTTTGGGATTCCGGTGGCCTGGAATGCGAGCGATCGCTTGGGGATACCTTCTTCCTGTTGCATACGCCACTATTGCGTACGTGTTGGTGTGGTCTACAAAGCTCGCACCGGCCGATTTCGCCGGTTATCTGAAGGCAAGCCAGAGATCGCTCCATCTGGGAACAGGTGCCGGTTTCCTGAACGCAGCACTCATCGTGACGTTCGGTGTACTGCAGAGTGGCGTTTCCGCAACTGGAGAAGAGATTGGTTGGCGGGGATTCCTTGTACCGGTATTAGCCTGTCGCTTCAACTTTCCCAGCGTGGCCTTGATTAGCGGCATCATCTGGGCACTCTGGCATTATCCACTCATCGTGTTCGGCACTTACGCTAGCTCAGCTTCAAGATGGGTAGGGTTACTTTGCTTCACCGTAATGATCATTGCCACTGGAACGATGGCGGCATGGTTACGCTTGAAAACCGGATCGGTCTGGCCTGCTGCAGTGTTCCACGCTTGCCACAATGCGGTGATCCAATGGCTGTTCGATTCAATGACTGTAGAAACAGGCAGAGCGGCGTGGTTCGCCGGCGAATTTGGAGTCGCTCTGGCGGTCGTTTCGGCCCTGTTCTCAATCCCTCTCTTCGCGGAGGCCGCGCGTCGCCGTTTCGGCCCCCCGCGAGCCGGGCCCAACAACTGGTCAGAGTCCGCATAAGCCGGTCTGTTTCGACAAATCAGAACGTGAGCTTCGCGCCGGCTGAACATGGAAGGCTTCTTCGCCACGGCGAATACCGGTCACGCGTGGTGGAACTACTCGATGGATTTGTGCAGCGGTGACAGTGTCGCCCGAGGATTGGCAGAACGCACCAAACGATCCCCGGTTTCCTACCGAATCTCCGCTTAGCGACTTACGCCCTACTGCTTCTGGAGATCGATCTGCTCGTAGGCGTGCTGGGCAATGCCGGCGCGGATCTGGGCCGGCGTTTTGCCTGCTTTCGTCATGGCGTAGGCGTAGAACGCCTCTTGCGCACAGGTGGAGCACTCGGTGCCGTGATAGGTCTCATAACAGCTGCGCAGGCTAGTGTGGCCAAGCGCGCGGTCGCAGCGGCAGTTGCAGGGGAGCTGGTAGATCACGTTTCCAATCTTGAGGGCTTGCTGATAGACGTGCACCTGCCACGGATACTGGAAATGCTCACCGGTCAGTTTGGCGCCGGAAAGGATGGGCGGCAGTGCGGAGACCTTGAGCGGCGCCGAGGGGTGGTACGCCGGAACGTCTTCTGCGGGGTTAGACCACTGAGCATAGCTGGCAGCGGTGACAGCGAACACGGCGAAGCCCAAGAGCAGGCGGCAATTGGCTGAGATCATTCTGGCGCTCTCTGATGCCCATTTTACGGCACTCCTCGAGTTCTTTGCTCGGCCACGGATACACAGGGGCATCAGACAAGAGGTGACTAGAATTCGCGTGTATGCGGTGACTACTGTTCGCTTGAACTGGGCAGATCGTTGGTAGACTCCACTCAAGCGAAGCGAAGTAGGAGTCGCTGGAAGATTTATGCGGGGGAGTTGCTCCGAGCAAAAAAAGACGGCACGAACGGTTAGCTGTCCGTGCCGGGAGGCCAGTGACGCAAACTACTCCCGGCTCTGGCGCGATCATCGGACCGCCTCCATCACCGGAATATCTACACGATACTATAGATTTGGTCGGATGCAAATACAAAAATCGAAATTTTTTCGCGATACGGGACGTGAAACTTGGGCCATCTGCAAACCGTCTAAACTGCGTTCAGGGGAATGGGAATGAAGGAAACAGAGGTGGTTGCCGCTGCCGTTGAAGAGCAACCGCACGAGTTAAAGCTTGTGGATTCAGCAGGTGGTGCGGGATCAGAGGGGGCGCCGAAGGTTTCGCCGAACTGGCTGAGAGTCGGCGTTGTTGCTGCCGGTTCTGCCGTACTCGGCGGCATGGCGGCCGCATGGTTCTACAGGAAAACAATCTCCCGGCTGCGGGAAGCGGGAAATGAAATTCCAGAAAGCAGAATTACAGAGGACGGCTCGGCGGAGGATTTTTAGAACGCCCCTCCTTTGGCGGCCGCGCGTCGGCTCAGACTCGATCGTTCACCTTTCCTAAACTGCGCGACGGCCGTTCTGCGCAGCCTTTCCCTGGCCGACAGTCAGCTCTAGCTCGAGAATCTCGCACAAAACATGTCCGGCGAGGATGTGCGCCTCCTGGATTCGCGGAGTGTCAGTGGACGGCACTTCGAAGAGGAAGTCGGCTGCCTTGGCGATCTGGCCGCCTCCCTTGCCCGTAAAGGCGACCGTGACCGCGCCGATCTTGCGGGCCGCTTCGAGAGCAAGAAAGACATTCCGGCTGTTGCCGGAGGTTGAGACGGCGACCACGACATCGCCTTTGCGCGCGAGGGTTTCCACCTGGCGCTGGAAGATGTGCTCATAGCCATAGTTGTTGCTGGCCGCGGTAAGGATAGAGGTGTCAGTGGAGAGGGCTATCGACGGTATTCCCGCGCGGTCGTGACGGAAGCGCACGACGAGTTGACCGTTGAGGTGCTGGGCGTCGGCCGCGCTGCCGCCGTTGCCGCACCAGAGGATCTTGCCGCCCATGCGGACAGCAAGGACCATTTCAGAGGCTATTTGATCGAGGACCCGCTGCTGATCGGTGAGGGCGCGAATGACCTCGAGGTGTTCTGCCAACGCGGCGCGAAAGATTCCGGCGCGGTCAACGGTAGCGTCTGGGGTGAAGTCTGACATGGTTTCCTGTTCCTCGAGTGTTTTGATATCGGCCCTGCGAGGGCGCTCATGCATATTACTCCAGCAGAAGCAGGTTTGAGGAGATGCGGCGAGCGGAGCACGGCAGACCCGGCGGTTGGATCTGCCGTTTGCGTGATTGGAAGAGGCACCGCGGTTCTAATGGCTGAGCACAAACTGGAGTTGGCCGATGTAGACGCCGTAGGGACGGAGCTTGATCGCCCCGAGTGAGACGGGTTCGGGCGTACCGGGGGTCTTCAGCAGAGTATTCAGCGGCCCATCGGACAAGCCGGGGCCAACAAGGTTGACGGTTTGCGGATCAGGGGTGAAGTTCACCGCAACGACAACCGGCGGAGCGCCCGCAGCTTCGCGTTTCCAACTCAGGACCCTGGTGTTGTGGATGTCGAGGTTCGTATCTGATCCTTCGGCCAACGCGGTGTTGGTCTTCTTGAGGTGGATAAGGGCTCGATACCATGACAAAAGCGAGCTGGGGTCGGACTTCTGGGCCTCGACGTTGACCGTGGCCGCAGTGGGCGGAACGGGCAACCACGGGGTTGCCTTCGCACCGGTAAAGCCGGCGTTCGGGCCGGAGGTCCACTGCATCGGCGTACGCTCGCCATCCCGGCCCTTTTCTTTGGGCCAACCAGTAACGCCAACCGGATCCTTCACATCCTCTTTGCGCGTGGGCGGAGTGGTCTTCATGCCGATCTCGTCGCCGTAGTAGAAGAGCGAGGCTCCTCGGCTGGCGAAGAGGATGGTGGAGAGAACGCGCTGGATATCTGTGTCGTGGGCGCCATCGCCGTAGCGTGCGTCTAGACGCGGGTTGTCGTGGTTGTCGAAGAGCAGGAGCGGAACATTGTCGCCCAGGGACGATTCGGCATCGTCCAGCCTTGCGCGGAAAGTAACGGCATCCATCTTGTTAATAAGCAGGATCTGGGTGTCCATCGGCAGCTGGAACTCCGGGCGGCCGGGTGCGCCATATTGCTTGAGGAGTTCGGCGATGTTGGGCAAATAGGTTTCGCCGATGAAGACGCGCGTGCCGGGGAACTTCGTCGTTGAGAACTTGTCGGCTTCGGCACGCATCTCGGCCATGACGGCGTGGACACCGGGGAGATTGTCGGTCTTCGAACTGTCTAACTCAGGTTCGCCGAATGCGTTCATGACCGGATTGCCGTCCTTATCCTTTACGACGCCTTCGTCGGCCAGCGAGGGATCTTCGAAGAGAGTGGTAATGGCATCGAAGCGAAATCCGGCTACGCCCTTCTTGAGCCAGAAATCGATGATGTCTTTGAAGGCCTGGTGAACCTTGGGATTGTTCCAGTTGAGGTCGGGTTGCTGGACATAGAACCGGTGATAGTAATACTGGCGGGTCTTCTCGTCCCATTGCCACGCCGAGCCTCCGAAGCCCGACTGCCAATTGTTCGGCGGCTGCCCTTTGTCGGTTGCGGTCTGCCCTTTGCCGTCGTGCCACATATACCAGTCGCGATAGGGATTGTCGCGCGAGGAGCGGGACTGGAGGAACCACTTGTGCTTGTCGGAGGTGTGGTTCATCACCATGTCCATGATCACGCGAATG
>Ga0126381_100003875_pt1 | contig 16213 bp, 12 predicted proteins | sample PanSoiMetPlot_28_FD_96465 | JGI IMG/M metagenome (GOLD analysis project Ga0126381, IMG submission 96465) | Tropical forest soil microbial communities from Panama - MetaG Plot_28 | ecosystem: Environmental > Terrestrial > Soil > Tropical forest > Bulk soil | place: Panama | collected 2016-02-17 | reverse complement strand
GTGCTTATGCCAGCATTGTTGACGAGCACGTCGAGGCGACCATAAGTCTCGACCGCCTGACCGATGAGCGCGCGACAGTCGGCTTCGATGCTGACATCCGCCCGCTGGAAGATGGCTCGGCCACCTTCCTTTTCGATGCTTCGAGCAACGGCGGCCGCGTTCGCTTCATTTCGGTCAGACACGACGACCGCGGCGCCTTCGCTCGAAAACAAACGCGCGATGCCTTCACCCATTCCCGCACCTGATCCGGTAACGATGGCGATGCGGTTTTCTAAGCGTGGCCTATGCACAATCTCGCTCAAAAATGCTCGGCAATTTTAATACGCAGAAAGCGGACGGATTCTCTCAGCTCGTCGACTCCATTGACGCCGTCCTCGATGGAAATCCATCCGTCGAACCCTTCGGCCTTGAGCATAGAGAAAATCTTATCGTAATTGTTAAGGCCCCTTCCGATAACGCCGTGCTTGAGGTTCTGAGCATAGCCGCTAATTCCGTCCTGCTGTTTCAAATCCTCTAAGGTGCCGCTCGCCAAGTATCGATCCGACGCATGCATGGAGACCACGCGGCTCTTCATGGCGGCGAGCACCTCAAGAGGGTCTTGTCCGGCGATGATGGCATTTGATGGGTCATAGTTGAGGCCGAACCAGGGTGAGTCGATCTGATCAATGATTTCCATAAATATCTCTATGTCCTGGGCGAATTCCGGGTAAAGCCAGTAGCCGTCCTTATAATGATTCTCCATGTTTAGGACGATCTTTCGCGACGCGGCGTGTTCGAGCAGTGATCTGATCGATTCGACGGTGCAGCGCACGCCTTCCGCGCGGGAAACATCTGGGCGCCGCTGACCGGAAAGCACGCGGCAAAAGTTGCCGCCGAGCTCCGCGGTGACGTCGATCATTTGTTTCTGGCGCTCAATTTCCGCTTGCCGGACCCGTGCATCGGGCGTTGTGAAATCTGGCGAAGCGCACATCATCGGCACTTCCAGGCCATGTTTCACGAGTTGCATTTTTACGCTTTGAAGATACCTCGGTTCGAAGCTCTCAAAAAATCCGGGGTACACTTCGATCCCGTCAACACCAAGAGTGCCGGCCAGCTCGATCCAATCAAACAGCGTCATGGTCTTCCTGACGCACAACTCATCCATGTAGCATTTGGGAAACGCGCTCAACTTTGGCATGAACGTCGATTTAACAAATACAAACTCGGCCAACCTATCCGTTGAAGCCTACGGCTAGGGTCACCGGGACTCAATTGGGACACAACACTGCTTTGACGTACTTACCGGTGTACATACCGTCGAAACAATCTTTCCAGTGATCGAGCGTCGTCACCTCGGTGATAATCGGGCCAAGGTTAATCTGCCTGGCAGTCAACATGGGCACAACCTTTTCCCAATTCTCAAAGGTATGGCTGAAGCTGCCTTGCAGGCGTACGGCCTTCTGCACCAGCGGGTCAAGCGAAAAGTCGAGCGGCTGGGGTCCCCACCCAACTTTAGTGATTTGACCTCCCGGGCGGACCATTTCGAGGGCGGTCTTCAACGTCGCCGAGACGCCCGCCGCATCGATTACCAGGTCGGCCCCGAGCCCGTCGGCGATTTCCCGCATGAATTCGACGGAGCTCGTGTTCTGAACATCGACGGTGTGAGTGGCTCCAAGCAGGCGAGCCACTTCGAGCCGAGCGGCATCCCGTGTCGTACCCGCGACAATTAAATTTCTGGCGCCCGCGATGCGGGCCATCTCGGTCGCAAGCAAGCCAATCGGCCCCGGGCCAATCACGACGACGGTATCACCGGGTCGGATAGTGCTTTTCGAGGCCACCGCGTTATATGCGACACAGCAAGGCTCGGTAAGCGCGGCGCGTTCGAATGGAAGATCGTCAGGAATGTGGTGGAGACAACGAGCTGGGACGCACACGAAGCTGGCCATCGCGCCATCTGTCCCCGAACCGAAGCCCGAACGACTGGGGCACAGGTTGTATTTGCCCGTGCGGCATAACAGACAGTGGCCGCAAATGTTTGCCGCGGTTTCGGAGACGACTCGGTCGCCCTCACGAAATCCCCTCACCCGAGGGCCGACTTCGGTGACGGTGCCGCAGAATTCATGTCCGAGCACGACGGGGACGCGGACCGGCCAGCTTTGGGAGTTGTGGTATTGGTGGATGTCGCTTCCGCAGACTCCGACCGCGCCGACCTTCAAAAGTACTTCCTCGTCCTTTATGGCTGGCACGGGCTTCTCGCGTAACTCAACTGCAAGCGGTTCAAGAGCATAGTGCACGACACCGTCCATCACAGGCATCACTCCCGAACCCTCCGCGTTATCTCGCTTAATAATCCTTTCAAATCGCCGGCGGCAACCTTAAACGAGTGAGCATCGATCGTGAGCGGGGCACCGATCACAACGAGCGGGGCGCCACGCTTTGGCATTGCAACTGCTTCCTCGAGTGTTAAGCCGCCGACAGCTTCGACCGGAATGCGGACCGCGTTCACCACAGCCTCGAGAGTATCTACTGGGCTTACCCGGCCTCGCCCGGCCGCCGCCAGGCCGTTGCGTTCATCGTAACCGGTATGATGAACGATGTAATCCACTCCGAGGTCTTCCATCATCCGGCTCGCTGCCACCTTGTCTTCGCATCCGAGATTGTCGCCCATAATCTTGATACCGTGGTCCCGTCCGGCTTTCACCGCGACCTTAATTGTTTCCACGTGCGCCCGCGCCATAACCACAACGTGCGTGGCGCCCGCCTTCGCCATCATTTCGGTCTCGAGATATCCTCCATCCATGGTTTTTACATCAGCCACAATCGGATGCTTAGGAAACGCCGCCCGCAAGGCGCGGACACCATGCAGGCCCTCCGCCAAAATCAGGGGCGTCCCGGCTTCAAGCCAATCTACGCCGGCCTCAACCGCAATGCGGGCGGTCTCCAGCGCGTCATTGACATGCATGAGATCCAGGGAGATCTGAACAACCGGTGGGTGAGAGCTTGGCAACTGAAAGCGTCTCCTTGTGGCCTGCTATTCCGCATTAGGACGAAGCGAGCAGAACTGTAGAGTCAGAGATTTTTCACTGACTGCCCCCGAATTGCAAGCAAGATCATTGGAAGATCATGCGTCGCCGGAGCGAGCCAAAGGAACAGGCAGGATCGAGCGCACGAGATACATGCAACCATCCGCGTTCTAGTTCTCCGTCGCAATGCGCGATGCCCTCTGATACACGGGAACACGCGCGACCACATACACTCCCAAGGCGAGGTCGACCGACAGGCAGGCAATTGCGTACCAGTCTGGGATGTAAGTGGAGTTCCGGTAGTGCCAGGTATCCCAGGCTAATCCGTGCAGTACGATTCCGATGGCGAGGAACCAGGGCGAACGCTTCACCCCGAGCACGGCAAGGGCAACAAAAATGAGTAAGCCTAGAACCTCTATCCAAAGCCAGGAGTTCGCCGCACGTGCTGTGGAGGCGAACAGGTAGCGCGTTACATAGACAAGCGGCATCAGCACGAGGAAGCCTGCAAGCAAGTTTCGCTCAAACTTCGCTCCACGCAATCCCCACCAACGCGTCAGCCACAATAAGGTGACGATGATCACGGTAGTAGCTGCGGCAAGCAGGCATGGGTCACCAGACACTTGCCACGGAACTTTGTAAATCCCTATCCACGCACCGACTAAGGAAACGATAATCAGAAGGACGGTCTGAACGGTCCCTTGTGCGATGGTTAGGCCGGCACGCGCATCTGACGTCGTATTCATTGGTTTGGTTCTTCAAACGCTCGATGAGCCGATTTCCCGGGCTAATTCTGAGCTTTGCAACCGGAATCCCCCTGCACGCCTACGGCGGGATCGCCGAAGCATAGCTTGCCATGACCCTCAATGTTGCCGCTGTTCGTACCGAATTGCGTGCCATCAAATGCCGCAAAGAGCCCGCGCCCTCCTACTTGGCGGGCGATTGTTGCCAGGGCATCCTGAGCGCTGGCCGGACCCGTGGATGCGTTCTGCGTCGGATCGCTAGCGCAACTTCCAGTGCAGCCGTCGGCATAACCCACAAGCACGCGCCCGAATTTATCCACGGTGATGTCATTGAAGTCGAGTAGATTGCGGCATGGGTTGCTGCCTCCCTGGTTCCAGATACATCCTCGCTGAACGGGATCGGTCGGCGTTGCATCAACGGTAGTCCAAGTGCGGCCGGAATTGTAAGTGAAGGCGATGTACAGGTGCCACACGCCTTGAAACTCGGATGACTGCGTATCACCTGCCGTCTGCGTGCCGAGAAACGCAAAAGCCGCTCGATTATCGTCGCCGGCAATGACTTCTGCGAACTCGGCGTTCTGGATTCCAAACGGAGTTCCGGCGTCCTTGGACTTTGACCAGCTTAGGCCGCGGTCGCGAGAAACTGCGATTTTGGCGTGGCCGTCGGAATTTACATACCCGAAGTAGATGGTGTTATTCGAACCTGCGGCCACCGATGGGTCTGAGCCGGGGCTAACGCCCTTGCCATCCGCCACTGTGCGCACCGTCCAGCTCAACCCGTTGTCGGTAGAAACTGCTACCCCCGGACGGCTTACACCATTCGCGTCCATGCACTTCTCGTTAGGAACGTAAACGGTGCCATCGGGCGAAACGCGAACGTGACCGTGCAAACCACCGCAACTGCCCGGTGCAACCGGAAGGTCGACGCCATTGACCGATGTAAAGGTGTAGATGGGAACGCCCGCGCCGAAGGTGAGGCCGCCATCGTCGCTGCGGGAGCAGAACGCTGTCGCAATGTCCTGAGAACAGTAGTAAGCGCCATGCGGGTACCCTGTTGGCGTCAGCGGGGCGGGTGAAGCGTAGGGGCCGGCACCGACGGTTTGGTGGTCGACCCCAGCAGGCTGGCCGGAGCCTTGCGTGGGAGTCCAGTTGTTGCCATCGTCGTCTGTAAAAGAGAGCTCGCTCGTGACGAGATTAAGCTGAGAAGAAAAAAGACGATTTGGACCGCCGAAGTGGCCGTCGTCCACAAACATGATAGGGTCGAGGCTTACTTTTGCAAACGGTGATCGCTTGTCCTCCCAGAATGCCGTGGCGGGGTCCGCACCGTCATTGAAGGTCACTCGCAAGGTATGGTTCCCGGCCTCGATGAACGCTTCTCCCGTCTTCCAGTCAACGCCCACGGAGGGTTCGCCCGCGCCGTGAGTGTTGGCGGTGCTCGACCCTGTTGACGGCTGAATGCAACTCGGAGGCTGTTGTGTTCCCGTGCAGTCATCCGGACCAGGGTAATTGATGAAAGTGGGAGCGCCGGGAGCGGGAGGAGGAGGCGCTGGCACCGTGGGTCTGGGAGCGATCGTCAATGTGACAACTACGTGAGCCGCGGTCGGCACCGGGACCAGTGAAGCCACAGAGCGCACATGCCAGAGTCCGTCAAGGGGATCCGTAACTGTAAGGTCCTCCTCACCTGGCCCGGTCGAACTGTCGTCGGGCGAGCCCGGGCCGTGGTCGGCTCCGGTAGGGCTAATTGCGAAAATATCCAAGTCGGTTGGCAGAGTGCTCGTCCACGTGTACTGGAAAGTCAGTTTAGCCGTCATCGTTTTGTAGAAGGTGGAGGCTGGAGTCGGGAGCACCACCGTCAGATCGTGGTCGTCGCACAGTCCCGGAGGGCAGACGTCCTGTATGCCGACATTTACAAATGTTCCGCCGCCTACCGGAGCGAAGTTCCAGGACAACGGGCCAGAAGTGCTGCTGATTGTGCTGCTGGGAGGCGTTCCGGTTTGCGCTGACGCAATTCGAGCGTCAGTGAACAGCGCAATTCCCGCTGAAGCAGCAACGAGGATCGCGAGAGAAATCCACAGGACAGATTGAGCCCTTTTCATGTTCAAACCTCCGCGGAACTTTTGGCCACGGTTGCGCACCACAGGGCAGGCTACGTTAGTAATGCATTTTGGGTGGTTCGCCAATCGGGGTACGACTCGATTGCAGGCTCAGGCGAAACCACTAGGCTAAGTTAGAAGTATTGGAAGTAAGTACTGGTGCTGAGCCTCGCCTGTGACCTGAGGTCGTAGTTCCCTTCGCTTGTCCCCAAGCTTCCGCGCGCGAGTTCGGCGGCAATCCGACGTTCCGGGCGAATGACGGCAACTCATTTGCCAGCCGATCGACGAGGGCTCACCAGGCCCACGCGTACGCTTCGACGCGGGGATCAGCGCCTGCGCTAAGAACACCGTTTGCCGGATCAATGACAATGCCCGCGTTGGAGCCCAAGGACCACGCCGGCACTACACGCAGCTTGTGACCGCGCGCTATAAGCGCTTGGCGCGTGGCTTCGGAGATTCTGGCCTCAACGGACATGTCGCCGGGACGCATCGTGTGAGGAAAAGGAGATGCCGGAAAACTTCTCGTAGACCACCGCGGTGCCTCGATGGCCTGCTGGATGTTCATGCCGAAATCGACGAGATTGATGAGCGTCTGCATGGTGCGCATGACCTGATCATCGCCGCCAGGGCTGCCGAGGATGGCATAAGGCTCGCCGTTCTTCATCACCAGCGTACTTTGCAGTGTGCTCCGCGGCCTCTTTCCCGGCTCCAGAGCATTCGCCTCGCCCCTGACCAGCGAATAGTAGTCGCCTCGGCAATTGAGAATCAGGCCTGTGTTGCCCATCACCACCCCTGTCCCGAACGCGCTGTGCAAGCTGGGCTCGAAGCTCACCATGTTCCGATCGTGGTCCACGACCGCGATGTAGCTGGTATCGCCATCGTGGTTGGCATTTCCCCCGAGAACCGGCCGTAAGGGCTGATCACTGGCCGAAGCGCCCTTCACAAACTTATCCGCTGCACCCGGCCTCAGTTCGAGAGAAGCCTTTTGAGAATCAATTAAGCTGCGACGCTCGCGCGCATATTCCTTCGAGAGCAATCCATCGTACGGAATCTTGATGAAGTCCTGGTCGCCAAGGTACTTTTCGCGGTCAGCCATTGCGAGCTTCATGGCCTCAACGCTGGTGTGCAGAAAATCGGGCGTATTGTGGCCGAGAGCTTTGAGATCAAACCCTTCTAGCAGGTTCAGCGCGATAAGTTCAGTTGGGCCCTGGCTGGCGGAGGGGTTTTTATAGATGCGATAACCGTGGTACTCAATCGAAACAGGCGTCTCCACTTCCGCCGTATATTCAGCAAAATCGTCGTAGCGGAAGAGCCCGCCGTTCGTCTCGGAGAAAGACGCGAGTTCTCGTGCGATGTCTCCTTTGTAGAAGCGATCGCGCGCAGCTCGCAGTGCTTCATGCCTGCCCTTTGCTTTGTTCGCCTGTTCGGCCTCGACGAGATTTCTCAAAGTGCGCGCCAGATCGCGGTTGCAAAAAACATCACCTGCCTTCGGCAACTTGCCATCCGGCAGGTAAATCTTGACGGTGGTCGGATGCTTGAGAATCTTTTTGGTGCTCGCAATATCCGCGGCACTCGATTCGCCGAGGGGGAAACCGTTTGCAGCTAAATCGATGGCCGGTCGAAGCACCTGCTCGAAGCTCATCGTGCCCCAACGATCCAAAAGGACATACCAGGCGTCTACTACTCCGGGAAGGCCGCCAGAGAGCAAACCATCGCTTTCGGGAATCCTGCCGCCGTTGTTTCTCTCGTACCACTCGATGGTCGCCAGCTTTGGCGCGCGTGGCTCAGCGTTAACCGAGTACACCTTCTTCTCACTGGCCACATACACGAGCACGACGGCGTCACTGCCAACACCGTTATCTGCGAAATCCGTGAGTCCGAGAACAGCTTGACCCGCAACCGCAGCGTCGAACGCATTCCCACCGGCTTCGAGGATTCGGCGGGCGGCCTCGGTGGCCTGCGATCTCATAGACGAGACAGCTGCGTGTCGCCCACGTATCACCGGGCGCATCGTCTGAGTTGCAACGGCATCAGCACTCTGCGCTATTACCGGCCCTGCAAAGCCCAACAGCAAAAATGCCAGCGCTAAAACGTTGATCATCAGCGTCCTCGGCGAAGGAGTCACGTGAAATCTAGCGGAGCAACTTCGGACTCGAATGGTGGTATTTGTCACGGCCACAAGTATACTGCTGACCTTTCCCAAGTGCTCGGATCACATCGACTCTATCGCAAGTCACGAGCAGCACATGAATCAGCAAATGCATTCCGTTCGGAGCCGCCCGGCCGGCCGAGGGAAGGTAGAACCTTCGCGGTAGGACCGTTGGCGTAGACGCGTATGTTTCTGTTCCGAAAATGCAGGCTTGGAGGCTCTTGGCTACGGCAAGACGATGATTACTCCCACCATTCCTAACTCATCGTGGAGTACGCATTGGTACTGGTAGATGCCCGGTTGGGTAAAAGTCGCGCGGAAGCGCGTTGCACTGTTGAGGTTGAACGGAGCCTGCGTCAGACCAGTGCGATCTTGCGGCAGCTCGGTTATGAAGCCCGAGTGCACTGCATCCGAAGGTGAGCTGAGGTAGGCGTGGCGGGCGCCGTCCGCATCGATCGTGACGTTAGAAGAAGGTGGAATCTGATGTTGATTGTCGGGCTCAGGCCCGAAGGTTATGGTGTGGCTGGTCACCGCCTCTGCCGTGGTCCACTCTACGGTCTCGCCTACATGGATGACTTTCACTGCGTCCATGAAGCGCATAACCGAGGCCGTTTCTGTGCCTCCAGCAGTGCCAATGATCTTACCGGCGCCAGCCACTACGGCGTTGTTGCCGTCCTCCTGGACGTGCGCCGAAGCGTTGAGGTCCGAGAGCAAGTCGGCGCGCTGGCGGTCAGCCTGACGATCGTAAGAAGCCTGGTCATGCGGCAATGGCATCTGCGAATCCAACACATGGACGGTGGCGGTCATGTTGGGATGAGCCAGGCACACCAGCTTGAAGTTACCGGTCGCGGGGAAAATCACCGTGTAGGTCTTCCCGTCAGCATTGGTAACGATGCCGCTATTCACACATGCAGTGTTGTCAAAGACGGAAAAATCAGGAGTTCGGCCGTCCGGGGGCAGCCCGACCGCGCAACCGGTGAAGCGATTGGGCCGAACCTGACCTAGCGCCAGAAATGTGACGGTGTGGACTTCATTGGCTGGAAATGACCAGGTAATGTTGTCGCCGGCGTGAATCCAAATCTCGTTGGGCAAAAAAGCAAGTGCCTGATGAGCTCGATCGCCGTTTTGCGCGCCGACCTGGATTTGCCAAGTGTCGGCCAGTGCCGCAAGCGGAAGAAAGAGAGCGATCGGCAAGGCACACCGGCAGAACATTGAGCAAAAACGCGCCGTAAGTAGATTCTTCATGGGTCCTCCTGGTGCGGTGCGGGTAACAATCAGGCAGTCCCAGGGGTTGGGTCAATGCAATGCGAGCGAAACGTGAGTGACACCGAAAGTTGTTGATTCCTCGGGCCTTTCGGCGCGCGGTAACATCTGCACTGCTTCTATGGAATAGGGATATACTTCGGATTAATCGGAGCCCCAAAGCAGGTGACCTCAGAAGCCAAGCCGAACGTCGTGCGTTTTGGGGTCTACGAGTTCGCCCGCGATAGACAGGAGTTGCGCAAGGCGGGAATCCGCATACGTTTGGAGGGTCAGCCGCTCGCGATCCTGCAAATGTTGCTCGAGCGGGCTGGGGAACTGGTCACGCGCGAAGAGTTGCAGAAAAAGCTCTGGTCAAACGATACCTTTGTCGATTTCGACCACAGCTTGAACGCGGCGGTCAAACGCCTGCGGGCGGCATTGAACGACTCCGCCGATCAACCGCGCTATGTCGAGACGCTGGCGCGCCGAGGGTACCGCTTCATTGCACGGCTCGACGCGGCTGACGCGGAAACCGGCGTTGCGCCTTCCCTCGTTGCTCCAACTCCAGCAGCTATTCAAACGTCGTCCTTTTTTCGCGGCCGGAGCATGTGGCTCCTTGCAATCGCGGTGTTCGCTCTGGCCGTGGGCGGCTGGGGCTGGGGGCAATGGCGGCATCGATTGTCTGCTCCTGCGGTTTCGGTGATTCGTTCGCTGGCCGTACTTCCGTTGGCAAACTTAAGCGCAGATCCGTCGCAGGAATACATCGCGGACGGCATGACCGAGGAGCTCATTGGGCGGCTGTCGCACATCCACAGCCTTCGTGTCATCTCCCGCACCTCGGCCATGCACTTCAAGAACACACAGCTCTCGGTACCGGAGATTTCGAAGACGCTCGGCGTGGACGCCATTGTCGAAGGGTCGGTGACACGCGAGGGCAGCCACATTCGCGTACACGCGCAGCTGATTCGCGGCGCGACCGACGAACACATTTGGGCGGAAGAATACCAACGAGAATATCGAAGCATTCTCGGCCTGCAAGATGAGGTCGCACGAAGCATCGCCGCGCAAATCGAGCGCAGCCTGACGCCTCAAGGGCGAGCGAGTCTGGCACCTCCGAGCGCAGTGGGGCCCGAAGCTTATGAGGATTACCTGAAGGGTCGCTACTACTTCAATCAGCGAACTGAAGACGCGCTGAACAAAAGCATCACGAACTTCCGGCAAGCAATCACTCGAGAGCCTAACTATGCTTTGGCTTATTGCGGCCTAGCTGATAGCTATGCGCTGCTTGGATTTCGGGGCAGTGTTCCATCGAAAGAAGCCCTGTCGCAGGCCAAGGCAGCGGCGGTGAAAGCCATCGCACTGGACGACACCCTCGCCGAACCTCACGCATCTCTCGCATTTATCGCCGAGACTCATGAATGGGATTGGGCAACGGCAGAGCGGGAATATAAGCGCGCCTTGGAACTCAACCCAGGAGACGCCCGGACTCATCACTGGTATGCCGGTTATCTGATGTACGTCGGGAGATTTGACGAGGGCATCGCCGAGGCCGAGCGTGCGCGCGACCTCGATCCATTGTCCTTGCCAGTCAACAATGCGCTCGCGGGCAGATTGCTTGTAGCGGGTCGGGTCGATGAGGCATTGGACCAAGTCCGGAAAACCTTGGAGATGGATCCGCACTTTGCGCCAGCTCACCAAACTCTAGGCTGGGGCTACTTGAATCAGGGGAAGCAGAAAGAAGCTATTCGGGAGTTTCAACAAGCCCTACAACTCTCCAACAACGCGGGCGCGGACTTCACCCTAGACCTCGCCTTCGCCTATGCGGTGGGCGGCAAGCGGGAGGAAGCGCAAAGGATCCTCACGAAGCTCAAGCAACAACACGAGAGGGGACTGGTGCCAGCCGGTTCTGTTGCGATTCTCTATGGTGCCTTGGGTGACCTGAACCAGGCCTTCGCTTGGCTCGAGAAGGCTTATGAGGAGCGTGATCCCGAGCTTACTTATATCAACGTGCCCGGTCGGCGGTTCGAACCGCTACGCCGCGACCCGCGCTTCAAAAAACTTCTCGTCCGCATGGGTTTGGCCGACGGAAATACCTTTCCTCAATAGACTGCCTCGTCTGACCGCATAGACCAAGGCCCAGCTAATTCCTCACAGGCTCCATCGCGTCGACGCATTGGCATTAGTCTTAATGAGGCTCCAAGTCCGTTCCGCACGCACAGTTTCATTTCTAGGGAAGCGCGAAGGCGATCAGCGCGTCGCTCAATGATTCCGGTTCAATCTTTGCGTGACCGCCTGCGGCAATCACTACATACTGCTTCCCACCGATCTGGTAGGTCATCGGCGTGGCGTGCCCCGGAGCAGGCAACCGTGCCTTCCAAAGTTCCTTACCGGTTTCCGCATCAAAGGCGCGGATGTACGGATCGAGCGCAGTTCCAGCAACGAACACTAGCCCGCCGCCGGTCACGATAGGACCGCCAAGACTGATGTTTCCCGGAGGCAGGCCCTCGTGCCAGGAACCCAGCGGGACCTGCCACTTAATCGTGCCGCGGACGATATCGACCGCCGTCAGTGTTCCCCAGGGCGGCGCGATGCAAGGGATCGACTTAGGCGAGAACAGCGGACGCCGGAACATCGCGTATGGCGCACCAAGCTGTGGTCCATATTCGCCGTCTTCCGAGATGCGCTCGTTAGTTCGCTTGCCACGATCGTCGAAATCCGCGCGAGGAATCAAGCGTACCTTGAAAGGCAGATTGTTTACGTTGGCAAACAGCACGCCGGCATTCGGATCAAACGCGTAGCCGCTCCAATTCAAACCGCCGATGTTTCCGGGCACAGACAACGTTCCCTTGACGCTGGGCGGCGTGAAAATGCCGTCCAGGCGCAGGCCTTCTAATTGTTTTCGGCACACCGCGCGCTCTTCCGCATCAATTCCCCAGGCATCGTCTGCCGAATACTTCTGCTTCACCAGCGGTGGCGGAGCGACAGGAAACGGCTGCGTCGCCGAGGTCGCCTCTTCGGGAATGTCACTCCGTGCAACCGGCCGCTCCTCAACACGGAAAACCGGTTTCCCAGTGTCACGCTCCAGCACGAAAAGGAATCCAGTCTTGTTGCCGATGATCACCACCGGCACTTTCTTGCCGTCGTGCTCAACGGTCGCTAGTAGTGGCGGCGATGCCACATCATAATCCCAAAGATCGTGATGGACGAGTTGGAAACCCCACACGAGTTCCCCGGTGCTAGCACGCAGCGCCACGACCGAGTTCGCCCATTTGTTGTCGCCGGGGCGCTGACCGCCAAAGAAATCAGGACTGGCGCTGCCGGTGGGAACGAACACCAGACGCCGTTCGAGGTCGACGGTCATAATCGACCATGCGTTGGCGGCGCCGCTCTTCCACTTGGTGTCGACAGATGTGTTCGGCGGTACGGGATCCCAGCTCCAGCGCAATTTTCCGGTGCGCGCGTCAAAGCCGCGTACTACTCCGCTGGGCATGTCGTTGCGCGTGTTGTCATCGACGGCTGAGCCGACGACGACAACGTCGTCCACCACCGCGGGCGGTGAAGTCATGTGATACCAGCCGGCGCGAAATCCCGGAACGTCGCGCAAGCTGACTTCACCCCCGCTGCCGAAATCCGCGCAAGGGCTGCCGGTGGCCGCATCGATCGCCACCAGCCGCGCATCGATGGTCGCCTCAAAGATGCGCCTGCGGCAAGGCTTGCCGGGCAGCAGCTTCTCATCCAGCCACGTCGCCACCCCGCGATTGATCAGCCCGTCGCCCGATTGCCACATCTGGTCGATCCTGGGATTGAAAGCCCAGCGCTGCTTTCCTGTCGCCGGATCGAGCGCGATGACTCGGTTGAAAGGCGTAGTCACGTACAGCGTGCCGTCCGCCATGACCGGCGTACTCTCGAAACCGCTGCGCCGCCGGTCTCGATTACCCTCGGAGATGTCGCCGGTGTGGAACATCCACGCAACCTGCAGCTTCGTGACGTTCTCACTGGTGATCTGAGCCAACGGCGAATAACGCATGCCGCCCGGATCGTTGCCGTAGTTCGGCCACCCGGAGGTTTCCGAGGAAGTGGTTTTTGCCGTGCTTTGCGCAAACAGTGCTGGACAAACGAATAGGAACACAAGCGCACGGAGAGCTTTTTTCATGGTTATTTCTAAGATCAAAACAGTGCCGCGCGAATCTCCAGGCTTTGACAGACGTGCATAGACTCACGCAAATCGCTTAGCCCTCGGCAACTATACACCAGGGCTCGACGCCGAGCACGCTCATCCCATCCGCTCAGGGCAGGTGTTTGCTCTTGACATCGCTACTCGAAAACCCAGCCCAAGCCTCTTTTTGAGAACCTATCGCCGTTACTTCCGAATACGGGCAAACCGTCAGTCATGCTCGCCAACTGTGAGCGAACCGGCCTGAAGGTCCTGTTGCACGACTTCCTTGTACTAGCCAGATTTCAGACAGGACTCAGCGCAGTACAAGTTGAAGTCACTGTTCAAGCCGGGGTCAAAAAGGAATCTGTTCTCATGTCAAAAACTGGTGTAGTGCTGTCTTGAGCGTCTTCTATCCCGACGCTGCAACCGAGCGTTTGGACTGCCGCACAGCTTCTCAAAACCCACCACGGACTCGCTCACATCAACTGGAAGCACTCCAAATGTCGCCAACGGTAAAGCCTGTCGGAAAGGGATCATCCTCCTCGATGACATAGTTCGCGAACCCCGTGATCCAAGCTTGCCCGCTGATTACCGGAACCACAGCGGCATAAGGTCCAACACGCGTCTCGGCAATCAAACGCCCAGTAAATGTCGTGCCCAGAATTCCTTCGTGGACAAAGTCCTGGAGCAAGGGCAGTTGTCCCTTGGCGTACAGTGTTGCCATCTTCGCACACGTGCCTGTGCCGCAAGGCGAGCGATCGAGCGCGCCCGTCCACGACGCAGGTTTATCCCAAGCGAGCTTTCCGGTGGACACGATTACCGCATTTCTTCTAGCGGCCTTCGGGTTAATTGACGGGCCCGACAGCTGTGCGATGGTAATTCCTGAGATCCCGGGATTCTCTGGATGCTCGACCGGTAACTGCTCCGCGGCGGCGGCTTTGATCATTTCCCCGATGCGGACGATGTCGCGCGCTTCGTTCGGTTTCAGTTCCAAACCAAGAGGTTCAGCGTCCGCAATCACATAAAACATCCCTCCATAGGCGACATCAACAATTACCGTTCCTAACGTAGGCACGTCGATTGGTTGCGAGATATGAACAGCGAACGCGGGAACGTTTTGAAACGTGACCCGGCTCACCTTCCCATCTGTAGTTTCCGCTTCCACTTCGACGAGTCCAGCGGGAGTGTCCAAGGTGAGCTTCGTCACTGAACCGCGAATCGGAACCATACCGGTTTCTAGAAGTACGGTTACGACGCAAATTGTGTTTGTGCCAGACATCGGGGGGTACTCAACCTGCTCCATAATGACGAAGCCCGCGTCCGCTTTGGGATCGGTTGGTGGCAGAATCACATTGCAATTGGATGCCGGATATCCTCGGGGCTCTCGCAGCATTAGTTTTCGAAGATCGTCCGCATAGGTTTGAATGTAGTTCATTTTCTCGAACATCGTCCTACCGGGAACATCTCGCACACCGCCTATAATCACGCGCCCAGGCTCTCCACACGCATGGGCATCCACGGCAGAAATCATTCGAGTGAATTTCATCAGCGACTCCATACCGCTCATTTAGGCGGCAAGAACAAATTACCTCACTTTCGCGTTGCTCAGCCGTTTCCGGCCCGCATTGCGCCAGTGCCGGTAGCGATGCGACCAGATGCGTCGCCGGAGTTTGGACGCCCGAGAATGGACCACGCAAGAGCTGAATCGGCCGGGGTGGGATTACCGACGGCCCAAGAAAAGCGTTGACAAAGAGCAATTCGCCCTATATAACTCAATTGTTCTACAACCGCTAGGTTATGGAATGATGACTTCGAACCAGATGGATGCGACGTTTGCGGCGCTTGCGGATGCGACCCGCCGCGCGATCCTGCTGCGACTTGCCTCGGGGGAGGCGTCGGTGAACGAACTGGCGAAGCCGTTCCGCATGAGCCAGCCGGCGGTTTCCAAGCACCTGAAAGTTCTCGAGCGGGCGGGGCTGATCTCCGTAGGACAGGATGCGCAGCGCAGGCCGCGGCGTATCCAGGCGGCCAGACTGGCAGAGGCCAGCGCGTGGCTGGACCGATTCCGGGAATTCTGGGAGGGCAGCTTTTGGAGGCTGGACGACCTGCTGGCAGAGATGAAGTCGAGTGAGCACGCGGCAAAGCGGCGCGGACACAGGAGGAAAGCATCATGAGAAATACCGGAACTCTCGAGGTGACGATGAAAAGCGACCGCGAAATCGTCCTGAAGCGGATTTTCGACGCGCCGCGGCGGATGGTATTTGAGGCCATGACCAAGCCGGAATTACTCAAGCGATGGATGGGCCCACGCGGGTGGGAGCTGGTGGTCAGCGAGATAGAACTGCGCGTGGGCGGGAAGTGGAGATCGGTGCTGCGCTCCCCGGAAGGGAAAGAGATGGGGATGAGCGGCGTGTACCGGGAGATTGAAGCGCCAGTGCGGATTGTTTCCACGGAGGCTTACGACGATTATCCTGGAACCGAGACAGTGAACACGATTTTGCTCGACGAAGCGAACGGGAAAACAACGTTTACCTGCACGATTCTTTATCCGTCCAAAGAAGTGCGAGATCTCGTGGTCGGCTCCGGAATGGAGCATGGAGCGGCCGAATGCTACGACCGCCTGGCTGAATTTCTATTGCATCCGGAGCCGCGCTCGATGGAGTGTGGGGCATGAAGCAGTCAGCACGGGCCGGAGGGATGCGTCGCCTGCTTATGTGGATGGGAATCATTCTTGGCGGACTGCTGGTTTTAGCGATTGCGGCCGTTCTCGTTGCCGGCCACATGATGTTCAAGCCGGAACCAGCACCCGCAGGTGCCAAGCAAGGGGCTGT
>Ga0126381_100003874_pt1 | contig 16215 bp, 17 predicted proteins | sample PanSoiMetPlot_28_FD_96465 | JGI IMG/M metagenome (GOLD analysis project Ga0126381, IMG submission 96465) | Tropical forest soil microbial communities from Panama - MetaG Plot_28 | ecosystem: Environmental > Terrestrial > Soil > Tropical forest > Bulk soil | place: Panama | collected 2016-02-17 | reverse complement strand
CAGCGTGGACACCTGGCGCGCTGAGGTGGGCGAGGTGGTCGCGCAGGCCGGCGCGGACCTGCTCAACGACGCGTGGGGCGGCGCCGACCCGGGGCTGGCCGCGGTCGCGGCGGCGCACGGCGCCGGCCTGGTCTGCTCCCACGCCGGCGGCCTGGCCCCGCGCACCCGGCCGCATCGCCCGGGCTACCGCGACGTGATGGCCGAGGTCATAAAATACACAACCGATTATGCCGAACGAGCTGTGGTTTCAGGTGTGGGCCGTGCCTCGATCCTGGTGGATCCCGCGCACGACTTCGGCAAGAACACCTGGCAGTCGCTGGAGGTGACGCGGCGCCTCGGTGAGCTGACCGCGACAGGCTGGCCAGTGCTTGTCGCGGTTTCGCACAAGGACTTCATCGGCGAGACCCTGGGCCTGCCCGTCGGCCAGCGCGGCGAGGGCACGGTGGCGGTACTCGCGGTGTGCGCCTGGCTCGGTGCGCGGGTGTTCCGGGTGCACGACGTCCGGGCCGCGCGCGCCGCGCTCGACGCGGTGGCTGAGATAACTGGCTGATCGGGGCGAAGGCGGCGTACATGATGTCAGCGATGCGGTCGGCCATCTCGTCCTCGGGAAGCCGGACCTCGGCGCTGATCAGGTAGTTGACGCGCTCGAGCATCATCAGGCAGGCCACGGCGGTCAGCTCGACGTGTTCCTGCTGGTGTCCCGCCGCCTTGCTGGCCGCGGTCATCCCCGTGGTCATCGCCTCGGCGATGGAGAAGAACAGCCGCAGTCCGTCGCCGAACACTTCCTCGGGCACCAGGTCGGCCTGGCTGAGGATGCGGATGACGGTGGCGTGGGCGGCGTAGGCCTTGAAGAACTTCCGCACCCACTGCCGCAGGATGGTACGGCCGGTCTGGTCCCTGGTGACGATCGGGAAGTCCCCGGCCACGATCTCCATGTCGTGCAGCGCGTCGCGCAGCAGCGCCTTGAAGAGATCTTCTTTGTTGGAGAAGTACAGGTAGAACGTGCCGTGTGAGATGCCGGCCCGCTGCACGACGTCGTCGACGCGCACCCCGTGAAAGCCGCGCTCCTCGAACTCGATCATGCCGGCCTCGAGCAGCCGGCGGACCGTCTCCCGGCCCTGGGCCCGCAGTTCGCGGTCCTGAGCTGGCGTCCCGCCGCCGAGGGACGGCCGGGACAGCTGTTTTCGCGGCGGCCTCGCGGCCCCGCGCGGAGCGTTTCCCGGGGCAGGGCCGCGGCTTGCCTCCTGACTCATAGAAAGAGCGTAGCTGCCGGAGTCCAGCCTGCTGTGCATTCCGCCACCGCGCCGTCCTTCCGTCGGAACACGCACTACTCTTCGGGGGTGACCAGTCAGGCGTCGCGCGCGCTCTGGGTTGGTGCCCTGACCGCGGCAGCCGCCCTGCTGTACTGCCTGGATGCCCTGCTGGCGTACCGGCGGTTCCTGACTAGCACGTTCGATCTGGTCATCTTCGACCAGGGAGTACGAGCGTACGCGCATTTCCACGCTCCCGTGTCGATTGCCAGGGGAGTGGCCGACGGCGAGGGTGCTCATTTCTCGTTGCTGGCCGATCACTGGTCGCCGATCCTGGCCCTGCTCGCGCCGCTGTACTGGATCCACGACAGCCCGGCGACGCTCCTGGCCGCCCAGGGCGTCCTGTTCGCGCTGGCGATCCCGCCGCTGTGGATCTACACCCGGCGGCGGCTGGCGTCGCAGGCCGCCGCCTATCTCGTGTGCGGCGCTTACGCGCTGTCCATGCCGATCATGGCCGCGGTCGTCTTCGACTTCCATGAGGTCGCGTTCGTCCCGGTACTCACCGTGATCATGGTCGAGCGCTTCGACGCGGGTAAGAAATGGCACGGCGTGCTGGCCGCCGCCGTGCTGCTGCTCGTGAAGGAGGACATGGGGCTGCTCGTCGCGGGCTTCGGCGGGTACCTGCTGCTGACCAGGCGGCGCTGGACGGGCCTGGCCTTCCTGGCGGGCGGGGTGCTGGCCACCTGGATCGCCACCCACGTGCTGATCCCGGCGTTCGGCGGGTCGGCCTCGTTCTACTGGGCGTACGGACAGTTCGGGTCCTCGCCGGGCAGCGCGCTGCTCGCCATGGCCGAGCACCCGCTGCACGCGGTGCACGTGTTCTTCAGCCCCTGGGTGAAGACCCAGACGATGCTCGGCCTGCTGGTGGCGCTGGGCTTCCTCCCGCTCGCGTCGCCGATGACGGTGGCGGTGCTGCCGCTGCTCGCCGAGCGGATGCTGGCCTCCGGCTATCCGCTGTGGTGGCAGAACAAGTTCCAGTACGACGCGTTCGTGGTGATGATGCTGGTCTGCGCGGCGGTCGACGGCGCGGCCCGGCTGGAGGGCTGGCTGGACCGGAGCCGCTGGGAGGCGGTCATCAGGTTCCGCGGGGCCGCCTGGCGGATCGGCGCGCTGTGGGCGGCGGCCGTGTGCGCCGGGGCGCTGCTGACCTTCCCCTCCTCGCCGTTCGGTGAGCTGCTGCACCCGAAGTTCTACCAGCTCAACCCCCGGATCAGGGCCGCCGCCGCGGCGATCGCCCGGGTGCCGTCAGGTACCGAGGTCGAGGCGGTCAACAACGTAGGCTCCCGGCTGTCGGCCCGGGACACCGTGCTGCTGCTGGACGGGACGCCGAGATGGGCGCCGTGGGTGGTCGCCGACACGATCGGCCTGGACTTCCCGTTCTGCTCGCCGAGCCAGCAGGGCCAGCTCGTCTCCTACCTGCAGCGCAACGGCTACACCCGGGTATTCTCCGACGACGGCTACGTGGTGCTGCACCGTCCCGCCGACCAGCGCACCACGCAAGCGCTCGCCCATCCCGTCCCCGCGACCAGACTGCACACGAATGTCTGTTACTGAGGTACTGAGCGTGCGGCGCCTCAACCGGGCGCTGCTCGCCAGGCAGCTGCTGCTCGAACCGCTCGCGCCGCGCGGCGTGCTCGAGGTGGTCGAGCACCTGGTCGGCCTGCAGGCGCAGGCGCCGTTCCCGCCCTACTACGGCCTGTGGTCACGCATCGCCGGATTCCGGCCGGACGACCTGGCCGAGTTGCTCACCGGTCGCGGCGTGGTCAGGATCGCGCTGATGCGCGGCACCATTCACCTGGTCTCCGCCGGCGACTGCCTGCCGCTGCGCCAGCTGACCCAGCCGGTGCTGGACCGGGTTTTCCGCGCCAACCACGGCAAGCGGCTGCCCGGCGTTGACTTCGACGAGCTAGCGGCCGCCGGACGCGAGCTGGTCGAGTCCGAGCCGATGACGTTCGGCCAGCTCGGTGAGGCGCTGGCGAAGCGGTGGCCGGACCGCCCGCCGGCCGATCTGGCGCAGGGTGTGCGCGCGCTGGTTCCGCTCGTCCAGACCCCGCCGCGTGCGGTGTGGGGCCGGGCCGGGCAGTCGCTGCACACCTCCGCGGAGTCCTGGCTCGGGGTGCGCGCGGCTGGCCAGCTTTCCCTGGCCGGGCTGGTCCGCCGCTACCTCGCCGCGTTCGGGCCGGCCACGGTAAGGGACGTGCAGGCCTGGTCGGGTCTGACCGGGCTGCGCGGCGTGCTTGAAGAGCTCAGGCCCTCCCTTATCACGTTCAGGACCGAAGCCGGAGCCGAGCTGTTCGACCTGCCGGACGCGCCTCGCCCGCCGGGCGACGTGCCCGTGCCGGTCCGGCTGGTCGCTGAGTTTGACAACCTGGTGCTCTCGCACGCCGACCGCACCAGGATCGTCAGCGAGGACAACCGGGGGCGGCTGTACAGCGTCAACGGCATTTTCCCCGGCACCGTCCTGGTCGACGGCTTCGTGGCGGGCAGGTGGCGGCTGACCGCCGGGCGCGGGCCGGTCACCCTGACCATCGAGGTGTGGGACCCCGTGGCCAAGACCGGCCGGCTCGCCCTCGCCGCGGAGGCCGAACGCCTGCTGGCGTTCGCCGCCCCGGGCGGCGCGCATGACATCCGATTTGCTCGTTGACGCGAACCGGCTGGTCAGGGCCTTCGGCTTCAGTTGGGCCGGATCAGGCTATATCGTTCTGTAATTGTGGCGTCTATGATCCCTTGGCGAGTGGGGGCTATAGCGGCTTCGGCCGTGACCGTATTGAGTGCGGCGGTGACGTTTGCCGTCGTTCACCCAAGACAGGCGGACAGCCACGCCGACCACACCGCCGCGACGACGTTCACGCTGCCGCGCATCGGCGGTCCGGTCAAGCAGGACCGGTTGACCGGGATCGCGATCCCGGCCAACGGCGACGTCCGTGAGCCCTTTCCCGGCGACGTGCCCGCGACGGGATCCCCGGTGAACCAGCCGGCGGGCGCTGGCACGCCGCCACGGCAGCTGTTCGTGCCGGACGTGATCGCCGCGGTGCCGACCGGGATCACCCAGGCCCAGGTGACCGCGATCGGCAAGCTCGCCGGGGTCCGTACGGTGCTGCCGGTTGACGGCGGGCAGATCGCGGTCAATGGCCAGGCCGCGAACGTGATTGGCGTATCACCGCAGGACTTCCGCTCCTGGACGCCGCCGGAGACCGCGGCCTCGGTGTCCGCCTGGACCGCCCTCAGCCAGGGCGACCTGCTGGCCAGCCAGGACGGGGCGAGCAGGCTCGGCCTCAAGGCCGACGGCGCGTATCCGGTGGCCGGCGCGACCAGCCTGACGGCACCGCTCGGCGCGACGGTCCCGCTCAGCCTGCCCGGCATCGACGCCGTGGTGGACTCACAGCGGTCCGCGCAGCTGGGCCTGATCAGTAACGTCGCCGTGCTGATCAACGCGCCGGGCGCCGACCTGAGCACGCTGATGAAGCAGGTCCAGTCGGTGGTCGGATCCGGCGGGAAGGTGGTCAACCTGGTCCCGCTCGTAGCGGTCGGCCAGCTGCCGGTCACTCCGGTCAGCGTCCCGGCGGGGCAGGTGCCGTCGAACTACCTGATGCTGTACAAGGAGTCCGCGGCGGAGTACTGCCCGCAGCTGTCCTGGACGGTGCTGGCCGCGATCGGTGAGATCGAGAGCGGCAACGGCGCCAACGACGGCCCGTCCAGCGCAGGCGCACTCGGGCCGATGCAGTTCCTGCCGTCCACCTGGGCGGAATGGGGCATCGACGGCTTCGGCCGCACTGGCCCGCCGGACATCATGAACCCGCTCGACGCGGTACCCTCCGCGGCCCGCATGCTGTGCGCCGACGGCGCCGCGAGCGGCCCCGCGGGCCTGTCCCAGGCCATCTTCGCCTACAACCACGCCACCTGGTACGTCAACGAGGTCCTCCAGCTGGCTACCGAATACGCCCAGGCCTATCACTGACCAGGAGCGGCTGGCTGGAGGCGGCGGCGGCCCAGGAGGCAGCTGAGGGCGCTGGCGATGCCGCAGGCGGCCGCGAACAAGTACCCGAAGCGGGCGCCGTGGGCGTCGAGGATGAAGCCGACCACGGACGAGCCGGCCGCCACCCCGACGGAAATGCCGCTGGACAGCCACGACATGGCCTCGGTCCGCCGCCCGGGAGCGGCCTGGGATTCGAGCAGGCTGAACCCGCTGATCAGCGTCGGCGCGATCGTCAACCCGCACAGGTAGATCACGCAGGTGAGCACCAGCAGGTTCGGCATGGCCCAGAACGTGGCCACGCCGGCCACGGTCAGGCAGAGGGTGATCGTGAACCGGCTCCCGATCGACGAGTGCCAGTGCCGCGCCCCGTACCACATCCCGCCGGTCGCGCTGCCGAACGCGTACGTGCCCAGGATGAGGCCGGCCAGCGGCTTGTGCCCGAAGTGCTGGGCGAACACCACCGTGCTGAGGTCGATCGACACGAACATACTGCCGAGGAACAGGTATACTGGCACCAGCACGATCAGGCCCGGCGCGGCCGCGCCGCGGCGGCCGGCCTCTGCCCGGTCCTCGTCCGCAGGCGCGACTTCCGGCTCGGTGGCGCGCTGGGCGGCGAACCACAGCGATCCGCCCAGGCACAGGGCCGTGGCCACGCCCACCCCTGAGGCCGGATGGACCTGGGTGGCGAGCAGCGTCACCGCGGCCGGCCCGATGATGAAGCACAGTTCATCGGCGACGGACTCGAGCGAGAACGCGGTGTGCAGCCAGGGCGTCCCGGCCAGCAGCACGCTCCACCGGGCCCGGACCATGGGCCCGAGCGACGGCATGGTCGACCCGGCCAGCGCCCCGGGCACGAAGTACGCCCAGACCGGCGCACGGAGCTGGACGGCCACGATCAGCGCCGCCGCCGTCACGGTGAACACCGTCACCTGGGGAACCACCACCCGGCGCTGGCCATGAGTGTCCACCAGCCGCGCCACCCGGGGGGCGCAGATCGCGTAGCCGAGCGAGCCAGTCGCGGCAACGGCGCCCGCCACGCCGTACTTGCCGGTCACCGATGCGATCAGCAGGACGGTGCCCAGCCCGAACATGGACATCGGCATCCGGCCGATGACCCCCGCGGCGGAGAAACGCCACGAGCCCGGCACCCTGAAGATCTCCGCGTACGGACGGAGCGGACGAGCCCAGCCAGCCCCCACGTCACCGGCCACGTTGCTCCATGATCATGACCTTATCGGAGCAGACCCCGAGGGGGTCCGGGGGAAAGGTTTTCCCCCGGGAGCGGGGGGATCCCGGGGGGTCGTCCCCCCGGGAGTTGCGGTTGGATGGGGGCATGCCGGCTTACGACGCGTTCCTGCTCGTCTCGTTCGGCGGCCCAGAAGGCCCCGATGACGTCATGCCCTTCCTGGAGAATGTCACCCGCGGCCGCGGCGTGCCCAGATCGAGGCTGCTGGAGGTGGCGGAGCACTACCTGGCGTTCGGCGGGAAAAGCCCGATAAATGAGCAATGCCGGGAACTGCTGTCGGCGGTCAAGCCCCGCCTGCCGCTCCCGGTGTACTGGGGGAACAGGAACTGGACCCCCTACCTCACCGACACGGTCCAGGCCATGGCCGACGCCGGGGTGCGGCGGGCGCTGGCGTTCACCACCTCCGCGTACCGGTCCTATTCCAGCTGCCGGCAGTACCTCGAGGACATCGAGCGGGCCCGCGCCGCGGTCCCCGATGCCCCGGTGATCGACAAGATCGCGCGGTTTTACGACCATCCGGGCTTCATCGGCCCGTTCGCGGACAGCACCCTGGCCGCGCTGGCCACGCTCCCGGCCGGCCAGCGCGACGCCGCTCACCTGGTCTTCACCGCGCACAGCATCCCGGTCGCGATGGCCGAGCGCTCTGGCCCGGGCGGGCGAAGGGAGGGAATGGGCGGGTCAATATATACCGCCGAGCTGACCGAGGCGTCCCGCCTTATAGCGGAACGGACTGGCGCTGGTCGCCCGTGGACGCTCGCCTATCAGAGCCGCAGCGGACCACCCACGCAGCCCTGGCTGGAACCCGATATCAACGACCATCTCGCCGACCTCGCCAAATCCGGCACCGAGGCGGTGGTCGTGGTCCCGGTCGGGTTCGTATCGGACCACATGGAGGTCAGGCACGACCTGGATCTGGAGGCGGCGCAGACGGCGGCCTCGCTCGGGCTGGCGTTCGCCCGTGCGGCCACGCCGGGTTCGCGGCTCGCGCCGATGATCGCCGATCTGGTCCTGGCCCATCTGGACGGGCCCGCACCGCGGCGGTGTCCGGCTGGCTGCTGCCTGGGCCAGCCGTGACGGCGAGCGCGGAGGACTTGCTGCGCCTGGCCGTCGAGGTGGCCGACGAGGCGGGACGGCTGCTGGCGTCCTGGCGGGCCGAAGGCAGGCCGGAGGTCGCGGACACCAAGTCAAGCCCCACCGACATCGTGACGGAGATGGACCGCGAAGCCGAGGCGTTGATTACCGAACGCATTCGTGCGCACCGCCCTGGTGACGCGATCCTGGGTGAGGAGTCGGGCCAGAGTTCACCCGGTGAGACCGGCGTCCGGTGGGTGGTGGATCCGCTGGACGGCACCGTCAACTACCTGTACGGCCTGCCCGAATGGGCGGTGTCGATCGCCGCCGAGGTGGATGGTGCCATCGTGGCCGGCGTGGTTGATGCCCCCCGGCTCGGCGAGAGGTTCACCGCCGTGGCTGGCGGTGGCGCCTGGCTGACCGGGCGCGACGGCGCCGCGGCAAAACTTGGCTGCAACGTAGGGGTTCCCCTGGAACGTGCCCTCGTGGCCACCGGCTTCGGGTACGATGCGGGGCGCCGAAAGGTGCAGGGTGAGGTCGTCGGGGCGCTGCTGCCGCGAGTGCGGGACATCCGCCGCCGTGGCTCAGCTGCCGTAGACCTGTGCATGGTCGCCGCCGGCCGGGTAGACGCGTTCTATGAGCGCGGCCTGAACTACTGGGACTACGCAGCGGGCGGTCTAGTCGCCCGTGAGGCGGGCGCGGTGGTGGGCGGGCTGTCCGGACGGCCGGAAAGCACGGCCATGACGGTCGCCGCTGGCCCCGACCTGTATCCTCGGCTGGCGGATTTTCTGGCCGTGCTGGGTGCCGAACGGGACGCGTGAAGGATTATCGGCGTGCCGCGTGTGCGCCCAGCGCGAACGTGACAGAATTCCCCGCCGGAATCGGGCACAACTTGAGCCTGTAAAGCGTTACAACCGCGCAGCGACTGCGCACCACGGATGAAGGGGGATGGAGTACTCAGATGGCTACCGACTACGACAGCCCGCGCAAGACGGATGATGACCTTACTGAGGACAGCCTGCAGGAGCTTCAGGCACGGCGGATGGACAAGTCATCGAGCACCATCGATCTTGATCCGGATGATGTCGGCGAATCGCTTGAGCTTCCCGGGGCGGACTTGTCCAATGAGGAACTCTCGTTCCGGGTGATTCCCCGGCAGGCGGATGAATTCACTTGCTCCCGGTGCTTCCTTGTGCACCACCGGAGCCAGCTTGCCGAGGAACGCAATGGCCAGCTTGTCTGCCGGGAGTGTGCGGCTTAGCGGCTCAGAGCTCGTCGGCGTGGCGAGCCAGCGAGCGCTTAGTCGCGGCCCGGGTGGCGAGGAGCCGCGCCGATTCGGCGCCCACGGCGGTGATCACGGCCCAGCCGAGAGCCTCGCCGAGAGCCACCTGCGGATCTTCTGGATGCGCGGGTGGCTCTTTGCCGGTGGCCCTGGTCCAGACCGCGGTAATTACCTTGCGCACCACGAAGGCGGCCGCCATCGCCGCCACCCCGCCAATCACCCGGGTACCGATATCCACCCGCTTGTCGCTCATTCAGTTCCCTCCTAGGAACATCATGCTACGGGTCCGTCCTCCATACCCCTGACCACGGCCGCGGCGAGTTCGGCCGGATGCCGGGTGCCGATCAGCCAGTAAGGGACACGCGGATCCTCAACCGCCAGGTAGACCGATTGCTTAAGGTAAGGTCGCGAATACAGATGCGCAGCCGGGTCCGCTTTCGGGCCGCGCAGGCGTGCGGACTGCCGCTCGTCGAGGGTGATCACCTGGTTCACGGTCGCCAGCGGCAGCACTTTCCCGCCCGCCATCAGCGTCCCGTCGCGGACCTCGAGCTGGGCCCGGCCGAGAGCGAAGAGCAGTGCGGCGCAGCCGACGGCCATGCAGGCGATAATGACCGGCGGCCACGGCGAGCTGAGAACCTCGTAGAACTCACCGCCTAGGACCAGGACGGTCGGTACCGCCAGTAGCCACCAGGCGACGGGCACGCGCAGGCGCTCCCGGTAGTGCGCGCTGTCCATGCCGTCAGGGTAGTTGCTGGAACGAGGTGCTGGTGGAGGCTGACGCTCGCCGCGGCACGGTGCCGCGCTGGCTGCGGGTCTGGGCCGCCTGGGCGTGGCGGCTGCTGCTGATCGCGGCTGGCATCTACGTCGCCGCCCGCGTCGCCGGGATGCTGTACATCGTCGTGGTGCCGTGCGCCGCCGCGCTGCTGCTCACCGCGCTCCTGCAGCCGCTGACCGGCCGTCTGCGCCGGGCCGGGCTGCCCGGCCTGGCCGCCACGTGGATCACGCTGCTCGGCGTGGCCGCGGTCCTGACCGGCATCGGGCTGCTGGTGAGCGACCGGGTGAGTGCCGACTATCCCACGCTGGTCGCCGAGGTGAAGCACACCACCAAGCGGGTCGAGTCCGCCCTGGCTGGTCCGCCGTTCCGGCTCAAGGGCAGCAGCGTGCAGAACTTCTTCGATGACATCCCGCGCTTCCTCTCCCAGCGCAAGGCGCTGGTCGAGGGCACCGTGCTGACCGGGAGCCGGATCGTGGCCGAGCTGTTCGGCGGTCTGGTGCTGACCCTGTTCGTCACGTTTTTCCTGCTTAAGGACGGCGAGCTGATCTGGCGCTGGCTGCTCAGGGAGTTCAGCGCGCGCACCGCCCGGCGCGCCGACCGGGCCGGTCAGGCCGCCTGGCAGGCGCTGGTGTACTACATGCGCGGCACGGTGGCGATAGCCGCCATTCACGCGGTGGTGATCGGCGTCACGCTGGGGATCATGGGTGCCCCGCTGGTCATCCCGCTCGCCGTGCTGGTGTTCCTGGCCGCGTTCGTGCCCCTGGTGGGCCTGCTGGTGGCGGGCGCGCTGGCCATCCTGGTCGTGCTGGCCGCCAAGGGCTGGGTGGCCGCCGTGGTGCTGCTCTGCGTCCTGGTCATCGAAGATCAGCTGGAGGGCCATCTGCTCCAGCCGCAGGTGGTAGGGCGCGCGGTGCGTCTGCATCCGCTAGCGGTCATCCTCACGCTCGCAGTCGGTAGTGTGGTGGCGGGAATACCCGGGGCCGTGGTCGCGGTGCCGATCGTCGCCGTGATCACCCGCGCGGTGCCCGAGCTGAGGCGCCCGGAACCAGAGTAGGAGCCCGATGGACGAACCGGACGTGCTGATCACCCGGCTGGACCAGGGAATGCCGCTGCCCGCGTATGCTCACTCAGCGGACGCGGGTGCGGACCTGTCGGCCGCCGAGGACGTGGATCTCGGCCCGGGCGAGCGGGCGCTGGTACGGACCGGGATGGCGATCGCGCTGCCCGAGGGGTACGCGGCGTTCGTGCATCCCCGTTCCGGCTTGGCCGCCAGGCACGGCGTGACGATCGTGAACGCGCCGGGCACGGTGGACGCGGGCTACCGAGGGGAGATCAAGGTAACGCTGCTGAACACGGACCGCGAGCACCCGGTCAGCTTCAAGCGCGGCGACCGGATCGCGCAGCTGGTCATCCAGCGGGTGGCCAGGGCGGTTTTCCGCGAGGTGGCGGAGCTGCCCGGGTCGGCCAGAGGGGACGCGGGGTTCGGCTCGACCGGGCTGGACAGCGCCCGCCTGATACAGATCGCAGAGCTAGAAGGAGCGTAGGGGAGATGTTCCGTCGACGTCGGCCACAGCTAGACGAGGCTGACTGGGAGCCTGACGAGGCCGATGAGGCCGAGGAGGATCCGCAGCCGGTGCGGGACGACGGCGGCCCGTGGGACGCGGAGGAGCCGTACCCTGACCGGGACCGTGTCGACCTCGGCAGCCTGCGGGTGCCGCTCGGCCCCGGGCACGAGGTGCAGCTCGTCATGCACGAGCAGCACGGTGCCTGGGTGACGGTGCGCTACGCGGAAAGCGAACTTCAGGTGCAGGCGTTCGCGGTGGCCAGGAACGACGCGCTGTGGGACGACCACAGGAGCGAGATAGCCGCCGACGTCCAGGCCGCGGGCGGGACATCGACCGAGTCCGACGGGCTGTTCGGCATCGCGCTGGACGCCGCGGTGCCGGCCGAGCCTGGTAACCCGGCATCCGGAATGCGCACGGTCAGGTTCGTCGGCGTGGACGGCCCGCGCTGGCTGCTGCGCGGCATGTTCAGCGGCCCGGCCGCGGCGGGCGGCGGCGACGCCGACGTGCTCGAGGACGTGTTCAGGGACATGGTGGTGTCCCGGGGTGAGCACCCGGTACCGCCACGGGACCTGCTTGAGCTCCGGCTGCCGCCCGAGGCCGTGCAGGCGATGGCTGAGCAGGCCGAGCAGGCCCAAGCCGAGCAGGAGGGCGCCCAGCAGGAGGCCGAAGAAGAGGGCCGCGACTGGGGGGACATCAACCCCTTCGAGCGCGGCCCCGAGTTCACCGAGACCCGTTAACGCGTTAACCCGGTGCGGAGCAGGCGAGCCAGGTCCTCCTCGACGTCCTCGCTGGTCACGAAGAACAGCTCATCGCCGGCCTGGAGCGGGTCGTCGTGCTGCGGCACCAGCACCCGGCCTTCGCGCAAGATGGCGACCAGCGCGGTCTCGGCCGGCCACTCGATCGTGCCGACCCGCTGGCCGACCAGCGGGGCGGTCGCGGGCATGGTCAGCTCGACCAGGCTCGCCTCGCTGCGTCCGAACTGCATCAGCCGGACCAGGTCGCCGACGCTCACCGCCTCTTCCACCAGGGCGGACAGCAGCCGAGGCGTGGACACCGCCACGTCGACGCCCCACGACTCGTTGTACAGCCACTCGTTGCCCGGGTGATTCACCCGGGCCACCACCCGGGGCACGCCGTACTCGGTCTTGGCGAGCAGGGAGACGACCAGGTTCACCTTGTCGTCCCCGGTCGCCGCCACGACCACGTTGCACCGGTGCAGCGCCGCGTCGTCCAGTGAGCTGATCTCGCAGGCGTCGGCCAGCAGCCATTCGGCCCGCGGCACGCTGTCCACCTTGATCGCCCGCGGCGAATGATCGATGAGCAGCACCTCGTGGCCGTTTTCCAGTAGCTCTCCGGCGATGGACCGGCCGACCGCGCCCGCGCCCGCTATCGCTATCCGCATCAGTGGTCTCCCGCCAGTGCCGCGGTGATCCGTTCTATATCGCTTTCCCTGGCGATGACGTGCAGCACGTCGCCGTCCTGCAGCACGGTCCCGCTGTCGGGGACCAGCGCCTGGCCGAACCGGTCGATGAACGCGATCCGCGACTGCGTGCTGGCCTCGATCGCCTTCACCGGCTCGCCGATCCAGCGGTGCGAGAAGGCCACCTCGGCCATCACCACGTTGCCGGTCGGGTCACGCCAGTGCAGCGAAGCGCCCTCGGGCAGCAGCTTGCGCAGCATCTGCTCGGCTGTCCACCGCACGGTCGCCACGGTGGGAATGCCCAGCCGCTCGTAGACCTCGGCCCGGCGCGGGTCGTAGATCCGCGCCGCGACTCGCTGGATGCCGAACGTCTCGCGCACCACCCTGGCCGCGATAATATTCGAATTGTCTCCGCTGCTGACCGCGGCGAAGGCGTCGGCACGTTCGATCCCGGCCTCGATGAGCACATCACGGTCGAAGCCGATTCCGGTGATCCGGTCACCCTTGAATGCCGATCGCAACCGCCGGAACGCCTCCGGGTCCCGGTCGATCACGGCGACGGAATTGCCTTGGTCCTCGAGGATATGAGCGAGCGTCGACCCAACTCGTCCGCAGCCCATGATCACGATGTGCACGGTCGGTTCCTCTCCAGTGTGCCCCGCCAAAGGTACGTCGTCACGTGCGAGAATGCGAGCCCGGGGTGGCCTTGGCGCGGCGGGAAGGAGTGACGGGCGGTGGAGCACCCACCGATGGGTTATGAAGTCGGCCAGTTGGCCGAGGTGACGGCGGCGGAAGTCGCTCACGGAGGCTGGTGCGTGGCCCGGCCGGACCACGGCGGGCCGGTCATTTTCGTGCGGCATGCCCTGCCGGGTGAGCGCGTCCTGGTCCGGATCACCGAAGTCACTACGAGGTTCGCGCGCGCGGACGCGATCAAGATCATGGATGCCTCTCCTGACCGGGTGGATCCGCCGTGCCCGCACGCCCGTCCGGGCGGCTGCGGCGGCTGCGACTGGCAGCACGCCGGCCTGCCGGCCCAGCGGGCGCTGAAGGCGGCCGTCATCGGCCAGCAGCTCCGGCGGCTGGCCGGCCTCGACCGTGCGGTGACGGTGGAACCAGTTCCTGGCGGTGCCCCGGCCGGGCTGGGCTGGCGGACCCGGATGCAGTTCGCGGTGCGGCCCGACGGCGTGGCCGGGCTACGGGCCCACCGCTCGCACGACGTGGTCGATGTGGGGGACTGCCCGATCGCCCATCCGGACATCAACGCGCTGGGACTGACCAGGTCGCGATGGCCGGACGTCTCTTCGGTCGAGGCTATCGCGGGCGACGGCTCGCGGGCGGTGATCGTTGCCGGGAGGGGAGCCGACGGCCGTTACGGGGATGTCGCGGCGGAAGCGGTGCTGACCAGAAGCGGCCGCGGTGGCGGGCTGACGGCGCTGCGTGGGCGCGGCTACCTCAGCCAGCGGGCGGCGGGGCGGCAGTGGCGGGTGAGCGCGGGGGCGTTCTGGCAGGTGCATCCCGGTGCGGCGGACACGCTGGCCGAGGCGGTGCTAGCGGCGCTGCGGCCGCGGGCCGCCGATGTCGTGCTGGACCTGTACTGCGGCGCCGGGCTGTTCGCGGGCGTGCTGGCGCCGCTGGTGGGGCCGGACGGGGCGGTGGTGGGCGTGGAGAGCGACGCGGCGGCGGTCCGGGACGCGAAACACAACCTGCGGGCGCACCGCTGGGCCCGGGTGCACCGCGGTGACGTGGCCAAGGTGGTATCCCGCGGCGGCCTGCCGCCCGCGCGGCTGGTCGTGGCGGACCCGCCGCGGACCGGGCTGGCCCGCGAGGTCATCGCCTACCTGGACACGAGCGCGGTGGAGCGGTTCGCGTACGTGTCCTGTGATCCGGCCACGCTGGCCAGGGACATCGGCCTGCTGGTCGCGCGCGGCTGGACGCTGGCGGACCTGCGCGCGTTCGACGCGTTCCCGATGACCCACCACGTCGAGTGCGTGGCGACCCTAACTTCTTCTTCTCGAAAGGCTCAGTGCCCGGAGTCCCGGTGACGTAGTAACCGAGGCCTGGGATGCGGGTCAGCAGGCCTTCGTCCTCCAGCACACGCAACGCCTTGGCGCAGGTCTGCCGGGCGTGACCGTATTCCTGGCTGAGCGTGGTGATAGAGGGCGTCGGCATGCCGGGCGCGAGTGTTCCGTCGGAAATCTCCCGGCGGAGGCGCGCGGCCAAGCGGACGTATGCTCTCGGGTCCGATTCGTCGCTTATCGACACCCTTGCACCATACTCGATTGGCAATATTGCCAATCGCAACGCTTCGACAGTAGTCGACTATGGCTGTGCGACCCAATTTTGCGTTATCGTCGGACCTGACCCCGGCCACATCGAGTCAATCCCGAGGCAGGTCATGATCCTCTTCTCCTGGACGGCATTCAGCGGCGACGCGACCAAGGCGGTCGTGGGCATCGGCATCACCGGCTCTCGTGAGAAAGCCATGGCCGACGCCGAGGAGCCCGTGCTGTCCGGCCAGGCATTCCTGGCCGTCGTCGAGACCGTGCGGCCGGTGATGGCCGCGCACAGCCTGTCCCCGTGCTACCTGCGCACCGGGGCGGCGTGGCTGTGCAGGCGGGACGAGTCCGGCGACGCCCGGTGGCGGCGGTTCTTCGTCGGGGAGGGGGAAGCTGACAGGATTGCCCCATGAGACTGCGGATCTTCACCGAACCACAGCAGGGCGCCGACTATGCCACCATGCGCAGCGTGGCGCTGGCCGCTGAGGAACTCGGATTCGACGCCTTCTTCCGATCCGATCACTACCTGAAGATGGGCAACGTCTCCGGGCTGCCCGGACCGACCGACGCGTGGGCCACGCTGGCCGGGCTCGCCGTGGAGACCAGCCGGATCCGGCTCGGCACGCTGATGACCGCCGCGACCTTCCGGCGGCCAGGCCCGCTGGCCATCACCGTGGCCCAGGTCGACCAGATGAGCGGCGGCCGGGTCGAGCTCGGGATCGGCACCGGCTGGTTCGAAGCCGAGCACACCGCCTACGGCATCCCGTTCCCGCCGCGCGGCGAGCGTTTCGGCCGGCTGGCTGAGCAACTGGAGATCGTCACCGGGCTGTGGGGCACGCCGGAAGGCTCGACGTACTCCTTCGAGGGAACCTACTACCAGCTGGCGGACTCGCCGGCGCTGCCCAAGCCGGCCCAGCGCCCGCGCCCGCCGGTGCTGCTCGGCGGCGGCGGCCCGCGCCGGACCCCGCGGCTCGCGGCGAAGTACGCCGACGAGTTCAACGTGCCGTTCCAGTCGATCGCGGATTCCGCGGAGATGTTCACCCGCGTCCGTGACGCGTGCGAGGCCGCCGGGCGGTACCCGACCTCGATGACGTTCTCCGTCGCCCAGGTGGCCTGCTGCGGGAAGGACGAGGCCTCGTTCCGGCGCCGCGCCGCCGCGATCGGCCGGGAACCCGACGAGCTGCGCGAGCACGGGCTGGCCGGAACCCCCGCCGAGGTAGCCGCCAAGATCGCCGAGTTCGCCGCCGTCGGCGCCGAGCGCGTCTACCTCCAGATCCTGGACCTCACCGACCTT
>Ga0126381_100003873_pt1 | contig 16215 bp, 10 predicted proteins | sample PanSoiMetPlot_28_FD_96465 | JGI IMG/M metagenome (GOLD analysis project Ga0126381, IMG submission 96465) | Tropical forest soil microbial communities from Panama - MetaG Plot_28 | ecosystem: Environmental > Terrestrial > Soil > Tropical forest > Bulk soil | place: Panama | collected 2016-02-17 | reverse complement strand
GTAATGCGGCACATGCGCCCATGGGGCCATATGGGCCTCACATTCACGCAAGGGCTGCCGTGGTGCCTGGCAGTGCTTTTGGTTCATCCAGGAGACGGCATTGGCATTGCCTATTGCGGTGCTTACGTCGCGTTTCGCTTGGCGATCACTTTGCTGGTGGGATCGTGGGGTTTGAAGCAGAAGAGGCTTTGGAAGAAATTGCCACTAATCGTTGTTTGGGATGCTACCGCGTTTGTCATCTGGCTGCTGAGCTTTGGGCGGAGGCGCATTCGCTGGCGCAACGTCGACTACCGGATTCGCGACGGCATGCTCGTGCCCGCAGGGCCTAATCCAGTGCCAAACTCTCCGCGATAAAACTCTCACCATGACTTCTAGTGTGGCTTGCGCAGGGCGGCCGGCGGATTCCCATCCATTAAGCTGTTTCAAGGCAGAGACCACATCATCCAGGAGTTCGTGAACAAAGAGGCCGCGTTGGATGGCGCAGTCTTTCCCTTTGGTTTGGATTTTGCGTTTCGCGTTGCGAATCAACGCGCTTAAGGCAGGGAGCACACCGTAGATGGCTTAGGCCTTCTTGGCTTTGGCTTCTGCGGGCGCTTCAACGCCATTGGCCTTAGCGGGCATGCTCATTTGTAAACGCCGTTCGTTCCTGGGTTCGCGCCAGTTGACCTGCGGGAGCATCAACGAGGCGTCCACACGATCGCGGTACCGGATGGCAATGTTCATCAGGGAGTCGAGCAAGGAATCCGAGAGATAGTGCGGCTGCAAGCCTAAGTCGATCAGTTTCGAATGCTTTGCATTGTAGTAGTGCTGCTCGGCTTCGACGCGCGGATCCGGGATATGGTCGACTTCGACGGTGACGCCCATTTTCCTCGCGGCAGTTTCCACCAGTCCCGCCAAATCCATGATCGAAAACTGTTCCGTGAACTGGTTGTAAACGCGGCATTCGCCCTTGGCCGAGGGGTTGTGGCAGGCAATCTCTATGCATCGAACCGTGTCGCGAATGTCTAAGAATCCGCGAGTCTGTCCACCCTTTCCGTAAACCGTAAGAGGTTGGCCGATGGCAGCTTGCACGCAGAAGCGATTCAGCACCGTTCCAAAAACATCGTCGTAATCGAAGCGGTTGATGAGCGCTTCGTCGCGGGCCGTTTCCTCGGTCATCGTTCCATAGACCACGCCTTGATTCAGGTCGGTGGCGCGAATCCCCCAAATCTTGCAAGTGAACATGATGTTGTGGCTGTCATGCACTTTGGAGAGGTGGTAGAACGAACCAGGCTGCTTGGGGAACGGCACGGTGTCACGGCGGCCGTTGTGCTCGACGGTGATGTAGCCCTCTTCGATGTCGATGTTGGGCGTGCCGTATTCGCCCATGGTGCCGAGCTTCACGAGATGGCAGTCGGGCAGAAATTCGCGCATGGCAAAAAGCACGTTGAGCGTGCCAACGACGTTATTCACTTGCGTAAACACGGCGTGTTTGCGGTCGATCATCGAATACGGCGCAGACCGCTGCTCGGCGAAGTGGACAATGGCCTCCGGTTCGAATGACTTAAATGCCGAAGACAGAAAATCGAAATCGCAGATGTCGCCAACAAACATCTCGATGGTCTTGCCCGTCAGGTTTTGCCAAACGCGCAGACGGTCGGTCAGTGGGCGAATCGGCGTGAGTGTTTGTGCTCCCAGTTCGTGATCCCACAGCCGCCGCAGATAGTTGTCAACAATGGCGACCGAATGGCCTTTCTGCGACAGATAAAGAGCAGTCGCCCATCCGCAATAGCCGTCCCCACCGAGCACGGCAATTTTCATGAACCCTCCTCAAGGTTTCGTCCCAGTGACCAGCGAAATGTCCAGGCAGTTGGCGCCGAATCGTCCCCTACGGCTGTGCGGCGCTCAGCAAAAGCGTGAGAAATGAACCACTTTGACCGGGACTTCTTTTTTACCTGTATATTGCTGCGTTTGCAAGCCTGTTCTCTCTAGTAAGCCTATAGAACTGCGTCGGTTGTTTCTCCCGCTCACTGGTTTCCTCTTTCTGGCAGAAAAGTTCCCGGGTCCGGACGGTTGGTCATGGCCAGTTTGCCGCCGCTGGAAACCACGATGTGAATGTTTTGCGCTCCCAACAGTTTTTCGAACCTAGGCAACGTCGATGCGGTCGCCACGAGATAATACCGATCGGGGCCGGACCATAGATAAGCCACGTCCTCATCGCTTGGAAAGATGGAAGGCGCTCCTGGCGCGTAGGAGCCATATTCCAGGTTGTGAAATCTTCCATTTATTAAGGGAGCAGTGGTGTTCATATAAAAGAAGACAGAGGAAAACGTATAGTAGTGATGATCCACCAGCAATTTTCCCGGCGGAGCTTGAAGTAATGCGTTGGCAATGGGGCGTGAAGACAGGTATGGATCGAAGGCTACCATGGCGAGCCGTGCTGCATGAAAAAAGCCTGCCATCATGAGCGCGCTTGCCTGAAACGCGCGTTGTCCCGTCCATCGGAGATTTCCGAGCGCGCCCACGAGAAGGGCAATCCCAGCAATAGCCAGAGGCAACCGGAGGTACGCGAAGGAATCGAAAGTAAGGTCCTCCATGTGCCCGAGCGAGAGTTTATATGCGCCCGGATGAGGTACCAGCGCCGCTGAAATATCCCCGGGAGTCGGGACATGCCTGACGTGCAGCAAGATCGCAAAGCATGCAATAGCGGCACACGCGACAACCACGCAAAGCGCGCGGGTTCCGCGGCGAATCCAATCTCCACCCGCCGCCATTGCCGACCCGAGCAGCATGGCCAGGGCCGGGTAGCAAGGCATTGAGTAATATTCCTGCGTCGTTGAAAACGTAAGAAAAACGAGAAGGAATCCCGTCCAACAAAGCGCCAGCAGTCTGGTGCGCCCTGCCCGGTCGGCTGGTTTGTAGGAAAGCTTCGCCAGGGCAGGGAAATAGACACTCCAGGGAAACAGCCATAGCAAGTGAAATAGCCAGAACCACAACCGCGGCACGGTATCGTAATCGCGCGGATAACGAAGGTTGAGAAACCGCAGGAGCTGTTCATTAATGAAGTAGAACCATAAAAAGCCGTGGTATTCGCCAGGGCCGCTGTGCAGCGAAAAACTAAAGTAGGGAGGATTGCGAAGCGTGGCCAGAACGTGCCAGGGCGCGGCGACCAGAAGAATGACGAACAAACCGCGGAAGGGATGCAATCGCCGCCATGTGCGGCGGAGAAACAACTGCTTCGTGAGGACCAGATAAACGAGTGCTCCGCCGATGGGAAATACCAGGGCGACGAGACTTTTTACCAAAAGCCCCACTCCCAGGCCGGCCGCAAGGACCAAAGCCCACAATTCGGGGTGCGCCTCTTCTTCCTCGAGCGCCCGCAGAAATGCCCACATGGACAGCGCGACGGTTAGGACCAGCAGCACGTCGGGGATCAGGATTCGAGTGAAAAGGAAAAGCCCGACGCATGTGGCCATGCACAGCCCGGCATAAAATCCGGCACGTTTTCCAAAAGCCCAAATGCCGAAGGCTGCTGCAAGCAAAGCAACTGCGATCGTGGAAAGGGCAATGGGAATGCGTGCCGCCCAATCGTGAACGCCACAGATTTCGAACGAAACCGCAATCGGCCAATAGTAGAGTGGGGCCTTCTCGAGGTATGCCACACGATCGAGGTGTGGAGTCACCCAGTCGCCGGAAGTGAGCATGTTTCGAGCGGCTTGCGCCAAAACTGCATCGCTGTCGTCCATCAACGATGGCGGAGAGACGATGCAGCCCAGATAAATGATTCCGGAAACCAGCAAAACGGTCAGGTAGACACGCCAGCTCTTGCTGGTAATGAAGTCCTCGGCGTCTCTGAGAGCGCCGCCTGAATTCGCCATTTGTTCATCCATAGAAAGAGGATCAGCAGGCCCCACAATTGATATCCCACATTGGCTTTTCGCTCCAAATGTAGCCGGAGGAATCTGTCAATAACATCCGCACGAAAGACGTCGCCGTACTCGCTTGCACCATAGTGTAAGGCGTCTGTCAAAAGCGAAAGCAGCGGGCCGCGGAGCCACTCATGCGCGGGAATATCAAAGCCAGTTTTTGGCCGCTCAAGGATGGCCCGGGGCAATTTGTCTTTCATCAGCTCTTTTAAGATCACCTTTTGCTGATTGCCGCGAATTTTCAGAGACGCGGGGAGCTTCGCGGCGAACTCGACAATGCGATGGTCCAGGAACGGCGGACGCACTTCCACCGAGTGCGCCATACTCATGCGGTCGCTCTTCGTGAGGATGTCGTCGGCGAGATAGTATTTCTGGTCGAGCCAAAGGTAGGGCGCCAGGTCATCGCTTACGGCAGGCAATCCTTCCAATTCTGTGAGGACTCGTTTCAATGTGGCAGGCAAAGGCGGAGTGACGAGTGCCCTTTTTTCCTCATCGGAAAAAGTGCCGTTCCAGTAGAAGTGTGCGCGCCCGGGCGACATCAACGCGCCTTCGAGAAAACGCTTCACTTTGTATTCCAGACTGATTTTGTCGTCGGAGACGGGCCAAACGTGAACGGCTGCGAGGGCCGCGCGCAAAAAGGATCGCGGCAACATGCGTGTCTTGCCGGCAAGATGGTTTGCACGATACGTGAGATAGCCGCCGAATAGCTCGTCGGCGCCTTCTCCGCTCAGCGCCACGGTAGTTTTTGTTTTGCACAGCTTCGAAAGAAACCATACGGGCAGTGCGCCCGCGTCGGCGCTGGGCTCGTCCGAGTAGTAGGCAAACTCTTCGATCGCGCCGCGCAAGTCTTCCGCGGGAGTCAAATCGAGTTCGGTATGATCGGTTTCGTATTGCTTTACCGCGCGATGGACGTATTCCGTTTCGTCAAAGCTGCGTCCCCGAAAAGAAATCGAGAAAGTCTTCAGCTGCGCAGGGGAGGCTTTTGCAGCGTAATGAAGGATGGTTGTCGAATCAACCCCGCCGCTGAGCCATACACCCAGGGAGACGTCCGAGAGCAAATGTTCGCGTACGGCGTCCTGCATTAGGGCGTCGAGTTCTTCTTTCGCGGACTCGAGCGTGTAGGCGTTCGAAACTCCGAAGGGTAGTCGCCAATACGAACCGGTGGAAATCTCACCGTCTTGCCATTCCAGCCAGCCTCCTGGCGCGAGTTTTTCGATGCCGTCCACCAGCGTCCAAGGGGAGGGGATGTAATTCAGCGCGAGATAGCAATCGAGGCCTTCGAGGCTGAGGCGCCGGTCGATTTCGGGATGAACCAATAGCGCCTTCAATTCCGAGGCGAAGAACAGTTCTTCTTCTTGGCGCGCGATGTAAAGGGGCTTAATCCCCATGCGGTCGCGTGCGAGGACGATGCGCTTCCCGGACTTACTCCAAAGCGCGATGGCAAACATCCCACGAAGTTTTGCAAAGCAGGCCTTGTCCCATTGCAAAAAAGCGCGTAGCACGGTTTCCGTGTCGGAGTGCGATTCGAAGCGGTGGCCCAGGTTTTGCAGTTCGGCGCGCAACTCCAGGTGATTGTAAATCTCTCCGTTGAATACAATCCCGCCGTCGCCATCTTCTGTGAGAATGGGCTGATTGCCTCCCTCGAGGTCGATGATCTTCAGGCGTGCTCCGCCGAAGGAAAACAGATTCGATTGAAAGACGCCTTGCTGGTCGGGCCCGCGGTGAATCAGCGTAGAGGTCGCTTGACGGATTCTTTCCGGCGGCGCGCTCCAGTTTTTAGTCGTAAAGCCGGCAATCCCGCACAACGCTCGGCACCCTCCGTCTCACGCGACGTTCTTGCGAAGTGTTTCTTGGAATCTCAGGGAATAGGTCCACTAGAAGTTTATCTGTGCGGCAGGCTGACCGCAACGCAAGACTCTCCAAGCGGGTATGGTTTTGTACAAGCTGCCGTAGCCTTGTGACGAGGGGCTGCGCGGGTCAGTGGGCCGCGCCAGCAAAAGTGTGCATTAGCGCGCTGACGCCGTTCCACATAATTTGCACGCCAATACAAACGAGAAGAAACGAAGAAAGCCGCAAAATGATGCCCATTCCGCTCTCGCCGACGGCGGCGGCAAGGCGATCGGCAAATCCGTAGCAGATATAAATGCTAACAGCGACGAGCGCTGAACCAATCACGGTTGCAAGAATGGCCAGCAAGTTGGCTCCAAGATGGCGAGGCAGGTTAGCGCCTAGAGTGATGGCGACAGAGATCGATCCCGGGCCTACCGTAAGAGGCAGCGTCAAGGGATAAAACGCATTGCGAAAAATATCCGTGAGGTCGACCTTTTTCTGTACCTCGCGTCCGCGGTCGGGTTCTTCTTTTTGCTTCAACATGGCCCAACCGTTGGAAATCACGACCAGGCCGCCGCCGACTTGCACCACGGGAATGGAAATGCCGAAAAAGTTCAAGATGTGCGTTCCGACCAAAAAGGAAGAGACGAGCAAGACGAAGCTGTTCATGGCCACCTGGCGCGCCAGGGCACGGCGCGCCGAAGTCGGATAGTCCTGGGTCAGAGCCAAAAACACGGGGCTCCCGCCGAGGGGATTCACAATGGGAAAGAGCGCACTCAGGATGAGCAGTATGTTTTTGGCGGTTTCGAGCAATCATCCCTCCCCCGGGCAGAGAGTATAGCCGAGGAAGCGCCGCGCTAAAGAAATGGCCATCCGCCAAATCTTCTTCGCCGCTCGCAGGTTTTTCAAGCCCGGAATCAATTCTGACTTTAAAAGCGATGCGGCGGGCAGGAACCCTGAGCCCCGCCGCGCTTGTGCAAATGTCGGGCAAAGGGCTAGAAATCGAGCTTGATGCCGACCTGGATCTGACGCTGAAATGTCAACGTGTTGCTCGATGACGTCGGCACGCCGAAGCGAGGGTTGAACGCAAGTGTGGGAGTGGTTGGGGTGGCGCCCAGCGCGGAACAGAAGCGGTTGGGCGCACAGACTGTGTACATTGTGGCGTTCACTCCGGTCACATTGTTGTGGTTGAAGAGGTTGAAGGCGTCGCCGCTTAGTGTCAGCTTCCAGCGCTCCCAAATGTCGAAGCGCTTTTGGAGACGGAGGTCCACGTCTGAGGTTCGCGGCATCTGGAAAGAATTGGGAGCCAGCCACGGTACCCGGTTTGTGCCGCCATCGGCCAGGACTCCTGTTCCTCCCGTAAAAGCGACGAAGCCGGTCGGATTAGGGGCGTTCCCAGAAATGAGCGGATTCAAGGGCGCTCCGGAAGAAGCAGTCACAAGGGATGAAATCGTGTAGCCGTTCGCAAGATGTTTGAAGATCCTGCTCTGGCCCTTGTAAACATCCGGTGTCCACACCGCTCCGAAAGTGAAGCGATGCCGGATGTCAAAGTTGGATCGACCCAGCTCTGCGTTTAGGTTGAAAGGATTCAGCACGTTATTCGCCGCCGTAAATGTTTGTGAACTCTGTCCGTAATCGGTCGCGTGCGCGAAAGTGTAGGACGATTGGATTTGAAAGCCCTTGTAAAACCGCCTATTCAAGCCAACAACCAACGCATTGTATTTTGAATCTACGCTGTAGTTGATGTTGGTGATTGATCCGAAAGCAGTGTTAGGGCGGCCCGTTCCGCCGCTTGTTGGTTTGCCGGCTGTGGCCGGTACGCCAAAGTACGGCACTGTAAAACTCTGGCCCACGAAGTCCCTGTTTTGAAACGGACTAATGATGGTAGCCGCGGAATTTACGGCAACGGCATAATCCGTGGTCAGCGTTGGCGCAGGGAGGTTTGTATCCAAGAAACGCGGTAGCCTGCGACCGAGGCTGCCGACATACGAGACGGAAACAACTGTATTGGTAGCTATCTCTCGTTCTACTTCGGCGTCGAACTCGTGGATTAACGGCAGCTTGGTATCAGGGGCAAAGCCCACAGCCGTGACCCCGAAGGGCACCGTACCGCCACCTGACTGGACTACATTCGGGTAAAGGGGAGCGGTCGCAGCTGTAGGCTGTAGAGATATGGTGCTTTGTCCCGAAGGCAGAGCGGTGTTGGCGATGGCGTTAAAGATTGTCGAGTTGATGATGCGGCCGTAGAAGATTCCGTATCCGCCGCGAACGACAGTCTTGGCGTTTCCGTTCAGGTCCCACGCAAATCCCAGACGCGGCCCGAAGTCCGTGCGGTCCGATGGAAAGGAAGTCGTAGTGGGCAGAACACTATTCGGGAGCTGCGGCGACGGCATGACCTCAGTCTCGTAACGGAGCCCGAGATTCACCGTAAAATGCGGCCGAATGCGCCAGTCATCCTGCACAAAAAAAGCCAAATCGTTTGTGGCGAAATTGAACCCTGGAGTGCCGAACCCCTGCGCGAAGCTGGAATAGCATGCGACCTGAATTGTACCGGCGGTGCAGAGCGGCCCCGCGCCGTTTGCGGCAGTTACGAAGTCCGTGATGTAGTCCACTCTTGTGTTGTAGGAATAGGCCCCGAAGCCCTCAAACAAGTTGATTTCAGTATCGTGCACATGGTTCAAATCGAATCCAAATTTAAAGACATGCGTGTTATGGGCCAGGGCCAAGGTGTCCGCCACCTGGTTCCTTCTTTCGTCAGGATACTTCGGGCGGTTTAGAAAGTTTGGCATTCCGAAAACAAAGCTGGAAAAGCCCCCCGTGGCGGAGTCGTTAATTTGAACTTGCGGAGAACTGCCGAGTTGCGAAACCGGCTCCCCTGGGATGGAAGCTTGTCCGAACTCAAACTCAAAATCCCGGCCATATTGGTAGCGGAGTTCATTGGTCATGTTCGATGTGACGCTGGTGATGAACCGAGCGATGCCCCAATCGTCCTTCACATAGTCATTGCCGAAGCTCTCGACCCCGCGATTTACTACGGCCCCAGTCTGGATACCGCTGGGAGAGTTCCAACGCAGTCGATTGTAAGTAAACGAGACGCGATTCTTCGAATTAATCACCCAATCGATTTTGGGCAGGAGAATAAGCTGGTCGCCTCGCCGGGGAACGGTACCCGTCAGGCTGGTGAGGAGAGTCAGCGCGTTGGCGACGGCGGGACTTGTCGGGGAGATGCCTCGAGATGTAAGAGTTGTTTGCTCCGAGGCGCTGAGGGGAGCGAATATGGCATTGGGGACCCCTGAGTTTGCCACTGCCGGGAAAGGCCGGAGCTGCTGGTCTGCGCTGAAGAACCAGAATAGCTTGTCCTTAAGAATCGGTCCGCCGACCCCACCACCGAATTGGTGACGCTTGTCTTCCGGCAGAAACGGCGTAGGAACACCGTTGACCAGGTGCGTCTGGAAAGGATTGATTGCTCCCCAGTCGCTGTTTCTGTCATACCAAAATGCATCTCCGTGAATGCGGTTTGTTCCGCTCTTGGTCACGGCGTTCACTACTCCGCCAGCCGCGCGGCCATATTCCGCTGAATAATTCGAAGTGTTGATTTGGAATTCTTGGATCGAGGCTTCACTGCTCGAATAGCTAATGCGAGTGCGGCCACGCTCCTCACTGAAGAAGGCCTGGTTGTTATCGGCGCCGTCGACGGTGTTGTTATTCAAAAGGCCGGAAATACCCCGGAAACTCACAAGGCCAAAGCCGCCGTCGGGCACAGCACCCGGGGTGCTAAGGGCAAACCAGGACCAGCGGCGCTCATTGATGGGCAGATTTTCGATAGTGGTTTGGTTAATGTTCGTCGAGAAATCAGCGCGATCCGTCGTGATAACGGGGGCTTCGGCTGCAGCGATGACGGTTTCCACTTGCGCTTGCACGCCCAGGGACGCATCGATGGTTGTGACTCGTCCGACTTCCACAGTGACGCTCGTAGCTTTAAAGCCCGCGAGGCCCTTTGCGGTAACCTCCAGGGAATAGGTGCCGGGCTGCAGATGGCCGACAAGGTACCGACCGTTACCGTCGGTCGTTGCCGTCGCAGCGCTCCCTGTGCCAAGGTTGCTCGCTGTGATGTTGGCCCCGGGGATTATTGCGCCCGACTGGTCAGTCACGACACCCCCGATGGCACCGTCCGTGGTGGACTGGCCAAACGAGGCCGGATTAACGACTAGCAACGTCACCAGCATAACGACGGAAACGGCAAGGACCTTAATGATCGAGCGTTCGAGCTTGTTCATCCTCATGGAACCATCCTCCTAAGCGAACTCGCGCGGCGAGTTGGGAAACCTACACACACCTAAGGCCTTCCCGGGGAAAAGGGTGGCTTCCATCTGGGTCCAAGCTGATAACCTCGAGCACCGGCCGTCAAACTGCACAAGATGACTCTGTAAGTGCCTTATCTTCTACCACGAGAGGGAGACAAAGAGAAAGGCACGGCCTGTGGAAAAACCCTGCGTTCCAAACACTTGCGCTCTCCGATGGACAACGTGCAGTGTTAACGAAACTCCCAGACACCCGAAGGGAAAGCTAGCCGCAGACCTTTGCGCCCCGATAGACGCAGTGTGACAACTTGAGAACCGTCTTGGGATTGCCTTGCGAACATGCGTGGGGTAGAGTCTCCGTTCCGTGAACGGGGAAGAAGCATGGCAGGGGCAAGAGCCGCTAAGAAAAAGATCAAACCGCTGCAAAAAGAGAGCGTTCGGCCGCTGATTTCCGCGGGCCGAATCCAGAAGAGAATCCGCGCTCTCGCGAAGGAGATTCGCAGAGACTTTCCCAGCGGACGGCTTCATCTGGTGAGTGTTCTCAAAGGCGGAGTCTTTTTCCTGACGGACCTCGCGCGGAGCATTCCCGGAGAAGTTTCCTTCGATTTCATTGCTGTCTCAAGCTACGGGCAGAACACGCACTCCTCGGGGCAAGTGCGGCTAACCCGGGACCTGGACTCCAGCATCGAGGGCAGAACCGTAATCGTCGTGGAAGATATCCTGGATACCGGAATGACGCTTCAATATCTTTTGAGGCTTTTTCAGCAGCGCAAACCCAAACATTTGCGAGTAGCCGTTTTATTGGATAAACCCGAGCGGCGCATCACGGCGGTGCGTGCGGACTACGTCGGCTTCTCGATCCCGAATGAATTTGTCGTTGGATATGGCCTGGATTATTCGGAGCGTTATCGCAATTTGCCTTACGTTGGAATTCTCACGCTGGCAAGCACTCCAAAGCGAGCAACTAGGGCTTAGGAATCAGCAAAGAGCTTCTTCGCGAAAGGACCTGCCGGCAAAGATCACCAGGCCAACACCATGGACCCCTAAGGCCGCTAGCCGGATGGCTGCTTCGAGGTGGCCAAACCAGCTTCGGTTTTGCCACCTGTTATAATGGTTCTAGTCCATGAACCCAACCGATGAACACATTGCGACCACCGCATTAAACGGGGGCCCGGAAATCTCCGCCGAAGTGCTGGCTACGCTTGCGGAAATCGGCGAGGAAGTGAATGCCTCGCTGGATTTGGACGAAGTGCTGGCTCGTGCGGCGGCGCTCATCAAGCGCCACATTGATTACGAAATCTTCGGCGTGCTGATGATCGAAGGCGATGGGAGCTATCTTCGTCACCGCTTTGCCATCGGCTATTCCCGGGAGTTAGCTGAGAATTTGCGGATCCCCATGGGACAGGGCATCACGGGCACAGCTGCGGCTACAAAGCATTCCGTGCGCGTGAGTGATACCTCCCAAGATCCTCGCTATATCAACGCCATTGAGAGCGTGCGCTCGGAACTGGCAGTGCCCCTCATTGTGCGAGGGAAAGTTGTGGGCGTTCTGGACATTCAGAGCCGCCATCTCGATTACTTCACGCGCGACCAGCAAAACATATTGACCCTGCTGGGAAGCCGGCTCGCTATCGCCATCGAAAATGCCCGCCTCTTCGAGAGGGTCAAGGAGCAGGCCGACACCTTGCTCTTGCTGAGCGAGGTGGGCCGCGAGACGAGCGCGATTCTAGACGTCGAAGAACTGCTGCGGCGCGCCGCGGAGCAAACCAAGCGCGTGATTGATTATCAGATTCTGAGCATCATGTTGTACGACGAAGAACAGAAAGTGTTCCGTCATCGCGTGGACTTGAAACATGGTCAAAGTGTTCAAAGCAGGACGCATGCATCGGCGACGGAAGGTATAGTGGGCGCGGCCGCAACGCTGAAGGAGCCGGTTTTGGTGCCCGACGTCACCATGGATTCGCGCTACATCATGGTCAATCCAGAGACCCGGTCAGAATTGGCGATTCCCATGATGCACCAGGGCAAAGTCATTGGAGTTTTGGACCTCGAAAGCCCGACTCCGAATTACTTTACGCAGGATCACGTGCAGACGCTCTCGATCCTGTCCGCAAATCTCGCCGTTTCACTCGAAAACGCGCGGCTATACGAGCAACTTGCGAAGGAAGAGGCGCGTCTCGAGCGCGATCTGCAAGCGGCAAAGAGAATTCAAGGAGCGCTGCTCCGAGCTGTGCCAACCGAAGATTATGGAGTCGACATCGCAGCTCGATATCTCTCGGCTCGCGAAGTGTGCGGCGACTTGTATGATTTCTTGCGCTACGGCCCGCAGCAACTGGGCATCGCGCTTGGCGATGTGAGCGGAAAAGGGACGGCCGCTGCTTTGTACGGTGCAGTTGTGATTGGGATCATGCGCAGCCTCGCGCCGCAAAAGCTGCAGCCCGCGGAAATGCTGAAGCAAATGAATCAACTCGTCGGTGAACGGCGCATCGAAGGCCGATTCATGACCGCGTGTTTTGCGACCTGGCAAAAGGGGCGCCAAAAACTGCGGGTTGCCAATGCAGGACAGTCGCAGCCGCTTTTGTACAAGGACAACCGCTGCGGGAAAATCGAATTAACCGGTTTTCCACTGGGAATTTATGAAGATGTAAGCTACGACGAATGGGGTGTCACGCTTGAACCGGGAAACATTCTGGTGTTTCATTCGGACGGCATCGCCGAAACCACCAATAGCGAGGGTCAGTTCTTCGGCGCCAGCCGGCTCAAGGAGCTGGTTGAAAAGCACCATGGGTTCTCTGCCGCGGAACTCGCCGACAGAATTCTGAACGAAGTCGATTGGTTTGCCCAGAGCGCCCCACTGTTTGACGACCGGACGCTGGTGGTGATGAAAGTCCGATGAATCACTCGAATTCCGGTTCAACCCGCAAACTGAAATTTGTGGATCCGGTTGCATTCACTCCACATTTTGCTCGGAAGAAAGCGCCTTCGCAGCCTGGGGAGGAAGTGTTTTGTGAGGGCGTCTCGCTCGGAACGGTGGCCGACAAGTTCTCGACGCCGACGTATTTATACAGCAGCGCCGCCATTGCAGATGCCTACGGGGAACTTCAGGATGGCTTGCGAGGGGCCGGCCACACCATTTGCTTTGCCGTGAAATCGAACGGCAATCTTTCCATCTTGAAGCATTTGGCTCTATTGGGGAGCGGCTTCGACATTGTGTCGGGAGGCGAACTGCGGCTGTTGCAGCACATTGGGGTTCCCGGGAATCGCATTGTTTTTTCAGGAGTGGGGAAGAGCCGGCAAGAGATCCGGGAAGCTTTGAACTATCGCGCTGGCGCGCAAAACGACCCAGGGATCTTGCTTTTCAATGTCGAGTCCGAAGCGGAGCTCCAGATCTTGGTCGAAGAGGCTACAGCGATCGTGGAAAAGGGCGGGAAGCCGCCCGCGACGGCCATCCGGGTAAATCCCGATGTGCCGGCCGGCGGCCATCCCCACATTGCGACGGGGCGGCACGAGCATAAGTTCGGAGTGGATTGGAAGGAAGCAAAACGTCTGTACCTTGCCCATCGCAATTCCAAACGGATCCGCTGGGAAGGACTGAGCGCGCACATCGGATCTCAGATTACGACGCTTGATCCATTCCGCCGCGCGGTGAAACGCCTCGTGGGATACGTCGAAGAGCTGAAAGCGCAAGGCCTTCCGCTGCGGTATCTCGACGTCGGGGGCGGCCTGGGCGTTCGTTATTCTGATCAGAAACCGCCAAAGCGAACGGAATACGCCAGACTCATCAAAGCATTGGTCGGCGGCGCCAATGTGGAGATTCTGCTCGAGCCAGGGCGTTCTATTATTGCGCAATCAGCCGTGCTGCTCACACGCGTGACCTACACAAAAACGAATCGCGGCAAGCGCTTCGTGATTGTGGACGGAGCCATGAACGACCTGATGCGGCCGTCGCTTTATGGCGCAATCCATCCGATTACCAAAGTGACGCGCGAGGGGAAAGAGGGAAGTGCCAAGCGGCAGCGCGCGGACATCGTGGGGCCGGTTTGTGAAACCGGAGACTGCTTTCTCCGCGACTGGCCGATTGGCGAAGTGCGAGCGGGAGACCTTCTTGCGATTTGGGGCGCGGGCGCTTATGGAATGGCGCTCGCTTCGAATTACAATGCGCGATGCCGCCCTGCGGAAGTGCTCGTCGAAGGCGACTCCTTCCGATTAATCCGTCGCCGAGAAAGCCAGGAAGATTTGGAGAGCACCGATACATTGGACTCCACGACGCTCGCAAGACCCGCCTAACCCAAGCAGTCAGGCTTCGCCCCATTTCAGCTTGTTACGCAAAATCTCGAAGTAGGGCTTTTTCGGCGGTTGAATCAGTTGAAGATGTTCCTTCGCGCGCTCCACGCGCAGAATGTCGGTGGACTCCAGCGGAACGCCACGCTGACCGTCGAGTGTCAGATACACGGACTCCGCGTCCCCATTCATCTTGACTTCGAGGCAGCAATAGTCCCGCACCACTAGCGGGCGATCGGTGAGCATGTGCGGGCAGATGGGCGTGATAATGAAAGCCTCGACAGCCGGATGAACAATGGGGCCGCCAGCGGAGAGGGAATAAGCCGTAGACCCCGTTGGACTCGACACGATCAATCCGTCCGCGCGGTAACGGCAAACGAAATCGGAGTTGATGCTCAGCTCGAGTTGAATCATGCGAGCCAGCGCGCCTTTGTGAATGACCACATCGTTGAGAGCGCTCTGGCTTTCGACCACGGAACCGCCACGCACCAGTTCCGCCTGCAACATCACCCGTTGGCTGACGGAGGAATTCCCAGCTAGCGTCTCTTCGAGCGCGGGATAGAGTTCATCCAGAGTGAAGCTCGTAAGAAAACCCAGGCTGCCCATATTGATGGGCAAGATGGGAATCCCTCGGGGAGCTGCCAATCGGGCGGCAGCGAGCATCGTCCCGTCACCGCCAAGTACGAGGAGGAGCTGCGAGGCGTCCGCAACTGCTGGACGCTTTTGGCCTTTCGACCCGGCCGGCAAGGCGGCGGCGGTCTCTTCGTCGAGCGCTGTTTTGATGCCGCGCGCTTCCAGCCATTTCAATAATGGAGGGACGACCACGGAAAGTTGGTCGCGGCGCGGGCGGGAAAAAATGCCGATGTTTCGAAAGGCGGTGTCAGGCTCCATGAGTCTTTGGGATTTTACCCGGATTTTTTCGCGCGTGCAGAAAATACTCCTGATTGCCCTCGGCGCCAGGGAGGCGGCTGGGGCGGACTTTGAGAAACTTCAATCCGAGAGGTTTCAGCCCTTTGCGAACCGACACCACCGCCGCGTCGTGAAGGTTTTTGCTCTGAACAATTCCGCCGGGATCGACTTTGTCGCGAGGCAATTCGAACTGCGGCTTGATGAGGATGAGGAAAGTAGCGCCGGGCTTTGCCAGCTTTGCGACGGGCTCGATGACCTGCAGAACGGAAATAAAGGAAACGTCGATGGTGACCAGGTCAGCCGGGCCGGGAATATCTTCAGCACTCAATTCGCGCGCATTTCGTTTGACCGGAATGACCCGGGCATCCTGGCGCAATTTCCAGTCGAGTTGGCCGACGTTTACATCGAGAGCATAAACTCGCGCGGCTCTTCGCTGCAGAAGGCAATCTGTAAAGCCGCCATGAGAAGAGCCGACGTCCAGGCAGATTCGACCTGCGGGGCGAATCCCAAAATCTTTGAGCGCACCTTCTAGCTTAAAGCCACCTCGGCTGACGTATTTTTGGTGACGGCTAATGATTTTGATTTTCGCGTTCCCGGGAAATGGAGTGCCAGCCTTATCCGCGCGCTTTCCGTCTACCTGCACTTCGCCGGCAAGAATCAAAGCTCCCGCTCTCTCGCGAGACTCGGCAAGGCCGTGTTCAACGAGAAGCATGTCGAGGCGCTGACGAACCGGCTTTGGCTTCATAAGAGGGCCACAAGTCAAGCAAGGTCAGGTTCTACGTAGGACGAGATAGTCGGCAATTTCGCGCAACCGTGCGGCGCGTTCAGCGTAAGGGGAGAGTTCGTCGATGGCTTTCGTGGCGAGGTCGCGGGCGATCTGATGCGAGCGCTCAAGGCCGTACATGGCAGGATACGTCGCTTTTTGCTGCGCCAAATCCTTGCCGGCGGTCTTGCCCAGAGCGGCGGACGATTCTTCAACGTCGAGAATG
>Ga0126381_100003872_pt1 | contig 16221 bp, 15 predicted proteins | sample PanSoiMetPlot_28_FD_96465 | JGI IMG/M metagenome (GOLD analysis project Ga0126381, IMG submission 96465) | Tropical forest soil microbial communities from Panama - MetaG Plot_28 | ecosystem: Environmental > Terrestrial > Soil > Tropical forest > Bulk soil | place: Panama | collected 2016-02-17 | reverse complement strand
CGCTACAATCGAATTTCCCGTTACTGATCGAGGCCTTGTTCGCCTGCGTCCACGGTGTTGTGGCAATCGGACTATGTCTTGATCAAACGAATCCTGTCACTCATCCTCCTTGCCCTTTCAGCCGCCGCGGCGGGCTCCGCGGCCGATAAGCCCTCTTTTGTGGTCGGGTGGTCCGTTTACGTCGGATGGAATCCCTGGTATTACATGGCGAAGTCGGGAATCCTCAAGAAATGGGCCGACAAATATAACGTTTCGATTAAGGTTCAGCGGTTCGATTATGCGCCTTCGCTCGACGCTTTCGTCGCGAAGAACCTCGACGCCTGCGCGATGACCAATATGGAGGCGCTCGATATGCCCGCCGCCGCGGGAATCGACACCACCGCGATCATCACCGGCGATTATTCGAACGGCAACGACGCGCTGCTTGCGCGGAATAACTTAACGCTTCCGCAACTGCCCGGGAGGAAAGTTCTGCTGGTGCAGAAGACCGTTTCGGAATATCTCTATGAACGAGCGATGACGCTCAACGGGCTCGAAAGTCAGACCAAGCGCGTGAAGCTGGTCAATACTTCCGACTCCGATATCGCGACAGCGTTTATAAGTGACGCTTCTCAGGACGCGGTTGTTACGTGGAAGCCTATGGTCTCGCAGATCGCGAAGACCAAGGGCGTCAAGATGCTGTTCAACTCGTCGCAGATTCCCGGCGAAATTGTGGATCTGATGGTGGTTCGGACGGAAGTGCTGAATCGGCCGGATGGTTCAGGACAGCGATTCGCCAAAGCTCTCGCCGGCGCGTGGTACGAGACGACCAAACTAATGTCGGGCAAAGGGCCGGAAACAGATAAGGTGCTGCGCGAGATCGCTGCTGGATCGGAAGACTCGCTCGAGTCTTATAAGGAGCAGCTCAGCACCACGAACCTGTTTTTCACGGCGCAGTCGGCCGCGGCGTTCACGGCAAGCGGCGATTTTAAACAGAAGATGAACCTGGTTCGCCAGTTCTGCTTCGCGCACGGACTTCTGGGATCTTCGACGAAGTCGGTGGATGATGTCGCGATCAAGTATCCGGATGGGTCGGTTCAGGGCAAACCGGATCGCGTGCGTTTGCGGTATGAGTGCGCGTACATGCAGATGGCTCAGATGGGGAAGCTATGACGCTGTTCCGGGTGGACACCCAGATCAATCGCCCGACGGCCTGGATTCTGTCTTGGTTCCTGTTTGTCGCGGGGATTTCGCTTTACTTCTATACGTCACAAAAACGGCATCTGGAGAATCCCGAGGACAAGGTTGTGCCTGGGTTAACTCAATTGGGTCAAGGTATTTCCGATGCGTTTCTGAAATCGGATGCCGACGATCAGTCCGCCACAGGTGACGGTTTCTTCCACAGCATGCTGTGGACCGACACGGTTGCAAGTGGGAAACGGTTCCTTTGGGCGATGCTTCTGCTGATTCCCGCGGTTGTACTGGGGCTCCATATGGGAATGTTTCCAGTCGTCGGGCAGTTCTTTCTTCGGTTCATTCTGTTCTTCGACAAGATCATTGCTTTATCGGTGCTGCCGGTGTTGTTTATCGCGTTCGGGATCGATGAACTGGCGAAGATCATGCTGATCGTCATCGGCGTGACGCCGACGATCATTCTGGACTGCTTCAATCTGACGAAGAGCGTGCCGCAGGAACAGATCGTGAAGGGGTTCACGCTGGGCGCGAAGGATTTCGGGGTGACCTACCGGATCGTTCTGAAGCAGATCCTGCCGCGTGTGCTGAACAGTATTCGGCTGAACCTGAAGGCGGTCATGCTGTTCCTGTTTGCGGGCGAGATGATCGCCTCGCAGGACGGTCTGGCTTTCCGAATTGCCTTGCTGCGGCGACATATGGGAATGAACGTGATCATCCCGTATGTGTTGTGGGTGGCGTTGCTTCTGTTTCTGGTGGATCTGACGATGCGGGTAGCGAACCGGCGGTTGCATCCGTGGTTTCGAGAGGCGTGATGAGCGAGTTGATCGGAATTTGCGGCGTTGAGGTCGAATATCCCATTCATGGTCATGCGCCGAAGAAGGTGCTCAGTGGGATTAATGTGTCGATCCGGCAGGGTGAGCTTGTTACGGTTTGCGGAAAGACGGGCTGCGGCAAGTCTACGATGCTGCGGCTGATTCTGGGCGCGGAGAAGCCCACGCGCGGGCAGGTTTTGATCGATGGGCGAGAGCATGGCAGACCCGATCGTGACCGCGGATATGTGCCGCAGAAGTACTCTCTGTTTCCGGATCGTACGGTGCTCGACAACATCACGTTTGGTCCGACGATGGAGCGCTTCTGGCTCTTCGGGAAGCGGAAGAAAGAGCTTCGGGAAGAGGCGTTCGAATATCTGCGGATGACCGGACTGCACGAATCGGACGCGCATAAATACCCCGATCAGCTTTCGGGCGGCATGCAGCAGCGCGTGGCGATCGCGCAGGCGCTGATCATGCGGCCGAGGATTCTGCTGATGGACGAGGCATTCAGCGCGCTCGATCCGGCGACGCGTGGAGATATGCAGAAGCTGATCCGCGATTTGTGGGCGCGAGCGGGCACGACGATCCTGTTCGTCACGCACAACATTGCGGAGGCGATTTATCTGGGCAGCCGTGTGCTGGTCCTCGGGAAGGAGCAGCCGGAAGATGGCTCGCGCGTACTCCTCGACATCGAGGTGACGGACTCGAAACAGGACCGGCTGACCAAGCTAATTGAGAACGCCGTGATGTGCAATCAGCGCGAAATGGAAGTGCCGGCTTAGGCGCTCAGCTTGTAATTCTTGTGCGCGTTTTCCCACGCGAATTTGCGGAACATTTCCGGCGTGCTGTTTGCCTTTAAGACCTTCAGGGTTTCGCGCGCGACGCACTTGCCCGCCAGGCGGCTTGCGCCGGGGTTGTTTCCTTGCGAAATGCCTCCGCCACGGCCGTCGGTGCAGGAGCAGTCGCTGCCGAAGATCAGCTTGTCCTGATGGCGCTTGAGAAAACCCGGAGTGAAATCGGGATCGCGGGACAGCGCGTTGTTACCGGAGTTCGCGGAAAGGCAGCCGTACAGGTTGGGGTAGTCGCTCAGGAGCTTGTCGGTGATGCCGCCCGGTTTGATCTTTCCTGAGGGATAGGCGACTTCGTTGTTGTAGTCGGCGCTGATGTTGGCCCAGAAAGCGTCAGCGTGTCCGACGAATTTCGTCTTGGGATATGCCTTGAGCATCGCCTCGAAATTCTTGAACCCCGTGCTGAACGTGCCTTCGGTCGGCGTGTGCGGAACTTCCTGGAAGTGGATCAGGATGGGAACGTTCAGTTCAGCGGCGAGGGCGTACATGCGGCGGAGTTCCGGACCGGCGGCTTCGACGTGGAATTTGATCTCTCCGAAACCGTTCGCGCCGTTTTTGATGGCATTCGTCAGGAGTTCTTCGGCGTTGGGTTTGGTGATGTCGGCGCTGGCGAACCATCCGGTAAAGCGGCCAGGGTATTCCTTTTCGAGCGATTTCATCTGCTCGGCCGAGTTTTCGCGCGCCAGAGCGTTGGCGTTGGATACGCCGCAGCCATCGAGGTGCGCGATGTTGGCTGCGTTGTCGCGGCGGAGGTGGTGATGGCAGTCGACGACCTTCTCTCCGGCCCACGGCACATCTTTGGCGAGCGATGTTGGAGCCTGCGCGAAGACTTTGAGATCAGAGGCGAGCGCGCCGGCGGCGAGCAGAGAGAACTGACGTCGATTGAGTGTGGGCATAGCCGGTGACAGGGTATCACGTCCCTGCGCGATACTGGTTTTTTGGTCCCGCCACGTTTTCTCGGGAGACTGAGTCTCTGGCTCGCTTTCGCATCCGCGGTCACCATCCTGCTCAGCATCGCGGTTTCTCAGATACTACTGGCGCTTGCGATCGGGGTCCTGTTGCTGTCCGGGCTGCCGCTGCGATGGCCTCGTATCGCGATTCCGATCGGGTTGTTTCTGGTTTGGTCTCTAATCGCTCTGGCGTTTTCTCCTGACCCCGGGTACGGGCTTGCACAAGAGCGGAAGATCTTCGTGTACCTGACGATGCTGGTCGTGTATTCGACGATCCGCGGCATCAACGAGGCGCGATGGCTTGTGGGCGCGTGGATGATCGTGGGGACGGCAACGGCGGAGCGCGGTCTGGTTCAGTATGCCCACGATGTGGCCGGCGCGCGTGCAGCGGGCGTGGACTTTTACCACTTTTACGTTGCGGACCGTATTCGTGGGTTCATGAGCCACTGGATGACGTTTTCGGGCCAGGAGCTGTTTGTGCTTCTGCTAATTGTGGCTTGGCTGTTCTTCGGGCGTTTTGAACGGCGGTCGCTTTGGTTGTGGATCCCGTGCGCGTTGATTACGGGGCTGGCGTTGTTTCTGAGTCAGACGCGGAGCATCTGGATTGCCGGAGTCGTCGCGGGGTTTTATCTCTGCTGGTATTGGCGGCGATGGGCGGCGGTCGCGCTTCCCGTCGCACTGGCTCTGTTCGTCGCACTGGGCCCGGAGGCGGTTCGGGTGCGAGCCTGGTCGATCGTTCATCCGGAGACGGAGACGGATTCGAATTCTCACAGGATCATCTGCTGGCGCACGGGGTGGCAGATGATCAAGGCGCATCCGCTGGTGGGGGTGGGGCCGGACGAGATCCGGAAGGAGAGCGTGTTCTTCGCTTATCTACCGGCGGATATCAAGCAGCCTTTGCCGAGCGGGTATTACGGGCATCTGCATAATTTCTACATTCAGTACGCGGCGGAGCGCGGGCTTCCGGCGACGCTGCTGATTGTGGCGGCGCTGTTGCTGGCGATTCGTGATTTCCTGATGGCTCTGCGGAAGCTGCCGCCGGGGCGATCCGGTCAGCGATTTCTGCTGCATGCTTCGATTGCGGTGGTGATCGGGACTATGGTCGGGGGCATCTTCGAGTACAACCTCAACGACACTGAGGTGCTTACGATGTTTCTCGCGATTATGTGTTTGGGTTACCTGGCCGTTGAGCAGGCTCAGTCGCCGATCTTTTCGACCTCAACTAAGCAGCTATAGAAGGTTGGGCCGCCGCCTTTGTCGGTGAGGCGCTGAGAGGTGAGCATGTTCACCGAGTTGCCTCCAGGTGACAGCTTCGGCCAGCGAACTGACGGCGAGCAGACGACGCCTTCGGCTACCGTCGTGGCGACTTCGGCTCGGAGGACGCATTTTCCTCGGTCGTTGTAAACGAGCACGGCGTCGCCTGTCGCGATGCCTCGCAGGTTCGCTTCGACCGGATGGATTGTGAGGACTGACGTGTGGGCGTCGGTGTCTGGACGGTAGCCGAAGGTTGAGTTCATGCTGTCGTCGTTCTTCGGCGAGATGAGTTCGAGGGGATAACGTTGCGCCAGTCCGCGATCACCTGCTCGCGATTCGATGGGCGCATCGAAATCGAGTTCATCCGCTCGGAATTCACATTTGCCGGAAGGCGTTCCGAATCCGCCTTCAGCGAAGGGCGTGAAGGGATCGGGGATGTTCAGGCGGATGGAATGCTCGGCGTCGAGGCGTTCCAGCGTGATGCCCTTGACGAAGGGATGGTCGCTTTCGAGGAGCGTGCGGATCATGTCGTCGTCGGTGTCGCGGAAGCAGGGTTCTTCGAAGCCCATGCGGGCGGCGAGACGACGAAAGATTTCCTGATTCGACAGAGCTTCGCCCGGGGCTTCCAGCGCGGGGCGGGCGAGTTGCATGTGGAGGTGGCCGTAGGCGCGGTAGAGGTCGGTGTTTTCGAGGAAGGTGGTGGCGGGGAGGAGGATGTCAGCGAAGTCCGCGGTGTCGGTCCGGAACTGTTCGAGAACGACGGTGAAGAGATCTTCGCGCTTTAGACCTTTGCGGACTGCGTTCTGATCGGGCGCGATCGCGGCGGGGTTGGAGTTATAGACGACCATCGCCTTGACTGGCGGATTGTCGAGTTTCGTCAGGGCGTTGCCCAACTCCGCCATGTTCACCAGGCGCGCCTGGGGGCCGAGGTCGGGGCGTTCGAGTCCCGCCAGGTTGACGTGGAAGGCCTGGGATGTGGAGAGTTGCAGACCGCCTCCGACATCGCGCCATGCTCCGGTGATCGCGGGCAGGAGGCTGATGATGCGCACGGCCATGGCGCCGCGTTCGGAGCGCTGCACACCGTAGTTGAGGCGAATAGCGGCGGGGCGCGTGGTCGCATATTCGCGGGCGAGTTGGACGATGTCTTCGGCCGGGATGCCGGTGAGTTCGGCGGCTCGGCTCGGCGTCCATTCGCGGACGCGTTCCCTCAGATCGTCGAAACCGAGGGCGTAGCGATCGACGTAGTCGCGGTCTTCGAGCGATTCAGCCGTGATGACATGCATCATCGCGAGCGCGAGGGCGGCGTCGGTTCCGGGGCGAATGGCGTAGTGGCGATCGGAGAGTTTGCCGGTGCGGTTCTGATGCGGGTCGATGGTGTAGAAGCGCGCTCCGTTGCGGCGCGCTTCGACGATGAAGGGCCAGAGATGGACGTTCGTGCCGAGGATGTTGGCTCCCCAGGCGATGATCAGCTTCGCGTGGCGGAACTGCTCGGGCTCGATGTTGTAGCGGATCCCGAGCGCTTCGGTAAGGCCCACCGTTCCGGCGGAGGAACAGATGGTTCGGTCGAGCCGCGAAGCGCCGAGGCGGTGAAAGAAGCGGCGGTCCATGCCTCCGAAATTCAGATAGCCCATGTTGCCGGCGTAGCTGTAGGGCAGGATCGATTCAGGGCCGAATTCGCGCGCGGCGGCTTTCAGGCGCGACGCGATTTCGTCGAGGGCTTCGTCCCAGGAGATGCGCGTGAACTGGCCGGATCCTTTGGGGCCGGAGCGGCGCTGCGGGTAGACGAGGCGGTCGGGCGAGTATTCGCGTTCGAGATAGCGCGCGACTTTGCCGCAGAGAAACCCGCGCGTGACCGGATGCGCGGGATTGCCGCGCAGACGCGAGCCGCGGCCTTGTTCGTCGATATCAATAAGCAGGGAGCAGGCGTCGGGACAATCGAGCGCGCAGACTGAATGGCGGGTTTGAACGGCCATGTTCGATTTTAACGGTTCGGGCGGGTTCGTGAAGGAAGTTCATCCATTGCACGAAGGCCCGGCGGTTGTGATTCTTCAGCGCTTCGAGGCCTTGCTTCGCGGCGCGGCGGCTGCCGAGGAGTTTCAGGCCTTTGCGCGCGATGTCTTCGGCGTCGTCGACTTCGGCTTTCCATGAGGACGGCGCCCAATCGATGGCGTGCGAGACGACGCTGGGGACGCCTTCGGCCACTCCGTCGGCGGTGACCACATTAAAGCTTTCGGTGTAGCTGGGCTGGAGGAGGAGGTGCATGTGGCGGACCGTCTGGCGGAACTGCGGCCAGGTCTGCCAGCCGTTCTCGACGAGTTTGACGTGCGCGAGGCCGTTCATCATCTGGCGGACGGCGTCGAGGACAGGGCCCGCGCCTTCGTTGCGGCCGGATGAGATCCAGAATTCGAGGTCGGCGGCGCGGCGGTTGGCGATTTCGAGCGCGGCTCCGGCCGCAGTGAGGAGGTTTTTGAGGGCGCGAGTGGCTCCGAATGCTCCGATGCGGAGGGTTCCGCAGGTATACGGTTCGCGCGGCGTGTACAGTTGATCGAGGTGATACATGTTCGGCAGGCAGAGGCAAGAAGTTGCGTAGGCGGCTTCGACCCAGCGGGCGAGGCGCTCGCAGTTAGCGGCGATGCGGAAGTTCCAGGTGGCGCGGCTGAGTTCGAGGCCTTCGCGGACGAGGCGCAGGGCGTTCGGGTCGGCCTGGAGAAAGCCGAGATTCGAATGGCAGTTGATGGCGAACCGCGTGTTGGGGAACTCGGCGCAGAGCTGCGCGAGGTCCTGCGTGGCGATCCATGGGGCGGAGACGACGATGTGGGTCGGGGCGCCGGTTTGAGGAGACGAGCGAAGGCGGGCGCGCAGGTCGGGCGCGCTGATGATGGGCCAGATGTCGGCGTTGACTCCCGCGCCGCGCATGGTTTTGACTGCGTTGAGGGCCGTGACGCCGAGGCCGATGTGACTCACCGCGCGATTGGCGGCGAAGTTTTTGTATGCCAGAACGAGGTTCATCCTGGTTGGAAGGTAACGGGCTTGCGGACAGAAGCGGCGGGGTCGGTGGTGGAAGCGATTGATGGGCGGGGAAATAGAGGTTTCAGATTTCCGTGACTTACCTGAGGGGAAGAATTCTGGCTCGCGGCGGACCGGACCAATCGAGGCTAACAATCGCGCCTCTGACAAGATCGCTTTCACAATCCTGAAGCGCCTGAAGCAGCGCATGACCGCGAACTTCCGGTACCAGAGGTTCGCCTCGAAGAAGGATGACGCTTGGGCCGGATTCCCGCGTATAAGCGAGTATCTGCGGGAAATCGAGATCGTTGGTGAGCACTACGTAGCCTCCCTTCCGGGCGAATGCGCAAATCTCGCTATCGGTCGCCGCTGGCGGGCCCGCCGTAGCCCAATGGAGCGCGTAATGGCCAGCGTCTACTAACGACTGAACCCACCTCGGAGTGAGGTTCATGTCGACGAGCACCCTCATTTAGCTCGCGAGAGGAAATTCCCGTCCCTGCGCCAGGTTCGCGGCGTAAGCGAGGGCTTCCCGAATATCCTGCTCTTCCAGGTACGGAAAATCAGCGAGCAGATTTTCGATGGACCGACCGCTTGCGAGCGCCTCGACGATCATGCCGACGGTCACGCGCATGCCTCTGATACACGGCTTGCCGCCCATCACTTCGGGGTTCGTGGAGATGCGGCTGAACTGCACAGTGGCAGCATAGCATTGAAGTCTCACGTTCGCGGCTGTTATCCGTCGTCTAACGCGGATGTGCGGCAACAAATGAACGGGCCTAACCGCGGATTTCGATCTCACGGGCGCGCACTTCGGGCGTGACTTGTTTCGTGCGGTTGGTTCTCGAGAGTTAAACGCGGGTTATGCGGCCTGATTTCGCGCGTTTCGGAGCGCGTGCAGGACGCTTTCGCGGCCTGGCTTGGGGGCCGGAGCGGGCTGCGACGACGCGCTTGTGTTCGGCGTACAAAACGAACTCGGGTTCTCGCGGCGGATGTCGGCGCAGAGTTTCTGGTCGGCGAGCGCCATCAGGTTTTCGAGATCGGCGAGGGTGATGCGCTTGCGCGCGGGTTCGGGTTCGGCCTGGGTTTCGGGTTCATCGGCGGTGGCGAGTTCGACGGTTCGGATGACTTTGGCGGTGTCGGCGAGGCCGGCGGGTTCGGTTTCTCCGAGTTCGAGACGGATGCGGCGTTCGGTCTGAAGCCGGCGGAGTTCGGCCATGGAGCGTCGCAGAACGCTGTGGGCGGTGGCGCGGGCTCGGTCGATGGAGCGTTGTTTGCGGTCGAGTTTGTCCTCGTCGAAGTTTTCATCTTCGAGGGTGCGGGTGGCGAGGGTGGCTTCGACGAGACGGCACCGGCGCAGACGCCACTGAGCGCCCATGATTTCCTCGACGAAGACCTGTTCAAGCAGACCGTGGGGGTCGAGTTCGCCCATGAGTCTGTCCCAGAGCTGGAAGTGTTCATTGCGTTCGTCGGGAAGGACGAAGTCCTCTTTGGCGTAGAGGCCGTGTTGGAGGGCGTTTTGGGATGAGGTGGCTTTGCCTTCTTCGGTGCGTGGGCCGGTTGCGCCGGTTGGTGTGGTCTGGTTCAGTTCGGTTTGGGACATGAGTATTCGGTCTCCTCGTGGGTAGGGTATGCGGCGTCGCGTCAAGGGTGGCCTGTATGTTGCTGATTTGATTAGCAGAAATTTTGGGAAACGCGAAGGGCGCAATCTTGTGTTACAAGTGTTACCAGATGGATACAACGGTACGGAATCTGGATGAACAGGCTTACCGGGCGCTAAGAGCCCGGGCAGTGCTGGAAGGCCGTACTACTGGTGAGTTGATCAGCGAGGCGATCCGCAGCTATCTCGGCAGTCACCCCGTTAAGCGCGGAACAACAAGCTTGCGTGCGCTCCGACCGGAGCCGTTTCCGGAGGGGAATGAACGCCTCAGTTCCGAGATTGACGAGATCGTTTACGGCGCGCGGCGGTGATCGTTCTCGATTCAAGTTTTGTCGTTGGCTTCTACAACGAGCGCGACGCACATCATAAAACGGCCTGCGCGCTGATGGAGCGATTTCTGGCAGGGGAATGGGGCCGAGGGTTGCTGCTGGAATACGTTTTCCTGGAAGTCGCCACGGTCCTGCTCGTACGACGGGAGATCGGGGTGGCGGCTCGGGTGTGTGAGTTGCTGCTCGACGCCGATGAGCTGGATTTCGTTCCCTGTTCCGATCTCTTCTCGGATGCGTTTCAGATATTCCGGCGCCAAGGGAGCACGCGACTGAGTTTTGCCGATGCGGCGATCGCGCACGTTGCGCGGGAGCGCGCCGGCGGCTTACTGCTCAGCTTCGACGAAGAGCTTGGGAAGGCGCCGGGAGTGAGGAGAGCGACATAAGCCAAGGCGTACCCACTTCTTTGCCGGGTTAGCGAAGGGCAGCGGCTCAACGGCAGCAAGATCGCACGCAACTACGTCTTCGAACCAAAGAGGCTCGAAGCCATACCTCGAATTTCTGTTAACTCCGCAGCAGCGTCAGCGCCCGATGATTCGAGACTGACCCGGCGTTCGACGTATCGAACATAGCGTGACATCAAGGGGTTATTGAGAGCCGGGTGTCGGCGCGTGAATCGTCGGCAATCGACGCTATGGCAGGAGTTCGATCTGCCAGCATTCCCACCTGCGGTCGCTTCTCGCATCGGTCTTCACGATGCAGTTCGAATTAACGAATGGATGGTCCTGGTCGTTAGGCTCAGATGCGTCTCGAATGCCGCAATCGTTATTCACCGCATTTATACAGCAAGCACGGCGACGTCACGGCCAGAGGCATTGACAAGCCGAGTTATGTCATCTGAGTCGCGCGTGAGGATTATGGCTTTGTGGCGAAGGGCCGTTGTTACCACGACAGCGTCAATAACGTCCGCAGTTCTGGTTAAGCCCAGCAGCCGTCCGGCTTGGTAGGCCTCACTCTCGACAAGTGGAACGACCTGGCAGCCCGTCAGGAAGCGCCTGAGTTGAGCCTGTCGCGGGGACCGGCTGACCTGGGCGACCACAGGCGCGGGAACCAGAGGGATAACGCCCAGTTCCAAACGCGCCTTATGCTCCGCCCAAGTCCTGCGGTCGTTCTTGTCGGCGGCTATCAGAATGCCCGCATCGTAGACTACGGCGCTCACGCCGAACGCCGGACCGGTCGTGACGCTCGGAGCTGCGTCCGCACGGCGCGACGAGCTTCGTTCATTTCTTCCGCGCTGAAGGCCCCGTGCTGCCGCTCCCAGAGGGCGACAGCAGCCAAACCCGCCTGCCGCCGTAAGGCTTCGCGCGCCGCGCTAGTCATCCATGCCGAGACGCTTACGCCTTCGCGTTCGGCTGCCGCAAGAACACGTTCGTGAATGGTCGGGTCTATTGTGATCGCAAGTTTCGGCGATGGGTTTCCGCGCGGCATACTAAGTATCCTACTACGGTAGGATACCGCGTTATTCGTGCCGCAGGATCGCATGCGGCGAGAGCCTTGATGCGCGGCGGGCGGGGCGGAAGACCGCGGCGGCTAACACCAGGATCACGCCAACGCAGGCTTCGAGGAATGTCGCGGGGTCGAAGGGTTTGACGTTGAATAGCAGGTTTCCGAGCCACCCTTGCGCGTAGAACGCGAGCGCCAGGCCTATCGCGAGGCCTGCAGCGCCGGATTTTAGTCCGTAAGTGAGAAATTGGCTGAGAATCTGCGCGGGGCGGGCTCCTAAGGCCATGCGGACCGCGATCTCTCCCGCGCGCTCTCCCACTACCTGTGAAACGACGCCGTGCAGACCGATGGCCGCGAGCAGGATGCAGAGGCAAGCGAAGACGCAGACGAGCGTTGCTACGGTGCGGCGGATTCCGAGCGATTCGCCAATGCGCTCATCCATCGTCTGAACGTCATAGACCGGCGAAGAGGGGCTCGCCGCGCGCACGGCGGCACGGATAATGGGCGCGCCGGGTCCCTGCGTGCGCACGATGGCCGCGAAGGAGGAAGAACTCTGCTGGGCGATCGGGTAGTAGACGGTTGCGCGCGACTCCTCTTCAAGAGTCGAGGAACGCACATCCGGGACGATACCGATAATACGGGCCTTCCAGTACATGCCGATCTCGTGTCCGATTGGATCTTCGCCGGGAAAGAAGCGGCGGGCGAATTTCGCGTCGATCAGGCAGACGCGGGGCGCGGTGCCGGTGTCGGCCGGGGAAATGTTGCGTCCGCGCAGGATCGGGATGCGCAAGGCGTCGAAATAGCCGGGCGAGACGAAGTAGGCTTCGCCGTGCCAGGCGAGGCCGCTGGCGGGTTGACGTCTGCCGACGATATTGAACGAACTCGTGAGACCACCGCCGGTGAATGGGATTGGGTAGGCGATGGCGCTCGCTTCAACTCCGGGAGAGGAACGCAGCTTCTGCTCGACTCGGGCGACGAAACCTGGATCGCCCGGCGGGATCAGGAAGAATGCGGTGGTGAGGCGGGACGGATCGAAGCCCGGCTGAATGCGCTCGAGGGTCCAGAGGCTGCGGAGCAGGAGCCCGGTGGAGATTAGAAGGACAAGCGCGGCGGCGATCTGGGCGGCGATGAAGAGGTCCTGAAAACGGTGACGGCCCGCGCGTGAGAGCGCGGTGGTCTGACTGCCGCGTGCAAGCTGGATGGCGGGCGCGAGACCGAAGGCGAAGCCGCAGACCAGGGAGATCGCGATGGCGTAGAGGACGAGGCGCAGGTCGAGCGAGGCGAGTTCGAGGATGGGTTTGCCCGGAAGGGTGAGGCGTCCGATGAACGACAGGGCTGCTGCGCCGAGAGCGATGCCGAAGATGCCGCCGAGCGCTCCGAGCATTGTGCTTTCGACGGCGAGTTGGCGCAGGATCTGGACGCGGGTGGCGCCGAGCGAGAGGCGGATGGCGATTTCGCGACGGCGTCCGGCGGTGCGGGAGAGCAGGAGAACGGCGATGTTCGCGCAGGCGGTGAGGAGGACGGCGAGAGCGGCGGCCCAAAGGAGCCAGAGAGGACGGCGAAGGTCTCCAGCAACATAGCGGGAGAAGGGCTCGAGATCGACGAAGTAGCCGTAGTCGGCCAGTTCCTTGCCGTCGGGCGCGGACTTGAGGGCGGCGACGTGGCGGTTGACGCGGTCCTGCGCTCGCTCGATGCTGACCGAGTCTTTCAGGCGCGCGACGAGCGTGAGGTTCATGTTGTAGCCACGCTGGCGGAGGCGGCCGGGGGCGAGGCGGAGGGAACTCCACGCGTCAGCGTTGGCGGGAAAGCGGAAGGTTGGGCTGGCGACGCCGACGATTCGGTAGGGGACACGGTCGAGGAGAACAGTGCGGTTGACGATGTTGGGATCGGCGCCGAACTGCGATTTCCAAAGCAGGTATGAGAGGACGAGGGAATTGTTATCGTCTGCGTTGAAGAAGCGGCCGAGGTGGGGGCGTTCGTGAAAGACGGTGAAGAATTCGGGGGTGACGGCGCGGCCTCGGAGGCGGCTGGCATTGTTTCCTGCCTGGCCTCCCGATTCGTAGGTCCAGGCGCGGCCTTCCATGGCGGCGAGACTCTGGAAGGCGTCGTTCATGGCGTGGAGTTCGCGAAATTCGACGCCGGAGGTTTCTGCGTGCAGGAGTTTGATCTTCTCCATGCGGACGGAGGCGACGACCACGTTGTCCGAATCCTGCAGCCCGAGGGGCTTCAGCAGAGCGGCGCGGAGGACGCCGACGATGGCGGTGTTGGCGCCGACGCCAAGGCCGGCGATGAGGATAGCCGTGAGAGTGAGGCCGGGGCGCTTGCGGAGGACGCGAGCGGCGAAGCGGACATCGCGGAGGAGGGTGGAGAGCCAGGTGAGGGGCCACTCGTCGGAACTGTCTTCGACGGCGCTGGATTCGTTGCCGAACTGACGGCGCGCGGCTGCGGCGGCGTCGCGGGGCGACATGCCCTCGCGGAGGAGTTGATCCTCGATCATCTGGCGGTGAGCTTCGATTTCGGCTCTTAGCTGGGCGCGTCGGGATCTCACATCGCCTCCATGACGCGCATGATTCCGGCGATGGTGACGCCGAATTCGGCTTGTTCGTTTTCGAGCTGTTTGCGGCCGGATGGGGTGATTGTGTAGAGGCGGACGCGGCGGCCGGTTTCGGATTCGCCCCATTCGGCCCTGACCCATTTGGCGTTCAGGAGGCGCTGAAGGGCGGGATAGAGGGAGCCTTCGCCTACGCGGAGGGCGTCGGATGAGACGCGCTGGATGTACTGGGCTATGCCATATCCGTGGTTGGACGCTCGGGTAAGCGTCTTGAGGATGAGCATGTCGAGCGTGCCGGGGAGGAGTTCACGAGCCATGGCTATCGATACATTGTTTATCGATGCATCGATAGAGTCAATGGGTTATGCAGGCTGCCAGCGCATGGGCCGAATCTCGATTGAGCCCTGGTGGCCCTGGCACTCGGTCGGGATTTTGGCCGCCCATGCGACGGCCTCGTCGAGGTCCTTGCATTCGAGGATGTAGTAGCCGGCGAGCTGCTCTTTGGTTTCGGCGAAGGGTCCGTCAAAGACCAACGGTTTGCCGTCCTGAATGCGAACGGTGGTGGCGGCGCTGGTGGGCGCGAGCGGTTCGGCTCCAATCAAAACGCCCTTTTGCGCCGCCTCTTCCATCACTCTGCGATGGCCGTCCCGAATCCGCTCCTCCTCCGCCGGCGCGAGGCCGTCCGGCGCTTCGACGGAGTAGATCAACATCATGTATCGCATCGTGACTAGGCAGGATACCCTGGGCTGGCCATCACCTCCCGCATTTGGTTCGCGTGACGTTCGGTGTGCGCGGCGGCGGCGAGAATCCACTGATAGCCGTCCATGAATGAATATGCGTTGTTGGTCACGAATCTCAGCGGCGGCGCCTCGATCGCATGACGGCGGAGGTCGGCGGTCGAGATGAGCCGCTCGTTCAGGGCCGCATAGTTCTTCTCAAGCCTCTCAAGCAGCTCGCGGGGACAGATTTCAGCGGCGGGATTCAGAAATTCCGGCGCGGTTGCTCTCGTCAGGCGGGCGGGAAACTGATTGATCACAATCGCGTCAACGATCTCGCAATCGACGCCGTCGGGCGGCGCGGGCGCGTTGGCGAGCTGGTCCATAACCGGTCCGAGCACGCGCTCCAGAACAATCACGATGTGGTCCAGGTTTTGGGCAATCGACCAGCGGTCGGGAGAGGGCTTGAAATTCCACTGAGAGTCGGATAGGCCGCGCGTGGCGCAGATTACCGTTTCCTGTGTTCGTTGCAGGAATGATCTTGCCTGATCGAGTTCCCGTTGCGAGAGAGCCATTGGCTCGGGGGCGACTGCTGACTGCATTTCGTTTTGCTCCTTCGACAGAACGACGTTCGAGCCTGACGAAATTCGACAGTGGCTGGCAAAAATGTTACTGGAGCTGAAGGCTTTTCAGCATCGCCTCGTAGATCGGCTGGAAACGCGCAAACTCCGATTGCGGCGCCACGAAGACCATGAAGATCGCGGAGCCGTCGCTGCGAGCGACCGCAACAAGCCAGTCTCGTTCGAGTTGCGCCTGACCGTTGGCGCCGGGGATTGGTGATGCAGAGCGGAACATGACGGAGCGGCCCTGCGTGCCGGCCACACTGATCGGCTGCGGACTGCCGAGCGGTTCCAACCCGTTGTTCTTTTGCATGTCCTCCACCAACTGGCTCGTGAGCGCGTCGATGCTGACGCGCTGGCCCTGGGGCGTCTGAAGGCCGTTCAGCAGTACGCCATAACCGACACCGTGATTCGTGACGCCCTCCTGGGGAGCAATGGTAACGAACTCCCCCTTTTTGTGCGGCACTGTGACTTCCCAATTCTCAGGACGCTGAATCGTTACAGGACCCAGGTTGACTGCGACCATTTGCTGGTTGGGGAGGGCGGTTATGGGCGAAGTTGCTGAGCCAGGGGACGACTGTGCCGCCAGAGACTCGGACGCGGCGCCCGCTGCTCCAGCGGGCCGAGTGTGGCCGGTCGGCGAATTGAAGGTCGCGCCGTTTTGTTTGTTGAGCGCGACCCACTGGCCGGATTTCGCGCCCTGGGCGATCTCCTGAGCGGTGTAAGCCTTGACTCCCGTGGCGTGCTGGCGGAGGGTCTGGAAATCAGGACTATCGGCGACGTAATTCTCCTGCGGCCACTCGCTGATCTCCTTTTCGATGGCGTGCTCCCGGTTCCCGGGGTTGGGGTGATCGCTGAAAAACTG
>Ga0126381_100003870_pt1 | contig 16223 bp, 9 predicted proteins | sample PanSoiMetPlot_28_FD_96465 | JGI IMG/M metagenome (GOLD analysis project Ga0126381, IMG submission 96465) | Tropical forest soil microbial communities from Panama - MetaG Plot_28 | ecosystem: Environmental > Terrestrial > Soil > Tropical forest > Bulk soil | place: Panama | collected 2016-02-17 | reverse complement strand
CGGGAAGTGATCCTCTATAAGCACGGCGTGGCGTATTTTGAACGCGGCGGCGACGTAAAGGCCGGGGAGGCCGCACGACTCGACTTCAAGGCCGACGAGATGAATGACGTTTTGAAGTCGCTCACGATTAATGACCGCAGCGGGACCAAGGTCAGCGGCGTGCGCTATGACGCGAGCGAACCGCTCGAAAAGCGCTTGAATGAATTTGCCTTCAAGATATCTCCAGAGGCTCCGCTTTCGAACCTGCTCGACCAGATGAGAGGGGCCAGAATCGAGCTTACTGTCGGATCTCAATCAGTCGCTGGAACTATAGTCGGGGCACGCCTGGTGAAAGCCGAAGACAAGAATCCGGAGCACGATTCACTCGTCCTGATGACCGACTCCGGGGATATCCGAACGCTCGACTTGAGTTCCGCAACATCGATGCGCTTGTCCGATCCGAAATTGCAAACACAGGTAAAGGACTACCTGAGTGTACTCAGCGGGTCGCGCTCGCAGGATCGTCGCAGCGTAACCATTGAATCCACGTCTGCGGGAGCCAGACAAATCTCGGCGAGTTACATGACTCCGGCAGCAGTTTGGAAGTCCTCCTATAGGTTAATTTTCGGCCAACAAGCGGAACCATTACTTGAAGGTTGGGCGATCGTCGATAATACCTCGGGGGATGATTGGAATAACGTGAAATTGTCCGTAGTCTCCGGACGGCCGATTTCCTTTATTACAGAGTTGTACGCGCCCAAGTATGTGAATCGGCCGCATGCGGATGTCACGGAAGAAGCGTCCGCCGCTCCGGTGGTCTTTTCTGGCGCCGTTGCAGGCTTCGCCGCCGGTAAAGCCGCGCCCGCTCCGCCCTCGCAAGCGCAATTTCGGCGATCCACCGCGGCAGGTGAAAATCTGGTGCACTCCGAAACGGGTCCTTCAACCGTCGCGGTAGCGGCATCGGGCCAGGACACTGGCGAGTTATTCGAATACGACTTCACGAGTCCGGTCACGGTGAAACGCGGCGAATCCTCGATGCTCCCGTTCCTTCAGCAGCGCATAAACGCGCGCAAGCTCCTCATTCACCAGGAGAGTTTCGGGCTGCATCCGATGAATGCCGCCGAGATTTCCAACTCCACCGGAAAGACTCTGGATGGCGGACCGATTACGGTCTACGACGCCAACACATACGCCGGGGAAGCGCTTGTCGAGACCGTGAAGGCGAATGATAAGCGGCTCATCAGCTATGGAGTGGATCTTGCCACGCGGGTCTCCACCACTTGGAACACTTCGCGGCAAGTTACGCGCGAAGTGCACGTGCGCCGCGGAACGTTGACCACGAAGTCTGCGATCGAAGAAACCCGCACCTTCACCATCAAGAACGTCGACGCGAAAGAGAAGACCCTCATTATCGAACATCCTCAGCGCCCTGGCTACGCGCTCCTGAGCGAGAAAGCTAAGGAGTTGACGCCCACTGCCTATCGCTTCGAGGTGAAACTCGGACCGTCCGAGGCGACGACTTTCCCAGTCCGTGAAGAGCGAGTTTTCGATCAAACTTTGGGGGTCGAAAGTCTTACCCCCGCACTGATCTCGACTTGGCTTCAGAATAAGGCATTGAGCGACGCGGGGCGCAAAACGCTAGAGGACATTCAGCGCGAAAAGCAGGACATCGCTACAAATGATGAGGCGCTTGGAGGCGTTCGAACAGACCAGCAGAATCTCACGCAGGACCAGACGCGCCTTCGCGAAAATATTGAGGCGTTGCGGAGTGTCGCGGGTCAGCAGGACCAAGTCCAGCAGTATGCCCGACAGCTCGCTACAAATGAAACGCAAATAGCTTCTTTACGTGACAAGGAAAACGATCTTCGCAAGAAGAAAACTACACTCGAAGCTCAACTGAACGCTCTGATCGAGCGCGCTGATTTTTAGCGCACGGGGAACCGTGCAAAACAAGCCTTGGAAGCCCGTGATCCACCGCTTGTCTGCTATCCTCTTACCTATTAACTTCCATGAGCCTTCTTGCTACTAAACCATTACAGGCGATTTTGGATGATGCGGAACATGGCGCCCTGAAGCGCTCCCTTGGCGCTGGGCAGCTTGTAGCGTTGGGGATAGGGGCGATTATCGGCGCCGGCTTGTTTTCGCTCACCGGCATCGCTGCTTCTCAGAATGCCGGACCTGCCGTCGTTCTCTCGTTTGTGCTCGCTGCCTTCGGATGCGTGTTCGCGGGGCTGTGCTACAGCGAGTTCTCCACGATGATCCCGGTTGCCGGCAGCGCTTACACCTATTCCTATGCCACGATGGGCGAACTGATCGCCTGGATTATCGGTTGGGATTTGGTGCTGGAATACGCGGTTGGCGCGGCGACGGTTTCCGTAAGCTGGTCCGGATACGTCCAAAGCTTCCTGCACGATTTTGGAATCAACATCCCTCCCCAACTTGCGTCTTCGCCGCTTGAGCCGATCATGTTGCCGGGATCGAACACCGTCATCCACGGATACATCAACCTGCCCGCGATGTTTATCGTGATGGCGATTTCCTTATTGTTAATGGTCGGCATTCAGGAATCGGCTCGGGCCAATTCAATCATCGTGATCCTGAAAGTCTCCGTTGTGCTCATCTTTATTGTGCTGGGCTGGTCCTACATCAATAGAGGAAACTACGAGCCGTTCATTCCTCCAAATCAGGGGGAGTTTGGGGTGTTCGGGTGGAGCGGCATTTTGCGCGGAGCGGGCAAGGTGTTCTTCGCCTTCATCGGGTTCGATGCGGTTTCGACTGCGGCACAGGAAGCGAAGAAGCCGCAAAGGGACATGCCCATCGGCATCATTGGGTCGCTCGCGGCTTGCACTATTCTGTACGTGCTCTTTTCGCACGTGATGACGGGTATTGTGAGCTATAAGGATCTGAACGTCGCGGCGCCGGTTGCGGTGGCCATCGATCGGACGGACTATAGCTGGCTGCGGCCCGCGGTGAAGCTCGCAATTATCGCGGGGTACACTTCGGTAATTCTTGTGATGCTCCTGGGACAGAGCCGCGTGTTCTTCTCCATGTCGCGCGACCGGCTGCTGCCGAAGATCTTTAGCGATGTGCATCCGCGTTGGCGGACTCCGTGGCGTTCGAATATGCTGTTCATGTTCTTCACGGGGCTGCCCGCTGCTTTCCTGCCGTTGTCTTCGTTAGGGGACATGACTAGTATCGGGACGCTATTTGCCTTCGTGCTAGTTTGCATCGCGATTATCGTCATGCGGAAGACTCACCCGGAGCTGCATCGATCGTTTAAGACTCCTTGGGTTCCGCTGGTGCCGATTATCGGCGTGCTTGCGAATCTCGGGCTGATGGCGGGGCTAGGGAAAGATAACTGGCTACGGTTGTTTATTTGGATGGCGATCGGGCTGGCTGTCTATTTCGGGTATAGCAAGAAGCACAGTTTGGTGCAGACGAAGTAAGATCAAAGTCTCGCAGAGATCCCGCTCACTCGCGGATCTCGCTCACGCAGTAGGGCTCGCGCAGCCTGATCGTGCAAGCCCGGTTCCGAGTACACCAAGCCAGTCCACAGTTCTTGCCGCTCCACTCGGACGATGGAGTCGAGTTTAGGGTTGAACAGCGGAGCGCGGTGATACCTCAATCCTACAGTGCATTCGTTGAGGTTTTGTCGCGCCCCGCAAGGCCTCCATCGATTGTTAGCGATGCGCCGAGTTTCGGCCAGCCGAAAGGGACTCAAGCCGCTTGCGCCGGAGGAAATAGCAACAAGCGCTGAGCGCCGGCAGCATCAATAGAACACTCGTCGGCTCGGGCACTGGATTTGCAGTCGTGGTGATCGTGAAGTTCTCCGCCGTAAAGGTCGGCATTTCGTTTCGCCCTTCCGCGCCGTTTAGATTCAGCATGCGCGCGAGAATCTTCAGGTCTGCATCATGGCTGCTCAGATCGGTTGAAAACACGAGCCGCGGAAGGTCCAGTCCCTAATTGAAGTAGATGAAAAAACCAGGGCCTTGGGTTGTGATGTGGTCTGCAATCAGATCGGCGGCGTTTCCAGCGCCGAATGGCGTTTGAGGATTATTGTCGTTATCGAAGGAATCAAGCACGACAACGTTAACTCCCGTGGCCGGCAGATGGTCCGCCGTGGCGTTTACGAAATTCACCGTGTCTCCCACACCGAACACGGTCGATTCGAGTGAAAAGACGTCCCGGGCGATATTGAAGGAGATGAAGTTCTCACCACCGACAATTTGTCTTCCCGGCACGTTCAAGACGTTGGTTCCGGCAAATGGATCCGTGTCGAAGCGGAACGCATCTGCCTTGGCGGCTGCGTTAAAAGCTAAGAACGCAACTCCGAGACAATAGAAATGAGTACGAAGCATTATGTTTCTCCTTGATAAATCTGCAACGATCAGGACTGCACGCGTGACGATCACTAGACAGTGAGCGATCACGTGTGCAACCCGGGTTATAGCGCAAATGTTGACGGCCGCCTAGTATTTGTCTGCTTGGAAGAAGTAATAGTCCGCGGTGTACGGCACCAAGGTTTGCTTACCCACATCCTCTGCGACGGAACAACCATCGAGAGGGGCGGAGCCTCCCTTTGTGTTTAACCGCTGGATAAAGGTGACTTGGGTCATAAACTTCCCGCCCGCCGGCCCGGCTTCTGATCCAATGGATTGCAGCAAAAGGCAGGCAATCGATCCGGCGTTTGGGCAACTCCCGTCAGAACCAGCGGGAATTGCATTCAAATGCAAAACCTGCGCCCACACTTTACTGCTGTCAAACGAGCTCTGCCAAGTCGCGCTGCCGAAAGGCACAGGGTTGGGCGCAAATTCGTTCGGCGAAGTGTCGGGGCTGAGGAAGTGGGTGATGATCTGCACATCCTTTCCGAGCACCGTTGTGAAAAGAGTCGCTTCCGGTCGGGCGCCGTTTACTGTCCAGGAAGCGCCCGTACTCGTTGGCAGGCAGATGTAGCCTTGGGTTCCCGCAGCATGCCCGACCAGGAAGGCCGTATTTCCGGGCGGCGGTGTGATGAGCGCCGGGGTGGTTGGCGACGGGATCCTCTGCGCCGCCGCCTGGTTGATGGCGCCCATGGCGCATCCAAGGGCGAGAGCGGCTACCAGAGGGCTCCGAAATCGCATAGAAAACACACGTTTACGAGGGATACTAGTCATTCTTTGTTTCTCCAGTTATCTGTTTTATTCATGCGTTAACGGTGGGCGATTCTTCGTGATTGCCCAACCACTAACAGCACCAGCGTAAGGTTTGAGGCAGAGAATGCTTGTGACTTTCCAGAGGGGTTTTAGTCCGATTTTTGTCGGCGATCCGATAACTCCGCATTTCAGGGCTATGTTCGGAATATCAGTTACAAAAAATTCACAAAAATTCGACAAAACGTCAACTCATAAGTAGATCCCAAGCCATACTCTGAATTCGTTATGCGCGGAGCGTTCGTAGTCCAACTGCTGAGACCCCATCCAGACAGGGCGGATCAAATGGAAGGTTCGATTGAGGAAGTGGACACTGGACGGCAGCTTCGCTTCCATTCCAGCGACGAACTCATTGCCTTCTTGCGGGAACAGTTCACCAGGAGTGAGCGGACGTCACCCTCGGGCGAAGGGGAAGAATGACTCTGCAAAGATCCCCCTCGAGTTCACCGCAGGGTAACTCCAGCTTTTCGTGAAATCGAACGCTTGACATGGATTTGGAACCAGGTCCGAGCAGGAAAATATTCGCCCGAGCGCTACAATTGAAAAGCATTCGTTTACGCCAGATCGAGATGTGTACTGGAGCCCGTTCAACCGATGAAGTCTTTCGGACCCTTCCGGCTCGACATCATAAACCATTGTGTTTGGCGCGGGGAAGAGCGCATGCCGCTTACTCCGAAGGCCTTCGATGTGCTGCGCTACCTCGTAGAACGTGCGGCCCGGCTTGTCACGCAAGATGAAATTCTAGAGGGGCTCTGGCCCGAAACCTACGTCAATCCAGAAGGTGTCCGCAAGTACATCCTGGAAATCCGGCAGGTGCTGGGCGACCGGGCCAAAGCGCCGTTATTTATTCAAACGGTTCCGAAGCGGGGCTATCAGTTTATCGCTAAGGTGACCGAAGAGCAGACGATTTCCCGTTCACCCGTCGACAGCGAGGCGGCCCTGAACGTCGTCGGTCGTCATGCCGGAATCGCCCAACTCCAACGTCACTATGAGAACGCGGTAATCGGCCAGCGCCAGATCGTCTTTGTAACGGGCGAAGCCGGCGTCGGCAAAACGACGCTCGTGGACGTGTTTCAACAGCGGGTTGCAAGCGATGCCGGTCCGCTATTTGCTAGAGGCCAATGCATCGAAGGTTTCGGTGGAACGGAAGCGTACTACCCGATCCTGGAGGCCTTAGCTTCTTTGGTTTCGAGAGTAAGAGATGTTTCTTTGGCCGACACCCTGGCTAAATTGGCGCCTACTTGGCTGGCCCAGTTTCCGTCCCTGGTGAAACCCGAACAAAGAGACTGGCTGCAACGAGAAATTCTGGGAAGTACACGAGGCCGCATGGTTCGGGAGATTTGTGAGGCCCTTGAAGCTTTGACCGCGAAGACCCCGCTGATTCTGATCTTGGAAGATCTGCACTGGGCGGACGCTTCGACCCTGGATTTCATCTCCGCGTTTGCCCGGCGGCGGGAACCAGCGAAACTACTCCTAATCGGCACATACCGGCCCGTCGACGTGATTCTTTCCCAAAGTCCGCTGAAAGCTGTTAAAGAAGACTTACTGGTTCATCGTCTCAGCCAGGAAGTCGCCGTTGAACGCCTGGAGGACTGCGACGTAGAGGAATACCTTACAAAGGAGTTCGCAAACAACGATTTTCCTCCCCAGCTTGCGAACATCATTCATCACAACTCGGGTGGGAATGCCCTGTTCATGGTGACGATTGTACGGGACATACTCAAACGCGGAGTGATCGTCCAGGATCGGGGAAAATGGACTCTGACTGCGCCGATTCACGAGATCTATCCGGGCATTCCGGAAACGCTTCAACAAGTGCTCAACGCCCAATTCGAGCAGTTGAGCCCGGACGAACAACGAGTCCTCGAAAGCGGCAGTGTTGCCGGTGAGCGTTTCTCGGTCTGGGCCGCCTCCGGCATGCTCGATTCGTCGCCCATGTTGACCGAAGAGACATGTGACAAACTCGCGCGGCGACAGCAGTTCATTCGATTGGTGGGGCTTCATCAGGTTGCGAACGGGACCGTTTCGCCACACTACGAATTTAGACACTCCTTATATCGACAGGCCCTCTATCGCCGGCTTTCGAGCCTGGACCGCTCCAGACTTCACCTGAGTTTGGCGGAACATCTGATGCCCTTCTGTGCAGCTGGGAAGCGCCACCTGGCATCAGACCTCGCTCTTCATTTCGAAGAAGGGCGCGACTATGAGCGTGCCGCGCGTTGTCTGATGCTGACGGCCGAGAACGCAAGCAGTCGCTTTTCGCACCGCATCTCCATTCAGATTCTTCGGCGAGCGCTCGAACTCGTTTCCGGAACGGCGGCGAGCACGCGATCCGCGCTGGAAATACAAATTCTCCAGCGTATCGGCGGTTCGCATCATGTTCTTGGTGAAATGCAGGACGCCGCCGCAGCTTATGAGAGCGCGGCAGATCGGGCAGCCGCCGCCGATCTCAAGATGCTCCAACTCGAAGCCTTGTTGCGTCTCACCCGACCATTGATGTCTTTCGACGCGACCCGCGGCGCCAGAATTTGCGAGCGGGCCGTCGAAGTATCTAGGAGCCTTGCCGATCCACTACTGTTGGCGCAGACTGAGTTAGTCGCGGCCGGATTCCGGCTGCTCTGCGATTGGAGCAAAGTGGATGAAGAAGCCCTCGCTCACGCTCGGGAAACAATTCGATTTTCAGGCGGCCCCACTGTACTGGCAGATGCCTCGTATGAACTACACGTGCTGGCAATGCAATGTGAACATCCGCAGGCGTTGAAACAAATAGATGCCCTAATTTTCAAAACGACCGATCCGAACGCTCATATGATGTTGCTCGGAGCAAAGCTCAACCATTTGGTACGTTTGGGCCAGTTCGGAGACGTGCTCAGAATTATCAAAACGGGGAAAATGTCGGCTGAGAAAAATGGGGAACATCCCTGGATGTTCCTCCTATGCGAAGCGTGGTTACAGATCCTGTGCTGCGACTGCGAAGGACTCCGCCGCTCAAGTGCAAGCCTAACGGGAAGCGAGGCGGGACAATACAATGCGCAGGCGAGAACGGTTGCAATAGTGGCCGCAGGGTACGCGGAACTCTATGAGGAGAAATATGGCAGTGCGCTCGAGTGTTTGACGCAAGTTTGCGATTCCCGGATAACGCCCGGATTTTTTCTCCAGTGGTACTGGCGATTACATGCCCGGTTTGGAATGGCTGAAGCTCATTTGCAAGCTGGCGACCTTTTCCGCGCTCGGAACGAGGCTCAAGAGTTTTTGGAATCCGCGTTATCCGCTGGGGACCCTACTATGCACGCATTGGCGTGGGAGATCAACTCGCGAGTGGCCAGCGCTGCGAAGGACAATGATCGCGCTCGAGAATGCATCGATAAGGCGCTCGCAATCCTGGATAAGTTTGAGGCTTCTATCGTAAGTTGGCGCGTTTATCGCACCGCCTGGGATTTGTGCAGTCAGAAGGGAGCGAGCCTGAAAGCCGAAGAGTATCGCGCACGCGCAAAGGAAATAATCCGGAGACTTGAAAACTCATTTGAGCCGGAAGAGCCGCTACGGGAATCACTGATGCGTGCTGCAGAGGTTCGTCATATTCTTGGTCAGGCAGTATCGGCGTGAGCATCAACTACTTCCTACGTCCGCGATTGCTTTCAATCCGCCAGGTTTTTTGTGAAAGCTAAACTTTCGAGGATATTCGGTTCACCCGCGGATCGACGTTACTCCAGATAAGGCCCCAGGCATTCGCTCGCTGGGCTTGGGCCAGGCGCATCGCTGCTTCTTCCCGCCGATTCAATGCTTCCGCCAGCACCGCAAGTTGCAGCGGTGAGACGTAACCATAGGGTGGGGCCTGTTTGAGCCGCTCAAAAATACTCTCGGCATCTTCCCGGTGCCCTGCTCTGGCGAGTACATAGCCCGCGCTGCTGGCGGTTGCGCTGGTTTCCGAGAGCTCGCGCGCATGCAATGCGGCGTCGACCGCCTGATCATGCAGGCCTAATTCCGAGTAGATCAAGGCAGTCCACATATGCGCCACCGCCAATGTCGGATCGGCGCTGGTTACCTCCGTCAGTACGCTCAGCGCTTCATGGTTTCGGCCGGCATAATAAAGCACCCGCCCCAGATAGGCGCGGAATAGCGTGCAGAATGGGGCGTTGCGGCTGGCTTGGCGCATATGTGCGATACCGGCATCGTGCGTCCCTTGCGCGCAAAGAAGTCCCGCCGCCCAAAAATGTCCCATGGGGTTTTGCGGTTCGAGTTTCAATGCTCGTTGAGCCGCCTTTGTCGTGCGACTGCCGAGGCCCTCCGTGGTGGCGCGGTACAGAGATGCAAATACGTGGCCGACGGCGGAAGCCTCGTTCAGACGCAATCCTTCCATCACGGATTGCTTCAGCTCATTCAGAACATCGCTTGGCGGAGCCGCTTCAATGTCGAGCGAGGCAACCAAACAATCCGCCAGCCCGATGTGCGCCCTTGCCTCCGCCGGATTCGCATTTCGGGCCTGGACAAAGCAGCGAGTCGCATATGCGATCGCCGTGGGCGTTCTCCGCAACAGCGTAAAAGAGCCCAGATCACACAGCTCAATCGTTCGCTCCGCGCAGGCTCGGCCGTGATCCGGCGAATCAACCGAATTACGGAATTCGGGAATGTAACCGCCCTTGGGAATGGAGATAATCAATTCCTCGGGAGAACGATGTTGTGAGTAGTATTCCTCCAGACGAGTGCGCAGTTTTACAGCTTCCACACGAACGATGGAGTCAAGCTTAGGGTTGAACAGCGGAGGGCGGCGATAGACCTCAGTTCCTATCGTGTATTCTTTAAGGTTTTCTCCGCGTCCGTCAATCGTCTCCAGAACGATGTAGGCGAGAAAATCCCGAAGCCGTGCTGCAGAGCGAAACTGCGGACTTTCCAAGATTCGTGAAAGCTGACGCCGGATCTCACTCCGATCGATCGTGCATTCTTCCACGGTCGCAATGGTATCAGTTAGGCACCGCGAGCGCTAACCCCAACTAGCCCCTAAATACGGCTCCAAACCGGCGTTGACGTGAAAGTATTGGTTTGTACCCCGCAGCATAAATGGAGAAATGACATGATTTTCACGAACGCTCTGCAGAATTCATGGGTATTGCTCCCCGCCGCGTTCGCATTCGCCGCGCTGGCGGCCTCCGCCCAAACTTCTCAAATCGGACGTCTGGATTTTCTAAAGTCCAAAGATCCATCCTTTGCCCTGTTCGTCAACACTTCGGCCACACCGGAAACAGGAAAGCATTATCCTGACGAACTGGTCCTCATCACGGGACTTCCCGCCAACCCTACGATCTCGGCGCGAATCGATCTCGTAGGACCCAGCAAATCAAACTGTCAGCCCAGCTGTAACGGCCTCCTCCGAAACGCCGTGCTCTCTCCGGACGGCGACACCGCGATGGTTTCCACAGACAGCCACAATTTCGGCTTACCTTCTGTGCTCTACGTTCTCGGCAACATTCGAGCGTTTGCGCGAAGCAAGAATCCAAATGACTTGCAGGTCCGCGCTTTCTCTGAAGTCGACTTTCCGCAGCTTCACACTGTGTCGGGCCTCGCCTTCGGTCCCGATGGACATTGGGCCGTGGTGAATACCGACGGGCCGGGGGAAGTCGACGGCCTCTACAAAACTGCAAAAGGAACAATCGTTGTTATTACGGGGCTGCCGGATAATCCGGCATTCTCAGACGCTATAGACGTCTCCACTCATAGCCTCGGAAATATCGACCTAAGCCTGGACGGACGCACATTACTGCTGAATGACTCCGTCGATTTCTCCGGAATTCCTTCTTCCGGCACGATTGGCCCAAAGTCCGATCAACTCATCGTTCGAGGCTTTCGAGCTGGCAACTCAGCTCGTGTCAGTGTTGTGTCTACCATTTCGACACCGAAGGGATTCCCAACCACCGGCCCATCGCCGGTACAGGAGGCGAAGCTTAGCCTGGATGGCAGGTTCATTCTAGCGCCACTGGATTTGATTCAGAGCATCTCCCAGCAAACACTCACAGGTCTCAACCAGATCACCATCCTGGGTCCGGTAAAGAACGGACACCTGGATACGGTGCGGCTGTTGACAGAAGCGGATGGCGTTGGAAGCGGTCCCGCCAACGTAGGAGTATCGCCGGACGGTGATTCCGCGCTGATAAGCGATAATTTCGATAACGGAAGCGCGAAACTCCTTACCGGCTTGAGTTCGGGTGACCCGGCTCAGATCCGCGTAAAGGCGCTTCCTTTTCAATTTTTTGGTCCGCCTTATCCGCTGGGAGCGAGCGGGCCGCCGGTTCTTGCGCCTCATAGCGAGGCGATCTTCACGTCCGACGGAGAGACGGCGCTGGTATCCAACTGGGTCACTCCAGTATTGTCCAGCACAGGGCTGACACCTTCCGTTTCAGTGTTAACAGGATTCCAAAGCGGGAATATTCGATTGGCGGCGAACTTGAGCGATCCAACTCTCAATCCCGTCAACCTGGTGCAACAGATCTCGACGCAGCCGGCCGGGCTCATGGATTACATCACCCTTTATCTGCCGGTCGGCACACTGCGGGACACGCTGACGAAAGGGATCAATAGCGCGATCGACCAGGCCGATCGCCAGCAAGACGCATTCACGCCTTTGCGCGATTTTGTCCTCACTGTAAATTCAAACTCGGGCCCGGGCAAAGCGCTCAAGAGCAGCCAGGGGGCCACGCTAATTACTTTGGCGATTGCCGGAATTCAGGCAATTTATGGCCGAGTGGCGATTGTCTCGGGGGCAGGGTTCGCCGAGGGACCGTTGGCGCCTGAATCGATCGGCACAATCTTCGGCTCGAATTTTGCTGCTTCTCAATCGTCCGCGGCTTCTTTACCCCTTCCTACTTCACTTCTTACGACGCAAGTGACTATTGTCGACAGCGCTGGCGTCAGCCGTGTGGCTCCGCTATTTATGGTTTCTCCCAACCAGATTAATTTCCTGGTCCCCAAAGGGATCGCGTGGGGACGCGCCTTGGCGATGGTGCAGCGGGACGGACAGATTTCGACACTCGCGGATTTTGACATCGATCCGCTGGCTCCTGGATTGTTTACTGTGGGCGCCTCTTCCGCTGCGGCCGCAGTCGTGCAGCGGGTGAAAGCTGACGGCTCGCAGAGTTATGAGCCAGTCAGCGGAGCGATATCTCTTGGGCCGGAGACGGACCAGGTTTATCTGCTTCTGTTCGGCACAGGCATCCGGGTCAACGGAGGAATCGCCGAGGCAACAGCACAAATCGGAACTCAACAGGCAACGGTGACTTTTGCAGGGCCACAGGGCAGCTTTGACGGTTTGGACCAGGTAAATGTGCTGCTGCCGCGGAGTATTGCAGGGCACGGGCCGATGAACATCAACGTGATCGTGGACGGCTACGAGTCCAATAAAGTCGTCATCGAGGCGCGCTGATTGCGACTCATAGCCGTTGGTTAACGGTCGGGGAAGCCCGAAACCGCTCGCACGCGCTGTTAAAGCAGTTCGCTGGTTGCAAAGAAGAAAAGGATTTCTACCGCCGCGGTTTCAGGCGCGTCAGAACCATGGACGCAGTTGCGTTCGATTCCTCTTGCAAACTTCTTACGGATGGTCCCTTCTGCTGCATTGGCAGGATTGGTGGCTCCCATGTCACAGCGTCGAGAGCCGTCATTGTCTCCAGTCGCCCTCCGGATACTGCCTCCGGAAGGTGTGGTTGAGGACGACGCCAGGGTCGACGCAGATAGCGTGAATTTCATTTCCGCTATCGGCGATCACGAAAAATAGGGTAGTCCCCGGGATTACGTATGTGCCGGTGCAGTCGGGATTCACTTTGTATGTGCCCGTTGCGGTTATCGGGATAATGTTGCCGTTTACGCTCACCATTGCCGAGGTCGTAACACCGCCTTTTCCGTCGAAGGTATCGGTACCCACACCGGCGACTGGGCCGGCAATGGAGGGCGGGGCGATTTCGAATCCGCTGGCTGTATGTGCGAAGGTGCCCTTGATCGTGGCGTTAGAACATCCCTTGTTGTCGGCTTTGGCCAAGGGTGATATGCCCAACGCGAGCACCGCAACTGCCGCGACAGTGCAAGTCTTTGTTAAGCTATAGCGCTTCATAAGTCTCCTTTGCGTTCATGAATTGGCCCGGAAACCCGAATTAATCGGCTCCGGAAGGCCAAGATAACCCGCCCTACCGCACTCTTTCCATAGCCCTAGGGTGATTTCAGCCTGAAAGTCACATGACCAGCTAACTTATTGTTGTTACTAGGCTTATTACTTGCATAACGGCGGCGCACTTACTGTGCTATACTCCGCATCACAGCCCTTCCCATGGCGTCGGAGCCTCATTTCCCGTGCGGCTGAGGTTCGGCCCGTTTGAAGTGAATCCCCAGTCTGGGGAATTGCAGAAAAACGGAATTCGCCTCCGGCTGTCCGGGCAGCCGACTCGGATTCTGCTTATCCTTCTCGAATGTCATGGCCAAGTGGTTGGCCGAGAGGAACTCCGCCAGCAAATCTGGAACGACGGAACGTTCGTTGATTTCGAGGGCGGATTGAACGCCGCGATCAACAAACTTCGGCGAGCACTAAGTGATTTGGCGGATAATCCCCGATACGTTGAGACGATTCCGGGCCGTGGCTATCGGTTCATCGGAGCCTTGGAATCTGAAGCTCTCTTCACTTCAGTTCCGCCGGATACGCAGCGCCATGTCGTTGTTGAGGCGCCAACCACCAGGCCGGCGTTTCTCAAGCCGCGGCTTTTTTGGTTGCTCGTCGTCGCAGCCTGCTTGATTATCGGGTTAGTTGCGGTCAGGGGTTCAGGACTGCCCGGTCCACGGCAGCCCAGTTGCAGTTTAGTCAACTTACGCCGGACGGCGAATTTTCAGACTCGCCCGCGATCTCGCGGGACGGAAAACTTCTCGCGTACTCACTCCAAAAAGATGGCGCGCGGGACTTATACATCAAGCAGATTACCGGCGGCCAGCCGATCCGCCTGACTTTCGACGGCGCCGGCAACATGATGCCTGATTTCTCACCGGACAGCAGCAACATCATATTCCGCTCCAACCGTGGAATCTATGAGATTCCCACGTTCGGAGGAGAAACGCGGCTGTTGGCGCACGAAGGACGTAATCCCAAATACTCTCCTGACGGTACGAAAGTGACGTTCTGGACTGGCGATGAAAACGTCGTCCCGACGATTCCCGGGACCGGCGCTGTGTGGGTGGTTCCTTCCAAAGGAGGCACGCCGGTCAGGGTGGGAGCCAGGTTAACCACTGCTCGCCGCCCAATTTGGTCCCCTGACGGGCGTCGTCTCCTTGTAATCGGATACGCCTCGGACAAGCTGTGGGAGGCTTCCTCGCTGGATTGGTGGACATTATCGACCAACGGGGATGTCGATGTTAAAAGCGGAATGGGTGACGCGCTACTGAAGGCAGGCCTCGAAAATCCCGGCTACGACCTTTATTATCCAAGCAACCCGGCCAATGCGCTTATGCTTCCTCCAGCGGCTTGTTGGCTCGCAGACGGGAACCGAATTATCTTCTCAGCCCTCACCGGAGACGCACGCAACCTTTGGTCAACACAAATCTCAGCAGACGGAAGGGTCGCTGGAGCCGTTCAGAGAGTAACCGCTGGGTCCGGAGATGAGATGACGGGATCCTGCGGTGCGAACGAGACGTTCGTTTTCGCAAGGAAAACCTTCTCGGGGAATCTCTGGTCCTTTCCATTTGACTTGGAAAGTGGAAACCAACCGGGCCTCCTGTCCAACTAACGCATGGCGCTTCGACCACAAGGGAGAGTTCGTCCATTCCCGCCAACGGACAGCGCGTCGCGTTCGACCAGTTCGAATCGAGTGTTATGAGCGTCTGGTTGCATGATCTCGTGAGCGGCAAAGAGACCAAGTTGGCCCCGTCCTCCTTCGCGCAGCGCTTCCCGTTATTGCTCCTTCGGGAGAGCGCGTCGCATACTCAAGCTACGAGAATGACAAGCGAATCCTCTACGTCTCCGCTCCGGGGGGTGTTCCCGAAAGGGTTTGTGATGGGTGCGTGCGGCCCACGGATTGGTCTCGCGATGGGAACAAGCTGTTAACGTTCAAGGGCAGTCCTTATCGAGTGAGTCTTCTGGACGTTGCCTCTCATGAAGAAACCACGCTGCTGGCACACCCAACTTACAGCTTGCTGTTGGCGCATTTCTCACCTGACAATCGCTGGGTCAGTTTTACCGCGCGAGTACAGCCAAATCGGGCGTGGATCATGATCGCTCCGGTCGTTGGGCGGCTTCCGATTCCCGAAGCATCGTGGATCAAAGTTTCGGAAGAAGACGGCACTCAAGACGCAGGGATCTGGTCTCCCGATGGGAGGATCCTCTACTTCACCTCGAGCCGCGATGGGCACGCTTGCTTGTGGGCCCGCCGGCTCGACCCGAATTCGCATCAGCCCGATGGCGCGCCGTTTGTGGTCCAGCATTTTCACGAACGGCCGATGCACTCGCTTCGATTATGGTCGGCTGCTGCAGGCCGGGTCGTCGTCCCGTTGACAGATGACACAAGCAGCATTTGGATCATGTCCCGCCAGCCGGGTCGATGACAGAGTGCCCGCGCCGTCCATGCCCGTTGGGTGAACTGTGGAACTCATGATTCCCACCCCGGAGTCAGCCGGATGCGAGCGGCGCTCTCCAGAACTCTTGCCGCTAGGGAAGGCCGCGACAAGTTTCTTTATCCTCGCGGGGAGGCGGTAGCCTTCTGCGGCCCTCTCCAGTAAACAACCGCACAACTGACGCAGCGGCAGGGTTCTGATACTCGTTTGGACGCCGCCGAAGTCCTGGGGCTTTAAAGCAATTCGGAGGTTGCGAAGAAGAAGGGGATTTCTACCGCCGCGGTTTCGGGCGCGTCAGAACCGTGGACGCAGTTGCGTTCGATTCCTTTCGCGAACTTTTTGCGGATGGTTCCTTCGGCGGCGTTGGCCGGGTTGGTGGCTCCCATGGTGTCGCGCCACTTCTTGATGGCGTCTGCTGCTTCGAGAACCAGCACGACTACAGGGCCCTCGGTCATGAACGTCACTAAGGAGCCGTAAAAAGGG
>Ga0126381_100003868_pt1 | contig 16230 bp, 24 predicted proteins | sample PanSoiMetPlot_28_FD_96465 | JGI IMG/M metagenome (GOLD analysis project Ga0126381, IMG submission 96465) | Tropical forest soil microbial communities from Panama - MetaG Plot_28 | ecosystem: Environmental > Terrestrial > Soil > Tropical forest > Bulk soil | place: Panama | collected 2016-02-17 | reverse complement strand
TGTTGGATCGTCTCTGGGGGTAAATCAGTACCCGCCAACACACCTTCAATGTGGGTCGGCTTGACCGGTAGATCTGGAATGTCTACCGACCACCCCCATGGTTGCTGTTGTGCTGGTAGGTCTATCCTACCGCTGGCGTACTCCGGGAATGCCTGCCTTCTAATGAATTGAGGCAGTTCAGGGATCGCAACGGTCCACCCCCAGGGCTGCTGCTGTTGGGGCAGATCAATGCGGCCCGACCATTCTGGTAGTGCTTGGTACCGACGAAATGCTGGTGGGTTCTCGTTTACAACAGACCAACCTATCAACGGCAGTGACGCCGCTGTGTTGTTGATATTGTAGGGGATCCAATACAAACCAGTAGCGACTTGAGCCGCATTTTTGAATAGTGGTTGTCTTAGAGGTGTAGGTTGGGGCGCTGTCTCAAACCCCAACGGCTCTTGGACCGCAGCATTATTGATGTTGTAGGGGACCCAAGCAACACCGGTTGCTATCTGGGCAGCCCTGGCAAAGTTGGGTTGTTTCAGAGGAGTTGGCTGTGGCGACCACTCCGTCCCCTGGGGGACTTGCTGTATTGGTCGGGGGACCTCGAATAAGCTTTGGTAGACGAGGACCGTCATGTGGGCGACCCGCCTACAGCGGCTGGCATCTTAACATATGGGTTTTGGGTGCCAACTACTTCCCATCCCCACGGCACGGCCGTGCTAGGGGGCCGGAATGCAACTCCAACCAGCGCCCAGCCGTGCGAATTAGCCAGCGTCGGGTTGTACGTGGCTGCGGTAGAAACAATTCTGGTGCCGCCACCGGCCGTCGAGTTCGTATTCGCCGTGCCGCCGGAAGTTCCGAACACGTTTGGCGGCGTAGCGAAACCACCGGGCTGCGTTATCGTATCGCTGGTCGTGGCATCGAGCGCCAGCCCGCCAACACACAAGGAATTCGCCGGCGGCGTTGCATTAAGCGTAACACTCGGCGTAGTACTCGTTCCAGTAGCGGTTACTCCCGCTGCGCTTACAAGCGGATCGCTACTTGTCTGTGCCCCGTCCCAATAAAACGCCGATACCGCGTAGGTCTGCGACGTGTAACTGGTGGTTATAGTCTGTCCATTAGTCAACGCCGAGGCATTGAACGCATATTGGACGCCTATTGTTACGATCGGGCTTTGACCAGTAGCGTCCCCCGCATCATGGTAAGTGTTGCCCGCGCTATCCGTAGTAGTGCCGGGCCCCGTCGCATTGCCGTTGCAGGAGATAACAACGACAATCAAAACCCCAGCCGGAACGCCGCCAGCGCCGACGGTGACAGCTAGGTTGGTGCCCGGCTTTCCGCTAGTGCCACCGATGCTGACAATTGCCATCTGCTAGGGTTCTAGTGCCAATAAGACACCTACATAGTCGCGCGCCACACCGAGGGTGGGCTGCCACCGCGGGTTGCTTTGGGCAGTGAGGAGTTGCTTGTACCCAGCATAAACCGAGAAGCTGGTTGTCGTTTGGGAATTGAAATTTCCAGGATTGATGAATGTCGGGTCTTGGGTGAAACCATCGCTGGAGGGTCCGACAACACCAAGGATGCCAATGAGATAGTCGTTGGCGGGGATCGGACCTAGACCCACGATAGGTGTGGTGTCGGACCCGAAGAGGGTGCTGCCGCTATCCATTACCCCAGAGGTCAGACCAGTAGCGCTGAGTGCAGCCATACTTCCGGTCATACCCGCTGCACGCGACAGTTGGAGTTGGTCACGGGTACCACCGCCGCGAAGCTGCACTGTCGTGGAGTCGCACGTTACAAACCAAACGCCACACGTTCCATTTGGATGGGCTTCGCCCGACCGCTGCCCATACACGTTTCCGGTCACGGGCTGTCCGTTGAACCCACTATTCGATTGGGTGTCGGTGATGTCATCCCAATCCGGCGCGTCGATACAAAATGCGATGAGAATACGGGTTCCAACCGCGATGTTACCCGTGGGGATTTGGGCCAGTGTGGCATTTGAGAAGGTGGTCCGGCCGATGAAACTAGGAGTAAAGGCCATCAGTTTGCTCCTTCATCGGCGGCTTCAAGCATCGCTTCCGCTATCTGTTTGAAAGACTTGCGGTCCCGACCTTGGGGATCTGTTTCGGGCAAGGTGCCCCATTCGTACATATCGTACTTGGCCAACACCTTCGCCGCCTCGGTTACGCGCTTGCCGTCTTTCATGTCACCACTCCATTGTGAACATCTTCAAGTCAGTAGTGATTTGTTCAACAACCTCACCCCATTCATGGGGTTTCTTTTGGCGGAAGATGCGGACGCTTGGATACCATGGACTGGCATACTGCCACAGGGCGCCTTCGATGTCACGCATCCAGTGCCAAGAGCCGCCGGTGTGCATCATCAACCACGTAGGCTTGCCCATAGCACCAGCAAGGTGGGCAACGCTGGTGTCCACGGTGATCACAAGGTCTAATGCCTTGATCAAAGCGGCGGTTTCGGACCAGTCTGGTGTTTCGCTAGTCAGGCCAAGCAATCCTGAGCCTTCTAATCGCTCCGGGCCGGCTTGCAGTGACACATACGTTGCCGGGACACTGTCGAATAATGGGTGTAGATCGGCTAAATGCATCGATTTTCGTTGTCCGTATTCGGTATACCACAAGCCGGGCCTGATGCCAGCGGACCAGCACAGCCCAACGCGAGGGCGCTGTCTGCCTAACTTCTCGTCCCATTCGCGAACCAAAGTGGGATCTGCCTTTAGGTAGGGTCCACTCCACGGGACTGTGTTGATTGTAGTCTTGAAGAGATGAGGGAAAGACATCGTTGTGATGTGACGGTCGAAATCTTGGAGACCGAGAGCACCGGGATAGTCGATTGCGAACTCGTGTACCCCAACACCGGGGAAGCTGTCTTGCATCAGCTTCAACATGTGAGACTTGACTTCAAATCGAACATCATGGCCTTTGGCCACAAGCTTTGGCAAGTAGCGAGCCATACAAATAACGTCGCCAAAGCCCATCTCGGGGTGGACATGGACCCGACACGGCTCATCTTCAAGACACAACAAGGGCGCCTTGAAACGGCGACCGAGGCGACCGAATGCTGCCAACTCTCGGCCTCTGTATTTGTCGTCGAAGCGAATATCGTGGTCTGCCCACCCTTCTTCGTACCGCCCCAATGACAACAGTATCTCAGCGCGATCCCACCTCGCTAGCGTTCGGTCTCCACCGCCCACTGCGATTGAGCAGTCCATGTATTCCAGTGCCTTGACGCCATCGCCCATCCGGTCATAGACGATCCCCATGCCCAACAGCGCCTCAGACTTACGATGGGCCGCGTTGGGCATCCACAACACCGTCTCGTAATGCTGCAACGCCCGCTCGAAATCGGCCGTGTCTGCATAAAGCTGGGCAGCGATCAGATGTGACCCAGGATTTTCGGGGCCGACAAATAACGCCTCACGAGCATATTTACTAGCATCTATTGCATTAGCAGCTTCACGTTCTACATTGGCTGCTGTCTGCCAAACTGCCGGGTTGCTGGACTCTATCTTGCACGCCTTCTCGGCTTCCTGGCGGGCCACTTCGTACATTTGTAAGGGGACGAGACAGTGGTTGACGAAGTCGCATCGGTATTCGACACAGAGCGGATCGGCCATCAACGCTTTGTAGTACCAATCCATTTCGGTGCCGACGTTGGAGTTCTCATGGGCCTTGGCGGCCATGAAACGGCAGGCTTCGCCTCTCGCCACGCGCTGCGCACCATTCTTGACGTCTACGTCGGTCAATTCGATGACCTTGTGATAAGCACCCTCCGCAGCGGCTATGTCTCCTATTTCGTAGTACTGGCGAGCCAGTTCGCAATATGATTTGAAATCGAACTCGACATATTCGACAGCCTTATGGTCGTGTGGTGTGTACCACATATAACCTTCTTCATCATACGAAGTGTCGATCCTGTGAGTTTTGGAGAACAACGTGAATAACTTGTAGGCAGCAGCTTTGCGCTGTTCGACGGACATACCGGTGAAATCAGGCGGTAGATTGCCACTTCGATACGGTCCGTCAACATACATTCGTAGATCATCGATCAGTATCACGCTATTTGGCCGCCACCGCTGGATGACCAGTAGTTCATCAAGCAGGGGCAAACGGAGGTGTAGATTGGGCTCGTTATCGTAAGGCACACCCAAAACATCCGAGCCAGGGAAGTGGGCGTCCAACCAGAATACAGGATCACAATCTCGGAAGTCGCGCTGCAACAAGGATGCTATCGTGTCAACGCTATATCCACAGATCAACTCAACCCGGGGGTCATCTCCGAATTTAAGAAGGTTGATGTTAGTTATAGATAATTCACTCTCAATCGAGATGATATATTTGAATGGGTAGCGTTGGGCGGCTCTTATGCCGGCGCCATGTCCAGTCCCTGTTTCGATGAAAACAGGGTGTTGTTTCACGAATTCGTCAGAGAATTTGAAACGGGTCAGGGTCCCCATTATCGGTCATCCATTACATACATGACTGCCCCTATCACGATGACTGCAACTACTAAATTGATGGAAAGCCAGTTACCAAATGCCATTTTGTATGAGGATATCCGCGTAATCGTTGCGGGTGAGTTCACGATCGGCAGGCATGACAGGGGAGCCGTATGCGTTAGTGTCACGCTTTAGGCCAAACATGGCAAGCAAAGCAGGCTCAGTTTGGCGTTGTACCGCATCCCACAGAGCTTGACACGCTTCATCCAACGTGTTGCACACACCCTTACCACTTACATAAATACCCGCTGACTTGTAACCGACTAGATCACCGGACACATAATCGTATTCATAACCTTCTGGTTGGAACCAAGCCGCGACACGGTGCGTTATACAGGTGTCAGCATTGGTAGCAGCCCATGCGAATGACCGATAATCTCGTTCATTTACCGGGGGCCAACCAAATCGAGCCCTCGCCGCGGCTTCGACTTCTTCCAAGGTCATAGCAGCCCCATTGATCGTAGGCTCTCAGCCCGTGCCTCTACGGCATCCACCTTTCGCTTGAAGGGGACGCATTGCAGGCATTCTGGTTCTAGACAGTGGAGATGCCAGCAGCTTCGACATATGTCTGCAACATCTTCGATACGACCTGTTACGGTCTTTGGGTTGCCGCAGTGGCAGCATGTAAAGGAGTGGTAGCTAGTAACACGGCCGACCGCATCGGTGATTTCGACTACAGCGCCCGGCTTTGTTGATTTCATTCACCACCCCCCTTATGATGGCCACCGTGATGGCCACCCGCCATGACTTCCATCTGCAATTGTGGGGGTAATGATTGGATAAGTTGGCGCTTGGATAGTTCGCGTTTACGGAGTTTCTCCTTCAAGGCATCTCGGTTTGGGACCGGCAGTAAATCGATCAAGTCTTCGCCATCGATGGCACCACTCTTGAAGAGGAAAGCAGCAGTGTTGGCGTGGTCTTGCTCGAAGATCGGACTGCTGGAGTGACTGTCCACAAGGATGCGGGTGTCATCGGGCAGCTGAGACAGCAAGAAGTCGGTCCTACCTCCGGTGTCACTGCTGTCCGTCCAGTGAACACGCCCATCATTGGAGGCCATCTGCCATAGGATCTTCTCTCCGAAGCGCGCACATTGACGCTCGGCGCGGATCGCACGGTCGCGCAGGCGGGGTGAGGCTTGGCGCACGGCACCCTGAAAGTGCTGAGCACTTCGAATACCAGTCTCCCCCTTGCCACTGAGAACATTGTCGAAGCCAGCAATGTCCTCGAAGAACTGGATACCCATCTTGATCTCTTCGAAGGCGTCTTCGGGCAGGGCCGGGGTTAGGTCTTGCACCTTTGCAGCCGGATTTTGTTCAGCCAACCACCCTTCGTTTTGTAGTTGGTCGAAACGCTCATCGTTCATTCCGTCGAAGCCAATGAAGGCTCGGATGCGGTCGTATTGAAGGCCCATGATCTTCTTCACATCTTCGAGGCGATCCCGCAACAGGGATTGCAGTTTGATAAGAGACGCCAATTCACTACGCCCCCATAGGTAGTGATGTTGAGGGTTGATACGAACCATGGAGAAGGGATGGTCGTGAGGTATGAATAGGTTACGGCGCTCAAATCGGGGGGCAATGAGGATATCAGGAGCCACAATTTGGATCGTGGTGTAGTCACCTGTTTCATCGTTGACCACCCAACACTGCCATGCCTCAAGCATGCCCTCGGCAACGTCAGCGCTAAGCATGGCTACTGCCGGCGTACCTGTGAGGCTGATCATGCCACCTGGGGAAGCGGATGCTCCTTGATCTTGGATTAATGGAGGTGTGCCTGCCATTAGTACCTGATGAAGGAAACCGGGGGGCACGTCGTCGGGGCTGCCCTTGCGGGCGTGGGACATCGCTCGCCGGAATAGTTCTTTGGCGTCGCTGCGATGGCTGATGCGCCTCCACAACTCCTCAGGCAACACCCATGTGTTCTCGACAATAGCCTCTTGTCTATCTAGATCGGTTTCACTTTCCAAGTAGACGCCCATCTCCCACGGCATCATCGTGATCACGTCAGGGCCATGGTAGGTCCAGATGTGCTTTAGGATGGCACAGCCATGAGGGATGGCTTCTTCTATTGCTTCTTGGAAGCCCAAGTCGAGGTTGCGCATTGCCACTTCGCGAGACAAGTAGCGGGCAGCCACCCCGGCGCGGCGAAGCATCATGTCGCCATAGTCGTTCTCAAACTCGGCCATGTAGCGGAGGTCAGCCGGGGAGAAGACGGCACTGGAAAGTTTGTCGCAATGTGCTTCGATGCGGTTGTAGATGGCGGAAGAGCCACTGTCGCTGCCTGTGTAGCGCCACGTGTTGATGCTGCGAGCGAGTTGCATCCGGGCGCCGCGAGATGTCATGCACGGATCAATTACCCGTTCACGAGTCCATCGCGGTAGCTTTTCGGGGCCAGGTAGGATCATACTAAATCCCTCAAGAAGGGGAAGCATCGTATCCAGTCACGCCGTTCACTGCGTGGCCGTGAGTACCACGACTGCCAAGACCCGAACCACATGTTGGTTAGCTCGACGAATGTGTTGTATTCGTGCGCAGTCATGAGGATCTTGCCATCCCCTGAACACCAGGGGTCAGAAATTTCAGCGTCGGGTCTTGGGCCGCCTTGCGCTGTAAGGTGCTGTTAGCACGGGCTTGAGCCAGTGATATTTCAGCTTGCCCTCGGTGCAAGGCTCCAAGCTCTTGCATAAGCGCGTAGACAAGTTGGTCCCGGTTGATGAGGACAGTCTGCCCAAAGTCGTCGCTGATTTCTACCTCGAAGTCATCTTCGCCGCGGCTCTCCCATTTGATCTTCTTGTAGGCAGCACGAGCGGTTGTTTGAGTGGCGAATATCAACTGGAACGGCTGAACCTTCTCTTCCTGAATTAGAATGAGGTATATGTTATCGCTCATCTCGGGGGTCCTTTGTTGATTTGACCTTTGACGGTGGCAGCGATGCGCGCTTCTTGAGCTGTTCGCCCTTGATTGCCTTGAATGGCGGACAAGGCGGCGTGGCCAGCACCGGTGTAGCCCCGGTAATCGATGGGCAAGGGCGTAGTAGTAGCTGGTGCGATCATGCTGCCTCCACCGCCCCATCCATAGGTGACACCTTTGCCGTCGGCCTGTCGCATGAACCGGGAGATGGAATTGTCGGGCATCTTAGCAGCTACGTCACCTTCCCGTAGGTGATCGTTCATATTGGTGATTTTCATATTCGGGTTGTTGGTGCGCTCGAAGGCGGCTTGACCTTGTGCTTCCAAGGCACGATAGGTGCTGTCGACAGCCTTCGTAATGACGGCACCGCCAATCGCTATCCGGGCGGGGCGGGGGGTACTGCTTACCTTGCGACCACACTTCGGGCAGTACGCAGGGGGACCTTCGGTACGATCCTGCATCAACTCGAATGTGTGTTCTTCGAGTTGGCCGCCACCATCGCAAGCATAAGTGCGGAAGACGTAGCTCATTTCACTGCACCAAAAGGGTCAATGGGGTGCCCCGAAGAGCACCCCTGTAGTCCCACAGTCTTTCTGACCGCGCATGCTGGTGGTGCTTGATGCTATATTTGCACCTGTACCCACAAGACTGTGATTGCGGGTACGCAAGACCTTGCCATGACAAGGTAGGTGGGCCAATCCTCATGACGCCCCTTCGTCCTTTGTTGTTGTGGCGACTGCTGCGGCGAGTAGAGATGCTTCATACTCGTCGATCGCAGCGGCGCCTCTACGCCGGGCATTATCCAATATCCTTTCGGCCGCGGCAAGGCTCTTCTGGATGTCTCTAAAATCACCCATAGCCTCTTTCTGTCTCCGCGTTGGCCGACCATCCTTTCGATATATTGATCGCGTCCTCATTGCAACTCTGCTCCCTGCCGATATGCCCGCGCCAACATCTCTTCGGACACACTGCTTATGGCAGTGCCCACCACCGCGGTCGGACATTCGGGATCACCATGTAGTTCGATTGCCGTCTGAACGCCCCGACCAAGGGCACCTGCTGTGGTTTCATGGAGCACAAACATCGTGCATAGCCGGGTGCCGTGCGGGCACACTGTTTGTACCGCTACGGTCCATGCCTTTGAGGACCCTACCATTGCCATCTCCGATCCGACCGCGCTCGGCGCTGCCATTTGCGGGTCTCCGCCTTTTGCTGCCATTCGCGAGCCATGATGCCACTCATAAAGCGTATCCCCATGTCAGCGCTCTCCCCGGCTGCTGCATCGCGGGCAGTTTCCATCTCGTAGCTGGCATTGCGCGCCACGAGCGCGCTGCGCTCCCCATCCATGTAGCAGCGGACAGCTAGCGCCAGCGCCATTGGCCGGTCATCCTTCTTACTCTGCCCCTCAGCCTCAATCATCCGGCCATCCTTGCGCAGCGACCTCATCTCCTCCAGGCACCGGATACTATTAATATCAAGCTGCTTTAGGATGAACCTATCGGACATCTGGACCATCATGGTGAATTTGCTCTCCAGGGTGGTCTTCCAGTGGTAGTTGATCCCGCCGCCGATGCTGTCCGGCCGGTGGTAGTAGTATTGGCGCACTTTGCCCAACATGTATCGCCATGATTGGCGCATCTGGAGTTCTTCCTCGCTATCGGTTGGGGGCATGGACCGGACAAGGCTACCATCTTCCATCGCTCGCCGCATATTCTTCATCTCGGTCCATACGGCTTCGCCGCTTCCATTCAGTTCAATCGCATAGCGACAGTTTTCATACCACCCGCACAGGTGGATCATGACCCAGGCGAACTGGTAGCTTTGAACGGAGGGATCACAAAACTCGGCGACTTGGACGAGGCGATCCGAATAGCAGCGCAGCACCTGGGCGCAGAAGTTGTCCCCGGTGTCGCTGATGCCGTAAGCGCTGTCCGCGCCAATGACGTAGGTACCGCCCGCGCGGGGCTCTTCCCACACCTTTAGCTGGGCTCGGTTGATATGCCGGGTCTGCTCTATCCGCGTCGCGGTTATGTCATCCCCGATATAGTAGGTGTACGCCTTAAAGAGGGCGCGAGAGGCACGCTCCTCCGCCGGGACGATGAATTGGCCAGAGATGAAGGGCGATCCCGTTCCCCGAAAGAGTTGGTCCGGTGTGGTGGGATGCTCTTGGGTGAACACTTCATGCCGCTCACCCGCTAGGGTATCGGCACCTTCGGCCTGCGCTCTGGGATCGCTGTTGTGACGATACCATGCCCACTGCTCATCGGTGATGAGGTAGGTGTAGAGCTTGGACACTTCAGTGGCCATTGCGGCTTCTTCCTTGGAGAGACCCTTCCAGCCGTATTTGTCGTACAGCGGCGAGCCCTTGGGGTATGAATAGGTGCGTTTGCGCCACCATGCCACGAAAATTGGTCGCTTCTCGATGGTGTCGGCAACTGCGTCCATCCACTCGTCATATAGCAGCCCATAGCCGCGACCAGTGCTTTCTGCTATGTAGCACCGGTAGGGGAACACATTCGAGAAGGTGTTCTTGAACGCGGCGAACGCTTCCGGATCGCCATAATAGGATAGCTCACTCATATGGCAGAAATTGAGGGCACGAGACCGGCCGATGCTACCCTGACCGCGCTTCACCCCGGCGATCAGATATTGGATCATGTTACCGTTGGTGAACACCATATTGTTGCGGTTGTCATGCCCACCGCGGATCGGAAGCCGATGGGACGGTGGAAGGGCCTCAATGGACTCCCGAAAGAGGGTCCTGAAGACTTCCTTGTTATCGTGGGTATCAAACACAATACCAGCTTGCACGTCATCAATAGCGCCCGCGTAGAACATATCGAACAGATAGCAGGCGGTGGTGATACCGAGTTGGCGCGCTTTCCCCACTACGAAGTAGTGTTGGTCGTTGCGCAGGCCATCGAACACTTCATCAAAGAAGTATCGCTGCGCATCATACATCTCCAGTCGAATACGGCCCTCATCCTTGGACACGATGGTGACGTGGCGGAGGAAGTCCATGAAGTTCGACTGGAAGCGGTCCCAATTGATGGTCATCGGCGCCGTTCCATTGGTCTTGGCGCTGCGTTCATCGCTTCTGCCATATTAGTATGCATTGACGGCTCATACTGGAAGGTGTAGTCCACCAGAATGGCGAGAGCGTCGGTGTTGACCTGTAGGTGACCTTCGAGTTGGGCGATGGTTTGGCGGGCCGTGTTGGCTTTGCCTATGGCTACCGCGGCGAGCAGATTATCCCCTTCACTCTTCCGACGAAACCTACCAGAAAGGCGGTCCCATGTCGCGGCCAGTGCGCTCAGCGCATCTTTCTGCGCTGTCAATTGTGCGTTGCGCTGCTTGAGCATCCCTACAGCCTGCCCAACTAGGTCGAAGCGTTCCGGCGACGCCGCGACAACAACTTGTTGCATCACCGTATCGAAGGTGCCTGCGATGAGGTTCAACGCCTTCGCCAGGGATGTGTCGGGCACAGTTTCGGTAGCATCACCGGTGGCATCGTAACGCGCCCTGCGCGTGGGGTCACACAGTACATCGCGGGCCAGCTTGATCAACTCGAATTGACGTGGTGATCCACCGGCGTCCGGGTGGGCGTGCTTGGCAGCGCGGCGATATGCTTTGTTCACCGCGCTGGCGGTGGCACCACGATCAACACCGAGGCAAGCATATAGATCAATCACGGGCGGGTATCCTCACGGCGCCACCACTGATACCACTGGGGCGGTCGCCAGCCCTGCCGCTTAGCGGCAGCGATGGCGTCAGCGCGGGCATCTTCGGGCGACAAGTGGTTATCGACTCGGACAACATGACACGAACCATCGAAGTCGTGCCACATGATGCGATGGCTGTAGGTTATGCAATTGCCGCTTACGGACACCATAGCGCCGCCATTCCAGTCGATGACTTTGTTAAAGGCTTTGGTCATCTCGGCTGAGGTCACAGCCATGGTCCAACCCACACTGACGTGGCACGGGCAAACTCATATAGAGCGTACCAGAGCAGGGCCGACGCGGCGAGTGCACCAGCCAATACGTGGATCGCCTTAATAGAGCGCGGCGGTGCTGCACGTGGCAGTGGTGGGAATGGGTAAATGGTCATGTCTAACTCCGCGGTCGGAAGCGTTCGATGACAAGATCACCAAGCCAATGAACAGTCCAGCCAAGACCGAACGCCATCAGCAAGACGCCTAGAGTGCCTATTTCGTCATAGCCGCAAAGATTTAACATGATAATGGCACCAATGGCTGGTGGTAGAACTCATTCAGCGTAGCTAGGTCGGCCGCGCTGATCCTGGTTAGACCAAGCTCCAGGCGGCAATAGCGGATGCGGGACATACCGGTGCCGATAGCCACCTGGGCTTGGGTGAGGCCCCGGATGTGTCGGTCGTGGAAGAGACGTTGGCGAAGGGGTAGCTGGACAAGACGCCAGTCGCGATCTGGGCGCGGCTCAGGGGGGTGTGACATCATGTCGCTAATATAGTACAAAATGCGCGCCGCGCAAGCCCCTTGAACCCGCGGTGTGCAAATGTCGCACCTATTGGAGACAAACCAATACAGCGACCAGGGGCTGAAATTCGATCTGTGGGGGGTAGAGGAAGGGTAGGGAGCGAGGTCCACCCCTCCAGACCCCAAAACCTGCTATGACACTCGCCTTGGTAGCACCCACCCCGAACAAAAGGCCAACCCATCATGCCTATTTTCCATAATAAGCCTTACGCGACAACTACCTCATTGATTTGATTGATCTTACTTAAAGTTGCGCTTTCGCAGCCATAGTTTGTTCTCATATCTTTAACGTTGTGAGTGCCAAACATCGTTATGTGATCGATGATGCTTCATTAGATAGTGAAGTCTTACGGACTCACATACGAGTTAGAAGATCTTTCCGACCAGCGACCATTTCAGCGTCAGTTCCGACTGATCCTGACAGTCCTCATAGACAGTTTGCAATTGCGATGCGCGGCCTCTTTGGTTCGCTCAGTAGTGAGCGAGCTAGCAAGCTGCTAGGCGTTCATGTCGATACCTTGTGGCGTTGGTGCGATGGTTCACGGTCTCTGCCTGGTTATGCCATCGCCCGCTTGTTGGAACATTGGCAGTCCGCCAAGCGATATCGAGCAGCAGAGATTGCGGCCCGCAGGCGGGAGTTTGACGCTATCATCGTCCAGGAAGAACAGCTTGCAGCAGCAGCCGATCGATCACGTGATTGGTTCCTGCTACGCCAGACACCGGTTCCCGGTGTCATGCAAAGCTCGCGGGCTCGCTATCACAGAAGGCGCCAGGAAGCCGCCTTGCGCCAAGCGCAAGCGCCACTCGCCGACATGTTTGCAACACCACCAGCGCAAAAAGAAAGCCCGGCATCTCTGCCGGGCCCTCTAGCGAGTGACTGCCGATCGCGGTAAGCTTCGCTTATCGGATGGTCATGCGGCCCTGCGCAAGCGCAGTAGCAGGCATGCCGCTGTCATAAGCTGGGCATTGCTATCCCGATCTAGGTGCCATCGCTGCGCGATGTAGATGCGCCCCCGTTGCCGAGTGTCAAGCCCCATTGTTGAGGATGTCAACCGTATCCATAGACGCGGCCAGCTTGCGCCCCATATCGCAATCGGATCAGTTCCGCCCGCGCCACATATCGCGCCGGTACATAGGGCGATCCATAGAACATGTTGTTCCACTCGTCTAGGTGTAGCCAATCGGCATGCGTGAGTTTACGCATCACTTCCATCCTATGAAAAGTCGCACGTGCACCGCCACCAAGCCGATCACGACGGCGACTATCATTGCGGTGTGCATTTCGGGTTAGTCCTCCCCATCGCCGCGCCACGTGACCAGAAACCATGCTTGCACCATCTCATCATCGTCGCCATCGGCGACGCTTTCCAAGCTGGTATCGAAGGGCTTGTCACCATCACGGCCGTCGAATTCTGCCATCACCGCTTCGTCGAAAGCGGCATAGTCGAAGTCGTCAGGAAGACCGAAGTCGGCGGCGCCGATTTCCTCGATCAAGTACTGCATCACTTCTAAGTTCGTGCTGGAACCATCAACCGGCACGCCTAGCAGCACCTCACCATCGCGATTATGGTGATCGGTGACGTAGCAGGCAAGACATGTGTCCTCGTGCGACACGCTGACCGTCATCATCTTGGTCGTGGCTTGGGTTCCTCTCCACAGTATGGATCTTTGATCCGGGATGGCCGCTGGCCGGTCGAAGCTAGCTCGACAAGCCAATCCGACAACAGCGACTGCGCGGCGATCCCGCACCCCGACAGCGACCGGAAGTGGTTGATGTCCGGTCGCGGCTGCATCAAGCGACACATCTCAGTCGGCTTGCCGTGCAGCGACGCGGCGAAGCAGATGGTGACGTAGATGGCGATCGCGGTCATGGCGTCCTCACAACGTCTCGCGTTTCGGTTCGTCCGGATCTTCCGGGACAACCGTATATGAGTGGTCATAACGGCCGACATACTCGACAGCAACCCGCTCGGCTTTCGCCTTGTCTCGGGTAGCGCCGAAATAGCCTATCTCACCATCAAATGCGATGGTCCACCATTGCGTCGGCGGCGGATCATACTGCCGCGCTTCCTCGATGAACGCTTTGCGTTGCGCTTCGCGTTCCTGCCGCTGCACCATAGCAAGCTGCCACTCGACAGCTTGCGCAAACTCGGCTTTGGTATAGGCCATGGCGTGCTCCCCCCCTCTCTAATAGACGTTACCATCAATCCAGTCGGCGATTTCCTCGAAAGTCTGAGCGTTGCCGGCATAATCGGCAACGCCATCGTTCATAGCGCAAAGATCGGATATGACGATGTCGTTAAGACCGCCGAATTGATCGCCGGGTATCGTATTTCGCCATTCGTCTTGGTCACCAGCACCGTCGCCGCAGCGATAGCAGACCCCTTCTCTATCGGGGCGAATTGAGCGTTCTGTGCCGAGAACTTCGGCCAGCACGCCTAAACAACAGAATTTGCCACCGTTTTGTAGAAACCCAACACCTTGTTGATAATCGCCACTAAGCAACGCGGCGATCCATTCACGTTTCGTGTGCTGATCCATAACACCACTCTCCCCACAAATGCGCCCATCGCGCGCATGCCATGATAGTGGCAGGATCGCAGTTAGCAAGGTGCATCTTTCATCCGTAAGGATGCAGCACGTTCCCGTTGTGTGCGCATGTGTTTGCGTAGCCGCCATGCCCGATATGGCAGAAGGCGCCGCTCCCCGCGCTGGTCTACTATATAGTAGGGCGCTTGCGTCCATGGTGGGTCGCCGGTGCGGATAACCGAGATCGCCCAACGATTGCCAGCACCAGCACTCACCAACGAGTGATTTATGTAAACCCAACGAGGCAAATTGTCCCGGTCAACGAGCCACCTTGCCAAAGTGAGAGCGCTGTCACGCGTCATTTACCTTCCCCAGATCAACGATGTAAAATACCCCTACCTAACGTCAGGTTTGGTCGGCCCACTTGTTGAATGCTGTAGGTAGATGTTGTTTGCCAAAAATGGGGTTCGAAAATCTTACTTCGCATTTTTGGCTAAAAGGGCTCCCCGCGCTCGCGCTTTGTGCGAAGTAGGGTTTTCGGCTTTTTCAACGTAGTGGCTTAACAAGTGGCTGGTAGTGGCACTTACTAAGCCAACGAGTTGAACCACAAAAACCCCCCCTTTTTGTCAATTAGTGGTGTAGTTCATGCTTCGTACCTACCACGCCAAAGCGTCAAACCATTGATTGACGAGTGGAGGACGAGAGCAGGGTTGGAGTGGGTTTACCTATAGGGTATATTCAATGACGCACCAGCGACGCCTGATATATCATGGGGGTCCCTTCCGACCACCTCCATATATCAGGTTTACCTGATTGTCAATAGACTGGAGGATTATTTTAAAAAATCTCTCTCTCTGCCATCACGAAGAAGCCGATTTTTGAGCCGATCCGAAAATATACCCCTATGCAATTCCCACTCCAACCCTACTCGTCTCCTCCCCTTGACACCCTCATCCACAAGCCCCACCTCACGCGCGTACACGCGTATTAAAAGGAGTACCGACATGCCAGCCCGACCAAGCCGGCGGGAGGACTACCGCCTGTTCCCGCGCCACTACTTCGAGCTTCTGTCTCGCTTCAAATTGGAGAAAGAGGTCCGCATCGGCGGCTTTGAGCAGAAGGCAGCAACCTCGCTGCGCCGTGACCTCTACCGCTTCTTTGGGTACATCCGTAACGCTGTTCCGAGCGGCGATCCTGTTGCGAGCGATCTAGCCGACCTAATCGACATCATCACAATCACGATCAACGAGCATGAAGGCCGCTTCTGGGTTGTCCTCGGCAGAAACCCCATCGTAGATGCGATGGGCGATGTCACCCGGCAGGAAGCGATGTCACATTTGATGGCAGCCCTCTCACAGAAGGCTTGACACCACTACCATGACCACCAGATAATGCCCTCACCTCACACTGAGGCGTATCATTCGACGAAGGAAATCTCAACGATGTCCCGTAACAAGCGTATGGAGACCGCCGTCCTATCGGACGGTGTCGAGATGAAATTTTGGTCCGATCCCGCCCATGGTGCGCAGCATGTCAGCGGCACCGTCAAGCGGGATGCGACGGCTCTGCCGTCGAAGTATCACACCTATCTGCTCAACCGGGCATACTCGGATATGGTCAGCCAGCGGCTTACTGGCGACTACGGTTCCGACTGTTTGGCGGCCGAGCGGAAGTTGTGGACCGCGTTAAGCGCAGGTGAGTGGAGCCCGGACGCACAACATTCGGGTGCAACACCCGCAGAACCATCCGACCTCGCCGTGGCGATCGCC
>Ga0126381_100003867_pt1 | contig 16231 bp, 13 predicted proteins | sample PanSoiMetPlot_28_FD_96465 | JGI IMG/M metagenome (GOLD analysis project Ga0126381, IMG submission 96465) | Tropical forest soil microbial communities from Panama - MetaG Plot_28 | ecosystem: Environmental > Terrestrial > Soil > Tropical forest > Bulk soil | place: Panama | collected 2016-02-17 | reverse complement strand
GAGCCGGAGACTAAGATCGTGAGGCATCAGCCTCAGCGGCAGTCACGTAGCAAGCGGTCGGGCAAGCGCTAAAGGCCACCGTAGCTCGTGGACTGGACGCGTCGCTGAACGCGTGCACTCACTAGGAGGAAGCCGTCGTGGGCCAAGGGGAGAACATGCTTGCCGACTCAGATGAGCTGGCACCCGATGAGCTTGCGGATAGCGACGTCGAGAGTCCGGCGGATTCCGAAGACGTAGTCGACAACGACGACGCGGACGCTGGCGAGACGGCGCTGGCCGACCTGGAACTCGAAGGTGAGATCGCGGCCGACTACATCGAGGGCCTGCTGGACGTGGCGGATCTCGACGGCGACATCGACATGGACGTCGAGGGAGATCGCGCCGTTGTGTCGGTAGTCGGCGCCACGCTGGACGAGCTTGTGGGAGGACGCGGCGAAGTTCTCGACGCGCTGCAGGAGCTGACCAGGTTGGCGGTGCATCGGCAAACCGGCGGCCGCACCAGGCTGATGCTTGACATCGGCGGATACCGTGCGCAGCGCCGGGCCGAGCTGACCGAGCTCGGCTCGAGCATCGCCGAAGAGGTGAAGCGCACGGGCGAAGCGAAGGCACTCGGTGCGATGAACGCGTTCGAGCGCAAGATCGTTCACGACGCCATCGCAGCGGCGGGACTGCGCAGCGAGTCCGAAGGCGTTGATCCGAACCGTAGGGTGGTCGTCCTTCCTGTCGGCTGAGTTGACGGGAGACCGGCGCCCGGCTGGGCTGTCCGGTGAGCCGACGTCTCCGCCTGTGCCCGTGCCTGGCCCACCGGATGTGGCGCGGCTCGTCTTCGGAGCTGCGCTGCCGACTGCTCAGGCTTATGCGGCGTTTCTCGCTGGCCCCGGGGTTGTGCGCGGCGTGCTCGGGCCGGCTGAGACCGAGCGAATCTGGGACCGGCATCTACTGAACTGCGCCGTCGTTGCTGAGCTGGTGCTGCCGGCTCGGGAGCTTGTTGACATAGGTTCTGGTGCCGGGCTGCCGGGAATCGTGCTCGCGATGTTGCTGCCCGACGTGCACGTCGTGCTGGTGGAGGCGATGGCGCGCCGGACGACGTTCCTAGCCGAGTGCGTCGAAGCGCTCGGCCTGAGCAACGTCGACGTGAGAAGAGGCCGGGCGGAAGACATGGCGGGTCGGCTTGCGGCTGACGTCGTGACGGCGCGCGCGGTGGCGCGGCTCGACCGTCTGGCCGTGCTGGCGGCTGGAGTTGCCAAGCCGGGCGGATTGGTGCTGGCGATGAAGGGCGCCTCGGCCGGGCATGAGCTTGCCGAGGCTCAGCCGGTGCTGCGTCGGCTGGCCGCGAGCGAGGCCGAGATCGTGACGGCCGGAGCCGGTGTGCTGGCCCAGCCAACGACCGTGGTGCGGTTCCGCACGAGCGCCGATGGTCGCCGGTCCGCGGGGCGGACCAAGGCGCGTAGCGGCGGGGCTGGTGGCGCCCGCAGGGTTCAAACTCGCTGAGCCCGGTCGAACAGCTTAGGCTAAGGCTGATCTGAACCGGTCGGCGAGAGCTGGCCGGATAGCTGATGCGCACCGGCTGAGGTGTTCACTGGCGAGGGGACGCAGCTGATGACGGCCGCCGGATCTGGCCTGGGATGGCCGGACCGCCGTTCTGGGCTGGGCGCAGGGCTTAACGGAACTGGAGTCGGCTGGCCGGTGCCAGAACCGGGGTCCGGTGCTGCCAGGGGCCTGAGCCGGAGCGGGCTGTTGGGAGTCAACGCCGCGGACCAGACGCATTACCCCGTTAACGGCGGAATCTGGCGCATTGTGTCGGATGGAGGAAGTACCGGGCGAGATATGACCGTCGCCGGTGCGGGTTTCTGGGGAGCGGGATGGCCGGACGGCCGGAACGGGAGAACAGACGAGGGTGCGGAACGGTCGGGGGATGGTAGATCTGATGCAGAGGGGGCGGCTGCTATGCGGCGGACTCGGAACGTGTCTCCGGGGCTGGGGTGGCCGGTAGGCGCTGACGGTGCGGCAGGCGTGAGCGTTGCGGCTCCTCACGACCGGGGAGTCGCCGGAAATGGGCACGGCCTGGGATGGCCCGAAATGGAGCCCGCACCGCGACACGCCCAGTCGGCGATGGGCTTCGGGCGTGTTTCACGTGAAACCGAGCAATCAGCTGGGTGGGAACCGTTTGCAAGGCCCGAAAGCGAGGTAACTGCACCGGCGGGAGAAGGCGGTGGGAATGGCGGAGCGCACGGAGTGGCCAGCGAGCCGCCATGGGATCTCGAGCCTGGATCTGCTGCCGTCGCCGATGCCGGTGCTGAGTCTCGTTTTGGTGCCGAGCCCGGGCCCGGTGGGTCAGTCAGGTTTGAGCCAGACCATTCGGAGTCTGTCGGCGTTGAGTCTGGGAGCGTCGGGTCGGCCGAGGTTGAGTCTGCGCCTATGGAGCCTGCGGGGACGGGCTGGGCGGCCTTCGGGACGGCCGCCGAGGTGTCGGCACGGTGGGCGGCCGGTGCTCGGGCGTCCGGCAAGTTCAGGGCTGGCCAGCCTGAGCCGGATCAAGGCGGGCCGGGTCGGCCAGGAGCAGGTCCGGCAGAAGCTCGGGTGCGCGGCCTGGCTTGGCTGGAGGAGTCGGCCGAGCAGCCTCGGACCGGAACGTCGGCAGCGGAGCCGCGAACGGGAGCGTCCGCGAGCGGGTCGTTGTACGAGACCGGACGGCAGTCGGAACGTGGCGGCCGGGCGGCCGCCCCGGATGAGTCCGGCGGCAGTTTCCTCGAATCCGGGCATTGGTCGCCGGCGACCCCGCGGCACGGCGTCCCGCTTGGCTGGCAGCGGCTGCGATCGGACGTATGGACGGGTGAGGCCCGGCGGGTTTGGGCCCCGGGTGATTTTCGAGCGGATAGTCCGGCGGCCACTCGACCGGCCGACCGGCCCGTTGCCGGCGGGCTGCCGCCGGAGGGCCCAGACGGGCCTATGATCGCGGGTACGTACTCCGGCGCCGAACGCGCTCAGGATGAGAGTGAGGACGAGGTGGTAGTTCCCATCGCGCCGGACGGATCGGCGGATACGCCGATCGCGCGGGCTGCTCAGGCCGCCATGAGTGCGCGAACAAGCAGCAAGCCGTGGCCGCACCCGCGGGCGTGCCGAATTCTCACGATCGCCAATCAGAAGGGCGGCGTTGGCAAGACGACAACGGCCGTGAACCTGGCGGCCAGTCTCGCGATGCACGGCTCGCGGGTATTGGTGGTAGATCTCGACCCGCAGGGCAACGCTTCGACTGCGCTCGACGTGGAACATCGGTCGGGCACCTCGTCCATTTACAACGTGCTCGTCGACGGACTCGCGCTCGGCGACGTGATCCGGCCGGTTGAAGGGTTCCCGCTGTTGCAGTGCGCGCCCGCGACGATCGACCTGGCGGGCGCGGAGATCGAACTGGTGCCTCTCGTTGCCAGGGAGTCGAGGCTGTCGAGGGCGGTCTCCGAGTACGACGCGTCGAACCTGGACTACATCTTCATCGACTGCCCGCCGTCGCTCGGCCTGCTCACGGTCAACGCGCTCGTGGCGGCGCCAGAGGTACTGATTCCGATCCAGTGCGAGTACTACGCGCTTGAAGGACTTGAGCAGCTGCTGCGCACCGTGGACCTAGTCAAGAGCCACCTGAACCCGCAGCTGAAGGTGACGACGATCCTGCTCACCATGTTCGACAGCCGCACCAGGCTGGCGTCTCAGGTAGCCGACGAGGTACGCGGTCACTTCGGCGATCTAGTCCTGCAGTCGGTGATCCCGCGCAGTGTGCGCGTATCTGAGGCCCCGAGCTACGGGCAGTCGGTCATGACCTACGATCCGGGCTCGAGTGGCGCCCTGGCGTATCTTGAGGCGGCTAGGGAACTGGCGTACAGCAACTCTCAGGCCGCGACTGCCTGACGTCCGGGTGGGGCGGTGAGTGTTAGACCTGGTGCCGGGTTGGTGGCTGCGGGATCGGAGTCGTGCCGCCTGAACGGCTTGCGGCACGACTCCGAAATCCCGCAGCTATCTGCGGCGGGACGGGACTCTTGCTCGCTGCGCTTTGCGATTGAGACCAGCGCTGACTGAGTGGCGGCCCAGGCGGGGGGTTGCAGCTGGGTGTCGTTGGTGTTGGTGTTGGTCCCGAAGGCTGGTCATTGCGTGAGCGGCCCATCGGCGGAGGCTCCGGCGAGCTACAGCCACATTCATCCAAGGCAGTCAGGTCCTGTCTTGCAACGCCTTCGCGCGCACGAGTCGGCTCCTGCGCCCACGGCGCTGGGCTCGGTAGTGGCCAAGGTGATTGCGCCGGTGGCCGGGCTGGGGGCCGAAGGGTTCTTTGCACCTGTTGAGGGCTGGCCGGGGAATTATCCACAGGGGGTGGGTGGATGTGGGGCGGTCGTGTGATTGTGCTGGCAAGATGTAGGCAGGGTCGAACGTAGCGGCTGGTCGTTGGTGGCTTGCCGGCAGGGAGAGAGCTTTATGGCGCAGCAGAAGCGGGGATTGGGCAAGGGGCTGGGGGCTCTGATCCCAACAACTCCGGTCGGCCCTCCGGACGGATCGGCCCCCGCGGTCGGCGTAGGCGGGCGCGTGGAGCCGGGCTCTTCCGATCTTGGCGCCATACCCGGAGCCTATTTCGACGAAATCCCCGTCGGGTCGATCTCGCCGAACCCGCGCCAGCCCCGGCAGATCTTTGACGAAGAGTCATTGGCCGAACTCGCCGCTTCGATCAAGATCGTGGGGTTGCTGCAACCGGTGGTCGTGCGGAAGACCGGCGGAGGCAGCTACCAGATCGTGATGGGCGAGCGTCGGTGGCGAGCGTGCGAGCTTGCCGGCCTTGAGGTCGTGCCGGCGATCGTGCGGGAGACGTCCGACGCGGACTTGCTTCGGGACGCGCTCATCGAGAACCTGCACCGCCAGCAGCTGAATCCACTCGAAGAGGCTGCTGCCTACCAGCAACTACTCGACGACTTCGGCGCTACTCACGAGGAACTCGCGCGCCGGATCGGTAGGTCCCGCCCGCACATCACCAACACGATCCGGTTGCTGAACCTGCCGCCGAGCGTGCAGCGGCGAGTAGCGGCGGGCGTGCTGAGCGCCGGGCACGCACGCGCCCTGCTCGGAATCAGCGATCCCGCGGCACAAGAGCAGCTGGCCCACCGGATCGTCGCCGAAGGCCTTTCGGTGCGCGCAGTGGAGGAGATCGTCGCGATGGGCGGCGACACCACGAAGTCGCCTCGGCAGCAGGTACGCAAACAGCCGGTCGCCCCGCGCTTGGCCGACCTGGCTGGGCGGCTCTCCGATGTGCTCGACACCCGTGTCAAGGTGGAACTCGGTCAGCGCAAGGGCAAGATTGTCGTCGAGTTCGCGTCGCTTGATGATCTGGATCGAATCGTCAAGACGATCTCCCCGGACTTCCAGCCGGGCCAGGCCGCATCCTAGCGGTGCTCGCCCCGCTCGCCTCCGGGCGACGCTAAGGCGCTCCCTTCCCTCCTCGCTTCGCTCGTCAGTCCAGGCGGCGCCCAGCCCTTCGGCTCGGCGGATCGGGTTCGCTCCGCTCGCCTCCTGCGCCTTTAAAGGCACTGTGCCGCGCCGGTTCCCGGCTCGTTTCACGTGAAACAAGGCTCGGCCAACGGACCTTCAGTCGGCCGATCCGGGCGCGGGAAGCGTCAGTCCGTCCCGCTCGCTCGAATAGCATCAACGAACGTGTCGACGTCACCTTCGGCCGTGTCGAACGCCGTCATCCAGCGGACGACGTTCTCGTTCTCGTTCCAGACGTAGAACGTCCATTCCTGTTGCAGCGCGGCGATCCGGGCTGGGCTCAGAGCGGCGAAGACGGCGTTCGACTGGACCGGGTAGCGGATGGTGACACCAGGAATGCTTGCTATTCCCTCGGCCATCCTGGCGGCCATCGCATTGGCATGCTGGGCGCTTCGCAGCCACAACTTGTCGGCCATGAGCGCGGTGAATTGGGCGGCCATGAAGCGCATCTTCGATCCGAGCTGCATCTGCTGCTTGCGGTGGAACGGCCCGCTCGCCACCAGCTCGTCCCGCATCACCACCACGGCCTCAGCAGCCAGAGCGCCGTTCTTGGTGCCGCCGAAGCTCAGCACATCGACACCAGCCGCTAGGTCCGCCAGCTCGCAGCCGATGTAGGCCGCCGCGTTGGCAAGCCTGGCACCGTCGACGTGCAATAGCAGTCCCTCTGCCTTGCAGAAGTCGCTCAGCTGGCCGAGTTCATCCAGCGTGTAACACGTGCCAAGCTCCGTCACTTGCGCGATCTGGACGACCCGCGGCTGCGCCCTGTGCACGTCGCCTCGATCCGCCAGCCTGGTGCTCACCAGGTCCGGCGTGAGCTTGCCATCAGGTGTGGGCACCGTCAGCAGCTTGTTGCCCAGAATCCGTTCGGTCGCCCCACACTCATCGACGTTGAGATGCGACGACTCAGCGCAGATGACCGCCTCGTACGGCTGCAGCAGCAGGCTGATGCCAAGCACATTCGCCGCGGTGCCATTGAACACGAGCAGCGAGTCACGGGCACCGAAGGCCGCGGTCAGCTCGGCCGTAGCGCGCTGCGTCCACTCGTCGTCGCCGTACGGATGCGAGTCTCCCGCGTTGGCGTCGGCGATGGCCCGGAGCACCTCGGGATGGGCTCCAGCGTGGTTGTCGCTGCCGAAGCTCTTGCGTCCAGTCATCACCGGCAAAGGCTATCGGCCGTTGGCGGACATCCGGCCGCCGGACCCCGCCGCGCCAGCGAACCCGGGTTTAGGCACGAACAGTCAGGTCGCGTCGGCTATCACGGTACGATGGGCAATGCCGGATCGGGCGCTAGCGACGTCCGACGCCGCAATGGAGGGCTTGCGGAGCCGGCGATGCTAGCCATACCGGAGTTCGGGTGACAGAGGTGCCAGGTGTCGCGCCGCCTTGCCAGTATCACGTTGGACAATCTCGACGATCTGCCGTCTCGGTGCCGTCGTTGCGTGTTCTGGGAACTCGACCCGGTCAGCCAGGCTCGCGCCCTGGAGGCCGGTGACACCGCCCTAGAGAAAGAGTCGTGGGTCTCCAACGTCCTGCTGCAATGGGGTAGCTGCGGGAAGATCGTCTATGTCGACGGCGTCGCCGCGGGATACGTGCTCTACGCGCCGCCGCACTATGTGCCGCGCTCGGTGGCTTTCCCGACGAGCCCGGTCAGTTCGGACGCGGTCTTGCTGATGAATGCCCACATCCTCGCCGAGTTCTCGGGTGGGGGTCTCGGCCGGATGCTGATCCAGGGCCTGGTCAAGGACCTGACCCGACGGAACATCAGGGCAGTCGAAGCCTTCGGGGATCACAAGCCCGACGGCATGAGCTGCGTAACCCCGGCCGACTATCTGCTCGCCGTCGGCTTCAAGACCGTGCGACCGCACCAGCGTTACCCGCGGCTAAGACTCGAGGTCAAGACGGCAATGTCCTGGCGCGAAGACGTAGAGGTCGCTTTGGAACGGTTGCTTGGCTCGATGACGCCGGAGCGCCCGCTCCGTCTGGCCTGAGCGGTACTGGCTACGTCATTAACGGGCACAAATACCTTTTTTCATAAAAATTGCGTCAGGCCGGTGTCACCACGCTAGCGTGATGTGCCGGCCTGACGATCACCAAGCAACGCGTCGCAGCGAGCTAGGCGAGAAACTCCTCGAGTTCGCGCAGAAGCGCTGACTTCGGCTTAGCGCCGATGATCTCCTTCACGATCTGGCCGTCCTTGAAGACTGTCAGCGTAGGAATGTTCATGATCCCGTAGGTCTGCACGACCTGCGGGTTATCATCTACGTTCAGCTTCACGATGTCTATCTTGCTGCTGTACTCGGCGGCTATCTCCTCGAGTACCGGGGCAACCTGGCGGCAAGGACCGCACCATTCCGCCCAGTAATCGACGAGCACGGGCTTGGTGCTCTTCAGCACGTCCCCCTCGAAGCTCGCGTCCGTCACAGCCCTGGTTGCTTCGCCCACTTTGTCGACTTCCTCTCATTTCCGATGGGTCTGCGGGCCGCCCGGGCCGCAGCAGGTAAAGATCTCTTAGTCGTCCTGATCGGCTAGCCATCTCTCGGCGTCGATCGCGGCGGCACAGCCGGTGCCCGCCGCCGTAACGGCCTGCCGGTACGTCCGGTCGACCACGTCGCCCGAGGCGAACACCCCAGGTATCGCGGTTCGTGTCGATGGCTGCTCGACGAGCAGGTAACCGTCGGCGTCGGTGGCCAGCTGGTCGCGGAAGATCTCACTGCGCGGGTCATGCCCGATCGCGACGAACACCCCGGTGACCGGCAGCAGCGTCTCATCGCCCGTCTTCAGGTTACGCAGCCGCAGGCCGGTGAGACGATCCTCGCCGACCATTTCGACGACTTCGCTGTCCCAGGCAAACCGGATCTTGGGATCCGCCATCGCGCGGTCTTGCATGATCTTGGATGCCCGCAAGGTGTCCCGGCGATGCACGATGGTCACCGACCGCGCGAACCTTGACAGGAACGTCGCCTCTTCCATCGCGGAATCGCCGCCGCCGACGACCGCTATGTCCTGCTCACGGAAGAAGAAGCCATCACACGTCGCACACCACGAGACGCCGTGGCCCGACAGCCGCTTCTCGCCAGGCACGCCGAGCTCACGGTAGCTGGAACCGCTCGCGATGATCACCGCGCGGCTGCGGTAGGTCCCGTCGGCGGTACGCACGCGCTTAGGATCCGCGGTCAAGTCGACCTCGATGACGTCATCGTTGACCAGTTCGGCGCCGAAGCGCTCGGCTTGCTTGCGTATCGAGTCCATCAGGTCGGGCCCGAGGATGCCGTCAGGGAATCCGGGGAAGTTCTCAACGTCGGTGGTGTTCATCAACGCGCCACCCGAAGTGACGGAGCCCTCGAAGACGAGCGGGTTCAGCTTCGCCCTAGCGGCGTAAAGCGCCGCCGTGTATCCGGCCGGGCCTGAGCCGATGACGATGACATCGCGCGTGTCGGTCACGTGCCTTTGCTCCTTAATCGAACCGCACCGGCATCAACCGATCAGCCGCTCGCGAGATTCCCGGCTGGCGAGGGCTTACTTCGTCGGAACGACCAACCTCGTGATGATGTCCTGGCCCGCGAGCCCGCAAGCCTCGCCAACAACTATGACATCGAATGCGCCGCTGCCCGCCTTGAAGACGATGATCGTCGCTGGCCGGCGAAGGTAGCGCGCGATCTCGACAAGCACCACCGGACCCGGAACACTGGCCGCCACCATTGACAGGCAGGACTCAAGCTGGCCGACCGTCGTGTGCTTGAGCCGGTGCTCGGGTTGGGCGGCGCTGGACGGCACCATCGTCGCCTGCGGGTATGCGACGTTCGGCGAATTCGCGACCTCACTCCGGACGCCAGCCGCCAGGTCCGCCTTGTTGTAGTTCCTGCCAGATACCACCGCGTCCGTGTACACGTACTCCGCGCCGTGCCGGTAACGCAGCCTGGTGGCCGCGACCGAGCCGATAGGGGCGATGCCCACCGCGGGGTTCGTGACCCGACGAGACGGTGGCGCCGCCGCACCCGAATGCCCGCTGCTAGCGCTGCGCTGGTTCGCGAGTATGACGCCTCCGCCGACGAGAAGCACGATGACTCCTGCCGCCGCCAAGCCGCGCAGCATCAGCGGCGAGGAGAAGACCCTTAGCCTAGCTCGGCCCGGCGGGCGTCTACGGCGCCTGGGCAGATCCGGCCGACCTGGGATCAGCACCGGCGAAAGATCTCCGCCAGCGCCTGAGGCAGATGCGTCCAACGCCGACGTCGCGGTCCCGGCAGCGCGGCGTGCGGCTTCATCAGCGATCGCGGCGTGCAGTCGCCGCGTCATCCGCTCCGGCATAGGGGGCGCGGTGGTGCTCGCGAGCAGCTGGGATACGCTGGCAAGCCCTGAGTCGACGTGCGTGCACTGAGCGCAGGTAGAAAGGTGCGCGCTTATTCTGGCTGCCCTGCCGTCGCTCACCGCACCTGCGCGATAGCTAGCCAGATCACCGGCACTGAAATGACCGATCACCGCGCCTCGTCACTCCCCTCTTGCGCAGGTAGGACGGATCCGGTGCCCAAACGGTTCCCAGGCTCCTGCCCTTGACTCGCTGACCGCTGCGAGTCATGTGCCTCAGGTGGACGTGCGTTCTGGTCCGCGACGCGACCGCCAGCATGGCGGAGATGGGCAAGCCTCGGCAGCAATCTGGCCCTCCCGCGAGCGCAGCGGCTCTTGACCGTGCCCTGAGCGACGCCTAGCAGCTCAGCGGCCTCAGCGACCGGGTAGTCGAGCATGTCGACGAGCACCAGGGCTACCCGCTGGTCGTGCGGCAGCTGCCTGAGCGCCGCCGCGACCTCGAGCGACGTGTCGCTGCAGCCCGCTGGATCAGGGCTCGTACCGCCTACCGCCATAGCGTCAAGCAGGCGGTCGTCACCGCCGCTCACCTCGGGGCGCGCGCTACGCCTGCGCATCTTGTCGAGGCAGGCGTTCACCACGATCCGGTGCAGCCACGTGGTCACCGCGGACTCGCCGCGGAAGCTGTCCGCGCGCCTGAACGCTGAGATCATCGCGTCCTGCAGGGCGTCCGCCGCATCCTCGGGGTCTGAGAGGGTTCTGATCGCGACTGCCCAGAGCCTGTCCTTGTGCCTCAGGAACAGCTCACCGAACGCCTCGCTGTCGCCATCGACGTGCCTGGCAAGCAAGTCGGCGTCCGACGGCGCCGAATCCGGCCGAGCGACCGAAGACGCGAGCCTGCCCTGACCAGGTGCCACATCGGGAGGGACACGCTGGTTGGGCAAGGACCGACCTGATCCCGTACCGCCAGGTTCTTGCGATTTCGTCGCGTCTCCCGATGTGCGCCGGGCTGAGATGCCCGTGATGCCGCTCTACCTCGCTGGCCAGGACGCATCGGCTGACCACTGCAGGTAGCTTAGCTCGCCCAGGTATCGCCTCCGCCACGGCGCGTCATCAAACTCATCCAAAGGCACTGTGCCAAGCAGAAAGCGTCGCTACGGCGGGACGCCTCCTAGCCGGTGCCGGTCACCACCACGTTGTGCACCGCGGCCATGAACCAGTGCCCGCTGCCTGGTTTGGGCGGGAGCTTGGTGAACCAGATGACCAGGAACTGCCCGGCCGCCGGGCTGTTAATCCGGAAGGTCACCGGCCCGCTGACATCGTTCTCTTCCGCGACCGTCTTCATCGAATCGAGATTCGCTGCGCTGCGGGTTGGCGAGCTGCCGATAAGTATCTTCACGTCGGCGCCGGGGATAGCCCCGAACTGCACCTGAACCGAACGCACGGTGACGGACTTGCCCATGTCTAGCAGCAGGCCAGCCCCGGCCTTCAGGCCTCCGAACACTGCGGTCTTGTACCACTGCGAGTCCCACGCCGACCGCGTGCTCGAATCGATGGCATAAGGCGCGTACTGCGTGTTCTCGTTACTCTTGTCGTGCTTGGCGCTGGTCAGCGGGTCGAACCCGGTTGCCTTTACCGGCACCAGCGTGGTGACCGACGTGGTTGGCGGCGTCTCCTTAGGCCGATGATGACCGGGAGCATGGTGCCGGGCGCTGCTGCCGCCGGGCAACAGCGTCACTGCTGCCACCACCGCTACCACGACCAGGAGACCGGCCGCCGCGACGACCTTGACGGGCAACTTCGTGGCGCCAGGGTACTGCGAGCCGCGCTGACCGCGCCGGCCTCGTCCAGCCCTGGCTGACCGGCCCGCCTGATCCCGGCTCCCGGCACCAACTCTGTGGCCGTGTCGCTCAGCGCTGTCGAAGTCGTCAGCACCGGCGCCAAACGCGCCATCCTCATAGCGCTCCCAGTCGGGGCCAGAACCTGCCTGGTCATCGATCTGCCAGTCGCCGGTCTGCCGTCCGTCGTAGCCGCGCCAGCCCCCGGTGTACTCGCCGCCGGCGCGTTGGCGTCCTGGCCAGTAAGGATCGTCGGACGGGTTCTCACGAAAATCGGCTCGCCTATCGCGCCGGGCGGGCGGCGGCGGTGCCGAAGGGATCGGCGCTGGGGGCAGCGCAGCCAGCAGCGCACTGGCAAGTTCGCCCGGCGTGACCACTGGCGGGTCGCCTTCGCGGGATTGCAAGTGCATGGCACGGCAGGCGAGATCAGAGAATGCCATCGGGATGCCGGCGACAACCTGGCGCGGACTTCGCGGCTCGCCGTCTGCGATCGGCGCTGGCGGCAGGGACGGGTAGTCGGCACCAGGCCAGCAGCCGGTGAGGGACGCATAGAGCAGCTGGCCCAGACCGTGCGTATCGGCGAGCACGGGGTCCTCAGCCACAGCCCCAGAAAGCGCCGCGTCGATCCCTAGCCCGACGACCTTGACCTCGCCCGTCTGGCTCCACCTGACCGAACCTGGTGACAAGCACATATGCGCGACGCCAGCAGCGTGCGCCGACGACAGCGCGGCGGCGGCCTCGGCGATCATGCGGGCGCCGCGTGCAGGCTCGAGCGGACCGGCCGACAGCAAGTCACCCAGGGTGTCGCCGGCGGCCCACTCCATCACGATATAAGCGCGGTCCCAGGCATCCTCGACGTCGAAGACCTGAGCGAGCCGAGTGTCGGTAAGCCTGCTAGCGGCCCTCGCGGCGGTCACAACGTCAGTGATGCGAGGAAAACCCTGCGCCAGAGTGAAGACCGTGACCGCGCGAGCTAGCGTCTCGTCGATCGCCTTCCAGGCATCCCATCCAGAGCCAGCGGCGATCCGGTCCTCTAGCCGGTAACGGCCACCGAGTCTGGTACCTGGCTCTGACGTGTACGTGGTCATTCGGTCGTTGCGCCGAGTCAGGTCAGGCTCTCGACGCTTCCTCCTGGTGCCGGAAGCTGGTCGGCGGGTCTGGGCAATTCAATGATGCGGCACAACATGCGCTGGTGCTCCGCAGCAACCTTACCGCGTCGCAAACCGTTACCAGGCGGAGACCTGAGGCACGAGTCGAAATCACCACATGGCCAAGACTTGGGCCGCTACCGGTGCAGCCTTGATCGCACCATGCCGATCAAGTCGGTGACCTCGGCCAGGCGCAGCGCCCTGGCGGCTGCCAGGTAGCACAGCAAGGCGCCCGCGCCCCCGACCACGACGATCACGAACGCGCCGCTCCGCGCCGTCGAGAGCGCCAAGCCTACGGCGACGACAACCGCCAGCGCGAAGATCGCGGCGGGAAGCGCCGCCAGATGCATCCGCACCAGGCTCCGGCCGATCTCGCGCCCGCCAAGACCGCCAAGCCTGTTGCTGAGCACCCGCCACGCGATGGCCGTGCCGACGAGGTTGGACAGCCCGAAGCACGCGCCGAGCACAGCCACCCGGACGGTCGGCGTGAAGATCGCGGCAGCCAGCAGGTTCGCCCCAGCGTTGGTGACCATGACCGCCACGCCGATCAAGGCCGGAGTCTTGCTGTCGTGCAGGGCGTAGAACACTCGCAGCAGCAACTGGAAAAGCATGTAGGGCATTAGCCCGACCGAGAACACGGCGAACACCAAGCCGAGATATCTAGCGTGCGCCACGTTGTTGTTGCCATAGCTGAGCAGCAACTCGGCAAGCGACGGGCCGAGCACGGCAAGCACAAGCGCTGCAGGCGCCACGATCACCGACCCCAGCCGCACGCCACTCGAGAAGTCGGATCGCACCAGGTCATAGCGGCGGTCGGCGGCGTTGGCGCTCATTCTCGGCAGCAGCGCGGTAATCACCGAGATAGCTATCACCGCGTAGGGAAGCTGGAATAGCAGCCAGGCGTAGCTGTATGCGGAGTATCCCGCGCCCACGGCCTGGGCGTGCTTGGACTTCTCCGCGTAGCTGAGGACGATCGCGGTGACCAGGTAAGCGACCTGCGTGGTCAGCACGTAGCAGAACATCCACCCGGACATGCGGCCGATCTGTGATACGTCCTCGCGCTTGAAGTCAAATCTCGGCCGCCAGCTGAACCCCACGCGGCGGAGCGCCGGAATGAGAGCGACAGTCTGGGCGACGATGCCGAGCGTGGTACCTAGTCCAAGGAACGTCACTTCGAACGGTGTGATCGTGCGGGCTGTCTGATGCGTACCAGCGAACACCATGAACACGACAGTGACCCCGATGACCACGACGTTGTTGACGACGGGCGTCCACATCGGCGCGGCGAAGTGACCGCGCGCGTTGAGGATCGCGCCGATCAGCGAGGTGACACCGTAGAAGAAAATCTGGGGGATGAAGAAGTAAGCGAAAATCACCAGCACGTGCTCCGCTGGACCCTTGGCACTCGGGTCGTACAGCCTCGCGATCGGCGCCGCCACCACCATCGCGGCCAGCGTGATCACCAGCAAGAAGCCGGTTACCAGGGTGAACAGCCGCTGGTCGTATTTCTCACCGCGGTCGGAGTCACGCTTGGCGGCATTCACAAGCAACGGCACTATCACCGACGTGAGGATGCCGCCGATGGCCAGGTTGTAGACGGTGTTTGGCAGCGTGTTGGCGTAGTTGTAAGAGTTAGCCAGAGCCAACTGGCCGATCGCCGGCACCAGGACAAGCGTGCGGAGAAGGCCTGTCACCCGCGAGGCCAGCGTGCCGAGTGCCATCACGCTGCTGGAGCGCACCAGGCTCGGAGCGGCGCCGCCCGACGGAGGCCCGCCAGCGGTCCCGTGCTGACCGTGATCCGTGGTCCCGTGGTCAGCGACCCCGTGGTCAGCGACCCCGTGGTCAGCGACTGGATGCGGCTCGGCGGTGCGGTTGACGTCGGCTCTCGCTCGGTGCGCACCCGGCGCCCGATGCCTGCCGGCGCCGCCAGCCGGGATTGGCGCGCGACGAGGACCGGATTGCGACTCCGCGCCAGTCCAAGTCGGCCCGCTATCTGGCGCAGGCGAGCTCATCAACTCTCCTCTGTAAGTCTGCGGCCAACAGAGCTAAGTTCAGAACGGTCACTGATGACGCTATCGGTTCGATCCGCCCCGGCGCGCGAATCCTGCTCATCTTCGGCGCCCACAGTCTCAGGAACGGCTGCCTCTTCGCTCGGTCCGGCACCGGACGGCGGACCGCCCCTGGGCTCCGGCTCCGCGGCTCCCGGCCGGCCCCGCCTGATCGCCTGGGCCGCCGACGCGATCACGAACACCGCCAGCGCGGCAGCGAAGATCACGAGCGCGACAGTGCCCAGGTTGGTCGCCTTGATTATCATCACCAACGGCTTGTCGGGCGGGTCCGGCAGCAAGGCGCCGGTCGGTGACTTGAGCTTGAGCACGACCTTCGCCTTCCCCGTCTGGGTGGCGTTCACGCTCAGCCTGACCGGGGTGCTGGTATGGGCGCCGACGTCATAGAACTTATGGCGCTGAGTCTTCGCCGAGACGGTGTTGTTGCTGCTCGTCACCTGCAGCCCGACCCGCACCGGATAGCCGAGCGTGTTGCGAATGGAAACAGGCACCGTTCCGACTCGGCCGCCAAGCGTGACATTGATGAGCCGCTGACCGCCAACCGACAGGCCGCCGAACTGCTTCATCACGTATTGCTCGGTGCGGGTGAGCATCGTTTGCGCCTGCGCCACATCGCCAGCCCACTGTGAGGACTCGACGTCAAACACGGCCCGGCTGAGCCTGTTGTCCTGGCCGATGATGATTGATTGCAGCAGCGCGACACCCTTGTCGAGTTTCGCGACCCGTCGCAGCAGCTTGGCAGGGAGTTCGCTGCGAGCGTCTTGCCTGACCAGCGATGACGGATACCGCTGAGCCGGCTGCGCTGCCATCTGGTTGACGGTCACGGCCTTGAGCCATGGGGCGGTGGCAGTCTCCTTGAGCAGATCGACGGCCAGCGCGCTCGCCGGATCCCAGCGCTTCGGCGGAGTTACCACGATCGGGCGTTGCGTCGCGGGCGCCTCGGCCACGATCATCGCCGTCTGAGCCAGGAACAGCTGGCTCACGTTGAAGATCGCGCCTTGTTGCCGTGAACTCGCTGCGCTCGAGGCCAGGAGGCTGCTCAGCCAGTGGTCAGCGAGAAGCAGCTTTAGCCTGCTCCCGACGTTGTTGATCACGCTGGTGACTGCTCCCGGGGTGGGCGTCGGCGGCGATTGCGGCATCGGGAGTATGACCGTGCCAATCCTCATCGCGCCCAGGTTCTCAACCTCGGCTGGGCTCGGTAGCCCTCCAGACGGCCACGCGATCGCCGAGAGCTTCTTCGGCCCGGCTGGCACTGCGGCAGGGACGGGGTCGCGGTGCAGGATCGGACCTGCGAGTTGCTCGCCATCGAGGAAGGCGTTCTTAAGGTCAGCGTTGCGGCCGTACTGGGCTAGCCCGGCCACGT
>Ga0126381_100003866_pt1 | contig 16231 bp, 13 predicted proteins | sample PanSoiMetPlot_28_FD_96465 | JGI IMG/M metagenome (GOLD analysis project Ga0126381, IMG submission 96465) | Tropical forest soil microbial communities from Panama - MetaG Plot_28 | ecosystem: Environmental > Terrestrial > Soil > Tropical forest > Bulk soil | place: Panama | collected 2016-02-17 | reverse complement strand
GCCTGACGCCCGGCGTGTCACCACTCCACCAGCGTCCAGATCTCCGGGTGCGGGCCGTCGCCCGCGTCGACTGCGGCGAACCTGCGGGCAGCCTCCTTCAGATGATCGACCGCCTCGTCCCGGCGCCCTGCCGCGTGCAGCAGGCGTGCTGGATGTGCCCGGCTGGCCGGGTCGTGTAGTAGTCGCTAGTCCACTCCCACACGTTGCCGGCCATGTCGAACAGGCCGTAGCCGTTGGCCGGGAAGCTCTTGACCGGGGAGGTGCCCTCCCAGCCGTCGGTCATCAGGTTCTGCCAGGGGAACTCACCCTGCCAGGTGTTGGCCATCATCACGCCGTCGGGGGCGAAGTCGTTACCCCAGGTGAAGGTGGCGCCGTCCAGGCCGCCGCGAGCGGCGAACTCCCATTCCGCCTCGCTGGGCAGCTGCTTGCCGGCCCAGGCCGCGTAGGCCTCGGCGTCCTCGGCGGCCACGTGCGTGACCGGGTGATCGCCCAGCTGCTTGATGCCGCTGTCCGGACCGCGCGGCCGCCGCCACTGGGCGCCGGGTACGTAATGCCACCACTGGGTGACGTCGCGCAGGTCCACCGGGCCGTCCGTGGGATGAAAGACCAGCGACCCCGGCCGCAGCAAGGCGGGATCGGTGCCGGGGTACTGAGCCGGGTCGAGCGGGCGCTCGGCGACTGTGACATATCCGGTCGCGGCGGCGAACCGGCGGAACTCGGCAACCGTCACCGGGTGGTCATCCATCCAGAAGCCGTCTACCTCAACGCGGCGGACCGGGCGCTCCTCGGGGTAGAAATCATCCGAGCCCATCGCGAAGCTGCCGCCCGGCACCCACGTCATGCCGGCCGTGGGTGACCGGAGGGGGGCTCGCCTGGCAGGCCTCTTGCTGGTCATGTCGCCTGCTGGGGGGTTGCGGTGGCCGGCGGAGCCCCGGCGGCTGCTGCCAGGGCGCCGGAGGCGGGCTTGGGCCGCGCCCGGCTGACGAAGCGCCCGATCTCGACGCCGGCAGCGAGCGGGACGAAGGTGCCGACCAGAGCGAAGAGTAGGGCCGGGGTGAGGTAGGCACCCTGGTTGTGCAGGACGGTTGAGATCACGACCAGTCCGATCGGCGTGAATCTCATGGCGGTGAGCATCGAGATGGTGATCGCGGCCCGCTGGTTCCGGAATGCGACGGCCCAGCCCAAGACGATGTAGACGATGATGATCACGACGGAGGCGAGGATAACCCAGGATCCGAGCGAGGTGACGACGGCTTTCCAGTTCGCCGCGAGCCCGAACGCGATCAGGACGTACAGGGCGATGTTTGAGGTCTTGTCCAGGCCAGCCTTCCACCCATCCGGGCGCTCCGGATAGCGGCTGCGGAGAATCAGGCCGACGACCAGCGGGGCCAGAACGAGGATCAGCAGATCGGTGAGGATGCTCCACGGGTTGACCTTGGCCCCGGTGACGATGGCCTTGGCCCACAGCGGCACGGCCACGATGTTGAGCAACTGCAGCACGATGGTGAAGGACACCGCCATCGCCAGGTCCGCCCGCTTGGCCAGCTCACAGGACTTCAGGCCGACCGGGCCCGCCGCGCCGACCGCTACGACCGCCACGCCGACTCGCGCTTGGCTGGTGAGCGGGAACAAGTGACAGACGCCGATGGCGACCAGCGGCGCCAGTCCCAAGTTCACCACAACGGCGCCGACCAGCAGCCAGACCCTCCTGAGCGGCTCCAGGATCTGTTTGACGCTGAAGGTCATGCCCAAGCTGGCGACCAGCGCGAGCAACATGACGACCAGGCTTGCGTTGAATATCGCGTTGAACAGCTGTTGCGCGCTCATTGTGAGCCTCCTTGCGGGCTGGCCGCGGCTGCGGCCCGGGTGCGGTCCGTCATGATCCCGCTGGCGCAACCGCGGCATCCGGGGCCGGGGTCTCGACAAGCAGGCCCAGGTCGTGTAGCTCGCGCTGGGACTTGCCGGCGATCTTGCGGCCCAGCAGCGGCCGTCCGTCGGAATGCTGGTAGACCCCGGCGGGCTCTTTGGCCAGCGGCTCTTCCCAGCCCAGGTACAGGGCCAGGAGGCGGACCGTGAAGCCAACGACGAAGGAGATCCCGGCCGACCACCAGGTGTTCAGCCCCGCGGCGTCGCAGATCACCCAGACCAGGCCGGTGAGCGCGGCGATCGAGACGAACCATTCACCACGGATGAACTGCTTGGGCTCCACTCCACTGGAGACGTCGATGTACCACCGGCCGGCGGTCGGGCCGATGACCGCCAGCGCCAGCACTCCGAGTATGGGCAGGTGTGCCGTTTCAGCGGCCGCCGCCCCGGCGATGGCGTACCAGGGCAGGGAGAAGGAGGTCATGAACTGGAACAGTCCCTCGCGGAACAGCTGGCCGGAGCTGAAGGCGATCAGGTAGCCGACGACCCCGGCTGCCAGGCACAGCAGGATGTAGGCCGGGTTGGTGAAGGCGCCCGGGACCTTGTTCAGTATCACGTCGCGGGTGACCCCGCCGCCGATGCCGCCCAGTAGCGCCATCAGCAAGATGCCGACAACGGTGAAGTTCTTGTAGTGGTCGGGGCGGCGGGCCAGCAGCGCGCCGTTCAGCGCGTTGGTCGTCGCCGCGATCAGGTCGATCGCGGTGAAGTTGCCGGTCCACTTAAAGCCGCCGATGGTGATGCCGGCGGCGATGAATTCCTGCCCTGTCACGGCAGCTCCTCCTCCTCAGACGATCTCTAAGTCATCAAGTTGTCAGGGTCCGGATGTCAGACCGCCTCCAGCACCGCGCCGCCTTCGATGGCGTTGAAGCGCAGGATCAGCCACTGCGATCCGGGTGCGGTGAGTGTCTCGACGGTGTCCTGGCTGACGGGCCCGTCGGCCCAGGCGACCAGGATTGAGCTGCCCGGGACGAGCAGGCCACTGAGGCCTTTGAGCCTGCGGGCTGAGACGGCGCGGCCGGCCCACAGCCCGTACAGCGCGCCGGCCACCAGGCCGAACACCGCCCAGCCGATGCCGGTCACCACTGCGTCGCTGACGAAACTGTGAACGCCGCCGCCGCCGAAGGCGCCGGCCAGAGCGCCGACGGCCACGCCGAACAGCCCCCAGCTGATCAGGTCGCTCTTGGCCCACGCCTTCACGCCCTGGCTGGGGTCGGCCACGTGCCGGCGGCCGCCGGAGTCGGCCCAGATCACCAGCTCGACCTGAACAGGACTGGCTGCGGCTGCCTTCTTCGACGTGGGCGCTGCCTTAGCGGCGACCTGCTTAGCCGTTCCGATGCCGGGGTAGCGGAGCACGACCATGCTCACCGGCGCGGTATGGCCGGGAGGAATCACCTCACCTCCGTGGCTGCGCGAGACTTCGATGGGGTCGGACGCGTCGGCGAAGACGCGCGCGCTTAGGTCGTCGCCGATGACAGCCACGCTGGCAGTTGCCGGGGAGCGGGCCGCGGAGGACCTCAGGAGGCTGCGGGGGTCACGGGTTTTGGCGAAGGTGACCAGGGCCGAGGAGTTGGCCGGGAGCTGGGCGCCGATGCGGGTCAGCTCGTCTTTCCTCAGCAGGTGCTCGGTGTAGTACGCCCACAAGCCGCCGCAGATGGCGCCGAGGATCGCCCAGATGGCAAGGCCCTTGAGCCCGCCCGCGACCAGGCCGAACAAACCCCAGGTCAGCAAGGCGGTCAACGTCCCCTGCACGACACGGCGCGGATCGTACACGGACACCTTGTGCTTCGCGTTGACCTGGAGGACGACGGTGTCCAGCAGGGCGTCACCCTGCACTTTCAGCTGCGCATCCAGGCTGCGGCGCGCCTTGCCGGCGGACTTCGTCGCGCCGAAGCACTCCAGCAGCACGCCTAGCGCCCTGCCGGGTTTGCCGCTGGTGCCTGCCCTGGCATCGCCTGGATCTTGCGCCACATCGCTCATCGAATGACCTGCTTCCTCACACCGTCCCTGGCGCAGCCGCCGCGGTCGGCGGCTGCGCCAGGGCGGGCCATCATGGTTTTGCCTGGGTGAGACTGCTCACGCACCCCCATGGGGGGCCAGCCCATGCTCGGGCTGGTGCTGCTGCACGTTGGCAGGTGGCCCGCCGTTGGGGTGATGGAGGGTGCTGACGTACTGGGTGATTGGGCCGAGCTGCAGGTACTCCTCCGGGATCAGCTGGCCGGGCTTGGGCGGGGCATACGGGTCGGGGGTGCCCGGCTTGATCGGCGGCTCGATCGCCAGCGACTTCAGGAACGCGCTGGCCGCTGCGGCGCATGGACGCACGACCCAGATGTGTGCGAAGTCGACCTGGTGCTCCTCGCGCGGGTCCCACTCCAGGTTGTGAATGTGCGGGATGCTATAGGGCACCCAGGTGGAATAGAAGTCGTCCTGCTGGAACAGGTGGACCTTCCATTGCCGCCACTTGACCGCCTGCAGCCGCGGGCCGTTGAAGCACAAGACGGTGTCGCGGCCGGACTCCTCGGCGTCGCCGAGCAGGAAGCCGCGCATATCCATCCCGTCGATCTGACGGTCGGCCGGCACGGTCCCGCCGCCGGCTAGTACCAGGGTGGTGAACAGGTCGACCTCGTGCACCAGTTCGTTGCTGACCTTGCCGGCGGGCACCTTGCCCGGCCAGCGGACGATGCACGGAGTCCGGTTCGAGCCCTCCAGCGTGGTGAACAGCGAGCCGCGCCAGATGCCGGAGAAACCGTTCCACAACCCGCCGAATTGATCCGGGTCACCGCCGGGCTCCCGCCAGGTCGAATCGGCGCCGTTGTCAGAGGCCCACACCACGATTGTGTCGTCGGCCACCCCCAGCGCGTCCAGCTCGTCGAGGATCTGGCCGGTGAAGTCGTCCATCTGCGTGAGGATGTCGGCCCAGTTGCCGCGCTTGGTCTTGCCCGCGTACTCCGGATCGGGGATCGTCGGGATGTGCACCTGGGTATAGGGCAGGTACAGGTAGAACGGCTTGCCCTGCTGGTGCGAGCGGCGCATGAAGTCGGTCGCCCACCCGGTGATCTTGCGGTCGAACCCAGCCCGGAACTCCGCGTCGTAGGCCGCGATGACCTCGTGCTTTTCGCCCTTCTTGCGGGCGTAAATCGGCTGGTACTCCAGCGGGACCTGGGCCTCGCCGGCGTAGGGCTTCGCGGTGACCGCCTCTTTAGGGAAGTAGGACTGCATCGTCCACAGGACCTCATCGGCGGTCCGCGGGCACCACACCGCCTCGTCGAACCCGAAGTCGACCGGGCTGCGGTTCTCCGGGTCGCTGCCCAGGTGCCACTTGCCCCACATCCCGGTGGCGTAGCCTGCATCCGACAGCGCCTGAGCGCTCGTGAGCTCCCACCGGGTCAGCCCATCGGGAGGCTCGACCGCCACAGCGCCCGTGCCCGAGCGGATCGCGTGCCGACCGGTCAGGATCGCCGACCGGCTCGGCGTGCACTGTGCCTCGACGTTGAAGTTCAGCAGCTTCAGGCCCTGGTCGGCGATGCTGTCGATCCGCGGCGTCGGCGCCCCGCGGAGCACCCCGCCGCCGTAGCAGCCAATCTCGCCCCAGCCGAAGTTGTCCCAGAAGAACACCACGATGTTCGGCTGCTTGTCGGCCATGTCATTCCCCTCACGTTCCGTCCGGTCCTCGGTTGAGGCTTCGCCGCCCCTGACGGGGGCTGCGGCATTCACGATGAGTCGATCACTCGCCAGGGGAAAGGCGCCTCATTCCACACAGGATGATCTGGCGGTGCAGTCCCGATGGCGGCTGGCCGAGCCGAGGCGGGCCCGCGTGCTCAGGTCACCGTGGACGGAACGGCGGCGCGGGCCAAATCATCCTGGGTGGGATGACGACCAGCCGCGCCCCGCCGGTGAAGCTGGCCATACGCGGACCAGCAGATCAAGGGGCGACTGGTGAGATCACACATGTACGAGGTCACTTTCGACGGCCAGGCTGGCCCCGTATTGCGCGCGGAATTCGACGATTGTGAAGTCACTGTTGGCCCGGCCACAACGACCCTCCGTGTCGAACTTCCAGATCCCCCCGCCTTGGCCGGACTCATGCAGCGGATCGCTGCTCTGCGGCTGGAAGTCGTCCATGTGCAACTCATGACAGCGCAGCCCAAGCGATGGTGATTCATGCACGTTCTCGCTGCTGCCGGTGGCTCAGCCAATGGCCCCGGCGTCTGGGCTTACCTGGCCATCCTTGCCGCCACCGCGGCCGGGTATATGGGTGTCCCGTTCATAGGAACGGCCGCTATCGGCGCCGCCGCTGTGTTCGCCAGCCAGGGGAAGCTGAACATCGCCACGGTGCTCATTGTCGCGGTCATCGGCAACGAGGTCGGCGGACTGCTGGGCTATAAGATCGGCGACCGCTGGGGGCGGCGGATCCTCGAGCACCCAGGGCCCGCCCTGGAATGGCGTAAGAAGACTCTCGCCAAGGGAGAAACTATCTACCAGAAGTGGGGGCGCTTGGCGGTGTTCTTCACGCCCGCGCTGGTGTCGGGCGCGCTCAGGATGAAGTTCGGCCAGTTCGCGGTCTGGAACTTCTTCGCCGGCGCCGTGTTCGTTCTCGCGGTCGGCCCGGCCGCCTACGGCGCAGGCCGGGTCGCCTCCGGCCATCACGACCTGGTCAGCATAGGCATGCTCGTCGGAGGGGTCGCCGTCGGCGCCCTGTGCGTCGTGCTGGGGGTCCGGCATCACCGTCGGCGCCGGGCTGCGCCCGGGAACCAACTTGGGTGCAGACCTCCTGGCATGGGCCCGGCTCAGGAAAGGAGCTGAGAGGAAATGGCCGTACTGCTGGCGTTCCTGGCTGCGTGCAGCTTCGCGCTTGGAAATGTCCTGCAGCAGAAGGGAGACGTCGAAACCTCTGCCGGGACGCAAGGCGCACGGTTCCTGGTCCGCATCCTTAGCCACCCGGTGTGGCTGGCCGGCTTGGCGATGCAAGTGGCGGGCTGGGTGCTGCAAGCCTTCGCCCTGAAGCACGGAGCCCTGATGGTCGTGCAGTCGGTTACCACCCTAAGCCTGGTTATTGCCTTGCCGCTGGGAGTGAAGATCACCAATCAGCAGGTCACCGGGCGAGTAGTCATCGGCGCCGTCGCCATGGTGGCCGGCATCGTGCTCTTCCTGTTCGCCGGATCCCCGCAGGGCGGCACCTCACAACCAGGCGCTTCCGCCTGGTGGTCGGCGATAGCGGGTACGGTAGTGGTGGTCGGGCTCCTCGCCGGCTTCGGGCGGCATCGTGGAGGGGCTGCACAGGCGCTGCTCCTCGGCTCGGCTGCCGGCGTTGTATTCGCCTTGCAGGCCGCGGTGACCAAGGTGTTCATGACCGAGCTTGGCCACGGCGTGACGGCGCTGCTGGGCAATTGGACGACCTACGCGCTGGTTGCGTCAGCGATCACGGGCTTCGTACTGCAGCAGTCGGCCCTCCGGACCGACGTGCTGGCATCGGCTATGGCCTCCAGCAACGCGGTCACCTTGTTCGCCAGCGTGATCTTCGGACTCACCGTCTTCGGCGAGAGCTTGTCTGACGGACATGGCCGGCTGGCACCGGCCATCATCGGGCTGGCGTTCGCCCTGATCGGTATCGTCCTGCTGGCCGGGGCCAAGCCGCCGCTTGCGGCCGAGCCCATCCCGGGGACCAGCCACGCCTGAACCGGCGGGCAGGTAACGACCTAGCAAAACGCCGACGGAAACACAGCACAGCGCCCACCGCCAGCGCGGCAAACGCGGCGGCGATCGCGGCCCATGCCCAGGCCGGTGTTCCGCCCGGCTGGCTCGCACTGGCCGCGACGGCGGTCGGGGCGGCGGAAGAAGCAGGCGCGCCGGCCGCAAGGGGCGTCCCGGTCGGCCGCGAGCAGGCGGTGGCGGTCGCGGCGGAAGGCTGAACGGGCACGGGGGTCAGCGGGGTGCAGACCGGCGTGGCCGCGCCCACGATCTCTGCGATTCCTACGCCGCCGGTCGGTGGGTTGAGCTTGGACCAGTTGTTGCTCAGCCAGATGTTGCCGGACTGGTCGATCTGAACCGACGTGAAGTGCTGGAATGCCGCGCTCTGGAATCCTAGCCTGGGGGACAGGATGGTGCCGGTGGAGGAGCCCGGCGGGCACGCGGCGGTGTCAGCACCGCACAGCAGCCACACGCGAGGGGTTCCGAAGCCGGCCACCCAGACCCGTTCGGACCCGTCGATGGCCTCCGACCAGGGAATAGCCGTCTTGGGCAGGTGATATACGCCTGCGACGGCGCCGCTGGGCCGGATTTCGGTGACCGCGCTGCTGAAGTAGCTAGTGACCCAGGCGTTGTTCTTCGAGTCGAAGGCCAAGCCCAGCGGCCATTTGAAGGAGCTGCTCTGGATGGGCGAGAAGGCTAGGGGCTTAAAGTCGGGTCCGATAACGGTGACGCTGCCGCCGAATTTGCCAACCAGGATCGCGGCCCGCGTGTTCTCGAGCCGGGCGCCGCCTAGGCCGGCGTTGGTGACCCAGGCCCGGCCGTAGCCGTCGATCTGGACCGCGAACGGATGGTTGAGGCCGCCGCCGCTGATGGTGACCGCCTTCGACGGGTCGCCGCCCGGGTAGACCACGACGTTGCCCTGGCCGGGTGCGCTCTTCGGGCCGTAGTTGTTAGCGATCCACACGTTGCCCTTCTGGTCGACGGCGACGCCCTGCGGGTGGTTGAGGGCGCCGTCGGTCCACCCCGTGCTGGGTGACAGCGGAACGCCGGCGGCCGAGTACTGCGACATCGCGGCGCCGCCGAAGCTGCCCGCCCAGAACGAGCCGTCCGGCGCGATCGCGGCCCCCCAGGCTCCGCCCTTCATGCCGCCGCCGCTGATCGGGCTGCCCAGGGTCGGCTGGCCCACCGGATTGAGCACGGTCACGTAGAGACTGGGATTCTTGGTCCCTGGCAGCCAGTTGTTGGTTGACCAGACGTTTCCCTTGGCGTCGATCGCGATACGGCCAGATGCGTAAAGGTCGGTGTCGGCGTACAGAAGCGCCAGGATCCAGGCGGTCGGGGGCGCGGCGAGTGCGGGCTGGTATACCGCCGCCGTCCGCGCCAGGGTGAACAGCCCGGCCGGTGACAGCGACGGGTTCCGGGCCAGGTTGAGGACCGCCTGCACCGTGTCCGCCGGGACAGTGCCTCCGGCCGGCGCGGTAAGCCGCAGCAGTTCCCCGCACTGCGGGGATTGCGCGCCCTGGCAGAGCGAGACGAGGTTGGCCAGCGTGCCGAGCGTGGCGAGGGTCTGGTTCTTGCCGCCGTTGTCCTGGTCGGTGACCATCGTCCCGGCCTCCCCGCTGACCGGATCGGCCAGGCTGAAGGCGGTGGCTGCGGCGTTCTCCAGGCCCGGGCTCGGCCCGGCGATGCCGTTCGGTCCGCTGAACTGGGCCAGGGCATAGACCGTGGCTACGGTGGTGAGCTCGTCGACCGTCACCGCAGTCAGCGTGCGCGGCGGGACGCCGCCGCCTGAGCCCACTCCGACGACCGATTGCAGCCGGAGCCGGCTCGCGCCGGCCGGCGCAGCCTGCACATACAGCATCCCGGCTGCGGGCTTGACGTAAGAAATGCCGAACGAGCCAGCCGAGTCAGTTCTCGCGTAGCCGAGTTCGCTGACGCCTTCGCGAGAGCCTGCGAACAGTGTGACCTGCGCCCCGGGCAGGGGCTTTCCCGCCGCCATCACCGTTCCGTGCAACGCAGCGCCCGGGGATCTGGCGGCGGCGGGTGGTGCGCCCGCCGCTGCCAGCGCGGCCATGCCCGCGGCCACAGCCGCGGCTACCGCCAGCGCACCGGTACGCGTGATCATGCGGCCATCCCTCCCTGAGCGCACGCGCCATCTCATGCCCGGCTCAGAGAAGCTTTTCCATCACCTTGCGCTCGCTGGTGTGCTCGGCGTAAGGCGGGTACTTGACGCCCGGGTCGATCCGCGGGCTGTGGTAGAGCACGCCGCGCGCATTGGTGAAGGCCTCGAACCCCCACCGGCCGTGGTACTTGCCCATTCCGGAGTTGCCGACCCCGCCGAACGGCAGTTCGGGCACCAGCGGGTGAACCGAGCAGTCGTTCACGCAGGCGTCTCCGGAGTTGGTCGCCCCCAGGATCCGCTCGGGGACGTCCTCGTCTTCGGCGAAGACGTACAGGCCCAGCGGCCGCGGCCGGTCGTTGACCCAGTCGATGACCGCCTCCACCGAGTCGATCTCCAGTACCGGCAGGATGGGGCCGAACACCTCTTCCTGCATGATCGGGGAGTCCACCGGAACGTCGACGAGCACGGTCGGCGCGATGTACAGCTCATCCGGGTCGGTCTGCCCGCCCGCCGCGACCCTCCCGCTGCCGATCAGGCCCGCCAGCCGGTCGAAGTTCTTCCGGTTGATGACCCGGCCGTAGTCAGGGCTCTGCTTCGGGTCCTCACCGTAGAAGTCGCGGATCGCCTGCTTGAGCTCGGCCACCAGCTCGTCCTTGACCTCCGGCCAGACCAGCACGTGATCGGGCGCGGTGCAGATGTGCCCGGAGTTGACGAAGCGGCCGAACGCGATCCGGCGGGCCGCGGTCCTGATGTTCGCCGAGGAGTGCACGATGGTCGGGTTCTTGCCACCCAGCTCGAGCACGGCCGGAGTGAGGTTCTGCGCCGCCGCCTTGTGGATGATCTTGCCGACCGGAGGGCTTCCGGTGAAGAAGATCAGGTCCCACTTCTGCGCCAGCAGCGCAGTCGTCTCCGGTATCCCGCCCAGCACGACGGAAACGATCTCCGGATCCAGGTACTTGGACACCATCTCCGCGGTTTGCTGTGAGGTGGCCTCGGCGATCTCCGACGGCTTCAGGACGGCGGTATTACCCGCCGCGATCGCGGCCACCAGCGGCGCGAGCGTAAGCATGTACGGCTCGTTCCAGGCGCCGATGATCAACGTCACGCCGAACGGGTCGCGGCGGACCCGGACGTGGCCGGGCTCCATCAGCAGCGGCGTGGGCACCCGCTCTGGTTTCATCCAGCTGTGCAGATGCTTCAGCGCGTAGTCGGCCTCGCGGATGTTGTAATCGACGTCCATCAGGTCGGCATCGGTCCGGTTGCGCCGCAGATCGTGCCACAGCGCCTCATACATCGCCTCGCGGCTCTCGTCGATCATCCGCTTGATCGCGTTGAGCTGCTCGATCCGCCACTGCGCCGGCCGGGTGTGACCGGCCTTGAAATACGCGCGCTGGCCTGCGACCAGGCTCGAGTAGTCCGCGGTGAGCGTCTGGTCAGTCATTGTCGTTCTCCCATCGGGTATGCGTGGATTGGTGGCCGGCCGTCATTTGGTGTCGGTCCGCACGGTGATCCGGCCGGCCCGTTCGTGCGTGGAGACGGCCCAGGTCCAGTCGACGATCGCCTTGGCCCGGTCTTCCCCGGTCGACAGCAGCGCCAGATGGACCGCTCCCCAGGCAAGCCAGGCCGATTTGCCGCGCATCGTCCGCCCGTGCGGCCCCTGCATAACCGCGGCGCCGCGGCCGATGGTCGCCATCATGCCCTTGTCGAAGTACTTGAACGGCTCCGTTTTGTCGCCCTCGACGAGCCTGGCGATGTTCTCGCCCGCGTGATGCCCGGATTCCAGCGCAACCGACCCGAGCTGCGACAGGACGGCGCCCGTCTTGGTGTCGGTGATCCAGGCGATGTCCCCGGCCGCGAACACCTCCGGGTAACCCGTGATGCTGAGGTCAGGCTGGACCGGGATGCGATTCGCCTTCTGCAGTTCCACGCCGAGCGACCGGACGAGGGGGTTCGCTTGCAGCCCCGCGCCCCATACCAGCGTGTGCGCCGGGATCACCCGCCCGGACTTCAAGGTCACGCGGGCCGGCGTGACCGATTCCACGATCTGGCCGCACAGAACCTCCACGTCCCGTCCGCCCAGCGCCTTCTGCGCATACTTGCGCAGGCCCGGCTTGAACATGGCGAAGATCTCCGGGCCGGCCTCGACGAGCACGATCTGCGCCTTGTCCTGCGGAATATCCGGGTAGTCCTTGACGAAGATCGCGCGGTACAGCTCGGCAATCGCCCCGGCGCTTTCCACCCCGGTCGGCCCGCCGCCGACCACGACGACGTTCAGCGCGCCGTCCTCCATTAGGGCCGGGTCCTTGTCTGCCGCCTCCCACTGTTCGAGAATGTGCTCCTTGAGGAGTACCGCGTCCGCCAGCGTGTACAGCGGGAAGGCATGCTCGGCCGCCCCCCTGACACCGAAGAAGTTGACCTCTGCGCCGAGGGCCAGCACCAGGTAGTCGTATTCCAGCGGGTCCATCTCGGCGAACCTGACCTCGCGCTTGCCCAGATCCACCGACGTCACCTCGGTCGTGTGCACCCGGGCGTTCGGCTGGTCGTCGAACAGATCACGAAGCGGATGCCCCACGGTGCCATGGGGTAGCAGGTCGGTGGCGACCTGATACAACAGCGGCTGGAATGTGTGATAGTCGTGGCCGTCGATGACGACAACGTCGACCTCCGCCTTGCGCAGCTTCCGCGCGGCGCCGATCCCCGCGAATCCCCCGCCTAGGACCACGACGCGAGGACGGTGTTCCGGCTTCGGGCTCTGGTCAGCTTTGTTACTGCTCATTGAAGTCCCCTTGCGCCACTCAGGAGCCTGGCCACGCGTCTATCGTCCGAGCGGAGGTTCGTGGACCGCATCACACCGATGGTGGTAAGAAGCGAACGGACGCTCAGCGATCGTCCGGTTCCCCCAGCGCGGCCTCGATGTCATACTCAAGCGCGATCGCCACCAGGGGCGCGGCCGAGACGACCCGGCCGACCCCGGCTATCGGGGTGATCGCCAGCAGCAAGTCGGCGATCTCGTCCTTCGTCGCGCCCGACGCTAGCGCCCGGCCGGCGCTCCATTCCAGGCAGGCCGCCGACGACCCGATGGCTACCGACGCCGCCAGTTGCAGCAATGCCGCGGTCTTGAGATCCAGCGCCGATGTACCGGCCAGGTCGAGCCCGAAGCCCGCGGCGACGAGCTCTTCGTCGAAGATCGCCAGCCTGCGCAGCGTCTCCTGGTACCTGGCCGTCTGGTCCATAGGCCTCCCATATCGTCCGGCACCATTCCACCTCGCACCGGTATGGGACTCATCCCACCGATAGTGGTAAACCCGTCGTCATCCCTCCAGAAGTCCCAGCTCACGGGCCCGCGTGACCGCCTGGTTCCGGGAAGTGACCTCCAGCTTGCGGTAGATCGACCTGGCCTGCGACTTGATGGTATGCAGTGACAGGAACAGCTCGGCGGCGATCTCCGGAGCCGACAGGTGCGTGGACAGCAGCGGCAGCAGCCGGAGTTCGGCGGCGGTCATCGCCGACGCCCCGGGAACACTCCGGCCGCGCTCCCCGGCGAGCCTGGCCCGCAATGCGCCGGCCTCCCCGACCAGGGTGCCCAGGTCCGGCCGGCGCTTGAGTATCTCCTCGATTTCCGCCATCAGCGTCCTGGCCCCGGCCAGGTCGTTCAGCACAAGGTGAACGCGGATCAGCGCAATCCGGAGCTGAATGGCCCAGTGGGGATGTGCATACGTCATCAACGGCCGCAGCCGCAGGGCCTTGATCAGGTCCCGGCGCGCCGCCGGGACGTCTCCGCGGTGCACCGCGGTACGGGCCTGCACTGCGCTGGTCAGGGCGGCGGCGTAGGAGTCCTCGACCCCGCCCTGGCATATCCGATCATGGGCGCGATCGGCGAAGGCCCCGGCCTGGTTCCACTGGTTGCGGGCCATCGCCGCCAGCGACCGTTCACACAGCGCGAGCGCCGCGATGTCAGGGGCGCCGCGTTCTTCTTCGAGACTGAGCGTGAAGAACGCATCGCCGCCGTCAAGGTCACCGCACAGGACCCGGGCGGTTCCCTGCAGGAGCGGGGTCACCGCTGGGACGAAGTTGGCCGCCGCGAACTTCCGCGCGGCCTCGTCGGCGTCGGCGCGCATCTGCTCCACCCCGCGGCGGCACGAGATGGCGCGCAGCGTGGCGGCCGTCGCCTCGGTGTAGGCGTCATGGGGCGGGCCCGTGTCCTGCCAGCGAACGACCGCATCGGCCCACCGCTCAGCCTGGGCCGGGTGCCCTGTCTTTTCGGCCAGGAACGCGGCGTTCATGGCGTTCAGCGGGTAGTCCTCGATCCCGCCCCGGTCATTCAGCCAGTTGAACCAGCGCTGAAGGGTGGCGGTCCGGCCTTGCCGGTAGACCGGACTCCACAGCGTTTGCAGGAGGCGGGCGACAGTGCTGACGTCCCCGGCCAGGATCGAGTACTCTAGCGCCTCCTCAGGCAGGTCATGACCCAGGTACCAGGCGGCGGCGCGGCGCTGCAAGACCGGTACCAGGCCGGGCTCCAGCCGTTCCAGTTCCGCTCGGAGCATGTCGCGGAACAGGTGGTGGTAGCGGTACCACTGGCCCCGGTTGTCCAGCGGCACAAGCAGCAGGTTTGACCGGGCCAGCCCCGCCAGCGCCGCAGCCGAGCCGGGCACCTCCAGGACCGCCTCGCACAGCGGCCCGGACATGCGCTCCAGGGCCGCGGTCCTGGTCAGGAACTCCCGCTGCGAGTTGGGGATCCGGGCCAGGAACTCGGCCTCCAGGTACTCGCTGACGAACCGGTCATCTCCGCCGAACGAGGCCGCCGCGGCATGCGGCGAGCCGCCTTCTCGCAGGTACAGCGCGGCCAGGTACAGCCCGGCCGGCCAGCCCTCGGTCCGCCGGTGCAGCTCCGCCGCGTCGTCCTCGCCGAGCACCACCTGGGCGGCGCGCAGCAGCGATGCCGCCTCCTGAACCGTGAGCGACAGGTCACGGGGGCCGATCTCAGCCAGCCTGCCCTCGGCGCGCAGCCGCGCGACCCGCACCGGCGGCTCGTCCCGCCCGGCCAGCACCAGCCGCGACCCAGCCGGCACGTGATCGGCCAGCACCGACAGCGCCGCGCGGCATTCGCTGTTACGTACCAGGTGCACGTCATCCAGGATTAGCACCACCGGCGTGGTCATCGACCAGAACGCCGATCCCAGCCGAGGCACGACCGACCCGGGTACCGAGCTCGCCGGGGAGGCCAGCGCCTCGAACACCCGCTCGCCGACCGGCTGCACCCGGTCCAGCGCCGTCGCCACGTAGCTGAGCAGGACCTTCGCGTCGTTATCTGCTTCGTCGACTGATACCCAGGCGAAGGCCTGGCCGTTGCGCTCGGCCCACTGCGACAGCAGCGTGGTCTTCCCGTAGCCGGCCGGCGCGACCACCGAGACGATCGGACGGGAATCCTCTCGCTCCAGCCGGTCGATCAGCGACGACCGTGGAACCGTCCCCGGCCGGGTAGGGGGACTGCGGAGCTTTGATACGACGAAATCGAACGCTGGCCTGCCCGCGCGCTGCGCCCGGGTGGCCCGCTCAAGCAACTTGCTGTCGTCCACGACCCGACGGTGCCCCTGAGGTCTGCCCTTGCCCTAGAGAGCCTGGCCTTTATTACATGCTGATACGAGTCTTAAGAACGCGTCAAGCAACAGCGGCCTTGCGCAAGCAGCAATTGAGACCTAAGGAGAACCGCGATGGCGCAAGACATGTCTGGGGCCGAGGGCATCGCCGGCGGCATCACTGTGGTCATTCCTGGCGAGATGGCCGCCCGGGTCGATCGCTTGCCGGTGAGCAGGATGGCCTGGGAGCTAGCGCTGCTCGTGCAGGTGGGCTGGGCGTGCTCGGCCTCGGCCGACGGGATCAGCGCGCGGCTGTACCCGTTCATCTGGCTGCCCCGGCACGTCGTGACGTCTTTCGAGTACTCGGTGCTGTTCGCTCTGGAGACCGGGATCAGCATCTTGATCGGCGGCTATGCCATCGGCTGGCTCGCCGACAGGATCGGCCGGCGCAAGGCACTGATGCTGTCCTCGGTGCTGGCCGGGGCGTTCATCTGGCCGTTCGGGTACGTGACGAGCTATCCGGCGCTGGTTGCCCTGTCGCTCGCCGACACGCTCGGGTTCGCCGGATACCTGGCCGTCAACATCGTGTACCTGAGCGAGATGATGGGGCCGCCGGTCCGGAGCAAGGTGATCATGCGCGCGCAGGTGCTCGCGATCGTCCTGCTCGCGGTCGTCCTGGCCAGCCTCATCCCGCACTACTGGATCCCCGGTGAATACCGGCGCTATTTGTGGCTGCTGGCCGGGCTGAACATCGCGGTGGCGCTGGCGCTGTTCTGGCGGATGCCGGAGTCACCGCGCTGGCTGGAGGTCAGGGAGCGCCGCGACCAAGCGCGCACGATCGTGGAGCGGATGGAGGCGCGGGTGATGAAGCGTCAGCCCGTGCTGCCCGAGCCCGACGTGAGGCCGCACCAGGTGGTGGCCG
>Ga0126381_100003865_pt1 | contig 16233 bp, 17 predicted proteins | sample PanSoiMetPlot_28_FD_96465 | JGI IMG/M metagenome (GOLD analysis project Ga0126381, IMG submission 96465) | Tropical forest soil microbial communities from Panama - MetaG Plot_28 | ecosystem: Environmental > Terrestrial > Soil > Tropical forest > Bulk soil | place: Panama | collected 2016-02-17 | reverse complement strand
GCACCGACGCCTCGCCGATCCGGGCCGGCGCTCGCCACTGGCCAGTGTTGCAGGCGGGCGGCTTTTCACCTTTACCACCAGCTAACAACAACCGCCCGGAGTGGCGCGACGTCTGTCAAACTGTGCTGCCGGGCCGACCCCGCCGGTTGTCTGGGGCCTGCCGCGCGAGTAAGGCTCCGGTCAGCAGGCCAGCACGGCGCGGAACTCAGCGGCCAGCGCCGACACCGCATCCCGGAGCCGACTGACGTCCGGGCCGGCCTGCAGCAGAGATCTGGAGGCGCTCGGCATTACCCGGTCCGGGCACGCCGCGAACAAGTGCGCCACGTCCGCCGGGCTAGCCCCCTGCGCGCCGACGCCGGGCGCCAGGAACAGGCAATTGGCGGCCGCCAGGTCGAGCGCTGGCTGCAGGCGGGCCGGCCCGACCACCGCGCCGATCGGGCCGATCGCGCCCGGCGCGAGCCGCGCGTTGAGCGCGCCGATGTCTTCCAGCAGCTGCTGTTCGGCGCCTGCCTGGGCCGCGCGGCCCTCGGGATTCGACGAGCGTGTCACCACCAGCAGGCAGCTCCCGGATCCTGTGGCTCTGGACATGAACGCGTCCATGGCCGCCAGGCCCAGGTAGGGATGCACGGTGATGGCATCGGCAGCCAGCGGCGCCCCTTTGCCCAGGTAGGCCTCGGCATAGGCCTCGTTGGTCGAGCCGACATCTCCGCGCTTGACGTCGAGGATGGCGAGCAGGCCCGAGGCACGGGCGCTCGCCATTAGTCGCTGCAGCGTCTTGATGCCTCGCCAGCCATGTCGCTCATAGAACGCGGACTGCGGCTTCACCAGCCCAACCGGGCCATCGGCGGCGGCCAGCACGATGTCGGCAAACCTGTCGAGCCCGTCGGCAGAGTCACCAAGGCCCCACCACTCCAGCAGGTCCGCCGACGGGTCGAGCCCGAAGACGAGCGGCCCCTGCGCTGCGCGGACAGCAGCGAACCGCCGTGCAAACGGCTCCGTCAGCCTGTCGGCTGCCGTGCAATCGCCCGCCATACGGTCATGGTGTCACGCCCCGGGCGTAGGCAGCGGCGTCCCTCGCTCGCCGGGCTGACAGTTCGCGCTCGCGCTCGTTACGCGTCAGTGTCGCGGCGCGCTCGAACTCCGCCTGTGCCTCGGCATGGCGGCCCAGCTTGCGCAGCAGGTCGCCACGCACGCTCGGTAGCAGGTGATAGTCCTGCAGGGCAGGCTCGGCAGCTAGCTGGTCCACGACCCCAAGGCCCGCATCCGGCCCGTATGCCATCCCGATAGCCACCGCGCGGTTCAGCTCCACCACCGGCGACGGCATCACCTCGGCGAGGACGTTGTAGAGCGCCACGATGCGCGGCCAGTCGGTTTCCTCGGGCCGGAACGCCTGCGTATGGCAGGCAGCGATCGCCGCCTGCAGCACGTAGGGACCTCGCTCGCCATCCAGGCTGGCGGCCTTGTCCAGGGCCGCCAGGCCCCGATTGATGAGCAGCCGGTCCCAGCGCCGCCGGTCCTGGTCGAGGAGCAGCACCGGCTCGCCGGCATCGTTGGTGCGAGCCGGGATTCGGGACGCCTGGATTTCCAGCAGTGCCACCAGACCGTGCACCTCCGGCTCGGTCGGCGCGAGCTGGGCCAGCACCCGGCCGAGGCGGACGGCCTCCGCGCACAGCGCCGGGCGCATCCAGTCGTCGCCCGCGGTGGCCGAGTAACCCTCATTGAAGATCAGGTAGATCACCTCGAGCACGGAGGCGAGCCGGGCCGCGCGCTCTGGCCCGCCGGGCACCTCGAACGGCACGTTCGCCTGGGCGAGGGTTCTCTTGGCCCGGACGATGCGCTGCGCGATCGTCGACTCCGGTACCAGGTAGGCGCGGGCGATCTCGACTGTCGTCAGGCCGCCGAGCAGCCGGAGAGTCAGCGCCACCCGCGCCTGGACCGAGAGCACAGGATGGCACGCGGTGAAGATCAGCCGCAGCATGTCGTCGTCGATGTCGCCGCCGAGCGCCTTGTCGAGGTCGGGCGTGACGGAGGCTGCGCCCTCGGCCTCGAGCGCGCGGCCGATCTGTGCGTACTTCTTCTGCAGCTCGGCGCTGCGGCGGAATTCGTCGATCGCGCGCCGCTTGGCCACCGTCATCAGCCAGGCGCCGGGATTGCGCGGCACCCCGTCTGCGGGCCACTGCTCGAGCGCGGCGACGACGGCGTCCTGGGCCAGGTCCTCGGCCAGCCCGACATCACGGGTGTAGTGGGCAAGCCCGGCAATGAGCCGGGCAGACTCCAGCCGGATCACGGTCTCGATCGCTGCCTTGGTCCGGGCGTCCGTCACAACGCCCGATCACACCACCAGGCGACTCGCCAGGGCAACCACCTTCGCGGGGACCGGCCCCCGCCGGTCCCCGCGTCCGATGATCACCCGCCCAGGACCGGCCGGATCGTGGTCTCGCCCTCGCCGACGAGGGCCAGGAACCGCTTGGCCCATTCGATGGCCTCGTCGGTGTCCCGGCACTCCATCAGTGCCCAGCCGCCGACAAGCTCCTTGGCCTCGGTGAACGGGCCGTCCAGGACGGTGAACTGGCCGCCGTGATAGTGCACCTTGACCGCCTCATTCAGCGGTCCAACCCCGCCCGTCGCCAGGATGACCCCTGCCTTCGTTGCCTCTTCCACGAGCTCGTCCATCTGCTGGTACAGCTCCGGGCTGGCCTCGCCGATGGGCGCATTCGGGTCGCCGAGGGTGTAACCGAGGAACCTCATCTGATTCTCCATTCCTGATGGTCCGGCCCCGCGCTCGCGGGCGGCCGCTTTCACCCCAGCGTCGAACGGGAGGGCGCCAGATCGACATGCCCGGCGAAATTCCTGACCACGATCTTGCCGAGTGCCCACTTCTACATGATTTATCCTTATTTACGGGTAGCAGATTTGTCCTAGCTGCAACCTCAGACCGAGAACACCGTCGTAGGCCGGGACGTGAACTCGCCGGGCTGGAGGCCCGCCGACGGCAATGCCCGGTCCAGAAAGGGAAGTGATCGATGGCGCTCCGAACTCGGGGCCGGCGCACCCTTGCCGCCGGGGCGGCAGTCGTGCCCGCACTTCTCCTGATCATGGGTTGCGGGTCGGCTGGCGCCAGGCCGGCTGCAGGCGGGCCGGCTGCCGCGCCCGCTGCCACCGCGCCCGCAAGCACAGCGCCGCCCACCACCGCGCCGCCTACTACCGCGCCCGCTACCACTGCCCCGGTTACCACCGCGCCCCCAAGCACCGGGCCGGCGCTGTCGTCCGGCGACGCGCCAGCCGGGTTCTGGTACGGCACGGACAGCAGCTATGTCGCCGCGCCAGGTCCGGCTCCGTACCGCGAGCCGGCTGTCGATGGCGCCTATGGCGGTTACATCGGCATGATCGGGAACTGGGCAGCCTGGATGGGGTGCGGCGGGAAGATCGTCTGGGCCCCCACGGACAGCAACAGCGCGCGCACCAACTACGTGAGCTACCACCTCGGGATCGGTGTGGGCGGCTACTGGTTCATGGCAGGCCCCGGCGTCGACCCGCATTACGACGGCACGACCGCGGAGGCGTACGCGTGGGGCGAGGCGCAGGCTGCGAGGGCCTTGTACGATCTGCCGCGCGAACCGACCCCGGTGAACTACCCGGTCGTCTTCATGGACATCGAACTGCCGGGCAACGCGCCGAGCTATACCCCCGCAGCCGACAACGGGTGGACGTCGGTGTACACGTCGACGTGCAGCGGGCAGGTGAAGCAGAACTACGTTCCGGCGAACGTGAACCGCGCCGACCTCGACGGCTTCTCCGCCTACCTCACCAGCCACTCGTCCTACAAGGCGGGCGTCTACTCTGCGCCATCGATCTGGAGCTCCATCTTCGGAGCTGACCCCGCCAACGCCTATATCCCGAACACCTACGAGTGGACCTACGAGGGCCTTACGGCCAGCCTGGCCCACCGTCCGTACGGCTGGTGCCTGTCCGGCACGAGCACGTGCGCCCAGTTCTTCGGAGGGCAGACCAGCAGCTCTCCGTACGCGCTCATGTGGCAGTGGTCCGGCGGCGGAGGAGCGTACAACGGCTACGGAGACTTCGACCAGATCGATGCTGACCGGACTCCGTAGCACCGAGCCCGGCGCCCGGCCAGGGACCTTCAGCAGTCCGCTGGTGACCTTGAGGCGTGGCCGCGAGCACGGCCGCTATGCGACCATGCTCATGGACTAGCTGACATGAAGTTCCGATGGACACAGAAGAAGCTGGCCGCCGTCTCGGTGGCGGCAGTGCTGGCCGCGGCTGCCGGAATCACCGTCGGCCTGACCGCTGGCGCCCGGCCTAAGCCCGTTCACGGGCCGCCGCCTGCCGTTCCCCAGCCTGCGAGCCAGCTCTACTCGCCGTTTACCGGCGAGCCCGTCACATCGTTCGGCCCGGTCATCGCGGTCAAGATCGACAACATCGTGTACGCACGGCCGCAGACCGGTCTCGGAGCTGCGGACATCGTCTACGCCATCCCGGTCGAAGGCGGCTTGACCCGGTTCATGGCGATCTACTCGTCGCAGGTACCGCCGGTCATCGGGCCGGTTCGCAGCGCCAGGGAGGATGACATCGAGCTGCTGCGGCAGTTCGGCACGCCGGCTTTCGCCTACTCAGGCGCTCAGCCGCACCTGCTGCCGGTCGTCGAGCATGCCAGGATCGTGGACCTCTACAGCAACATCGTCAGCGGTTACTACCGGGACTACCGGCGGATCGCGCCATACAACCTGTATGCCCGCGGGCCTGCGCTGCGGGCGAAGGCGACCGGCGCGAGCACCGCGCATGACATCGGCTTCCGGTTCGGGCCCGCCCCGGCAGGCGGGCAGGAGGCGACAACGGAAAGGGTGTCCTATGCATCGGCGAGCTTCACCTTTACGTATTCGCCCACCTCAGGGCGCTGGCTGGTGTCGATGGACGGCCGGCCCGCGCTGACCACCGATACCGGCCAGCTGTCGGCTGCCACCGTCGTCATCCAGCACACGGTCGTGCGCACGTCGCCATACATCGAGTGGGGCGCGCTCCCGCCATACGCCGAGAGTGCCGGATCCGGCAGCGCGCTCGTCCTGCGCGACGGGCTCGCGTATCCAGCGCACTGGTCGCGCCCTGCGCTCGATGGCGGCACCACGTTCACGACCGCTGCCGGCCAGCCGATGACATTCGCGCCCGGCCCGGTCTGGGTGATGCTGACACAGTAACCAGGGGTGTCCAGAGCCGTGATTCGGGCTGCTACCGGCGGATGTAGACGGGAGTGCCCGGCGTCGGGACGAGCGTGTGGAAGAACGCGGCGATGTCCATCGGAAGGCGGACACAGCCGTGTGACACCGGCTGCAGCGGAACGTACGTGTCGCCGTGGATCGCAAAGGCAGACCCGATGAAGAAAACTGAGTTGTACATCTGGCCGAGCGGCACCGTGATCCAGCCCGGCATGAACGAGATCGTGTGATAGTCCCCGGTCGGGGTGACCGCGTAGCCGCAGCCTCCGCTCGTGCAGAAGTAGTAGCCGCCGCCGCTCGATACATGACTGATCAGGGCAACCTCCCCCGCCCGGTACATCACGAGTACCTCGTCGGCGAGGTTGACCTCTACCCGGGTGGCACCGCCGCCCGGGACCAGCACTGCCGGATTGCGAGGGTTCGCGAGTGCCGCCTGCGTGGCGGGCCCGACGGTGCCGGTCACCGGCAGCCCCTGCGTCTCCTGGAAGGCCCAGACGGCCTCAAGCGTGTCGGTACCGAACTTGCCGTCGGCAGGACCCGGATAGTACTCAAGCGCTGCGAGCCGCTGCTGGAGTTGCAGGACGGCCGGACCGCTCATGCCAGACGTCAGCACCGCAGGGGCCGCAGCCGCCGGAGCGGAGGACGATGGCGACTCAGGGCCTGACGACGCAGGGCCCGACGACACAGGCCCCGACGTCACAGGCCCCGACGTCACAGGGCCCAGCGACGACGCACGGGCTGATGGCGACGCTGGGACCGGTGACGAGGGTGCGGCGCTGACGGACGGACTAGGTACCGGCGACGCGCTGGCCGTGGCAGAGCTACCTGTGTGCTGCGCAGACACGACGGCCGAGCCGCAGCCCGCCGCGGCGAGCGCAGCCGCCAGCACCAATGCCGAAAACGCCGATGACCGTCCCCGCATCGCTGGCCTCCGCAGCAACCAATGCACTAGTTCGCCTGACACAAGGATGCGTGATCAGCGGCGATAGTCCTAGCGGCGTGGGGACCCATCCCCAGGGACCAAGGACCAAGGACCATCGCCCTGGCGGGATCGGAGATTCGGCCCTGTAATGGCAGCGTGCCGGTCCGCGATAGTTGCTATGTGTCGATGAGCCAGCACCCCAGCTTTCAGAGCCGGCTGAACCGGGATACGACGGCTGCGGCAGAGCTGGCGGCTACATCCGGGCCACCCGCTTTCGGCCCGGCGAGTCAGCGCTACGCCGACCGTGCCTGCTGCTGCCCGGCCCAGCCCGCCGTCATGACGGTCATGCCGCCCGTGGGCGGGCGACGGCCCGAGACCGAACTGCTGCTGTGCTGGCACCACTACCGAGTCTCGAAAACGGCCCTCGCGGCCGCGGGCGCGACGATTCTCGACATGCGAGGTCAGCGGCTCGAGGGCGACTACTGGCCCGGCGATCCCCGCTGAGACCGTCAGCGGGCTGCCTCAGTCGGCTGTACCTCCTGCACCATCCAGCCGTTGCCGTCCGGATCGGCGAACGCCAGGAACGAGTTGTAACTCTGGCGGGCCGGATCGGGTCCGGACGATTGCTGGCCCTGGTCGAAGTGGAAGACCTCAGTCGCCTCGACGCCACGGCCCGTCAGCTCGGCGTGCGCCTGGTCGATGTCGGTCACGACGAGGTGCAGGCCCTGAACCGAGCCCGCGGCGGCCGGGTTCCGCATCAACGTCACTGAGCATGCGGAGCCGGGCGGCGTGAGCTGGATGACCCGGAAGTCCTCGCCCGCCCGGTGGTCCACGTCCAGCCGGAATCCGACCCTCTCCTGGTAGAAGGCCTTCGCCCGGTCCATGTCGGTCACCGGGATGATCACGAGCTCGAGCTTGTAGTCCATCGAGCCAGCCTGCCACGACGGGGTAGAGCCTCTTCAGGCGATGCCTGTCAGCAGAGTCGGACCGGCGAGGAGATCTCATGACCATCACGCTCGAAGCAGCACTCATCGAGAAGCCTGAGGACGTCAACGTCATCATCGGCCAGTCGCACTTCATCAAGACTGTCGAGGATCTGCACGAGGCGCTCGCCGGGGTGAGCCCTTATCTGAAGTTCGGCATCGCGTTCTGCGAGGCCTCGCAGGCCCGGCTGGTGCGCCGGTCGGGCAATGACCCCGAGCTGACGAGCCTGGCCATCACGGCAGCCACGCTGATCGCCGCCGGGCATGTGTTCGTGATCATGCTGCGAGACGGCTTCCCGGTCAACGTGCTGAACCAGGTCAAGGCGGTCCCAGAGGTCTGCACCATCTTCTGCGCGACGGCCAACCCGGTCGAGATTCTGATCGCTGTCACCGAACACGGCCGCGGCGTAGCCGGCGTCATCGACGGCCAGCCACCGGTTGGCACGGAGACCGCCGACGACGAGACCAGCCGCAAGCAACTGCTGCGCGAGTTCGGGTACAAGCTCTGACCTGGGAGTTAAGCAGGGCCCTCCGGGCCGCTCGCCGATCAGCTCTGGTTGCCGCCTGGCGGACCATCCGGGAAGCCAAAGAAGCCCCGGCTCGACCGGATCGACGTGAGGTCAATGATGCTGGCCGCGGTCTTAGTGCTGCCGGAGACCGTCGCTATCAGCCCCACGGTGTCACCGTCCTTGACCGTGCCAATCCCCGCGGCCTGCGCGTTCACTTCGGTCGAGCTGCCGACGTCGTAGGTCGCCGAGTACCCGTCAGCGCTCTTGACCGTGATCGACGAGGTGCTGACGTCGGTGACCGTACCGCGCTGCACGTCGATGGTCTGATAGCCGCCGCCCGACTTGGGCACGGTGGCCTGACCGTGGATCACGCCACCGAGGCCACCCATGCCGAAGAGGGCTGGACCCCCGAAACCGAACCGGCCACCGAAACCGCGGTGCTTTGCTGGTGCCGACGCAGAAGGGCTGGGCGCGGGTGATTGCGCGCCAGCTCGCGAGGCGACGGTGTTGACGTTGTTTCCTGAATGCGTGGCGACGTAGGCAATCCCGCCTCCGCCCGCCAGTGCAATCACCGCGACCGCCAGCAGGCCCGCCAGATGGGGGCGGTGGCGCGGCGAGCCGTAACCGGTATCGAGGATCTCGGTGTGATGCGGCCCATAGCTCTCGTTGGGGTCGCCAGGTCCAGCGTTCATTGGATGCGTCTCCTTGCCCGCGTGCAGGCGCGGCCCACTGATCCTGAACGGTCACGATATCCAACAAAGCTGAAGGCCCGCCGAGGTCAGGCAAAGAGCTCCATCAGAGGCCTTGACCTGGTGGCAGCCGGGTGTTTCACCAGCGGTGGGATGATCAGGGTGTGGGACCCGGTGAGGCACCGGACGCGGTGGCTGGGCGGGTCGCTGGTCCCGGTGCGGGCCTGGTGGTGGTTCGTCACGGGTTGTTCGGGCAATTGGGAGGATCGGCCCGGGTGACGGTGGTGTCGGCGCCGCCGGGCAGCGGCAAGACGGTGCTGCTGCGGTCGTGGATCGGCCAGGCGGGCCGCCGGGATTGTGCTGCCTGGGTTCCGGCGGGGCGGGATGAGCGGGATCCGCAGCGGTTCTGGCTTTCTGTGCTGGCCGCGCTGCGCCGGACAGCGCGGGGCTCGAGGCTGGTACAGCCACTGACGGCGGCGCCGGACCTTGACGGGTGGGCGATCGTGGAGCGGCTGCTGGCGGACCTGGCGCCGCTGCAGGATCAGTTGTGGCTGGTGATCGATGACCTGCAGGAGCTGGGCCCTGAGGCGCTGGGGCAGCTTGAGCTGCTGGTGTTGCGGGCGCCGCCGCCGCTGCGGTTCGTGCTGGCCACCCGCCATGACGTGCGGCTGGGGCTGCACCGGCTGCGGCTGGAGGGGCAGCTGGCGGAGATCCGAGCCGCTGATCTGCGGTTCAGCCTGGCCGAGGCGCGGGAGCTGTTCGCGGCGGCGGGGGTGGAGCTGGCTGAGCCGGCTTTGGTGACGCTGCAGGAGCGGACCGAGGGGTGGGCAGCGGGGCTGCGGCTGGCCGCGATGTCGCTGGCCGGGCACCCGGAGCCGGCCCGGTTCGCCGAGGACTTCTCCGGGACCGAGCGGACGGTGGCCGAGTACCTGCTGGCTGAGGTGCTGGACCGGCAGAGCTGCGCGGTGCGGCGGCTGTTGCTGCGCACCAGCGTGCTGGAGCGGGTGAACGGGGAGCTGGCCGACCTGCTGACCGGGGACGAAGGCGGGGAGCGGGTGCTGCAGGACCTGGAGGAGGCCAACGCGTTCGTCGTGTCGCTGGACCCTGCCCGGACCTGGTTCCGCTACCACCAGATGTTCGCCGACCTCCTCCAGCTGGAGTTGCGGCGCACCGCGCCGGGGGAAGTGGCCGCGCTGCACCTGGCCGCCTCCGGCTGGTTCGCAGCACACGAGTGCCCTGTGGAGGCGATCAGGCATGCCGAGGCGGCCGGGGACTGGGCGCTGGCCTCGCGCCTGCTCGCCAGTAACTGGCCTGGCCTGTACCTGGACGGGCAGTCTGCCACCATCCATGAGCTGCTCGCCGGGTTCCCGGGCGAAGCGGGCGCTCCGGATGCGGAGCTGGCGGCGGTGACCGCGGCGGATGAGCTGGCGTACGGGTCGCTGGAGGCAGCCGAGCGGTACTTGGGCCTGGCCGAGCGCGGAGAGGAATCGGTGTCCGCTGGTCGGCGCGCGCAGTTCGAGGTCTTGCTCGGAGTTGTCCGGCTACTGCTGGCCCGGCAGCGCGGGAACCTGGCGACGGTGGCAGATGAGGCGCGCCGGCTGCTGGGGTTCGCTGAGGCGCCAGGGACGGCGAGTCCAGCCGTGGGCGAAGAGCTGCGCGCGCTCGCGCTGATCAGCCTGGGCATCGCTGAATACTGGGCCCAAAGGTTCGACGAGGCCGAGCGGCAGCTGGAACTGGGCGGCGCGCTGGCGCGCCGGATCGGACGGCCGTTTCTTGAATTCATGGGTCTGGCCCACCAGGCGGCGGTCGCTGTGGAGTCGTCGTTCGAGCAGGCGGCTGAGCGCGGAAGGCAGACGGTCGAGCTGGCCCGGCGCCATGGCTGGACCGACGAGCCGCCCCTCGGCGTCGCCTACCTTGTCCTCGCAGGGGTGCTGGCCTGGCAGGGACGGCCGAACGAGGCGGAGCTCTGGGTCCAGCGAGCCGAGCGCACCGTCAAGGCGGAGGCTGACCCCCCGGCGGGGGTGGCGCTCCTCTACATCCGCGGGCTCGTGGAACTGGTGCGCGGCCAGGACGCGGACGCACTGGCTGCGTTGCAGGCCGCGGAGCGGCTGGCCGGGCGCCTGGCCAGCCCGCACCCGATCGCTGAGCCGGTGCGGGTGTGGCTTATGCGCGCCCTGGTGCGCCTTGGCGAGACCGAGCGCGTCGAGCAAGTCATCGCCGAGCTCGGCGAGCAAGAACGCGACCACGGCTCGGTGCGCATTGTCATGGCTGTGCTGCGGCTCGCCCAGGACGAGCCGTACGCTGCCCTTGGGGTGCTCGCGCCAGTCCTGGACAACTCTGTTCCGGTGCGCTGGCAGGCCGAGCTGGTTGAAGCCTTCTTGCTCCAGGCGATCGCCTGGGACGCGCTCGGCGACCAGGACGCGGCCGGCCGGGCGCTGGAGCGCGCGGTGGACTATGCCGAACCCGACGGCGTGCTGCTGGCGTTCCTGGTGCACCCCGCGCCGGGCTTGCTGGAGCGTCAAATCCGGCACCGCACCGCGCACGCGGCCCTCATAACGAAGATCCAGGACTTGCTCGCCGGCAACCGGTCCGCGCCACTACCGGCGGGTTCGCGGCCGCCGCTTGAGCCATTGAGACAGAGCGAGCTGCGGGTGCTGCGCTACCTGCCGACCAACCTGACCGCGCCGGAGATCGCGGCCGAACTGTATGTCTCGCTCAACACGGTCAAGACCCATGTGCGCAACCTGTACGCCAAGCTTGGCACCCACCGCCGAGCCGAGGCCGTGGCCCGTGCCCGCGCCCTGGGCCTGCTCGCGCCAAAGGCTCGCAGCGCTCGCTAAATCCGTCCTAGCCTCGCTCTGCAGCACCCAACTTGGTGTGGTCCCAGGAGATGACGCGGCGCGGTTCGACGATGTAGGCGTGGCGTTTGCGCGCCGCGTTTGCCACGTAGTCGTTGATCGCGCCGCCGGGCAGCGAGCTGTCCGAGCCTGCGCTGCCGCCGCCCACGACATCTCCGATCGCCAGGCCGATCTTGTAGACCTCGTCAAGGTCGCTGATCGTCTCGACGACGCCCTGCACCTGCACGCCGCGCAGGTCGAAATAAGCCTCGCCCGTCTCCACCAGACAGCTGATCCGGGGGTCACGAGACAGGTTGAGCGCCTTCTGCGACGTCCGGTACGTCCAGAACGCGATCTTGCCGCCGAGCAGCGTGTAGTACATCGTCACCAGGTGCGGCCAGCCATCCGGGCTGAGCGTCGCGAGCTGCACCTTCCGGCAGCTCGCCAGCAGCTGGGCGACCTCAGCCGGGGTCATCGTCACCCGGTCACGCTGCTTGGCCATCAGCGGCCGAAGCCGATCGTCTCGGTCGCCAGCGTCAAGGTGTCCTCGCCGGCGAAGCCCGCGCCGGATGGGCCGGTCTCGAAGCCGGCTAGTGCTCCGGCGATCGCCTCGAGCGTCCACATCCCGTCCGGCGACCCATGCTCGTCAGCCCGGAACGTAGCCCTGATCGCCGGCGGTGCCATCACGGCCGCGACCCCGCCGTGCACGACAAAGACCTCACCATTGATGGCCGCGGCCGCCGGGCTCGACAGGTAGGTCACGAGCGGTGCCACATACCGCGGGTCCATCGGGTCCGGGCCGGACTCCGGGGCCGAACCCATCAGGTCGGCAGTCATCGCCGTCCGGCCGCGGGGGCAGATCGCGTTGGCGCGCACGCCGTACCGGGCGCAGCTGCGAGCCGTCACCACCGTCAGCGTGGCGATGCCCGCCTTGGCCGCCGAGTAGTTCGGCTGGCCGGGAGAGCCGAGCAGGAACGCCTCGGACGAGGTGTTGACGATCCGCGCGTACACCTCGCCGCCGGCCTGCTTGCTCTGCTCCCGCCAGTACGCGGTCGCTGCCCGGCTGGTCAGGAAGTGGCCGCGCAGGTGGGTGCGCAGTACCAGGTCCCACTCCTCGGCCGACATCGAGAAGATCATCCGGTCGCGGAGTACCCCGGCGTTATTGACGAGGATGTCCAGCCGGCCGAACTCGGTCACTGCAGCGTCCAGAAGCGACTGCGCCGTCGACTCTGCTCCGATGTCCCCCGCGACGATCGCTGCCTGTCCGTCCGCGGCCCTGATCTCGGCTGCGAGTGAATCGAGCCCGTTCCCTTCCAGATCGTTGACCACGACACTGGCCCCGGCAGCCGCGAGCGCCAGGGCCTCAGCGCGGCCAAGCCCTTGCCCGGCTCCCGTCACGATCGCGGTGCGGCCATCCAGGCTCGTGCCGCGGAGGGCTTCGGGGGGTCGTCCCCCCGGGGTGGCAGCCGCAGCCATGTGTCTCCCTCCGTCAGTAGCCGGGCCCGGCCAGCATGCCGCCGTCCACGACGAACTCGCTGCCCGTGCAGTAGGACGATTCGTCCGATGCCAGGTAGACCACCAGCGGCGACACCTCAGCCGACTTCGCGAACCGCGGGATGGGCAGCGAGCGGAGGAAGCCTGCGCCGACCTCCGCGGAAAGGTCGCCGAACGACTCAAACGCGGTCGCGGTCATCGTGGTCATGATGCCGCCCGGGTGCACCGAGTTGACCCGGATGCCGAGCTTGCCGAGTTCCTGCGCCGCCGACCGGGTGATGCCGCGGACGCCGAACTTGCTGGCGCTGTACGCGGACAGCCCGGCCGCGCCGGTGAAACCCTCGACCGAGCTGATGTTGATGATCGAGCCGCCGCCGGCTGCCTTCATGGGCGCGATCACGGACTTGACCCCGAGCCACTCGCCCACCAGGTTGACGTCGATGACCTCGCGGAACTCGGCGAGCGTCATGTCCGCGATCTTCTTGTTCCGCAGAATGCCGGCGTTGTTGACGAGGACGTTGAGCATGCCGAACGCTTCCGTGGCGGCGCCGACGGCCACGGCCCAGTCCGACTCGCTGGTGACGTCGTGGTGGATGAACCGGCAGCTATCGTCGCCTAGCTCGGCGGCCAGTTCCTTTCCTTTGTCATCGAGTACGTCACCGATGATGACCCTCGCGCCCTCGGCGACGAAGTGCCGCGCATGCGACTTGCCCATGCCGCGCGCGCCCCCGGTGATGAGCGCCACCTTCCCGTCCAGCCGGCCCACCAGCACCTCCCCGTCGTACGCATACCGCCCATACCAAGCGTTTGCTCGCCCGAGCGTAACAACAGCTTGCCGGCCGGGCCTAGCCGTTCCGACCAGCGGTTTGCGTCAGCGGAAACTCACCCGGAGGACTGGAAGGACCGAAGCGCGTAGCGCACCCTCCGCGGGAGCCGGCTACGAGCGGGGCTCGCCGGACAGCACCCCGGAACCGCCATCGCCCAGGGCGGGCTGCACGGCCATCATGGCGATCAGGCGTCGCCGACCTGGGCCCAGGGCCAGCAGCGAGGCCAGGCAGGCGGCCGCGAGCAGTGCGTACGGGACAAGGTCGGTGGTGGCCTGTGCGATTGCTCCCCCGGCCGCCGCCGCGATCCCCTGACCGGCGGCCCACGCCAGGTTGGATATCCCGAACAGCAGGCCCTGGTTCACCTGCAAACGATCTGCGCCGGTACTAACCAGCGTCATGGCGGGGGTGAAGAGCACGCCGTAGGCCGGCATGCCGACGATGAGCAGCACCATGAGAGCCGGCGCCGGAGCCACCACGGGCGCAAGCAGGCTCACGACAACGGCCAGCGCCAGCGAGATCCGCAGTGGAACGAGCGGGCCGCGGCGGTCGGACAAGCGGCCGCTGACCGGGGCCAGGGCTGCCTCGATTGCCGACGACGACAGGAACGTGACGCCGATCAGCGTCGCGCTGACGCCCAGTCGGCTGAGCCGCAGCGGCGCGAGCACGTCGATGACGCCGAAGGAGAGGCCCGCCAGCGCGACGAGCCACAATCCGGCGACCACCTGGGGGTCACGCAGCGCGGGCAGCGCGTCCCGCACCCGCTGCGGCTCCTCGTGGCGGGGGCTCAGCACGAAGAACGAGGCGACCATCAGCAAGCCGCCTGCCACCGCCGCCGCGGAGAACGCCGGACCCGTGCCGACCTTGCTGGCTACCGCGCCGACGACGGGGCCGAGCAGGGCCCCGCCAACCGCCGCGCCCATGGCGCTGCCGATCAGCTCGCCGCGGCGCTCGGCGGGCGCCGCGTTCGCCAGCCAGGCCAGGCCGGCCGCCCACGTGCAGGCTCCCCCCACGCCCTGGACGAACCTGGCCCCGTCGAGTACCGCCGCGCTGGACGAAAAGCCGAAGGCCAGGGTGGACACGCTCATGAGCGTCAGGCCGATCAGGGCGACAGCCCGGGCGCCGAGCTTAGACACCAGCACGCCGCCAGGCAGCGCGCCGATCAGCGTGCCCATCGGATAGGCCGCGACGAGGAGCCCGGCCCCGGCCTTCGACAGGTGCGCAACCCTGGCATAGTGCGGCAGCAGCGGGGTCAGCGCCGTGAAGAAGATCGTGTCGACCAGCACCAGCCCGCACACAAACAGCAGCAGAATGCGGACGCGGGGTGACAGCTTCGGCACCTCGCCGACGCTACCGCATGCCTGCGACACTTCACAAATCGGTTATTTAGGACACTGTCTTGAGCGTCCCGCGCCAATGAGAACGACACCCTACCCGTTTCATAGGAACAAATACTTACATAATGGACGCAGAATGCTATGAAACGGCTAGGGTGTCTTCCTCGTCGCTTGCTGGACCGGGCCGGCCTTCAGCCAGACGGGTGCGGAGGGCGACCGCCGGTACGGCAGACTGTCCCGGTGGAATCCGTCGAGGTATGGCGCGGCGCGTTCGGTGATACCGAGCCGCCCTTCGGTCCCCTGCCCGGAGTGCGCGCGGCCAACGTGGTCGCGTACGAGTTCGCCCTGTCCGACCGGTTCCGCCCCTGGCCAGGCCAGACTCTGCTGGAGCGGGCGTTCATCCTCACCGACGTCGGGGTCGGCCTGTCGTTCCCGCCGTGGCAGTTCATGGTGTCCGACGACGGCGGGCTGAGACCTGGCATCGATGCGGACCGGCCGGAGCGCGCCACCTGGCACGTCGACCTGCTGCATGTGACCGACAACCGCAGCGACGTCATCGTCCGCGACCTGTACATCGACCTCATGGTGCCGACGGACGGCCGGCACCAGCGCATGCTGGATCTGGACGAGTTCGCCGACGCCATCGAGGCTGGCGACCTGCCCGTCGGCGTCGCGATCGACGGGCTCCGCCGCTGGCAGCGCTTCCTCGACACCTACGTCCACCACGATCGCGATCCTCGGGCAGCCTGGACGAACTTCCCGCCCGCGCAGATCTCCGAGCTGGCCGCGCTCGCTGCCCCGCTCGGGCCGGTCGTCACGTCGCCGTGATGGGCCGGTAAGTCAGCACGATCACGTTCGGGCCGACACTGCGCGTCTCGGCCAGCTCCAGGTCGGACGGCACGGAGCCGTCTGGGAACAGCCGCTTGCCCCCGCCGAGCAGCACCGGGTGGATCATGAGCCGGTACTCATCGACGAGCCCGTGCTCGCGCAGCGTCTGGACCAGGGTCGCGCTGCCCGCGACGAGCACGTCGCCGTCGTAGCGCGCTTTCAGCTCGGCGACCTGACCGGGAACGTCGGCGGACACGATCGTCGAGTTCTGCCAGGTGGCGTCGGTAAGCGTGGTCGACACGACCACCTTGGGCATCGAGTTCATGCGCTTGCCGAACTCGCCCGTGCTCTCCTCCATCGCCGGCCACGCCGCGGCGAAGGCCAAGTAGGTGACCCGCCCGAGCAGCAGAACGTCGCTCGCCATCAGCTCGTCGTACTTGTATGACTCGGAATCTGGAGCCGGATGCCGGAAGCTCCACCCGCCCTGTGCCGTCCCCTCGGCCCCGCCTGGGTCCTCGACGACGCCGTCAACAGAGATGAATTCGCTGACTACTAGCTTCCCCATTGGTTCTCTCCCTT
>Ga0126381_100003864_pt1 | contig 16237 bp, 8 predicted proteins | sample PanSoiMetPlot_28_FD_96465 | JGI IMG/M metagenome (GOLD analysis project Ga0126381, IMG submission 96465) | Tropical forest soil microbial communities from Panama - MetaG Plot_28 | ecosystem: Environmental > Terrestrial > Soil > Tropical forest > Bulk soil | place: Panama | collected 2016-02-17 | reverse complement strand
GCGGAGGGTGAGTGGCCGCAGTCTCGCTGCTCGCTTGCCCGAGACTGCGGCCGCCTCGGAGGGTATTCACGAACGGCGACAGTTTGGGAGGGCTACGCGTGCGCGGTAACTGTCAGAACTTACAGGGGGCGGGGCACCGGACCGAAGATGGGGTTTCCTTGGCTGGCGGCCCTTTTGTGCGTACGTTCGCGCCGGATAGACAAATCAGCTGTGGTGACGCGCAACTATTCTTATCTTAGACAAGCAAAGCTAAATCGAGCCGCCGCTCTACGGCAAAGAGGTTATCTGTCAAAAGTGACAGGTGTCGCCTTTCGATAGACGGTTACCATCTCTCCACCAAAGCAGACTCAAAGGCACAGTCCTGGAAGGCCGATTTGGGTGGGGAGTGTGGGTGTGTTAGGGGGCAGCTAAGCCAAGGAATCCAAGGAGGTGTGCCATGAAAAGGACCGCAAGCAAGTGTTTGGGGATAGTTTTGCTCGTTTGGTGTGCAAACTGGTCAAGCTTCGGCCAGAACATCACCGCGACCTTGACGGGGACGGTGACCGATGCGAGTGGCTCGGCGGTGGCAGGAGCGGAAGTCACGATTCACAACAACAGTACGAACGTAGACGTGAGCACGACAAAAACAGATCCATCCGGGGCATACACGGCAACGAACCTACCTGTCGGAACATACACAGTAACGATCACCGCTTCCGGCTTCAAAAACTACGTGGCCACTGAGGTCGTCCTTCACGTGGGGGATCATCGTACTCTGGATGCGAAGCTCGAAGTGGGGCAGATTACCCAAAAGATTGAGGTGGTTGACTCGGCAGTGCCAGTGGACACTACTTCTGCGGCGCAAAGCACCACGATTACCGGGACGCAAATTCGCGAACTACAGTTGAATAACCGGAACTTCGAACAACTCTTGCTCCTCCAGCCCGGGGTAGCTTCCGGCCTGCCGGACCAGATTCAATTCGGCATCACGAACACGAATTATGTAGCAGTGAATGGGGCGCGCGGTTCAGCCAACAACTGGACGGTGGATGGCGCCGATATCAATGATAGCGGTTCCAACCAGACGCTGCTCAACGTCCCAAGTGTCGACTCGTTGGCCGAATTTACTCTCGAGCGGAGCACCTATGACGCACAATACGGGCGCAGCGGCGGTGGGCAAGTAAACGTGGTCACCCGGTCCGGCACCAATGAATTTCACGGAGATGTGTATGAGTTCTTTCGAAACGACGTGCTGAACGCCAACTATTTCTTTCTAAACTCCGTCGGGACGCCGAGACAGCCGTTCCGCTACAACAATTTCGGCTACACTTTCGGGGGACCCTTCTTTATTCCCAACCACTACAACACCGATAAGAACAAGACATTTTTCTTCTGGTCGGAAGAGTGGCGGCGAACGAGACAACCAAGCTCAAATACTTTGGCGCTCCCGAATCCCCAAGAGCTGACGGGGAACTTCACAGGACTCGTTAATCCAGATGGAACACCAGTAGTGCTAAATGCGGCTTCCGCTCCCGCGGGCTGCATCACCGGCAACCAGATCAATCCTACCTGTTTCAGTGCGAACGCAAAGGCGTACCTCGCGAACGTCTATTCGAAGTTCACGCCGAACACCACTGGGTCAGCCAATCAGTTGACGCAGAACCTGATTGTTCCGGAGAGCGCGGCGAACGACTTCCGCCAGGAAATCATTCGCGTAGACCAGAAAATTACGAAAAAGATTCAAGTGTTCGGGCGCTACATGCAGGATAGCGTTCCGACGACGGAGCCAGGTGGGTTGTTTGCCGGGACAAACCTTCCGGGCATTTCATCGACTTCCACGAATGCACCTGGGCGCAACTTTGTAGCGCATGCCACAATGAACCTTACTCCCACAGTGCTTAACGAAGTGGCGTACAGTTACTCGCGTGGCGAGATCAACAGCACCATTACGGGCAGTATCGTTAATCCTACTTTCCTGAGCGCGATCGGTACCAGCGCGTTCCCGTTTTCAGATCCGTATCACCGCGTGCCCGGTATCAGTATTAGCGGCGTGGCGGGAGTCGGAATCCCTGTCTCTCCGTACCACGAGAAGAACATTGACAATCAAATCTACGATAACGTCACGCTGATCCGCGGAAAACACACAATCCGAGCCGGGTTCAGCACGCAGTTCATGCAGAAAACGGAAAACGCGGTCAACGCGACGAATGGGAGTTTCACGTTCAATGGTGAGTTTAACAATCCCGCTTTTGCCAATTTTCTGCTTGGCAATGCCAATACGTTTAGCCAGGCTAGTCGGGACATCATTCCAAACCTGCATTTCCCCAATATCGAGTGGTTCGTGCAGGACGACTGGAAGATACGTCCCAACCTAACGTTAAACCTGGGCTTGCGCTACGCCTACTTTGCGCCCCCCACGGACGACGCACAGATTCTGAACAACTTTTCCCCGTTGGTTTATAGCAGTAAGAACGCTCCGGCCATCGACCCTGCTAGCGGCAATTTTGTTGGAGGGCAAGGAGCGACTCCCGCGAATTACGCCAACGGAATCATTGTTGCCCAGAATGGGTGCAAGCCAAGCACCTACTTCCAACCGCCGGTTCCGCCTTTCGGACCCACGTGCTCGCCCTACGGTGACCACGTGAACCCTACATACCATACCTTCGGGCCGCGTGTGGGCTTCGCTTGGGCGCCGTTCGGAGGAGACAAAACCTCCGTTCGTGGCGGCTACGGGATCTATTACGACCGGACCTTGAACGGCATCTGGGAACAGAACTCCTTCGCAAATCCGCCGTTCGTAGGCAGCGTCCTTTCGACCAGTACAAGTTTTGATAACCCCACGAATGGTCTAGTGACCCCGCTGGGTCCCATTGCCCTTCATGCTACGGGGCTCGGTATCTTCAAAGTGCCGAGCATCCAGCAATGGAGCCTCTCCGTTCAACGTCAGATCCTTCCGAATACGCTGTTCGAGGCGGCTTACGTAGGCAACAAGGGAACGCACTTACTGGGTCAGTTTGACCTAAATCAGGTCGCGCTGGCGGCTCGAGTGGCGAGCCCAACGGACAACGTCAACGCACTGCGGCCGTTCCTAGGCTACGGCCCCATCACCTCCATCGCATCTCAGTACAACTCCAACTATCATTCGCTTCAGCTCTCGCTGAACCGCCGAGTTAGTCAAGGGCTTAATCTCGGCGTGGCCTACACCTGGTCGAAGACGCTTACAAACAACCCATCTGATCGCAGCGATGCGCCTTACGATACGTATAACTCTGCCGCAGACTACGGCCCGGCCAGTTTTAGTTTGGCGCAGGTCTTTGTCTTTAACTATGTATATGACTTGCCGTTTTACCAGTCACAAGAAGGGCTTGTCGGACACCTGCTCGGAGGCTGGGAAGTCTCCGGCATCACGACGTTTCAAAGCGGCTTCCCGACGACGATCTTTCAATTCACCGATCCATTCAATTCGTTCGACTATGCACTTGGAACGCCGGGCACTTATCCCGGGGGTATCGGCATCGATCCCAGTGTAGTGGCCCCGCGGCCAGACCGGACCGGTGGTTGCGGCGGACCGCAAACAGTGGCGCAGTACATCAACACCGCTTCCTTTGTCGATGCAATCGGCCGCTTCGGCAATTCAGGCCGCGGAGTCTGCATCGGCCCTGGTTTCAACAACTGGGACATTTCGGCAATTAAGAACATCCGAATCACCGAAAGATTCCGGATGCAGTTCCGGGCTGAGTTCTTCAACGCCTTCAATCACGTCTCGTTCAACTCCTTCGACAATTTCACCGATGACTCGACCTTCGGCCAACTGAACGGAACGCACGATCCGCGCATCATTCAGTTTGGTCTGAAGCTGTACTTTTAGAATGCGGGTTCTTTACCGGAATGGCGAGGGCGCCTCAGGGGCGCCCTCTGTTGTGTAAGATTTCTATATGGGCGCCGGCAAAACAGTGGCTTTCATCACGATCATGTTTCTGGCGGCGGCGATTTCTTCAGCTTCCTTTTTCCCCGGGCCAACCCAGCAAGAAGGCGCATCTTCTCCGAAAGAAAATGAGCGTCTCCAAGCGTTGCTCGCAGAAGGCTCGAGTGATCTGCAACGCGGGGATGACGCAAAAGCGGAAAAGGCCTTCAGCGAAGCCCTTATTCTCGCGCCTCATTCCTTTGAAATCATGAACAACCTCGCTATCTCCGTTGCGAGGCAAGGCAAGCTCGACGAGGCCATTCCTTTGTATAAACGAGCTTTGAAGGTCAAACCCGGTGCCGTGACCACTAAGCGGAACCTGGCTATCGCTTACTTCAAACAACAAAACTACGCTGGCGCACTGCCTCTACTCGAAGCACTGATCAAAGGCGGGCCGCAAGACTTTCAGCTGGCGGACTTGACGGGCCTTACCTACTTTGGGATGGACCGTTACGCAGAAGCCTCGAAATACCTGGAACGCGCGAGCAAGCTGAAACCCGACGATCTGTCCACACTTTACATGTTGGGGCAAGCATACCTCCGTGCAGAAGACTATCAAGCCGTAATCAGCGTTTTCGCTCGCATCATGGCGATTGATCCGAACTCCGCCGAAGCGCACGTGATGATGGGCACGGCTTACGACAAGATGTTTCAACAGCCCAAAGCTCTTGAGGAATACCAGGCCGCCGAGCGGGCGAATCCCGACTTTCCCGGCGTTCACTCCGGCCTCGGCTTGCTCTACTGGAAGCAGGATGAAGTCGACCGCGCACAAGAAGAATTTCAGGAAGAGCTAAAACGCTTTCCTTCCGACCCCGTCTCGAACTGCCTCCTCGGACAGATTGCCGTGAAGAAAAATGACTTGCAGGAAGCGCGCGCGCGCTTTCAGGCGGCTCTTCAGGTCAATCCGCAATACAAAGAGGCCCTTTTTGGACTCGGGAAAACGCAGATCAAACTGGGGCATCCCGACGAAGGAATTGCCACACTTCGCAAGGCGATTGAACTCGATCCTGACTATGCCGAAGCCCACTACCAACTCGGTAATGGTCTCGCCCTTTTGGGCAAAACCGAAGAAGCGAGCAAAGAGCACGCCCTTTCTACAGCGATTCAAGCGAAGCAGCAGGAAGACTATGCCAAGAAATTAAACCAGAAGGTGGAGCGCTAAGTTTGTAGCAAGCTGCATTTTGGAGCTCTTGCCTTACCCCGGTAGCAACAGTTTGCGTTTTTCTCGATTCGCTCCACAGCTGCATGCAGGGCTGCAGGTCGCGCATCCTGGGCTCTTGCGGAAAAAAGAACCGCGCATGGCGGTGAATGTGCTAAGCCCGGCCATGTTGTTCCTCGATTTGCGTCGCCACGGTACGTTGTCGGCTGGGTTTTTGGGCCCTGGCTTTTCCGCGTAGGGTTTCTTATATACATCGGACTTCCTCCCCGCATTCTGGGCGTCCTCTTTATCGCTGCAGGTTCGGCTACCTAGGCGAACCAGCGCTCAGCTTATGGATTTGATAAGGGGCGCAAAGGATCGACCCCTGGAAGCTTTAGAAGTTATGGAGAGATCCTGGTAAACGCTTACCGGAGTTGGTTTCAGTACACCGCTTCGGAAGATCCTGGAATCTGCTATTTCATGAAGGAAGGGGGCCACAGTTTGTCGCCCAAAAAGACTGCAGCCACCATCCTGGTTGCCCTGGAGCAACGACTCAATCTAGTTGCCACTTAAGAATTGTTCCCGGCCCGCAAGGTCTGTTGGCTCGCCAATTGTGTTTTCTTCGTGTCGAGATTCCTGTTACTAGCCACAAGAAAGCGCAAACGATTGGCGCGGCTTGCGCAGTGACAACATGAGGCGTGTAGCAGCATATGACCCTAAGCCGTAGGACTATGTCATTCTCGCCACAGAAGCTTGGCACTGCTTGGACCTTCCCAAGTGTGCGCGCCGAAGCGCAATCTCTGTTTCGCTTGGTCGCACGCAATAAAGAGACCGTGGAGTCGCTGCGAAACTTGATTCGAGTTGCCCCGTCAGAACTCAATGCCCTAACGACACTTGCGGCGAAGTTCCCGGAGCTATCGCGGCAGGTTGAGTGCGCCATCGCCTTTCGCCAAAGCGTATTGGTAGAGTTCGAACGGCTAGTGAGTCAAAGAAAGGCGCAGTAAACATCCCGTTGCGTCTTGATAGGGGTTCCAGTACTAGCCGCCAGGTTTTGATTTGAGAGTTTACCAGGCACGTTGACAGCGTAAGGCGGTCGCGAGGAAGACGAGTCAAGGGATTTGAAGCTTTCAAATCCACAAGCATTTCTGAGCCAATTCACAATGTAGCCGGTTAGGCATCCTACTGAGCTTTGCTTTCGAACGAGGGGATATCGAGCCTACCAGATTGTGAAGAAATTAAGGTAGAATCGAGAGACTTTAGCGCTCCTGAGTCCCGGGAATTTCGTGTCGGCTAGGTACTCGCGTGGAGCCCACCCTATCTTCACTCATCGACGCTGCCGAGCGGGGCGACCTGTTGGCGCCGGATGCCCTGTTCAGCGCCCTCTATTCGGAGTTACATCGACTGGCGAAGCGAGAACTAGCGCGGCAAGGTTTCCCTGTGAGTCTTGGGGCAACAACCCTTCTGCATCAAGCCTACATTGAGATGGCCGCGAAAGATGGAGCGTCCTTCCCCGACCGTGGCAGATTCATGGCGTATTCCGCACGTGTGATGCGCGGGTTGATCATCGACTACGCCCGAAGCCGCCAGGCGCAGAAGCGCGGCGGCCAATTCGAGATTACGTCGGTAGTGACTGATCTTGAGAGTGCCGCTGATGACCGCCAGTTGCTTCGCATTAGCGAAGCGCTCAACGAGCTCGGCAAGGTCGAGCCGTCGCTTGCGGAAATTGTGGACTTGAAATTCTTTTGCGGGTTCACATTTGCCGAAATTGCCGCGATGAAAGCAATTTCGGAGCGTACCGCGCAGCGTCAGTGGGAAAGGGCGCGCATTTATCTGCACCGCGCGATTCGAGCGATTTGAAGATTTGAGCACCCGGTGTCCACACTGAATCCAGACCGGTGGCGGGAGATCAGTCCGCTCTTGGATCACGCTCTTTCCTTGTCCGAGAGCGAGCGCGGCGCCTGGGTGGAATCTTTCCGCCCAGAAAAACCGGAGCTGGCCGATGTTTTGCGGATACTCCTGGAAGAACACCGCGCTTTAGCGGAAGAGCACTTTCTGGAACGCTTGCCGGCGCAGGCTGTGAGTGAACCTTCGCAGGCTGGCCGGAAGGTTGGTGCGTATCGGCTGATATCGCTGATTGGGCAGGGCGGAATGGGTAGCGTGTGGCTGGCGGAGCGTTGTGACGGACGCTTCGAGAGGCGAGTAGCTTTCAAATTCCTGCATTTCGGTCAGACGGCCTGGGGGGGCCCAGAACGGTTCAAGCGCGAAGGAAGAATTCTTGGGCGGTTGGAACACCCCTATATCGCCGAGCTGATCGATGCCGGCGTAACTCCAGGCGGAGAACCGTACCTGGTTCTCGAGCACGTAGATGGAGAGCCCATTGATCAATATTGCGACCAACGTGAGCTCACCGTGGAGGCGCGAATCTCTCTCTTTCTGGATGTGATTGGCGCGGTGGCCCACGCGCATGCCAACCTGATTGTCCACCGTGACATCAAGCCATCTAATGTGCTCGTCAGAAAGGACGGCCAGGTAAAACTTCTGGACTTCGGAATTGCCAAATTGCTGGCTAGCGACGGCACCCCGGGATTGCTGACCCTCTCACTGGAAGGTGGAGGTGCGCTGACGCCCCTTTTCGCGGCCCCGGAACAAGTCACCGGTGAGGGGATTACGACTGCGACGGACGTATATGCGCTCGGGGTTCTGCTATACGTCTTACTCACCGGGCAACACCCGGTGGGCGCAGGTCCGCATTCTCCGGCGGACCTGGTCAAAGCCATCACTGAAACAGAGCCCCCTCTGGCATCGCAAGCCGCAGCAACAGCGGGTGACATCGCCTCGGCGGGAAAGCGAGGCGCCACGCCCGAAAGGCTTTCCCGCCGGCTTCGCGGCGATCTCGACACGATTGTTGCTAGGGCTCTTAAGAAAAAAACGCAGGAACGCTACGCTTCTGCGACAGCTTTTGGCGACGATCTTCGCCGTTATCTTAATCACGAACCGATTGCCGCTCGCCGGGATACGGTGGCCTATCGAGCACTGAAATTCGCAAGGCGCAATCGTCTGAGCACCACCGCAACCGCATTCGCTTTGGCCGCAATTTTTGCGGTTTCTAGTATTGCGATTTATCAGGCCAGGGTTTCGCAGCGGCGGTTCCAAGACGTTCGGAAGCTCGCTCATACGTTCGTTTTCGATTTGCACGACGAAGTCGCAAAACTAGAGGGCTCGACTAGGGCACGCGAGATGATGGTGCAAACAGGCCTCCAGTATCTGGACGATCTGGCGCAGAATGCCGGGAACGATCTGGACCTACAAAGGGAAATCGCCGGAGGGTACGCCAAAATCGGCGATGCAGAGGGCTATCCGACAAAGGCAAACCTCGGCCGGATTGCCGATGCGCTTGCGAGCTATCGGAAGGCAGACGAAATCTACGAGCGCATCGCGGCAAGAAACCCAGCATACCTGCCTGATTTGGCGCAGTTTTACCTGAATTACGCCGGGTTAGTTCGGTTTTCGGATGATCGAGCACGAGCGAGGGCGCTCACCGAATTAGCTGTCAAAACGTTTGATCGCATTCACTCACAGCACGCACTATCTGGAAAGTTAGAGATTCCGTACACGCAGGCTTGGTGCACGCTGGGCGACTTGGACGAGGATGCCGGGCATTACACGCAAGCGTGGAAGGAATTCTCGCGATGCGGCGAACTCGCCCGCGCGCGGCTGGACCGAACAAAGGACCAGGAAACAACGTCCTGGTTGTCACAAGCAGATGAGCGTATCGCCACTGCCGCCCAAGAACTTGGTCTTCTAGAGCAGGCGCTTAGGTTGCTGGATGAAGATGAATCGTTGCTAAACGAACTGCTGGTTGCCGAACCTCATAATCCGCAACTTCACCGGCGGCTCGCGTTGGTGTACGACTACCGCGCCGAGGTGTATTACTCAGACCTGTCCCCAAGTCTCGGTGATCCGTTTCACGCACTTGAGAATGCTAAGCTGTATCTGGAGGCCGCCGAAGCCAGAGTGCGCAATGATCCATCCAATACTTCGGCGCAGTTTAGCAAGGCTGTTGCGACCTACTGGGTTTCGTTTTCACTTCGGGAATCTGATGCAAATGCCGCCATCAAACTCGCCCGTGATTCCGTGCGCATGTTCGATCAGATGATCAGTCCGGGGAAGCCTAATTATCTTCTTACTTCGCGTCGTGTTCGTGCCTTAATCAGGTTAGGTGAGGCCCAACTGAGAGCGCATCGATTGATAGAAGCAGCCAGCACGGCTGAGGTGGCTCTCTCCACGGAACGCCCAATTGCGGCAGGATTCGGGGCCGAGGGAGGTGACGAGCGTTGCGAGCTCGTCCAGATCCTCATCCTGGCGGGCAGAACCGAGTCTGCTATGGGTCGCCATGAGCGTGCCGAAAGCTTCCTCGAGGAAGCATGGACGAAGGCGAGACAGATCGCCCAATCCGAGGAGCTCATGAACGCGATCCCGCTTGCCAACGCAAACCAAGCTCTCGGGACCTTTTACGCTAGCCGGCATCAGACAACGCAAGCGCGGGAACGTTACGAAGAGCTGTTGCAGCTCTGGCAGCGCTTTCCGCCATCAAATCAGTACGTAAAGCTTCAGCAATCAGTGAGCGAACACCTCTTGGCTTCGCTACACTGAAAAACCCTGCGTCGCAACGTCCAACGAGCAGCGGTCCCATATATTCTATTAGGCCCAAACCTCGACGCGGACCTACGTGGAACGATTAGGCTGACAAAAATACCAGGTTTTTCCACCCTTCCCTGTCGTCTTTGTCTTTTGCCCGCGGTTTTCGATTTGTTGCGTAGGGCTTTTCGGGATCCCCATTCCCGCACGGCGCGCTAGCTCGTGGGGACTACGGCCCAGTAGAATTTTTCTCGCCTGTCGTCTTTTACCTGTGAATTCCGATTTATCTAGTAGCAGCCCAGGAGTCTCCATTCCTCTTGGGGCGGAGTAGTCCACCGCGAAAAATCTCAAGAATGGACTTGATTTGCTTGGCACAAGACTCTTTCAGGAGGCTACATGATGCGACTGGCGAAACTTACGGCAATTATCCTCCTCTTGGTTGCGGCCTCTCTATTCCTCGTTTTTCCGCCGTCCCACGCTCGCGTCGTGCGCACGGCGTATGCTGCGACCCAGGGCACTGACGATGTCACCTTGGACAGCGCGTTGGTATCGGTACTTTCCAATGCAGGGTTCACAGGCAACATCCAGCAAGAGTTCCAGCTACGGCTGAAAGCCAATCTAAGGCGGCCAATCGATCCCAAGCTGGCCAATCTTGGCCGTATGCTGTGGTTTGACAAGATTCATTCCCTGCACCACGACAATACCTGCGGGGGCTGTCACTCGCCGACGAATGGATTTGGCGATTCGCAGCCGATGGCCATCGGCGTTCAAAACAACAATTTGGTAGGCCCGGACCGCGGCGGACCGCGAAATCAGCGTCGCTCGCCGCTAGTCGTGAACACTGCGCTCTACCCTGCCCTGATGTGGAATGGACGGTTCAATTCCCTGTCGGGCGACGCTTTCGACAATTCACTGGGCTTCCGTTTTCCTTTTCCGGAAGACGATACCCGGTTTTCTTTTGTCAACGACGTCGCAAATCATGTGACGCAACTGTTGCAGGCTCAGGGCCACATGCCGCCGACCGAGCTGATTGAAGTGGCAGGCTTCAACGGAACGTGCCCGAATGGCGTTCCCGACCCAACCTTAGGGCCGGCATTTTGCCAGTTTGACGATGGGAAAGGCGAGATCGTGCCGCTTCCGGACAGCGCTGGTTCGCGCAACGAGCCCATCCGTCAAAAAGCGTTGTCGGTTCTTAACGCATCCCCAGCGTACCGGCAACTCTTTGGCGAAGTGTTTCCCGAGGTCGCGGCAGGCGCACCAATCGATTTCTTCATGTTCGGCAAAGCCATTGCCGAATTCGAGTTCACGCTGGTGTTTGCCGACGCACCGATCGACCAGTTTGCGCGAGGGAACAGGAGCGCTATGACCGACGCGGAAAAACGCGGGGCGCTCCTGTTCTTCGGCAAGGCGAATTGCGTTCAGTGTCACGCTGTGTCCGGCCGCTCGGCGGTGGGCCAGTCAAACGAAATGTTTACAGACTTTCAAGAGCGCGTCATCGGCGTCCCGCAAATCGCGCCTTCCTTTGGAGTTGGCCAAGGCAACGTGATCTTTGATGGGCCGGGACAAGATGAGGACTTCGGCTTGGAACAGGTCAGTGGCAACGAAGCAGATCGCTACAAGTTTCGCACGGCGCCGCTGCGAAATCTGGCCTTGGCGCCCGGATTTTTCCACAATGGAGCTTTCACCCGTTTGGAAGGCGCCATCCGTCATCACTTAAACGTTTATAAGTCAGCCCAGACCTACGATCCGGTAGAAGCGGGCCTGCCGGCAGATCTCACTCACCGCGTCGGACCGATCGAGCCGGTCCTGAAACGCCTCGATCCCTTGCTTAAGAATCCGATTCATTTGACGGACCTCGAATTCAGCGATTTGGTGTCGTTTGTCAGGGACGGTCTGCTGGACCAACGCGCAAAAGCTGAAAATCTTTGCAAGCTCGTGCCGCCTCAAGTGCCGAGCGGCCTGCCAGTCCTCGACTTCGAGGCATGTCACTAAGCGATGATGCTCGGTTTCGTCGGAGCAGGGATCATGATTGGTCGGTAAGTCCGAACGCAGTATGAGCATCAGAGGTGTGCCATGCCCCAGCTACACCGTGTTTTCTGTTTTGCGGCCTCGGTCGCGTTTACTCTGCTCGTATTTCCTAACATGAGCCGAGCTGGCACGTGGGTGGCGTTCCAGAGCAGCTACACGCGAGGCACCGGCGCACCCGTCACGGTCACCGATACCTTCACGTTGCTAAACCCCGCAACGCAATACACTCTGACAGCATTCAATGGCGGACTGCAAAACGATACTTCAGAGTTGGTGTCGAATAGCGTAGTGTATCTGAACGGCACGCAAGTGGTTGGCCCCGCCAACTTTAATCAAAACGTTGCTGAAGTCAACGTAACGATTTCCCCGGGGCTCAATAACACGCTCTCGGTCCAGGTTCGCGGCAAGCCTGGCGGTGTGCTTACCATCCAAGTCGTCGGCGTGGACAATGATCGGCCAACCATTACCGCGAGCCTCAGCCCATCCCCCAACGCCGCTGGCTGGAACAATTCCCCCGTCACCATCAGCTTCACGTGTTCAGACAATACCAGTGGGGTAGCCTCTTGTCCGTCACCGATCACCGTAAACACGGAAGGCGCGAACCAAGTCTTTTCCGGCACGGCCACCGACCTGGCAGGAAACACCGCGTCAGCCTCGGTCACCATCAACCTCGACATGACTCCGCCCACCGTCACCGGTTCTATCAATCCGCCACCCGACGCGGGCGGCTACAACAGCGGACCCGTGACCGTGACGTTCACCTGCGCAGATGCACTTAGCGGCGTCGCGTCCTGCTCGTCACCTGTGTCCGTCACGCAGGAAGGCACAGCCCAGGTCCCCGGGACCGCCACCGATGTTGCCGGGAACACCGCCAGCACCATGGTCGCCGTCAACATCTCTTTCAACTATTTCAAGATCCGAAGCTGGCAAACCAATCCAGCGGGCGACCCCTCACAAACCGGCAAGTGCCTAGACTATGGCATATCTCCGACCGGCAACGCCGGTGTCTTCCTAAACGATTGCTCGGCGGCACATCTCGTCCGCGTCATGGAACTTCCCGAGCTAGCCTATCCTCCAGACGGCCATACCTGTCAGTACCAAGATGCGCAAGTACCGCCAAATTGCTTTCACCACGAAGTCCTTCTATATGCCGGCAAAAGCGTGCTCGGGCTTAATATTCCTCAAACGATTTCGCAAGGAGGGACGTCGGGTTCGTCGCAACCCGCAACGGAATATGACCTCGACTTACAACCTCCTTTCACGTCCAGGATTTGCGCAATCAGTATCTCTTGCGAACCCGTAAAGCAAATTTGGCGCCTCGACGGCGATAGCATCATCTTGGAAGGGATCCCCGCTTCGAATGGTCTGCCAGCCTTGCGGACCCCCTGCCTCAGTACGGACACCTATATTTGTTCCGGGCCTCCGCCGCAACTCGTGATTCAAGTCCAGAACGCACGTGGTGCCAACGGCTCGCCGTTAGTGGCTGCCGTGCGCAATCTCGCCGACAACGAGTTCTGGGACTTCATCCCTTCTCCCAATTCGAGGCCATATCCAACTGCAGGATTTCAGTCGGTCGCAACAGCCGACCAACTTTGGAATGCGCTTTGCTCGCCAAGCATCCAAGCGGGAGTCAACCCGCCCCAGACAGACACGGGGATTCCCCCCTACGCATGCTCCCCAAAGCAGGCGTGGGGTAGCGTCATTGAGGTTTCGAACTCTAGCCATATCGACCTTAGTCCTTATCCTCCCGTTTGGCTGGGAGCGGGCGTAACGCTGAGAGGCAACCGCCGAGGTCTACTTCCGGGCCCGCAACTCTATTTCTCGTACCAATCGTGGCAAGCACTTAACCTTAGCCGGCCAGGATCTTGCAACTCCGATACATGCATGTTCGAAGTCCACGGCGATTATGTACGAGTCATCGGCTTGCGCCTACGGGGCGAAAGCCGCGCGACCGACACATCCGAGGCGAAAACGATTGGCGTCCAAGTTGACTTTCCGGGTTCGCAAGGGAACCCTCCCGCCCCGGTCTTGAATCTCGAGACAGCTATTTCCTTCATTGCGACAATTGACCACAACGAGGGCTCTGATTGGGGAGAATCCCCAGTCGAGGGCCAGCCGATCTTTACCTACGACCCCAGTGCTTCGGACACATGCACTTACCCGGCCTATAAAGACCCCTCCACCGGTCTTCAAACTACTTATCCGTGTGATCAGAACACTCAAACGGTTCCCTATCCCCCTTCCTTTCCCCAAAATTTCTCGCCTGTACCCATCGTCGAGGATCCCGTCGTTGGCGCGCCCCAACCGGGAACGCTGGGCAACATACACGTGGCCCGCAACTTCCTCCACCACAACTTGCGAAACGATGGCGGGTACGGTGCCAGTGTGCGAGGAAGAGCGTTCATTGAAAAAAATACGTTTGTATACAACCGTCACGACATCAGCGCGGACGCAGAACCTCACAATGAATATCGCGCCTCGAACAATCTCGTGTTGTCAAGCTCAGGGCTATACCAATTCGGCCCTCTCAATATTCGGTTGCAGGATTTCGACATGCACGGAACAGATAACAAAGTCTACTGCGTACCCTTCGATATTAAATGCCTTAGTGGCATTTATTTCGGTGGGGCAGCAGGGTTTTACGTGGAGATCGACGGGAATACATTCCTGAGCACTGACGGGAACAACGACTTTGGCAACTACTTGTTGCGCGGTCAGCCAGCCCATGATTCGGATTATCTGCACAACGTGTCCCTCAGGAGCAAAAGCAACTCGGTGCAGTGGTCCAACTGTGTGCCCTTCACCATTTGTTTCGGCACCGGCTTCCCCATTAACATCTCTAGTGACAACCAATTTGCGGACAGCTCTCCTCCTTACACCGACCCTACCACTCGTTTCGGACCTGCTTCACTCGGCGTCGGCGATTTTGATGGCGATGGTGACGACGACTTGTTTTTAGCAACCGGAGTCGCTTGGTTTTTCTCGCCCGCCGGTAAAACGGAATGGCGCTTCCTGAACGCGGCCCCGCAGACGATCGATCAACTCCTGTTTGGGGATTTTGATGGGGATGGACGAACTGACGTGGTTACAGTCCAAAACGGTCAGCTCGTGGTTTCCTGGGGCGGCATTTCGGCTTTTGAACTGCTGAATCCCAATCCTCTTCCGTGTGCCTCGATATCGGACATGGCCGTCGGCGACTTTGATGGCGATGGCAGCCCAGACATCTTCTGCGCCGACGGAATGTACTGGTGGATTTCCTTCGGCGGGAGCACGCCCTTCGTCAAGATACAGGCTTCCAAGCTCCACGGTGCAGATTTGCGTTTTGGCGATTTCAACAACGACAGGACAACCGATGTCTTTAGTGTTCAGAGTTCTGGTTGGCAGGTCAGCTACAGTCCAAAATCCACGCCGGGAACTTGGTTTTCTGGCTGGCAACCGCTACCAGGAGCGCCGTTGACGACCTCGGTCGCAGGCCTCGTGGTCGCGGATTTCAATGGAGACGGCTTCGCCGATGTGCTCGCGTCTTCCGCAGACGGCTGGCAGATTTCGTATGGAGGCCTCCAACCCTGGACAACAGATGTACCGCAGCCTCCTTTTGGAGGTCCTGCTTTTCCCTCTGTGGCTGGCGTTGGTCATTTCACGGGGCAACGTCAGGCAGATGTTCTTGTGTGGGATAACACTCTCTATAACGTGCAGGTTACAGGTCTTACGAAGGACTTGTTGCTGTCACCGGCAGGCGCTTCTTTGGCGACACCGTATAGCACTCAGGACATGCGGTAACATGGCCGGTCGGGCGCTTCAGCGGACCCAAAGCGGACATCCTTCAGTGGTCCTATTACAACAGCCAAGGCAGAGCAACGCTTTGAGATCCCCTCGGCGCAGCCGGGACTCCGTTCCAGATCAGCGCGCCAGATGTAGACATCATGCCGAAAACCAAGCTAAAACATGACGTACGGTGAGGAATAAAGCGCGTGAATCCAACAGCATGGTATCGGTCGAGAAATCGGCACGACTTAGGATCTTTGATTGTTGATTTTCGCGCTGGTCTTCGAGCCGCCCCGGTTCATCGAGAATCAGCGGCCTGCTAACTGCAACTTCCGTCTGACTTGAAACTTATTTGTTCTTTTTCATTTTGGCAGCGGGGCCGGAGTTCCGTCCGACCACTTGCCCACGGGAATAATAAACAAGCTGAATGGTTCTGGGGGGCCCTTCTGTCCAAGTATGACTGGCGAGTTGGCCACATCCGCGCCCCAATCCACACGGTCAACTAGTGGGACGTAGAACATTAGGTGCGCCAAGTTGCCGCCGTCATCACCGAGACACGCTCCCTTCGACATCATGTAGGACATCGCGCCGGGTTCCAAAGCTGGTAGTTCCTTCTTAGCGTACGCTTCCTTCGTCCATTCCATGATTTGAGCTTTGGACTTCCCGGCCAATACAACCTCCGTCCTTTTGTAAGTAATAGGCAGGATGGAGCGTGCAGCCTGAGG
>Ga0126381_100003863_pt1 | contig 16238 bp, 23 predicted proteins | sample PanSoiMetPlot_28_FD_96465 | JGI IMG/M metagenome (GOLD analysis project Ga0126381, IMG submission 96465) | Tropical forest soil microbial communities from Panama - MetaG Plot_28 | ecosystem: Environmental > Terrestrial > Soil > Tropical forest > Bulk soil | place: Panama | collected 2016-02-17 | reverse complement strand
CAGCGCGCCGTTACGCCGCACAGCAGCGGTCGAAGCCGTATTACGTCAACAATCGCCCGGTCGCGATCGTGGAGGTTCAGATCCTCCGCGTTGACGCGCTTGGCAACGTGCAGGACCTCGTGGAGGTGCTGTGATGCCGCTCGATCGTGAGACACGCATCGCCCGCGTTGCCATGCTCGCCGCGAAGGGCATCAGCACCTTTGACATCGCCGCACGCCTCGGCGTGTCGCCGTCAACCGTACGCCGCGACCTCATCGCTCACGCGGAGGATGCGTACAACGTCCCACGCGGCACGTTCGCACGCATGCCGAAAAGCGATCACTGAGGCGAAGGAATATCTAAGAACCATGTACAAGCGGCGCGCGACCTGTCATATTTGTGGTGTAGGCAAACACCCGAAACAAGGAGACACCAAATGACCATCACCCTCACACCGACAAAGGCCCAGGTTCGCGCCGTCGTCAACCTTCAGGTTTCCCGCGACTTCGAGAAGTGGGTTTCCCGCAAGCCGCTGCTCCTGCACAAGGCAGACGGCACGACGGTCGCCGAAGGCAGCATGCTTGTCGAGTGGATCGACAATCAAGGCCGCCACATGCAGGCGACGATCACCCCCGAAGGCGCGTTGACGCACGAGCGCGAGATTTGGATTTGATCATGGCAACCTACACGAACATCAAACCCCTCGAAGTCGACGGCAAGGACATCATCGTCTTCCCGCCGAAATACCCGTCCCAGGAAGTCAAGGACGAACTCGGCGGCAAGTGGGACAAGGAGCGCAAGGGGTGGCGCGTGGCGCCGACCTCGCTCAACGTTCAGGTCCTCGTGTCGTGGTACGGCGAGGAGATCCTTGACGGCGCGCCCGCACCGGTGCGTGACCTGTTCACGGAGGAGTGGGGATTCCCGGGATTCGACGCACACCCCGCGCTGCGCAAGCGTGCCGAGAATCACCCGAAGTGGAATGACCTGTACCCGTTCCAGCGCACCGCCGTCGAGTACCTCGTGTGCAACCCGCATCGAGGCGCGCTGCTCGCGCTGTCGCCCGGCCTGGGCAAGACGCCCGTGAGTGCAGTCGCCATGGACGTGCTGAACCTCACGAAGGTCCTCGTCCTTGCGCCGCTGACGTTGGCGCGGAACTGGATTGCGGAGATGAACACGTGGTCATGCGAGTATCGTTCGATGTCGCGTGCGACCGCCGCCGAGAAGGATCCGAAGACGGAGTTCGTCGTCACGAACTTTGAGACGCTTTTCGAAGCGATCTTCCGCGACGAGAACGGCAACGTCGTTGACGTGCCGGGCGGGCCTCGCAAGCAGAAGGAATGGATCGAGGCGGGCCCGAAAAAGATCGCCCCGAACGGCAAGCGGGTGCCGGCGCGCGAGCGCATCGTGCAGGCACGCAAGTCCTACGCCGCTGAGGATTGGGACCTCGTCCTCGTTGACGAGTCGATCCTCTTCAAGAACCGCAAGGCGGTCAAGGTGGGCGTCGTGCAACAGCTCGCGAAGTTCAGCAATCAGGTGTGGCTCCTGAGCGGGTCGCCCACATCGAAGTACCGGGACGACCTGTTCCCGCAACTTCAAACGATCATGCCGCGTGGGTTCACGTCGTACTGGCGCTTCGCGGAGATGTTCACCGTGGTCGAGCGTGGCAAGTGGGGATGGGACATCGTTGGCGATCGTCCCGGCGTTGACGTTCACTCGCTGCTGCGTGACTTCCTGTTCGCCCGCGATCAATCAGAGGTCCTGCCTGACCTGCCCGATTACATTTACCGCCCGCTCGCGCTGAACCTGAACGCCGATCAGGCCCGCGCACACCGCACCATGAACGACCAGTGGATCGCAATGGTCGAGGCGGCGATGGAGGGCGACGAGGTCAAGGCGCCGAATCGCCTCGCGCAGATGACACGCCTGCAGCAGATCACGAGCAACACGGTGAACCTGACGAAGGAGGACGGCAAGGCGTATCCGAACAGCAGCGCGAAGGAGGACGCGCTGATCGACCTCATCCGCAACGACGAGGTGGAGACGCCGCTGCTCGTGTGGGTCAATTACGTTCCGACCGGCGAGTCGTACAAGGCGCGGATCGAAAAGGAGTTCAAGGACCTCAGCGTTGCCTTCGTTCACGGCGACGCGACGACCGGCGCGAAGAAGCAGCAGCGGGAGGACACGTTGCAGGCCTTCAAGGACGGCGACCTCGATGTGCTGATCATGCAGTACAAGGTCGGCAAGTTCGGGCACACATTCACGAAGACGCGCACCGTGTACTACGCCGATCGTTCGTGGGACGCCGACGACATCGTCCAGTCACTGCGTCGTGTCCGTCGTATCGGCCTCACGCACTCACCCGTGTTGATCGTCCCGCGTTGCCCGGGCACGATTGACGACCTCGTGGAGACGATCCTCGAAGGCAAGTTGACTTCGATCAGCAACGTGTCCAACGCGGACCTCGTTGAACTGCTGCGCTCGCTTGGGCGCGATGCCCGCTGATCGCATCCAACGTGCCCTACGGCGCGCCTGGCGGGACGATCGTTCCGCTTGGGCGCGCCGTTGTCGTTGGTACGAGTGGCGCGGGGATGAGGGCGTGTCGATTCGTCTCCAGTTCGAAACCCGTGACCTGCTCGGCGCACGTCAACGCGTCGACCGCTTCTACGACAACGACGCGGACGCGTTGCGCGACATGGAGCGCTTCGTGCAGGGCGAGTCGTTGCGCGTCCTACGCGACGAATCAGACGCGTAACCGCTGCTCAGACCTCACACGCCGCCCGCTAAGCGGTTGCGAGGGGCGAGTCCATGCAATCCGTCGGACCACCATTTCTTAGCGCTTAGAACCGCTTAGATCGCGTCTGACGACATCGTTTCCGACATCGCACGGGATCATTTTGCCGCAGTTTGCAGGAACTTCCTAACTTACACATTGACATAGAGGCGCGGCACGCGATACGCTGCACGCTTCAGCGTTCCACTGCATAACCCCGACAAGGTGATACTCCTCGCCATTGACCCAGGAATCACAACAGGCGTAGCGCTCCTCGACTACGACGGCACGGTGATCGAGTCGTACGAAGTCAACGGAGACGAGGCCTACGCGATCGTTGCGCTGATCGCGGAGGAAGTCAGCAATGAGGTCGTGATCGAACGCGGTCCCGCTGCGCGGAGCAACGTGTTCCTCGATGAGCTCGACGGGTGGCTTCGCGCCGTGTATCCCGACGCCCATTGGATGACGCCTGGTGAATGGAAAGGCACGCCGAGGTCAATGCAGGAGGTGAACGGCGTCCCGTCGCATCATGCCCGCGACGCCGTCCGCATGGGACGTGAGTTCTTGTTCCAGCGGACCCTCACCTCTCAATGACAACAACCAGACGCCGTTACCGCATCCGATCGCGCAACGCCACGCCGGCAAAGCGCCCGTCAGTCACACCCCCGCAAGAACGCCCGCTTGACCTCACTAGGAGCGTGCGTGATGTGTCGGTTACAGAGCGCGGATCGTTCAGGTCGTGCCATCGTCGCTGGCGCCTGGAAGTCGTTGACAACCTGACGCCCAAAGCGCCGACATGGGCGCTCGACTTCGGGACGGGCATCCACGCAGCGCTCGAAGCGTACTACGGGATCGTTTCAGGCGAGATCAAACCGAAAGGCGATCCCCTCGACTACGTGCAATCCGTGATGGAGAAATGGTACCATCAAATGGACCACGACCAGGCGATGTTGCTCGGCGGGCTGTACACGGACGAAGCGAAGAACGAGGTGTGGGAACTGCGCAACCTGGGCATGACCATGCTCGCGAACTACGCCGAGTACTCAGGCGACATCGCAGAACGGGATCCGTGGGAAGTCGTCGCGATCGAAGGGCGCGGTGCTGAAACGCTCGGGTCGGGACCGCCAAAGGGATACCCGCCCGCGTTCCTCCAAGAAGGGCGCGTCCTTGTCCCGATCGTCAACCCGAAGACACTCGAACCGTTGCCCGGGATGCCGTGCCTGTCAGGTCGGATTGATCTGATCGTCCGCCGGCGGGGCAAGTTGTGGGTGGTCGATCACAAGACGACGGCATCGGCACCGAACGATCGAGGCATCGACTTTGAGGATCAGATCACCGGGTACTCCTACATCGTGTGGCGCCTGACCGGCGTCCTCGTTCGGGGGACGGTGTTCAACTACCTAGTCAAACAAGCGCCCAAGGAACCGAGGCGCATACAGCCAACGAAGGAGAACCCAACGGGCCTCAGCACAGCGAAGGATCAGTTGTGCTTAGCGCGTGACTACCGGGAGGCGCTGATCGACGGCGGTTTGATGGTTCAGGGGACGATCAGATCTCAAAAGCATAGCGAGTGCTATGCTGCACTTTTGGCTACGGGATGGGACCCGTACTTCAAACGATTTGAAGTCCAACGGAACATGCACGAGATCCAGTCGTTCGAACAGCGGTTGTTTTACGAACGAGACGACATGTTGAGAGCATACGAGCACGAGGAGTGGGCGTACCCGAACCCCTCCACGTGGCACTGCCCGTCATGTTCGGTCGCGTCGATATGCCAAGCGATGGAGGACGGGTCGGACGTCCAAGGCATCATCGAGTCGCGTTTCATGCAAGCGCCAGACAGGAAGGTCGAGAGGTGAGTACAGCGGCACAGCAAATCACAGCGACATTTACGCAGGCCCGCACGACGCCAGGGACGGTCGTGTACAAGGAAGAGGCGACATCAGGCGCCGAGGTCATCGGTTCCGTGTACGTCAAAAAGGCCGCCGCGAAGGAACTCGGTGACCCAAAAAAGATCGTAGTCACGATCAACCCGGCGATCTGACATGGAGGTCATTTCGCCCACCGACAGGCGGTTCTGTAAGGCGCTGATATTCGCCCCTGCAGGGGCAGGCAAAACTGTCTTCCTCGGAACAGCACAGCAGGACGATCGCACCGCGCCTATGCTCCTGCTCGACTTCGAAGGCGGGACCGAATCGCTCGCAGGCCTCGACATCGACACCGTACCCATCAGGTCGTGGGACGATTACAACCAGGCCTATGAGGCACTCGCGAACGGCGACACGCTCGACTTCGATGATGACGACGGCGGGTACTCGATCGACTTCAGCGCCTACAATTCGCTCGGGATCGACTCGATCTCAGAGACGCACAAGTTCGCGCTGCTGGAAATCCTCCGCAAGGAGGGCCCGTCGCGGCGTGTGCCCGACCTCATCGAACAAGGCGACTACGGTCGCGCGACCACGCAGATGCGCCGCCTGCTGCGCGAGTTCCGCGACTTGGATATGCACGTGTTCTTCGCTGCTCACGCGAAGGAAGCAGACGTGCCACGGGAAGGACGTGTTCGTCTGCCCGACCTTGCAGGTCAGTTGGCTGAGGAGGTGTCGGGCCTCATGTCAATCGCTGGTTACCTCGCTCAGTTCGAAGACGACGACAGCGGCGACATTCACCGCACGTTGCTCCTCCACTCGTTTCCCAAGTTCAGGATCAAGGCGCGGACGCGTTGGGGCGTCAGCGCGCCGGCGGAGATCATCGACCCCACGATCACGAAGCTCCTCGATGCCCTCGGGTACGGAGGAGGCACGTTCGAACAGCAGGGTTCATCGCGCGGGAAGCAGATCGAGGATGAGGTGCCCGAGGACAGCGACGAACGGCTACCCGGGCGAGAACCCGCCTCAGACGACACAGCAGGCAATCTAAGCAGTTCCGCTGAGGATTCCGACCAATCCCCCGAACTCGATTTGGGAACCATGACGTTGCGGGAGATGAAGGCGTACGCCATGGACGCAGGCATCGACCTCAACGGCGCACGGACACGCACGGCAGCACGGCACATCATCGAACAAGCAATGGAGGAGAACGCATGACGCGAGTAACGATCAACTTCGCTGAAGTCGAAGGAGGGTTCGAGCCCGTACCCGAAGGTACGTACCATTGCGAGATCGTGGTGGTCGAGTGCCGCGAGTCGAAGTCGTCCGAGAACGATTACCTCAACTGGGAGTTCAAGATCCTTGACGGCGACGGCGAGGGGCAGCACTTGTGGATGATCACGTCACTGTCCCCTCGGGCGCTGTTCCGCCTGAAAGACGTCTTCCAAGCGCTCGACGTGTTGGAGGACGAAATGAACCTCGACTTCGATGACGACGTGGAGATCACCCCGACCGCCGGCCCACGCATGCTCGAACCAGACGTGGAGGGTTTGGAGTGCGTCGTCGTGGTTCGGAATGAGATGTATGAGAACCGCGAGCGCAATCGGGTCGAGGAAGTGCGGCCCGTCAAGGCGCAGACGCGTCAGAACGGCGGCGAGCGTTCGGGTAGGTCATCACGTAGCAGCGACAAGCAGTCCCGCCGCGCGTTGCGATGAAGCCCGAGATTCACGGCGAGGGCGTCCTTGGCAAGAATGTCAGGGGCGCCACGACCGGGCTCGACACGTTCGATCTGCCCGCCTCAGTCAAGGATGTGCAGTACATTTCGGACGAGGTGACGGCGTTGTGCCCTGTGACGGGACAACCCGATTGGTACACGGTGAGGATCAACATCCGTGGCGCCGATCGTGGGGTCGAATCGAAGTCGCTGAAACTGTACCTGCAGTCCTATCGAGAGGATGGCCTGTTCTGCGAAATGTTCGCCGACTCGATCGCACGCGATGTCCTGGCGGCGACCGAGGCAAACAGCGTCATGGTTGCAGTGAAGCAAAAACCTCGTGGGGGCATCACCATCGAGGCGTACAGCACGGTATGGCAAGTCACGACCGAGAAGCGAGCGAGGTGCGACGATGGCGAAGGCGACGCTGAGTAAGACGTTTCGATTCGAGGCGGCACATCACCTCCCGAACCACCTCGGGAAGTGCCGCGACCCCCACGGACATTCGTACCGCCTCGTCGTCAACGTCGAGGGTCAAATAGACACGCGTGCCGGCGAACCGACCGAAGGCATGGTCATGGACTTCGACACGATCAAGACGGTGTGGGAGGAGCACCTGAAACCGGTCCTCGATCACCACGACCTCAACGAGCAGTTCCTATTCATCACGACCGCCGAAAACATCGCCGGGTGGTGCATCACCGCGTTCCACGATCACGGTATCAATGCCCACTCAGTCGACTTGTGGGAAACGGAGTCGGCGAGCGTTCACGTGCTGTTCTCAGACGTGTGGGATGAGGGCAGCATGTACCGCTCCTTGTCAACGAGCGCGGCGGGGGTCATCGCGTGAAAGGACCGCCTGTTGTCGAGATGTTCGGCCCGACGATTCAAGGCGAGGGCGAGTACCAAGGAATGCCCGCGTACTTCATCCGGTTCGGCGGGTGCGAGTATCGGTGCGAGTGGTGCGACACGCCACACGCGGTCCTGCCTCGACTCGTGCGCGAGGCACAACGCCTCACACCGGATGAGATCATGGAACGCTTGAAGGCGCTGCCCGTGGGACCGAACCTGATCGTCCTTACGGGCGGCAACCCAGTCCTGCACGAACTTGGCGAACTCGTTGACTCGTTGCATCGAGCGAACTACATGGTGTCGGTCGAGACGCAGGGCGTGAAGTTCAAGCAGTGGATCGTGTGGTGCGATTCAATCTGCGTGTCCCCCAAACCGCCGTCGTCGGGACACCTGCACGCCATGAAGGCGCTTGATGCGTTCATGCGCCAGTTGTGGGAAGCAGACGGCGTTGCTCGCTTGTTCTTCAAGGTCGTGGTGTTCGATCAGCACGACTACGAGTGGGCGAGGGACGTTCACCGCAAGTACGATGACGTGCCCATGTACCTGTCGGCGGGTAACGACGCAGGCAGGACAGTAGGCAATCCTGACCGGGTTGACGAGCGCACCCTGGATCAGATCGCACGGGACCTCCTCGGGCGCACACGGTGGTTGACGAACTACACGATGGTCGATCCCATGATGAGCGATGTCCGAGTTCAATCGCAACAGCATGTGCTCCTATGGGGCAACGAAAGAGGGCGCTGATGACCGCAATTACAAGCAGGGGTTCAACTGACACCCTCTACGCGAAGTCGCATGAGGCGAATCGAAAGGAGATTGAGACGTCGGTGGCGAAGATGTTGCGCGTGATCGAGGAGTGCCCGCGCGGCGTTGACCTACGCTCGGGCCTCGATGACACGCCGCAACGTGTCGCCCGGATGTACCTGAACGAACTGTGCTCGGGGTACAAGGTCGATGTCCCATCGCTGTTCCGCACGTTCGATGACGAAGGGTACGATGGGATGGTCACAGTCAAGGACATCCCGCTCGTGTCGTTGTGCGAGCACCACCTGGTCCCGTTCGTCGGATTCGCGCACGTCGGGTACTTCCCGACAGACAAGGTTCTCGGGTTGTCAAAGGTGGCGCGTGTCGTCAACGCATACGCCCGCCGCCTGCAAATACAGGAGCGCCTCACGAGGCAGATCGCTGACGCAATGGTCGAATGGTTGAACCCGCGAGGGGTGATCGTCGTCCTGGAGGCGGAGCACATGTGCATCACCATCCGAGGTGCGCAGGCGCCCGGGACTCGCGCAATCACTTCGGCGGTGCGTGGGTCTTTCAAGGACGACGAGGGCGAGAAAGAGGAATTCCTGCGCTTGATCGGACGATGACGATGGTTCAAGTCGCCGTTTGGATTTGTCCGAGGTGCGAGCAGTATTACGCTGCCTCCCACGCCGGCGACCTCAACGCACAATGGAACACGGACGAGAAGAATCGCCGCACGTTCCAACGATCGCGTTGTCCTACTTGCAACATCGCCCGGGTTGAGCATCACGTTGAGATCGAAGTTGAAAGGCAGGAGTAATGGACACGATCGTACTACTCAGCGGAGGACAGGATTCAACGACGGTCCTCGCCTGGGCATTGCGGGACTTGGGCTTCGCACGGACCATATCGTTCGACTACGGTCAACGCCACCGCGTCGAACTCGAACAGTCGAAGAAGATATCTGAGCTGTTCGGCGCAGAATCGCACGTCGTCCTGCCCGTCGAGGCGTTGCACGTCCTCGGAGGCGCAGCGCTCACAAGCGACACGATCAAGGTTGAGGCGAAGGCAAGCGCCGACTCGCGCAACGCACACGCCTTCACACACGGCTTGCCGTCAACGTTCGTCCCGGGACGGAATATGCTGTTCTTCACGCTCGCTGCTGCGTACGGCGCGAAGTTCGGGATCTACGATCTCGTGACCGGCGTGTGCCAACAGGACAGGTCAGGGTATCCCGACTGCCGTGCGGAGTTCGTTCAGGCAGCACAGGATGCGCTGTCAGCGGCGTTGGATGAGCGCGTGTCGATCACTGCGCCGCTCCTCAACCACACGAAGGCCCAGACGTGGGCACTCGCTGACGAACTGGGAATCCTCGACGTGATCATCGACTACACCCATACCTGTTACCACGGAGATCGAGATGTCAAGCACGAGTGGGGTTACGGATGCGGATCGTGTCCCGCCTGCGTCGAGCGAAGCAAAGGATACGAGGAGTGGTGTCACCCACAACTCCTCGGGCAACGTCCTGCTTGAAGCGAACACGATCGTTTCCGAGGAGCGGTTCGCTGAACACGGGCACCCGGAACCCAACCTCAGGCGCACCGCCGAGATGTGGCAAGCGGCATTCGGATGGGACGTTGACGCTGAGAAGGTTGCCCTCGCCATGATCCTCTTCAAGTTGTCGCGAGCGGTGCACGGGCATCACCGTGACAACCTGGTCGACATCGCAGGGTACGCACGAGTCATCGAAATGGTGTGGGGGTTCAAATGAAGGTTGCGCTGATTCCGCCTGTTCCCGACCTCAGGCGCTTTGCGACGACGGACACGCACCTGCTCCTCTCGCATCTGTTCCATCACCCGGGCTACATCGACTACTACCGGCACCGTGCGCGAGCGGGCGACTACCTGATCCTTGACAACAGCGCCCACGAGCATGGACGTGGCAACAAGGCGCAAGAGCTCATGTTCCAAGCGATGATCGTTGAGGCGAAGGAAGTCGTGTGCTCGGACGTCCTGTTCGATGCGCAGGGCACAGCGGAGGCATCCGAGACGATGATGTCATACCTATCCTCCGACTATGGGTGGGAGGCGTACATGAACGCTGGCTACCCGCGCCTCATGCTCGTCCCGCAAGGCAACACGGAACGCGAACTCGAACAATGCCTCCACCGTCTCGTGTTCCTGTGGACGATACACATGGAACGCTTGTCGAGGTGCGTGCCAGTGATCGGGATCTCGAAGGACTACGATGACACGTTGAAGGGCGGCATTGCGGGCTTCATCACGCGCCACTGTGAACCGCTCCGCAAACGGATGGGCATCGACGTTCACTGCCTCGGGTGGCCGACGAACCTGTGGTCGCTCGCTCAGGTGGAGCGCAAGGCGCCGTGGGTGCGGTCAGTCGACTCCGCGAAGCCGTTCGTCTACGCCGCTGCGGGTATACGTCTCGAACCGGGAGGCGACGTGCCAACGTACCCTCATCGAGCGGCGAATTACTTCGATACTCCATTAGGTCGATCCACTAACATTGCACGGGTCAACGTCGAGGTGTTTCAAGCGGCAGCGAGCAACGAATTGATCGAAGGCAAGGTTGGAGTGACCTAGAAAGCCAAAAGTTGGAATTTGCAGGGAAGAAGCTCAAAGATTGTTTTTTGGACCTGACATAGGGGCAACGACCTCAAACTGCTTAGCGGGCGTTAGATGAGGACTGAGGCATAAATGGGAGAATTCTGTGCATCCGATCGGTGTCGATCGTGCCCCATCACGAAACCCGCTCAAATCTCACGTCCTGAGGCGTCTCAAATCGCCATCGTCGTTGACTTCCCGACGTACGAAGACACGGTTCGAGACACGTTCCTTCAGGGGCAGTCAGGCATCCTCGCGCGCCGGACATTGGAGGAGTTCGGAATCGACGTGGACGACTGCTACATCACGTCGGCGCTGAACTGTCGTCCGGCGAAGGACAAGAAGGGCGCGCTGAAGAACGCCATGCTCGCGTGTCGTCCGCGCCTCGTTGCCGAACTGCGCGAGGTCGCACCTGAGCGGGTTCTGTGTCTCGGCACGATCGGCTTCTCAGCGCTTCGATCAGCGCTCGACAACTACCCGATCACGAAGGTTCGGGGACGGTGGCACACGTGTTACGGCATGAACGTCCTCGCCACGTTCTCGCCAACCACGCTCATGGGAGCCTTCGAGTACTTCCGCGACTTCGAATGGGACGTGAGGAAGTTCGCGACGACAGACCCGCAACCAACGCCCCACGTCGAGATGTGGGTGCCTGACACGATCGCGGAGGCACGTCTCGCGTTCGACTACATCTACCCGGCATCGTTCGTTTCACTCGACATCGAGTCGACCGGGTTCTCGCCGTACCGTGATGAACTGCTCGCCGTCGGCCTCGGCGTGCTGTTCGAGGATTCGACGGACGGCGTCTCGATCGTGTTCGATAAGGACCTCCTCGCGTCGGACGAAGTGTGGGAGGAGTTCGAGGCGATCCTCCAGCGCGACGATCAAGCGACCGTCATGCACAACGCCAAGTTTGACCTGAAGTGGATGAAGGCCTCACTTGAACGCGTGGGCCTGGAATTCGTCCCGCGCCACATCGAAGACACCATGCTGCTGAACTACTGCCTTGACGAGCGGGCCATGGGACAGTTCCAATCGCACTCGCTGAAGAACATGGCGCGCGTTCGTTGCGACGCCCCCGACTACGACATCAACATGGGCAAGTGGTTGAAGTCGTGGGCTGTTGCATCTGACGCACAAAGGGATATCCTGCGCCGACGCATGAGGACCTACCTCGCCCTCGACTGCTACTACACGGCGAGGTTGTTCACGCAACTGCCCGACGAGGTCGCGGAGGAATCAATCGGCCTCATGTCGTTGTACTCCAACCTCCTCATGCCTGGTGCGCTCGCGCTGTGCGACATCGAACTCCACGGGGTCGCGATCGACCGCAAGTTCTACGAGGACACGTGGGAGAACATCAAGGAGCGTTCGGCGCCGATCCTCGATCGCGTTCGCGAGCGTACGGGCCTCAATGAGTTCAACCCGAACTCACCACAACAGGTCGCCAAGTACCTGTACGACATCAACGACCTGCCCGTCCTGCGCACCGCACGGCGCGGCAAGTTGCAGGAAGGCCCAACGTCCAAACCGGTCCTCAAAATGCTGAAAAAGGAGCGACCGGAATTCGCGCCTGTGATTGACGACATTTTGGAGTATCGAAACCTCGTCAAGACAGCAGGGACGTACGTCAAGGGGATGATCGAGCGCGCGGACGACGACGATCGAATCCGAGGCGACTTCCTCCAACACGGCACCTCGACCGGGCGCCTGTCGTCAGCGAATCCGAACCTCCAGAACATCCCGGAAACATCCCACACCAAGATCGAGATCCGGAATGGATTCGTCGCACCACCTGACTTCGTCCTCCTCAACGCTGATTACTCCCAACTTGAACTGCGCCTCGCGGCACACCTCTCGAAGGACGAAAATTTCTCCGCCGTCTTCATCGAGGGGCGCGACCCGCACCAGGAGGTCGCGTTCGCATTCTTCAACAAGCCCGAGGACCAGATCTCGCCTTATGAACGCTACATGGCAAAGTGCGTCAACTTCGGGGTCGCCTACGGGCGCGGCGCCGAGTCGATTGCGCTCGGACCTGAGATGGAGTACGTTGAGGAGATCGGCGGGCAACGTTGGTCGGTTGAACAGGTGAAAGAATTCTTCACTGCGTACTTCGATCACTTCCCAGAATTCCTGGCGTGGTGCGAGGATCAAAAGCGCTTCGCTTATCGAGAGCAATACGTCGAATCGCCGTTGGGCCGCAGACGACGGTTTCCCCTGATCCTGCGCAGCGATGCCGGCGCCGTTGGCAGGCAAGCAGTGAACACTCCGATCCAAGGCACAGCGAGCGACTTCACGTTCTCGGCGCTCATTCGCATCCACAAGCGCCTGACCGACCTCAACGACTTGGTCGGGCATGTCGTCGCCTTCATCGTGTCGACCGTACACGACTCGCTGTTGATCGAGTGCCATAAGCGCTACGTGAAGAAGGTCAGTGCGATCCTTTACGAGGAGATGGAGAACGTCCCGCTCGCCTCACCCGTGCCGTTCAAGTGCGAGGTGAAGGTGGGCACGCGTTGGGGCGACCTGCACAAGATCGAGTCGGAGGAGGACGTTGCGCTCGCGTCTGCGTCCGACGAATGACGCGAGCGCCTTGTCTCCGCTGGGTGTCAGGCGCGCTCTGACGAAGCTACGCCCGGTCCCCCGCAAATCCCCTGGAATCGCAGTTCTGACGCTTAGATCGCGTTAGCGCGCGGCTGTCGCAGTCGTCTTTGGCGCAGGGGCGAATGGCTTCAACGCCGCAGGCGACACGCCCGCCTTGCCACCTTCCCACGATGTCTCGCCGGGCTTTTGCCACGTGTACCACAGTGACCCGTCCTTCGCCTCCACGAACACGTGGAAGGATCCTGCTTTGTTCTGTCCGCATGTAACCGACACGATCTCATCCTCCGTTGGTGGTTTGGGTGTTGGCGTCGTCGCGGGTGGTTTCGCACCCGGGCGCGCCATGTGCAGGAACTCAACGTCCGTGCCGTGGTACAACGAACTGTCCACGCCGCCTGACAATCCTGCGAAGTGCCCGCTGCTGCTGTATTGCCAAAACTCGTGCGGGTCCGTCGGTTCGCTTTGTCCGTACGCCGCGACCCAACGAGGCCTACCTGCCCAACGGGCCCATCCGCCGAGATTGTCGCGACCGTAGTACATGCCGGCATACAACGTCGCGGGAAACCCGTAGTGATCGTCAACGACACGGAACCATGCCTCAGCACGTGGCGCCTGATATCCGGGCCCCTCCTCGTGGTCGAGGATCACGAACTCATTGGCGCGTAGGTCACCGACCGTCGCAATGAACTCCCGTGCCTGCTGTGCTGCGTCCCGTCCTGCGACGAGGTACTGGTACCACCCGATCGCGACGAACGGGAACCCGCGCAGGTAGTCGCGCCTTCCTGGCCACATGTTGTCTTTGCGCCAACCATTGTGCGCTCGAACGATCAGGCAGTGGTTGCCAGCGTTCAGGTATGATGGTGCGTCGATGTTCTGTTGAAACTCGCTGATGTCAGCGAGTCGTGTCTCCGCCATTGTTTTCTTCCTCCCATCCTGCCTCGGGATGTGGACGTGGCAAGCGTTGTAACCATTGATCGACAGGCACGAGGCCAATCAGAACAGCGCCCACGATGATGTAAGGGATATTCGTGCCCGAGGCAAGCACGGAATAGACGATCAGGATTACGCCGAGAACGAACATCAGGACAACCCGTGCCTTGTTGAACCAGCGATAGAACTCGTCGCCTCCACCTTTGGCAAGTTGTTCGATCGACGGAGTCACAATTCCTCGCCCGCGCCCCCGAGATCCGTACGCGTCTCCACGGCATGTTCCGCCCGTACTGCCGCATCGTCCGCACGTTTGCGGAGGAGATCGCTGACGATCACGCGCTGTTCTGCTGCGATTGCCAGCGCGTCCTTGCCTTCCCAGCGCTCGTCGTCTGATGCCCACACAATCTCCTCGGTCGAGGTCACGACCTCGCGCAACTCCAAATCCTCCTGCTGAACCAACTCCACAGTCGCGAACGTCAACCGGTACACGTTCCCGTCCGTGTCGTGGTGATGATCGACTATCAATGTCCTGGTCACGAGATCCTCACTATGTAGCAATCGCACTCGTACGGGCCCACGTTGTTGTGCCCGCCGCTTGACCCGGTGCCCGTCACGCTGACGCCTGTGCCTGAGCTGTTGACCCCAACGCCTGTCCCACTGCTGTAAATGCCGATCCCGGTGCTCGCGCCTCCTGTGTACCCGTGCGCCGTCAGGTAAAAGTTCGACCCGTAACCGAGCCCCCAGGTGTTGCCCGCATTGTTGACGAGGAAGTTCGCGCCGGACGCTGCCGGGACGTGACTGTGTCCAGGATCGTAAACACTGTGGGCGTGCCCGGGATCTGAAATGCCGTGCCCATGCCCGGGATCGCTAATCCCATGGGCGTGTGATGGGATCTCGCCTGGCGAACTCAGCACGTGGTTGACTTCGCCTCCGACCTGCCCACGCCCGTACTGGACGTGTGCGTTGTCGTTAGCGCCTGCGCCCGTGCCCATGTTGATTGCGCCGATTGAATGCTTCCCACGCTTGTCTGGGATCTTGACCTTGTTGCTGCCTGGGTCAACGCCGCCGTTGTACGCATGTCCCGTGGCGGCGAAGAACGCAGCGAACTGCGTTCGGTCGATCAAGCGTCCATCAGCAACAACCCATGCTCCCGGGACAGGATCGCCTTGGCCTGAGTAGGCAACAACAGTCCCGATCGGCACGCCGGCGCCAAGGCGAGGATCGTTACCCGCGCACGCCTGCTGAGCGCCTGCACCAAGCGTACGCCGCGATGGCGTCCCAGGCGCTGCATCCGACGCGAGCGCGAGCTTCGACTCCGCGATCGCTGCTGCTGGGTCAACGTCGATGTCCATGACATCAAGCGGCGCCAGTTTCGTCTTTGCGATGTTCGCAGCAGCATGGATATCCGCGTCAACGATCGCGCCTCGCTTCGCTGCCTGCGCGTCCAGCGTGTCTGTTACCCCGTTGACCTGATCCCAAAAGTCAGCAGGATCGTTGCCCGAGAACCTCGGCGCGCCGAAGTTCGGCGATGTGGGTGGCGTGCCAGTGCCCACCACCGTCGTGTACTGCGATGGCCCGCCGCTCGACATCAACTCCTCCTCAATCTCGCTTCGATGCCCGTTTGGGCCGTGTAGGTGAAGGTACGGATGAGGCCCTTGAACGCGTCCTCCTGCGTGTGTGGCAAACCGACTGCCTCGACCGATTCGAATAGGTGTCCACGGAGGGCGTTCATTTCCTCGCGCACCACGCCTATGGCGTCGTCATTCCCGGACGGTCCCACACGCTCGACCCTGGGCGGTACCCGCGCACGTCGGCCCAAGTCGGAAACGCTGCCTTCACCGCGTTCCACGTCGGGTAGGTGTTGTGGATGTCGAGCCATTTCGGGCCTACCTCCGTTTCGTAGTTGCACACCATGTCCGCCGGGATGACGGTCAGGAGGTCCTGCCACACGATCGCGGGGTTCGGCGTTTGGTCCGCGTAAGTCACGACGGTGAAGTGATCGCCGTTGGGATCGGGCGTGCCATCAGGCATCGTGCGTTCAAGGATCTGCACAATCTTGTCTCCCGTCAGCGTTCGCTGTGCCGCGCGAGCAATCGACACGGGAGTGCCACGACGTTGGTTCGGCCCGTCGATGAGCCAGTTGCGTGAGTCGACT
>Ga0126381_100003862_pt1 | contig 16239 bp, 16 predicted proteins | sample PanSoiMetPlot_28_FD_96465 | JGI IMG/M metagenome (GOLD analysis project Ga0126381, IMG submission 96465) | Tropical forest soil microbial communities from Panama - MetaG Plot_28 | ecosystem: Environmental > Terrestrial > Soil > Tropical forest > Bulk soil | place: Panama | collected 2016-02-17 | reverse complement strand
GGCCTGCGAGCCAAGCTCGTCAACTTCATCGCCAAATGGAAGATCGCCCGCGAGACTCAGGCAACTTTGAATTCAGCCAAAGCTGCCATAGAAGCCGGACGCCGCCCGGGATAGAAGGCTTGTGAGACCGGTCCGGATTGGGTGCTAGACTCGAACATCGTGGATGACAACTACGCAATCAATGTAGCCAGAACCGAGTACCGGGAGGGGTTCAACACCGGAGACGCCGACAGAGTGGTATCGGTGTTTGCGCCGGAGTTCACGGACAACTCCGATGGCCGCCCCAGCCGTTATGGCAACGACGCGCCGGCCAAACTGCGCCAATATCTGAAAGGGCTGTTCGCTGAATATCAGGCGAATCTGAACCTCATCACGGTCGCGATCGTCATTTCTGGCAATCTTGCCTTCGATTACGGATGTCAGGAACTTACGCTCACTCCGAAAAACGGCGGTGAAGCTCGATTCGTTCGCAAGCGCTTTTTGGAGGTCTGGGCAAAGCAGACCGACGGACGGTGGCGGATTATCCGTTACATCGATAATCAGGACCTGCCGGATATAGTCGATTGATGTGGAAGACCAGGGGGTAAACATTGTGGCGATCAACCACGGAGTAACCGCCGGATTGTCAACATTCCCTGCAACTCTGTAGATCCCGATTCCTTGCAGCATCCAACTCGCCGCAAGAATAAAGGCGCAATAGCGCCATGAAGGATTTTTCATTCGATATAGTCCCTTTCCCCGTTTTCCACGCTTTGATCCTCCTGAGATGACCAGCTCGGCCGTAACCAGCAAGATGAAGGGGCGCGGAGACAGCGCGCCCGGGCTGGGAAAGGTCCTGGCTGTCAGTGCGAAAGGCTCACGTCCGCAACGATAGTCGCAACCTCGCCGCTCGAGCCATTCTTCGACAGTTCTTTGGCACGGTCGTTAAGCCGCACTTCGCGTCCGGTGGAGCTGCCCAGCGTCCAGAGCTGGCTCAGGAAGTACTCGCCTCCGGAGTGCTGGAAGATGAGCTGTGTTCTTGCCGATGGGTCAAGTGCATATCTCGGGTGGGTGCTCACTACAACAATGTGCTCGCCATCCGAGCTTTGAAGCCAGATGACTGATTGTGCATGAAGCGCCGAGTCCGAGATCGTGTAATCGCCAGCAGGAAGAGTCTGGTTGTCAACAGTGAAGTTAAAAGGGATCGAGACTTTTATGAAAGGCACGTTTTCCGCCTGGGTATAAACGGACACAGCGCCTAACAATAGGGCAAACGTGAACAGCATACGCATGGTTTTGGCAATCATGTAGGTTTCTCCTTTGATTTGTGGGGCGGACTTCAAGTGAGTGATTTCGGTCGCCCCGAAGCTCGCTCCTGGGCTGTCCAGCCTCTTGCTTTCATTCTCTGAGAGACACTAAGAGCGAAAAAGTTTCAACGCGACTTGCAGACCAAAGCTGAGAATTATCGGGGTGCAGTGTATTCAGGAGGATGCAGCGGATAACAACAGAGACAACTTGATTTAAGGGCTGGCCGCCGAACTTTTTGAGACCTAAGACTTCCTCAAGCTGACGTTGAGCTTGTTGTAAAGCCGGCTACCAAACCCTGCAGGAACCTCGAACTCCGCCCCGTCGGCGACGAGCTTTACAACGTTCCGGGTGCCGTCCAGCACTGCGGTGCAGTGCTTGCACACCTTAAAGTGCGCTTCCATGCGGGCGCGCAACTCGGGGTCGACGGAATCGTCGATGTAATTCGAGATCTCGCGCCAAACTTCGGTGCACGTAATTTCAATCATCATAGTAGGATGCCGTAACTGCAAAATTGTTACACACCGCTCAGGACCAGGGACGAACTTTCTTGAACTCGGCCCTTCCCGTGGTCCACGATCCGTCAATCCCGGGAGCAAGCGCGTCGCGCATTTGCAGGCGCGCCCTCAAAAGGCGGGTTTTCACATTGGCCTCGCTAATGCCAAGAATCTTGGCCGTTTCCGCTATGCTCACTCGCTGAACATCACGCAGTATCAGCACTTCCCGATACTTAGGGGCAAGGGCCGCCATCGCTCTCCTCAGCGCCTCTCGCAATTCCTTTCGCTGCAACTCTTCAGATGGAATATCGCGCCAATCGGCAAAGTCCTTGGGGCGATATTCGCCTTCCTCATCTTCACGTTCAGGATCAATGGACTCATATAGGTGACGGCGGTCCTTCCTGAGTTTCATTCGCGACTCATTGATAGCGATCTGAATGATCCAAGTGCTGAACTTCGCTTCGAACCGGAAATTGGGCAGCGCGTTGAAGGCTTTGAGCACGGTTTCCTGGGCGACCTCTTCTGCATCGGCTGGATTATCCAGCACACTTTTGGCGGCCAAGTAGATAGCCCGTTCGTACGGACGCACAAGCTCGTAAAAAGCTTCTTGCTCGCCGCGACAAACTCGCTGAATGAGCTCGGTTTCGCGTTCGTTGAGTTGAGTGCTTGGCGCTGCCATGTTCAGGACGTCAAAACCTGAGAGTCAAATCACGCTTTGATCGGTAGCAGGATTGTACGAATTTTCGCTGCCTTTCAGGAAGCCGAAAAAGCGGGCCTCTTGTTCTCTCTTTCAGAAGTACGCGTAAACAGCGCCGAAGGATGCTGTCGTGAACGAGATTTCCTGAGCCAATGCGTAACTTTTGGATGACGGCTGAATCCCACTGCGCATGAGACAAGAAATCCAATGTACTCCAGCTGCAGCGGTGCAATTGTTCACAGCACAACTGCTGTCTGAACCTGCGGCTGCCGGTGCCAGGACCGGGCATTGGTCGGACGACGCTAAACGGGCGTTAACGCAACACTGGCCGGAATTCATGATCGAGGGCTTCTGTCTGGGCGCGTTCATGATTTCGGCCTGCACTTTTACTGCGCTACTGGAACATCCCGCGTCACCGGTACGAGCGAGCGTAGCCAATGCAGATCTGCGGCGCTTTCTTGGTGGAATCGCAATGGGATTGACGGCCGTGCTACTGATCTACTCGCCATACGGCCGACGTTCGGGAGCACACATGAATCCGGCCACCACGCTGACTTTTTATCGGTTGGGCAAGGTTGAGCGCTGGGATGCGGTTTTTTACATATTCTCCCAGTTCGTCGGCGGGGTGCTGGGCACGCTGGTCGCCTTTCTCGCCTTTGGTCAGATACTGGCCGACAGAAACGTGAACTTCGCTATCACGCGGCCGGGAATGCGTGGAATTGAAATGGCGTTCCTGGCTGAAGCTGTCATCACGTTCCTGTTAATGACTGTCATCCTGAATGTCTCCAACAACCGCAAGTACGCGCGGTTCACAGGGATGACGGCTGGCATGCTGGTGATGCTCTTCATCACGTTCGAAGCGCCGTTTTCCGGCATGAGCATGAATCCGGCGCGTTCTTTCGCGAGCGATTTTATTGGCATGCAGTGGCAATCGATTTGGGTGTATTTCACGGCGCCGTTGGTCGGAATGTTTGCCGCCGCTGAGGTGTTCGTTCGGACGCGCGGATTGCACTCCGTAATCTGCGCCAAGCTAAACCATTCAGGGAATGCCCGTTGCATCTTTCGTTGCGGCTACATGTCGCAAGCAGCACCGAGCAGCACAGCCGAATAGCCGTCGGGCCCAGGACTAGCCACAACCATCGAAACGCCCGCCGCTCGGGCAGAGGAGAAGACCGCCGTGTCAAACGACAACCGTTACGACATCATCATCATCGGAACCGGCGCTGGAGGGGGTACTCTGGCTTACCATTTGGCACCCTCGGGCCAGCGCATCCTCATTTTGGAGCGCGGCGACTATGTGCCTCGCGAGAAGGCGAACTGGGACCCGAAGGTCGTCAACGTCGACGCCCACTACAACACGAAAGAGACGTGGCTCGACAAGAACGGCCAAGACTTGCATCCCCACACGAACTACTACGTGGGCGGCAATACGAAATTCTATGGGGCGGCGCTGTTCCGCCTGCGTGAGGGCGATTTCGGCGAACTGCATCACCATGGCGGGATGTCTCCGGCATGGCCCATCCGCTACAGCGATCTTGAGCCGTATTACGCACAGGCTGAACAGCTTTACCAGGTTCACGGAAACCGCGGCGAAGATCCCACGGAGCCACCGGCTTCCTCGGATTATCCTTGGCCAGCGGTTAGCCATGAGCCGCGGATCCAGGAGCTGGCCGACAACTTCGCAGCCAATGGACTCAAGCCGTTTCACGTTCCAGTGGGCGTAATGCTCGATGAGAAGAATCCTCACAAGAGCCGCTGCATTCGCTGCAATACCTGCGACGGCTTCCCATGCCTGATGTATGCAAAGTCTGACGCACAAGTGCTGTGCGTAGACGAAGCCGTGAAGTATCCCAATGTCACTCTTCTGACGAATTCGCTGGTGAAGCGACTGGAGACGAATGCCTCGGGCAAGGAAGTCAACGCCGTCATCGTGGAGCGAAACGGGGCAGAAGAGCGTTTCTCCTCCGGTATCGTAGTCGTGTCTTGCGGCGCCATCAACTCCGCGGCGCTCTTGCTGCGCTCGGCCAATGATCAGCACCCGAATGGCTTGGCTAACAGCTCCGATGTTGTGGGGCGCCATTACATGGGCCACACCAATTCCGTGTTGATGGCAATCTCTAAGTGTCCCAATCCCACGGTCTTTCAGAAGACACTCGGCATCAACGACTTTTACTTCGGCTCAGAAGATTTCCCCTACCCGATGGGTCACATCTCTTTCGTGGGCAAGTTGGACGCGATTACCTTGCGCGCAGGCGCGCCCGCAATCGCACCCAACTTTACGCTGGAAATGATGGCCAAACATTCGCTGGATTTCTGGCTCACGTCGGAAGACCTGCCCGACCCGAACAATCGTGTCACCGTGGATCGTAACGGCAAGATCGTGCTGACCTACACACCCAACAACCTCGAGGCACATGCAAGGCTCCAAGCCAAACTAAAAGAAGCCATGAAGCAGCACACATGCGCAGTACATGGACACAGCTGTCATGAAGGTTTGTTCAGCCGAAACCTATACGTGGGGCAGCGCATTCCGCTCGCTGGAGTAGCGCATCAGAACGGCACGATCCGCTTCGGGCACGATCCCAAGACGTCTGCACTCGACATGAACTGCAAGGCGCACGACCTCGACAACCTTTACGTGGTTGACGGCAGCTTCTTCCCGTCGAGCGCGGCAGTGAATCCTGCGCTGACGATTATGGCAAACTCGTTACGCGTCGGCGACCACATTCTGGAGCGCATGGGCGCGACTACAACTGCACGCGAAATGGCGGAGGTGAGTCGTGCTTCGTAAGGAGATTACACGTCGCGCCGGGCTGATCATACTGCTTTTGGCATTGCTGCCAGTCCTGCTCGCAGCGCAAAATCGCGTACTCAAAATCGGCCCGGTCGTGTTGACGGTAGCCGACATGAACCGTTCCGTCGATTTCTACACGCAGGTCCTAACGTTCCAGAAGCAGAGCGAGACCCTGCGCACTGGCTTAGAAATCGACGAACTTTACGGAGTTCCAAACGCGCGGGTTCGCGCAGTCGACCTAAAACTGGGGGACGAAGGCATCGAGCTAATTCAGTTCGTGGGCACCCGGGGTGCACCCGTCCCGGCGGACTCGCGTAGCAACGATCTCTCATTTCAGCACGTGGCCATCATCGTAAGCGATATGGATCGCGCTTACGCCATTCTTAGGCAGAACCGTGTTGAGCAGATCTCTCCTTATCCACAGAAATTGCCGGAATGGAACCCCAGCGCGGCAGGCATCAAGGCCTTCTATTTTCGTGATCCGGATCGCCATCCCCTGGAAATACTGCAATTTCCTCCGGGTGAAGGCGATCCGAAATGGCAGGCGGCCAATGGACGACTGTTTCTCGGCATTGATCACACCGCAATCGCTATTGCGAACACCCAGGCCAGCTTGGAGTTCTACCGAAGTCTGCTAGGTTTGAGAGTTGCTGGTGAGAGCGACAACTACGGATTTGAGCAGGAACACTTGAACAATGTCTTCGGAGCACATCTGCACATCACTTCGCTGCGCAGCCCCGACGGGATCGGTGTGGAATTCCTGGAGTACATCACTCCCCAGGACGGACGGCCGGTGCCAGTGAGCGTGAGGGCAACTGACATCTCGCACCACGAAACCGTGCTGCTGGTGGACGATATCGCGCATTTGAATTCGGCTTTGGCGGACGCAAAAAATCATCCGATTTCGGTGAAACAAATAGCCGGCTCGGAACTCCTATTCCATGCGAGCCAGGCAGAGCTGATTCACGACCCTGATGGACATCAGTTGTTATTGCTACAGCGTTAGTGAGGAGACGCAAATGGACGCACGCATGCCCAACACGGTAGAACACAACCGACTGGAAGAGAGCCGCGACCGTAGGTCGTACTGGAAGCGTTGGGGGCCCTACGTGAGCGAGCGTGCCTGGGGCACGGTGCGAGAAGACTACAGCAAGAATGGCGATGCCTGGAACTTCGTGAGTCACGACGCTGCCCGTTCCAAAGCGTATCGCTGGAACGAGGAAGGCATCGCCGGCGTCTGCGATCGTCATCAGCGCATTTGCTTCGCACTCGCGTTGTGGAACGAGAAGGATCCGATCCTGAAGGAGCGGATCTTTGGTCTCACCGGAAGCGAGGGCAATCATGGCGAGGACGTCAAGGAATATTACTTCTATCTCGACAGCACGCCGACTCACTCGTATATGAAGTATCTGTACAAGTACCCGCAGTCGGAGTTTCCGTACGCGCGACTTATCGAGGAGAACGGCCGGCGCGGCAAGGACGATCCGGAATTTGAGCTGATCGATACTGGTGTGTTCGACGACGACCGCTACTTCGATGTGGTCGTCGAATACGCCAAGGCTTCGCCGGAAGATCTGCTCATTCGCATTACGGCAACCAATCGCGGTCCTGAGACGGCGCGCTTACGGCTGTTACCCACGATCTGGTTCCGCAACACGTGGTCGTGGCAGCCGAACTCGCCGAAGCCACGCCTTGCGAAAGGGCCGAATGGCCGTCCTGGCACGGTGGTTCATATCGATGATCCGGTATATGGCCGGCGATATCTGTATCTCGAAAACAAACCGCAAGTGCTGTTTACGGAAAACGAGACCAACAACCGTCGCTTGTACGGTGCCCCAGGTCCCGTGTTATGCAAAGACGGCATCAACGACTTCGTCGTAAACGGTCAGATCGACGCCGTCAACGCAGAAAGCGAAGGCACGAAGGCCGCACCCGACTATCGCTTCACGGTAGCGGCGGGTGAGACGGTCACAATCAAGCTACGCTTCACAGACCAGGACTGGCCGGCTGCCAAGGATCCGCTTAATGGCGAATTCGATCGTCTTTTCCTCACCCGGAAACTCGAGGCTGACGAGTTTTACGACACGGTAATTCCATCCGATCTCTCTGACGATGCCAAAAACGTCATGAGACAGAGCTTCGCAGGTCTACTCTGGTCGAAACAGTTTTATCACTATGTGCAGCGTGAGTGGTTGAATGGCGACCCTGCCGGACCTCCACCGCCTGCCGAACGGAAGAACGGCCGCAATCACGACTGGACTCATCTGTATAACGCTGATGTTATTTCGATGCCAGATAAGTGGGAGTATCCGTGGTACGCCGCCTGGGACCTCGCGTTTCACTGCGTGGCGCTGGCGCTGGTCGATCCAGAGTTTGCCAAGGAACAACTCGTGCTGCTCACTCGCGAGTGGTACATGCACCCCAATGGACAGTTGCCAGCGTATGAATGGTCACTCGGCGATGTGAATCCGCCGGTGCATGCCTGGGCCGCATGGCGCGTCTACAAGATCGACAAGAAACAGCGCGGACGTGGCGACCGGGCTTTCCTTGTGAAGATCTTTCACAAGCTGATGCTGAACTTCACCTGGTGGGTGAACCGGAAAGACGCCGAAGGCATGAACATCTTCCAAGGCGGCTTCTTAGGTCTCGACAACATCGGTGTGTTTGACCGGAGCGCCCCCTTGCCAACTGGCGGTCATCTCGAGCAGTCCGATGGCACGAGCTGGATGGCAATGTACACGCTGAACCTGCTGGCCATCGCCTTCGAGCTGGCAAAGGAAGATCCGGCCTACGAAGACGTGGCCAGCAAGTTCTGGGAGCACTTCCTCTATATCGCCGATGCTATGTCACACCACGAAGGGCACAGCCTATGGAACGAAGAAGACGGCTTCTTCTACGACGTCTTGCATGCAGATGGCGAACGTACTCCCATCCGTGTGCGCTCCATGGTCGGGCTGATCCCACTCTTCGCCGTCGAAACGCTCGACTCCGAATTGCTCAACCGTATGCCTTCCTTCAAGCGCCGTATGGAATGGTTTATCGACAACCGTCCTGACCTGACGAGCAACCTGGCGTGCATGCGAACCACAGGTGAGAACGAACGCCGCCTGTTTGCCATTGCAGATGCTGACAAGCTCCGCCGCATTCTCGGCTACATGCTCGACGAGAACGAGTTCCTTTCGCCATACGGAATCCGCGCCCTTTCCCGGCATCACGCCGAGAACCCTTATGTCCTTGAGTTGGCCGGAATGCCGCACCGCGTGGACTACGAACCCGGCGAGTCGCGCACCAACCTGTTTGGCGGAAACTCCAACTGGCGCGGACCTATCTGGTTTCCAGTGAACTTCCTGCTGGTGGAAGCCCTGCAACGTTTCCATCACTACTTCGGTGACGACTTCAAAGTCGAGTGCCCTACCGGCTCCGGTAACTACCTGACATTGTGGGAAGCCGCTGCAGAGATCTCGCGCCGGTTAAGCGGCATTTTCCTCAGCGACGAGGAAGGCCGTCGTCCAGTGTTCGGCAACTACAGCAAATTTCAAAATGACGACAACTGGCGTGACCTGATTTCTTTCCACGAGTACTTCCACGGTGACACGGGGGCCGGTATCGGCGCCAGTCACCAGACCGGATGGACAGCGCTAGTCGCCAAACTGCTGCAGCAGAGTGGCGAAAAGAATGTGCAACCTGCAGAAAGCTTGGCGGTCGCGGCCGCGGATTAACCAAGAGGAGATATAGAAACATGAAAGCGCTTGCAGTCTTCCCCGGCAAGAGCGACACGGTCCACCTTGCCGATTTGAACAAGCCCAGCGTCAACGATATTCCCAACGGACGCGGTGTGCTGGTCCGCATATTGAAAGTCGGCGTTGACGGCACCGATAAAGAGATTAATGCCGCTGAATACGGTGCGGCGCCTAACGGTTACGACTTCCTTGTGATCGGACACGAAGGCTTCGGCCAGGTAGAAGAAGTCGGTCCTAACGTGACCGAGTTCAAACCCGGCGATTATGTGGTCGCTACGGTGCGGCGGCCGGGTTCGAGCCTGTACGACAAGATCGGAACGTACGATATGACGACTGACGACGCCTACTTCGAGCGTGGCATCAGCCGTCTTCACGGTTTCCTCACCGAGTATTACGTCGACGATCCCGAGTACATCGTGAAGATCCCGCAGGGACTGAAAGATGTCGCGGTTCTGCTTGAGCCGATGACCGTCGTGCAAAAAGGAATTGTGCAGGCCTATGAAATCCAGCGCCGCCTGAAGGTCTGGAGACCGCGCACCGCAGCCGTGATGGGCGCCGGTACCATCGGACTCCTCGCAACTCTCGTACTGCGACTGCGCGGATTGCAGGTGGACACGTTTGCCCGCAGTCCCAAGCCGAGCCGTAACGCGGATCTCGTTGAAGCGCTCGGCGCGCATTACCACGCCACATCCCAGTTGCCATTCATGGAGTGCGCCAAAGAATGTGGTCCTTACGACATCATCTTCGAAGCGACCGGAAATTCTTCCGTTGTGTTCGACGCGATGCAGGGACTGGCAAAGAACGGCGTGCTGGTGCTTGCAAGCGTGACCGGCGGCGACAAAACCATCGAAGTCCATGCCGATCGCATCAACCTCGACTTCGTGCTCGGCAACAAGGTGATGGTCGGAACCGTCAACGCCAATCGCGAGTACTTCGAGTCGGGTGTGCGCGACATGGCACAAGCCCAGGCGGAGTATTCGGGCTGGGTCGAGAAACTGTTGACCAATCCGGTGAAAGGCCTGGAGAACTTCGCAGAATTGTTCCGTCAGCTTACCGGCGACCGTAATGCCATTAAGGTGTTTTGCTAAGTGGCAAATCCAGTCGAAGCATTTCAGCCCGAACTCGAAGCAGTGACCGCAGTATAAGCGGCCGGAAAGTCACGGGGACCCTTGGGCGAGCATGGATACCTTATAAGGCAACGTGCTCGCTCTTTTGTTTCGGGCTGGGCGAGGAAAACCCACCAACATCACTTTGCGAACTCTGTCACTTTTGGAGGTATCCCGAATCGTACGTACAGAAGGTCGAAAGCGCGCAAACGAAATCAAGATCAAGAGAAGAGAGATTGCAATGACAGTCCCATCACAAAACTTCTTTTCCCGCGGATACCAGCTCTACACGAGCGCGGCCGATTCGCTCAAATCCCCGTTTCTGCTTGCTGTTCGTCTGTACTGGGGATGGCAGCTCATTCAAAGCGGTTGGGGCAAGCTGCACAACATCGCAGGCGTCACGGAATTCTTTACTTCTCTGGGATTGCCTGCCCCGCATTTCACCGCAATCGCAATTTCCAATCTCGAACTGTTCGGCGGAGCGCTGCTTGCGATCGGGCTTGGATCCCGCATCATCGGCCTGGTTCTCAGCGTCAACATGCTGATGGCCTACATCACTGCCGACCGCGAGGCTCTGATGTCTGTCTTCTCCGACCCAGGCAAGTTCTACAACGCAGATCCGTTTACGTTTCTGATGGCATCGTTGTTGGTATTTGTCTTCGGTGCAGGCTTTTTTTCCTTGGATCGCATTGTCCAATCGCGCGTTTCGCGACACGCGATAGATGCCAAGGCGAACGTGACGGCGAATCCAGTCGCCGCCTAACTGATTCAACTGAAGTCTGCGGTTTAGGGACCCGACCGTCTCTGAACGTCTTGGTCTCCGCAAAGCTACGCTGTAGCCTGGACGATTTACCGGGTATGCTCCGCAGGGTGACGCAACACCGAGTGGGCGTAGTCGCCGGCCATCACCAACGCTTAAATACTGCCTAAATAAGTGCGCAACCTTTAGTCCGGGTTAGAGTTCTAATAAAGTAGTACTGCTCATCTCGGGTTGGAACATGTCGATGTTCTTCCGAAATGCCGCGCTGTTAGCAATCGTAGGAATCGTGACTGTTGTGCTGTTTCCTGCGGTCTGCGGGCCTTTTACCGCTACCTACGGGCCGGCGTCGGCATTACGGGCGATGGCCTATGCGGCACTGCTAGTCTTTACTCTTTGCACTTTGGTGGCCTCGCACACCGAGAGTTCTAAACTTCGATTGCGGGCCGCGGCTTCAGTTCCTGCATTAGCTGAGCCCTCCGTTCTTCCCACTCCAGTCTTGCGCTGTTAGCTCCTCGTTGGCTCCGTTTTAATAATTGCAACCGTAAATTTACAACTTGAATCGCGCACCTTGCAGCGACGCGAACAGGATCACTAATTCTCGTGTCAGCATGAAAGGATGGGACACGGCCAATGTCTGAAAGAACACGGCGGGCGATGCAGAACGGAGTACGCCGATTGGTACGGCGAGAAAGATTGCCTTCTGAAAGCAGCTATCTCAGTCAGCAGATAGGGGACACTGAAGCAATCACTGTTGTTCACTTCGTTCGCTCTGTCATCCTGCTACTTACCTTTGCGGCTTTCGCCTTCGTTTTGTTTGGTCGCGACCTGAAGATCATCGCGCTGACAGTAGCGATTGGGTGGCTCCTGATCGTACTGACCAAAGCTTGGCGGCGACGCGAAGACCATTGAAGATGCGGGCATTGTGGAAGCTCCCGTGGCAAACATGCTGTTTCAGAAGAAGGACATGCGGAACGGAAATTGAAACTTGATGCCCGCGCAAGAGAGAAAACACTGTGAATTCTGTCGACGGATTTTGCGAAGTGATCATCAGCAGGGACCGGATCGAGGAGGCTGTGCTCTCAGGCCCGTGACAAAACGGAATTGGCAACCTCATTGTTACCGAGTGTACCCACCTACACCCTGATCATCTCTTTGAGCTTGTAATCGAGCGTCTCGGCAAGAATCCGCCAATCGTGGCTATGGTAAGCTCGAAGCACGCGCGCCAGGTGTTAGGAGTTGTCACACCGCATGCAGTGATGCAATTTCTCCAGAGGACGTGGGACGGTCAGCCTACATCGCTCGACGGTCGTGACAAAGCAGCTAAGTGAAAATGTTGGCCAGCCACGACAGCGAAGAACACGAGGTGCTGTTTGGCCCGACGGCAAGCCGCAAATCCAGCGAAGGAGAACTTCTAGCGGCGCAACTCAGATTGAGGATCGGTGTTTGTATCGGGTAGAATTGCTCTTACGGCGCAACCAGATGCTGCTTTCTTTGAGATACGTCGCTCTCGTGGCTACGCTCGGGATTGCGCTCGTCATGTTATTCCCGCTGGGCTCCGGACCTTTCACGGCAACCCACGGACCAGTATCAGCATTGCGGGCAATTGCAAATTTCGCTCTCCTGCTCCTAATCTTCTACTTCCTCGCGGCCATGCGGAGCGGTCGTCTTGCGTCGTGCATTCGACACGCCATTCCGTTTGAACCTGCCGAGGCGTGTGTCGCGCAGCCCATCTTAGAACTGCGTTGCTAGGTCCACGTTCTTCTCTCCAAACACCTTAGTCTCCAGTTTTCATACAAATGCGGAGGCGTATATGTCAGCACGTCCACGTGACATCGTCGCATTGCTTGCGGCAACGGCGTTATTGATTCTCGCATTCACCTCAATTTTCGCAGGCGATATGTCCAAATCGTCGCAACACATCGTCGCGTTACTTGCAGCGATTGCTGTTTTGACCCTAGCAGGTTGCGTTAGAAAACCAAGTGCCGCTAAGACGGTGGCTCCGCCGCCAGTGGCACCCAGGCCCGCAGCCCTTCTCGCGGTCAATCCAGTGGAGATTCATCAAGGGCAGACCGCCACCCTTACATGGAGCACTGAGAACGCAAACGACGTGTCGCTAACTGCTGTTAGGGCAGTTGCAACAAAAGGCAATACAGCCATTCGACCACAAGCGTCGACGACCTACGTCCTGACGGCAAAGGGAGCAGGAGGATCGAAAGAAGCCAGTGCGCGCATTACCGTGACCCTGCTCCCACCGGTAACTGCCAAGGCCACACCGACCGACGAGGAAGCCGTTGATCTTTGGGTACTATGACGAGCGGAGCTCTCTCGAACACAACCTAACGTTGGGCGACAACCGAGCAAATACGCTTAGGAATGAGCTGGAGAGAATGGAAGTCAACGCAACGCGCATTCAGACGATCAGCTACGGCAAGGAAAGACCGTTCTGTACTGAGAAAACAGAATCCTGCTGGCAACTGAACCGGCGGGCGCATTCTTCATTGGAACCATGAATTGGATATTGGAACATCCACCCGCCGAGGTACCTCGTTGTTCTCCTAGGAGAGATCTTTTTCTCGGGATAATTCGGCACGTAGTTCAAGCGAGCATTCTGTCAGTCGACAAAGAAAGCAATCGGTCGAAGCGGCGAATGTCCGCCTCTAGAAGGTTTGATATGAAAGGCGCGAATCGAAGCCCAGGGCTGGCGGATGAATGCTAACAGGAAGCCCGGAGGTGATTTTTCTGATCTTGAAGCCCGGGAATTGACCGCTATGCTCGACATGGCGAACGACGCAGTACTGGTCATCGATGCAAACGGCAGAGTTGTTGGCTGACAAAGATACTGCGAAGCCGAAGCACCACCATTCGCATACGCAGAATGGCGTTACGGTTGGCGGCGGCGAGGTCGTCGCCACAGGCGGCGGCTCGGACACGCTGTCGGTGATGCGCTTCGGCGATCCGGATATCACGGTTCATGCGGGCGACACGGTAGAATGGACCAACGAAGATTCGATCACGGCACACACTGTCACCTTCGGGACCGAACCGCAGGATCCTGTTCCTCCGTCCTCCAACGTAACCGTCGACCCCGACGGTGCACGTCACGGCGTGCTCGATTCGAACTCCGATAGTGTGCACTCCGGCTTTCTCCAGGCAGCTCCTCAGGACCGCGACGGGCTGGCACAGGCGCCGCCGGGAGTAACTCGCTTCCGAGTCACGTTTCGCAAGCCAGGGGTTTATCCGTACATCTGCGCTTTGCACGACGGCCTGGGCATGAAAGGAAAGGTAGTCGTTCTTCCTTAGCTGACGGTACGCTCCCCGGGGCCGTGTTACGGACGCGGCCTTTGCCTCCATCAATTTCTGGCGAGAGTCTTGAGGACCCGTCATCTGGTGCTCAATTTGTCTCAGTCAGCAGAATGGATTTGTCATCATTTGTATCGCCGATAACGAAGAATTCCAAAGGTTTCAGCCCAAAGCAATATGTATAGACACGACTCAATATCTGGCATGCGGTTCACTGAATGAGTTGTCAGATCGGACGGATCGGACATAACAGAGCTGGAAACGTAAGCCGAGGAGAACAACTTCATGAAAAACCAAAATGTACCACGAGGAGAAGGGGCCATGTCTGCCGCGAACTCGAACTCCGATCTCGGCACGCTCTTCGACGGGCACATCGCGAGAGAGTTTGCCGATTTTGATGTTGACGCCACGATGGAAACCATAGTGGCCGAGCCTTATGTGCACTGCGTCGCTACTCTAGCGGGGGGCTTCGGCAGCCGGGAAGTCCGTCGCTTTTACAGCGAACACTTCATCAACCAAATTCCAAAAGATGCGAAGGTCACGCCCATCTCCCGCACCATCGGCAAAGACCAGGTTGTGCACGAACTCATTGTGAGCTTCACTCACAACACACAATGGGATTACCTGCTGCCAGGGATCCCCCCAACCGGTAAGAAAGTCGAACTTCCGCATGTCCTGGTAATGAAATTCGAGAATGGGAAGGTTGCGCACGAGCACGTCTGGTGGGACCAAGCCTCGCTGCTAGTGCAAGTCGGACTGCTGGACCCGGCAAACCTGCCGGTGGTCGGGATCGAACAGGCCAAGCAGTTGCTGCGCATCGCACAAAGACGCGAAGATAACTCGACAGCTGCAACGATCGGTTAGAGAGAAGTTTTAGGATCGAAAACTTCGAGGAGAAATCATCATTGAGCAGCAGCACTTCGTCGGAAGCGGCTAAAGCCATCGTCCGCCGAAACACCGAAGAGGTCCAAGGGAGGGGAACGCAGAAATGTAGTCTAGTGGGCCGGCAACAAAACTCCCCACTCTGGCGAAAATCCGAGTGGGGATATTTGCAAATACATTTGTGTGCGTCGATTTATCGCACCAACTTGCGGCGCAAGAAGCTTAAGCCGGCTAGCATGCCCGAGCCCATGAGAGCGAACGTACCCGGTTCTGGCGTCGGCGTGGCCACAAAGCCTATTACGTTGTCGTTGGCATCTGTGTAAAAGCCAACCAGTTGTCCGTGGTCGTTGACGCCGTTGATCACCGTGCTGCCGAGGACGCCGCTCGGATCGTCAACGGTGGAGAAGACGCCGCCGATGAACACGAACCCATGCATAGTCCCCGCCGAGTCGGTGTAATCCCCTACGATCTCACCTAGGCAGACAGATGCTCCCTCCTTCAGCGGATTACGAGTGATAAAGCGATTTTTCGTCAACGATCCCTCTAAACCAAGCGAACCTCTCTAGTTTCATTGACTTGTCGGTTCCGACCAACGTAAGATTCGCGCCAATGATCGGCCACGCCATTTTTCACTAATCAGCGTCATAGTGTAGAAGCAATTGGTACACGCGCACTTGAGGTGCAATACTTGAGCCCCTCGCGACGAACGAAACATTGGGAGTCCCTCGACGTAAGGCGAGTCTCGGCTACATCGGAACGTTCCACACAGCTAAGGCTGGAATCCTGCAATCGTCCACTAGGTCTCAGGAGTGATTAGCTATGCGTCCAAGATGGAAACAGCTCTGTACAACTCTCGTGGTGGTCACTTGCTTTACTTCAGTCCGCTTGATCGCCCAAGACGTGCAACCGACCGTCGTACTCTTCCAGAACGTGCGGGTCTTCGACGGAAAATCGGGTGTGCTCTCCGGTCCCAGCAACGTGCTGGTCCGCGGTAACAAGATCGAACGCATTTCCACGGCACCCATCGCAACGGACCGCAGCGCGAAGACACAGATCATCGAGGGCGGCGGCCGGACCCTGATGCCCGGCCTGATCGACGCACACTGGCATGCGATGTTGATACGGGCCAATCCTGCTCAAGCGATCACTGGTGACGTCGGATACAACAATATCGCGGCG
>Ga0126381_100003860_pt1 | contig 16241 bp, 15 predicted proteins | sample PanSoiMetPlot_28_FD_96465 | JGI IMG/M metagenome (GOLD analysis project Ga0126381, IMG submission 96465) | Tropical forest soil microbial communities from Panama - MetaG Plot_28 | ecosystem: Environmental > Terrestrial > Soil > Tropical forest > Bulk soil | place: Panama | collected 2016-02-17 | reverse complement strand
CGCTGACCGCCACGGCCAGCAGCAACGGTACGTTCTCGGTCGGCTTCGTCATTCCATTCGGGCTCAAGGGAACCCAGAGGCTGACCGCGGTCGGTTCGCAGAGCCGAACCTCGGTGACCTCAGGCCTGGACATCCTGCCCTACATGCCGAGCGCGCAGGCCAGCACTTATGACGCTCTGCCAGGCACCGCGCTGACCTTCTACGCCAAGGGCTTCGCCGCTAACGAGGTCGTGGAGGTCTTTGCCGGCGGCAAGCTGATCTCGGCCTTCCGTGTGGACAGTAAGGGTGCTGCCGGGAACGTCGGGCACTACGTGGTCCCGAGCGGCACCGGACCGGGGCTCGGCTTCACCCTCGTGGGGCAGAAGAGCGGCGGCACGGCCCACGCGAAGGTCTCGGTCGGCGCCGCGCCGCAAGGCGTCACCGTGCCGCCCCAGCCGCCATACGTCCTGCCGCCGAGCCTGGGCGGTAAGCCGACCAGCCCGCCGACCAGCAAGGGGAAGCCATCCCCTGGCGCTCACTCCGGATCTGCTAACCCACATCCGTAGGAGTTCTCATGAGACAGATCTTCGGACCTCAGACGGAGCGCGTGCTGAAATTTCTCGCCGATCTCTGGCTGCTCTCACCCGAGCAGATCAGCACGGTGACGACAGCATGGAAGGAGGCCAGTGAGCTCGAGCGCGCCGAGGCTTGGGCGCAGCTGCACCGAGTCACCTCGGGCGAGGACTGGGACGAGATCATGGCGGCGGCCTCCGTCGCACGGAGGCAGGCGATGGACGCCGCGTACTTGCTCCACCGGGTCGACTGGGCGTTCTGGGCCGCGGCGTGGGACGCCGCGGCGGCCATCGCGGCCGATGAACGCCTAGGTAACGGGTACTACGTCCTCACTCGGCCACTTATGACCGTGATGCCTTCGCTGTCTGAAAGCGGCATGGGCGCCCGTGTTCCGGCCCAGCGGGCGGAAGCACGGGCGGGCCAGAAGCGCGGCGACGTAGATGAGGACCAGGCAAGAAAGTCCTCGGCGGCGGAGCACCAGGCGCGCTCGACGGGTAAGAAATTAGCAGGGGAAGGTGATGAAAAGCCGGTTCCTGCAACTGTTTGAGCACTACCCGGACGCGATGGTCATCGTGGACCGCGCGGGGCAGATCCACCAGGCGAACAGCCAGGCAGAGGAGCTGTTCGGTTACGACCATGACGAGCTGCGCGGTGAATCGGTCGAAACCCTGTTTCCCGGGCAGTCGGTGACGCTGTCAAGCGGACCGGAGTCAGCGCCAGATGCTGGCCGCGCTGGCCAGCATCTGGATCTGGTCGGAAGCGCCAGTGACCTCAGGCAGTTTCCGGCGGACGTCAACGTGATTCCCATCCAGACCGAGCGGGGCACGGCAAGCGTCATGAGCATCAGGGACATCACGGAGCTCCAGCGCGCCCAGTTTGTCATGGATCTGGGCCTGGACTTCGAGGAGGCCGCTGGCCGCGACCGGCGGGACCTGCTTGACCACCTCATTCGGGCCCAGGAAGAAGAGCGCGGTCGCATCGCCGCCGATATTCACGACGACACCATCCAAGTGATCGCCGCGGCGAACTTGCGGATCCAGCAGCTACGTAACGCGCTGCGCGATCCCGATGAACTAGACGTTCTCGGCAGACTGGAGACCACGCTGAGCATGGCCATGAGCCATCTGCGGCAGCTCATATTCAATTTGAGGCCGCCGAGCCTGGACCATGGCAGCGTCGGCACGGCGCTTCGCGGCCTGCTTGACGACATGAAGTCCGATACCGGGGTCTCCTACCACCTCGACGACCGTTGCACAGCAAGTCTTGGCCATGCCGCGAGGGTGCTGATCTATCGGTCCGCATCTGAAGCGCTGGCCAACGTGCGCAAGCACGCCAGGGCGAGCATTGTCCGGGTTCAGTTCCGCGCCGCCGCGGGCGGCTGCCTGGCCAGAATCGTCGACGATGGCGTGGGCTATAGCCCGGCTGAAGTCGAGCAGCGGCCTGGGCATGCGGGCCTGACGCTGATTCGTGAGCGGGCCGAGATCGCTGGCGGCTGGTCAAGGATCGAGAGCACGCCAGGGAGCGGAACGACAGTGGAGTTCTGGGTCCCGAACACTGGGCTGCCTGAGCAGCCGAAGGCCGGACATGAGCGGGTCGCGTGAGCGCGACGGCCCGATCCGGGTGCTGATCGTCGAGGACCATCCGGTCGTCGCCGAAGGCCTGGCTTGTCTGCTGCGGACCTATGACGACCTGGCCGTAATCGCCACCGCCGCGTCGGTTGCCGAGGCGATCCCCGCGGTCGAGGAGGCGTGCCCTGATGTCGCCGTGGTCGACTTTCACCTGCCCGATGGCACCGGGGCCGACGCCGCCGACCGCATCAGGGCCCACTGTCGTGCCACCGCGATCGTGTTCCTCACCGCAGACGACAGCGACGAGCGGCTACTGCAAGCGATCGAGTCCGGCGCTAGCGGCTATCTGCTCAAGTCGGTGACCGGCGCCGAGATCGTCAGTTCGATCCGCGCCGCCGCCGCGGGCGAGACCCTCATCCCGGCGGGCGCGATTGCCACTGCCCTGGCAGAACGGGCCAAGGTCGCGCGCGAGCAGTCCAGGAACGAACAGTTGCTGGCCAGCCTGACTCCACGGGAAAGAGAGATCCTGGCGCTCATGATCGACGGCGCCGACAACAGGGCCGTCGCCGAGCACTTGCACATCAGCTACGCGACCGTGCGCACGCACGTCCGGTCGATCCTCGCCAAGCTGGATGCCAGATCCCAGCTCGACGCGGTGACCAAAGCCATACAAATAGGTTTCACCCGATAATCCGGTCATCGACTATAGTCGGGTTCGTTACCGGTTATGATGTGATACTGTCTTTGCACGCACAGTTACATCAAGCAGACACACGGTTATCGCACTGTCGCGCCTTCCGAGTCCTCGGCGCGACCCGCCCGCCTAGCCCGCCTGCCTGGCGCTCTACCTCAATTGAGGTAGAGCAGACTCGGCCACCTGGTGGGGACTGAATCCGTCCGCTCGTACGGCGATTTCGGCGCGGATTCTTCCTAGGCTTCTTGGAACAACATGCGCTCAAGGATGCCGGCAACCCCCTGCCCGCACCGAGAGCGACCGGTTCGTAGCTACTCAGTAGCGCTCTTCCCCCAATCACCACCCGAGCGTGCCGGAACTGAGTTCAGAACCCCTGCGAACCGAAAGTCCCCCGACACCAACCCCCCAGGAGTACGGATGAAGTTCGGGTCGAACCTCGCCCGCATGCTTGGAAAAGCCCCCCCGATTTCGCGTCTGCGGCTTCACGCGCCCTGGCGCGTCGTCGTCGCCCTCGTCGCGGCTGCGCTGGTGGCAGGAGGATTCCTGCTCCACGCATTCGGCACGGGCGGAGGCCCCGCTCCGGCCGCCGACGCCGCCGCGGCGGTCGCCGGGAGCGGAAGCGGCAATCCCGCGATCCAGCTGCATGTCTCGGGCAACAAGCTCGTCAACGCCTCAGGCCAGGACGTTGTGCTGCATGGCGTTGACCGCTCGGGCACGGAGTTCATGTGTGTGCAGAAGGGCACGATGTTCGACGGCCCGAACACCGTGGCGTCGATCCGCGCGATGAAGAACATGGGGATCAACGCGGTGCGGGTCCCGCTGAACGAGGCTTGCTGGAACGGCGACTCCTACGTCCAGAAGGCCGCCTCGGGCGCTCAGTACCAGGCCGCGGTCACGCAGTACGTGAACCGCCTCAACGCCAACGGCATCGTCGCCATCCTCGACCTCCACTGGACCGATGGGCTCTACCCGGGCGCCGCATCGGCGTGCATGTCGGACCAGGCGGTCTGCCAGAAGCCGATGCCGGACGCAGCACACGCGGTGCCGCTCTGGAAGTCAGTGGCCCAGAACTTCAAGGGCAACGACGGGGTCATCTTCGACCTGTTCAACGAGCCCTACCCCGAGCAGGCCGACCACAACGTCGAGTCAGAAGGCTGGCAGTGCTGGCTGCACGGTGGCAGTGCCTGCATCGGCATCCCTTACCAGGTAGCCGGCATGCAGGACATGGTGGACGCGGTCCGCTCGACCGGCGCCAACAACGTGCTCATGCTCGGCGGCCTCGAATGGTCCAACGACCTGAGCCAGTGGCTGGCCCACGAGCCGGTGGATCCTGACCACAACCTGGCAGCATCCTGGCACTCCTACAACTTCAACGCCTGCAGCACCACGGCCTGCTGGAACAAGCAGATCGCTCCGGTGATCGCGAAGGTGCCGCTCATCGCCGGCGAGATCGGCGAGAACGACTGCGCGGGCGACTACATCAACAAACTGACCGCGTGGATGGACACGAAGTCCGCTAGCTACCTGGCCTGGACCTGGAACTCGGACTTCAACTGCGCCAGCGGCCCCGGCCTGATCACGGGCTACGACGGTCAGCCGACCAAGTTCGGCGCCGCGTACGAAGCCCACCTGCACGGCATGCCGCAGCTGGCTTCCAAGCAGTCCAGCCACTGATCACGTCCCCCCGCACCGGGGCAGTGACGGCCTCCCCCCTGGCCAGTCACTGCCCCGGTTTTTCCTTTGCCATATGGCCCATCAGGACCGTTTGTGAAACCATTCGGGCACGCGGTCGCAGCCGTGTGCCCTAGGCGGCCGCGTTGCCCGCTGGATGCTCGCGTGGGAGGCAGACCATGGCCGCCATGGACGTTCCGTCCGATCTGTTCGACATAACAACAGCCGATGCGCTGAGCGAGAAGACGAAGCTGCGCAAGCACTTCGCCCGCTTCGACATCCTGTTCTTCCTGATCTGCACGATCGTCGGCCTTGACACGCTCGGTGCCGTCGCGAGCAACGGGCCGCAGGCGTTTACCTGGCTGATCTTCCTCGCCGTCCTGTTCTTCGTGCCATACGCGCTGCTGACAGCGGAGCTCGGCACGGCGTTCCCGGTTGAGGGCGGGCCCTACGTCTGGACCAGGCTCGCCTTCGGGCGCGGAGTTGCCGCGGTCAACTCGCTGATTTACTGGATATCCAACCCGATCTGGATCGGCGGGACCCTGGGCATCACCGCGCTCACGGCATTCCAGGAGTTCTTCAACGGCGGAAATCCGCTTCCTGGCCCGAAGATCCTCGGCGGCGCATCGGCAACCGACGTGCTGTTCGTGCTGGCTTTCATCTGGTTCGCCGTGACCGCCGCGATCGTTTCTTTCAGCATCGGGAAGTGGGTTCCGACGGTCGGAGCGTTCGTTCGGATTGCCGTGCTCGGCTTCTTTACGATCTCAGTGGTGATCTACGCGATCAAGAACGGTATCCACGGAACGTTCGGCGGGGGCAAGTTCTTGCCAAGCTACGCGATCTTCATCGCTGCCGTCCCCGTGCTCGTCTTCAACTACGTCGGCTTCGAACTGCCCAACGCGGCCGGCGAGGAGATGAAGAACCCGCAGCGCGACGTGCCGTTCTCGGTGGCCCGGTCGGCGCTGGGCAGCGTGCTGCTCTACGGCTTCCCGATCCTGGCGATCCTGGCGCTGCTCCCCGCGAAGCAGGTGACGGGGCTGAGCGGCTTCCTCTCCGCGATCAAGTCGGTCTTCACGGTCTATGGCGGCCACGTCCTGGCCAACGGCACGCCCGTTCTCGCCGGGGCTGGCAAGGTGCTCGGCTACCTGATGGCGATCGCGTTCATACTTGCCTTGGTGACCAGCGGGACGACGTGGATCATGGGCGCAGACCGAGCGCAGGCGATGGCCGCACTCGACGGGGCCGCTCCGCGGATACTTGGCCGATTCTCCGCGAGGTTCGGCACGCCGATCGCGGTCAACGTGCTGTCCGGCCTGGTCGCCACCGCCGTCATGATCCTCGCCTTCACGATCACCGGGGGAAACGCGCTCAAGTACTTCACGGTCGTGCTCGGCTTGGTGATCTCCACGACGACGATCGCGTACATCGTCATCTTCCCGGCGCTGATCAAGCTCAGGTACTCACATCCGCATGTCGCACGTCCCTATCGCGTGCCCGGTGGCATGGCCGTGACCTGGATCGTCGGCGGCCTGTGCACGCTATGGGCGGTGTTGGCGACCGTCGTGCTCGTCTATCCGGGATTCGGGGTGAACTGGTTCGGGCAGCACGGCAACCCAAACGACTCGCTGCCCGCAGGGTTTACCAGAATGCAGTTCGAGCTGTCGCAGATCATCCCGCTGGGCGTGTTCCTGATCGTGGGGATCATCTTCTACCTGGCGGGCGCCCCGACGAGGCGCCGCACAGTTCAGGTGCCTCTCGAGGAGGAAATGGGCGTCAGCGGCGCCTAACTCTCAACCACGAGCCTGGAACCCTCCGGAACACCCCAGGGCAGTCAGGCGGCGCTGGGATCGGGGTCGCCTGACGGGCCTGTGACGCCCTGGCTGGCGCCCGATTCCGCGGACAGCGCCGCCCGGCGCCTGATAGACGCGAGGCTGTCCTGCAGTGCCTGCCAGACGGCGGTGAGGCTGGAGCAGGCTGGCAGGACGCCGGATATAGTGCCATCCTGGCCGGCCTGATCTGCTAGCGCGTCGAGCGCGTCCCGGCCGGCTTGGATGGTCGCCGGGTCGGTCGCTTCGACGGTGAGCTTGTCGTCGGCCACACGAATGACCATCTGCCGTCGTCCGGCTTCCTCGGGCTGTTCGTCGCTCGTGCCGGTGAGGTCCACCGTGCGCAGAGCCTCCTTGGCCTGATCGAGGTCGATGCCGAGCGTTGCGAGTGCGCGCGCCGCGGCGGTGTCGGGATCAGCCAGGGCGGCGAGCAGCAGGTGATGCGAACCGACTGGTTGCACGCCGGCGAGCTTGGTGGCCTCGCTGAGCGTCGTATCAGCGGCAGGCGTAGCGCTGAGCACCGCCTGCTCGCCAGCCGCGGCCGGTACGCCCGCCTGGACTGCGGCCTGCCGACGCAGCCACCGCCTGATCCTGGTTGATTCCTTAGGCGCGGCAGGCAGCAAGTCGAGCACGGCCATGCGGATCATCAGAAGGCCGGCGTGCTCCTTGAGCACCTGGGCGCCGATGCCTTCGCCTTCTCTCAGCACGCCGAGCAGGATGTGCTCGGTGTCGATGTAGTTGTGCTGCAGTTGCAGCGCCTCGCGAAGCGCGAGTTCAAGGGTCTTCTTCGCCCGCGGTGTAAAGGGGATGTGCCCGCTGGGCTCGCTCTTGCCGGTCTGCACGATGGCAGTGACCTCGTACCTGGCGCCCTCGAGCGACAAGCCGAAGCCCGTCAGTACCCGGGAGGCAATTCCATCCTGCTCGGCGATCAAGCCGAGCAGGATGTGCTCGGTGCCGATGTAGTTGTGACGGAGCTTGCGTGCTTCTTCCTGGGCCAAGACGACGACGTGCCTGGCGTGCGGTGTGAATCGCTCGAACATGAGACCAAGGATGGATCGCTATCTTCGACCCCGTCAATACCATGCTATTAATAGGGTATGGATTGGGAAGACCGACTCGACGACTGGGAACTCGAGCTTGAGCTCAACGCTCAGCTCCAGGGCTCTGACTGGGTGACGCTAGAACGCGCCGCCACTGGCACCGGCGTGTCGCGTGCTGCTCTGCGGAACTGGTACCGAAGCGGTCAGATACCGTCTCGGCTGGTCGGCGGGCCGCACGGTCCGCAGCGGCTGGTGCCGCTGAGCGTTGTCGCGGCGCGCGCCGAAGCCTCGCCCAGGCTTCGCCGGTCAGCCGAGCGTCGCCTGGCTGACGAGGCCCAGCTTGAGATACTCCGGCACCGCGTCGACCAGCTTGAACTGCGGCTGGCCGCCCTGGAGCGTCAGCAGCAGCATCAGCCGCCGGCCGCGTGAACTCGGCGGCCAACGGCGCGGGATCGAAGCCTACGAGAGGCCCTGCTCGTTGCGTGCCATCTGGGCCGCGCGCAACTCGGCGTGCATCTCCCAGGGTGCGCGCGGCAGTACGTGGCCGGTCTCCAACAATGACTTGAGGTTGGCGCATACGGCTGGCCACCCGGTCGAGACCGCCTCGAAAGCCTGGTCGTCGGCCAGGTTCTCGTGGGTCACCGTCAGCCGGACGATCTCGTGGAATGGCTCGATGTCGAAGGTCACCCTCGACGGGCCGCCGGCCGGGGCCTCGCCGGGCGCGTCGAACGTCATGGCCAGCCGACGGGGCGGCACGGACTCGAGCACGGTGCCGACGACGTCGGCAATGCCGGAGTCGTCCACCCGCCTGTGCTCCCACCGCGAGCCCACCTGCCAATCGGAGATGTTGCTGTGGCCCCAGTACTGGCCGGTCAGGTCGGCGTCAGTGAGTGCCTGCCAGACCCGCTCAGGCGAGCTCTCGATGTAGGTCACGTATACGTAGTTCGGCCGGCTGGCCATGGTGTCCTCCTCTGCCTGCTGCTTGACGGCGCTCAGCGCCCGCAGCCGAGGGCCTTCGAACTTGTCGATCCAGCGTTCTGTGATGTTCCACAGCGGGACCAGATTGAGGTAATGCAGCTTCTCCCGGCCCCGGCGAACCGTGGAGATGAGATTCGCCGACTCCAGCACGCCTAGGTGCTGGGTGGCAGACTGGCGCGCCATCGCGAGCGGTCCGCACAGTTCGCCGAGTGTCTGGCCGTTTCGTTCACGTAGCCGGTCGAGCAGGGCTCGCCTGGTCGGATCAGCCAGGGCACGGAAGACGGCATCGTCATCGTCCACCCGGCTAATATGCAGGCATCCACCTGCATATGTCAACTCACATGTTTGTCCCGGCGCGCGGAGCGCGGTCCCTGGCCTGATCCTGGCTGCAGGCGGCATCGACGGTCGGGTGGATCGGCACGATCGCGTCGAGCCCGAGCAGGACCAAGATTCGCCGTACCCGGGGCGACGCTACCGCCGCACGCAGTTCGACGCCGCTCTCAGCCGCGCGCTTGTGCGCGGTGACAAGCATTCGCGCGCCGGAGGCATCACAGAAAGTCGTGTGCGTCATGTCGGCTATCACAAGGCTGACGCCGCTTTCGCAAGCTGATGTGAGTTGTGCCACAAGCCGGCCCGCGTTGGCGATATCGATTTCGTCAGGCATCCTTACAATTGCGGCCGGGGTTTCCTGCGGCGCCGGACATTGGTCGTTCATGGCCGCTAACTCCGGTCGACTTCAGGTCTTGACATGTATGCCGCGTTCCTCTGAGCCGGGCCGTTTGGATGTCTGACCTGGGCAAACAGCTGAGACGGCAACGGTTGTAACTCGCATTGCATTGCCGGTCCCGACAGTTTACCGGCAGTTTAAGGTCGCTCGCCATGAATTGTATTAGATCCAGCTAGGTTCCGGATGTGATCTGAATCGACAGGTCATCCTAAGCGCCGCTCGTATAGCTCGGTGAGTAGCGCGATCGCCGCGTGTGTCGAGGGATGAGGATCCTGCCGACGCCAGATCATCTGCACAGCGATCGGCGGAGCGTCGCGCAGCGGCCGGAATACAACACCGTCGCGCCGGTACTGGGCGGTGGTGCCTTCGGGGGTGATTCCTATGCTGCCGCCGCCGGCCGCGATGATCGCAAGCCAGTCATCGACGTCGTGCGTCTTTAGCATCCGCGGCCTCGCATCGGCTGGCCACAGGTCGGGGGTTGTGGTCCCGGTTCGCGGGTCGATCAGCAAGGTCCGCGCCGGTATCTCGGTCAGGCCGATAGATCGCCTGCGGGCCCACGGGTCATCGGCGGCGATGGCGCAGTAGCGTCGCTCGTGGCCGACAATCGCGCTGTCGAAACGCCTGGTGTCGAACGAGCTGCGCAGAACGGCGACGTCGCACAAGCCTTCGGCTAGCCCTCCGGTGGGCGAGTTGGTGCGAATCAGGTGCAGCTCGACGTCCGGGTACCGGCCGGCCCAGCGGCGCTGGAATTCGCGAGTGTGGCGGCCCATCGCCGCCCACGGATGCCCGATGCGGAGCCTGGTGTGGCCGGTGGTTGCCTCCGCGATCAGATTGTCGGCCGCCGCGAGCACCTGCCTGGCCTGGGCCAGCGCGTGCACCCCGGCGGTCGTCGGGGTGACGGTCCTGCTCGTGCGGTGCAGCAGCCTGACGCCGAGCACCCGCTCGAGCGCCTGGAGGTTCCTGGATACCGCTGCCTGGGAGATGCCCAGGTCGATCGCAGCGTCGGTGAAGCTGCCTGAGTCGACGATCGCGACCAGGCAGCGCAGATGCCTGAGCTCGAGATCCATAACCAAAGCGTATAGCTGCCGCGGTGCATGCATTTTTCGTATGGACTGATCTGATTCATGATCGTGCCATGAGCATCTCGACGCGCGAGCGCTATGTGACACCCGCTGACTGCGCCCAGGAGGAGGAAGAGGAGGTTGGCGCCGGGCGGCGGGCACAGCTGGCCGGGGTCGGGCTGATGACAGGCAGCGCGGTCGCCAATCAGCTCGGCGCGGCCACCGCCGCGCTCGCGTTCCCCGTGCTGGGCCCGGCGGGGGTGGTCGCGGTCCGGCAGTGGGTCGCTGGCGCGGTGCTGCTGAGCACCGTCAGGCCGCGGTTCGCGACCTTCACCAGGGAGCAGTGGCGCCTCGTAATCGCGCTGGCGCTCATTTTCGCGACCATGAACCTGTCGCTTTACATGGCGATCAGCGCGATCGGGCTCGGCCTCGCAGTCACCCTGGAGTTCCTCGGCCCGCTGTCAGTGGCGCTACTTGCGTCGCGTCGCCGGGCCGACCTCGGCTGCGCGGTGGTCGCCGCGGCCGCGGTCGTCGTACTCGCTCGACCGCAGCCGAGTACCGATTACGCGGGCATCGCGCTTGCCTTGCTCGCTGCGGCCTGCTGGGCGTGCTACATCCTGGTCAACCGGGTGGTCGGCGTTCGGCTGCCTGGCTCGCAGGGTCCAGCGGCGGCGGCCAGCTTGTCGGCGCTGGCGTACGTGCCGATCGGCATCTGGGTGCTCGTTAGCCACCCGGTTACGTTCGCCGCGATCGGCCGTGCCGCGTCGGCGGGCATTCTGTGCTCGGCGGTCCCGATGGTCGCCGACGTGCTCGCGCTGCGCCGGGTTCCGACCAGGTTCTTCGGCGTGTTCATGAGCGTCAACCCCGTGTTCGCGGCGCTGACCGGCCTGGTGGTACTCGGCCAGACGTTGCAGTCCGCCGACTGGCTAGCGATCGCCGCCATCGTCGGGGCGAACGCGGTCAGCGCTCGGGGGGAACGAAGCCGTTCAGCCGGGTCCCGAGCTGAGCCGGAGTCGGTTCCGACCTGATATGGTGCTAGTAAAATTAGCTTTATCCCTGTCAGGCATGAGGATGTGACAGTGGCCAACCTGACATCCATGCGCGCCGCAGGCGACGCCGATGCTGAGATACGAGCTCTCATCGCAGAGGCCAGGCGCCGCCGCAACCTCAGGCTGGTGCGGCTTGGCGGGCTGGTCCTGTTCGTCGTGGTCGCGCTGGTCATCGGCCTGACCTGGCCGCAATCCTCCGCCGGTCGGCACCACGGCCGTGCGGACTCTGGCGGCGGCGTGCCCGCGACGCGGAGCGCAGGGAGTCCGCTTCTGGTCTGGGCGACCTACGGCGCCGTGGTCATCGGGAATCTGCGCACGCTGGCCACGCATGTAGTGGCAGGAGCCGACGTTGACTTCTCTTCTCCGCTTGTGCCGTCCGGCGGCCTCGTTTACTGGATCAAGCAAAGCGGCGGTTTCGTTGACGGCGCGTCCTGGCCACGGGTCGTCGAAGCGCTCGACCCAGCCACCGGCAGGAGTCTCGTCATCGCCCCGGGCGAGTACCTGTTCAAGTCAGCGACCGGTGCGGAGGTTTACGCTGCTCTGACCGATACGTCGCTCACGGAGTTGCCGGCCGGCGCCAGTCGCCCGGGCAACTTGACCTTGCCGCATGGCTGGTTCTTGCCAGGCGGCGAAGGCATCGCGGTCGCCAACGGCATCATCGTGCAGTCAAGTGACACCCCAGCCTTCGTGCGCCCGGCCGAGGTCGCGGTCTGGAACCCGGCGACCGGCGGAGTGCGGCCAATCGGGCGCGGCGAAGGTGCCATCGCGGCCTACACACCTCGTGGCGCCGATTTCAGCCTGCTTGCCTGGATGCCGGCCAGCTGCCGGTTCCCGGCCTGCCCGATCACGATCACCAATACGGTGACGCTGGCGAGCCGCACCGTGCACAGTCCGCTCGGTCGTGGATTCGTGCTGGGCGGCGCGTTCTCACCGGACGGACGGCGGCTTGCCGTCTTCGCGAACCTCAGAGCACATGCAGGCGTGCAGAAAGCTGAGCTAGCCATAGTCGGCACCGCGACCGGCGCCGCGCGCGCGATCTCTGGCGTCCAGATGATCCCCGGGGTCAAGGAGACGTTGGGCCAGGACAGCGCCTGGATCAGATGGCTGCCGGGCGGGACCAGCCTCATCACGCAGGCGAGCCGCGATTACCTTGTCAACACCGTGACGCTGGCAGCACGACCATTCCACTTCACCGGCAGCGGCCGGGACATCAACTACTCAGCTGAGTTCATCCCCGCCACCGGCCAGACCGGGCCGTAACGCGTCAGGCGAACAGCCGCCGCTGACATATCACGACTTGCCGTCGCTACCACGTCGCATTTGCGGCTTTTGAAACAACGGTAACCCGTGATAAGACCTTTCGCGGGTGCTAGAAAGACCACGCCGGGAAAGGACACGTAGCGATATGCCCGATTTCGGAGTGGGCAGCTGGCCGGCCCGCAGGGCCAGGATCGATCCCGACCGGCTCGCGATGCGCCAGGGCGCGAGGGAGCTGACCTACCGCGTTCTGGCCGATCGCGTCGACCAGCTGGCTGGCGCGATGGCCTCGGCCGGGGTGCGTCGCGGTGACCGGATCGCCTACCTGGCCGCTAACAACATGGCCGGCTTCGAGACGTTCTTCGCGGCCGGCAGACTCGGGGCGATCTTCGCGCCGCTCAACGTCCGCCTGGCCACGCAGGAACTGCATTACATGGTCAGCGACTGCGAGCCCAAGCTGCTCATCCACGACGGCGAGCAAGCCCATCACCTTCCGGAGCTGGCCGGTTCCGGCTCGCCGATAACAGAGGCGATCGACCTCGGCAGCGAGGACGACGCGGGCTATGAGCACTTCCTGCTATCGGGCGATGAGCCGCCGGGAGAACCCGAGGAGAATGTCGGCCTCGGTGACGACGCGGTGATCCTCTACACCAGCGGGACCACGGGCAAGCCCAAGGGCGCGGTGCTCACCCACGGCAACCTGACGTTCAACACGATGAACCAGCTTGCTCACGCCGACGTGCTCGGCACCGACACCGCCTTGTGCATCGCCCCGCTGTTCCACGTCAGCGGGCTCGGCCAGGTGAGCCTGCCGACCTTCTTCAAGGGTGGCTGCGTGGTCGTGCTGCCGCGGTTCGACCCTGCCGCCGTTCTCGACGCGATCTCCTCGTTGCGTATCACCTCGTTTGCCGCGGTCCCGACGATGCTGCAGATGCTGTGCGACCATCCGGCGTTCGCCGCCACCGATCTCAGCTCGCTGCGTTACGTGATCTACGGCGGGTCGATGGTGCTCGAACGCGTCGCCGTGGCCTGGCAGCGGTGCGGCGTTGTGCTGCTGCAGGGATACGGGATGACCGAGGCCTCGCCTGGCGTGTACATGGCGGTACCCGACGGCGCTGTTGAGCGGCCAACGTCGATCGGAAGCCCGCACTTCTTCACCGACGTCTCCCTGCGCCCGCTGTCCGACCGCGGCCAGGACGCACGATCAGGCGAGCTGCTCGTCCGCGGGCCCAACGTATTCCGCGGCTACTGGAACCGGCCCGCCGACACCGAGCAGGCGCTGAACGATGGCTGGTTCCACTCGGGCGATGTCGTGCGCGTCGACGACAACGGATGGGCCTATGTCGTCGACCGGATCAAAGACATGATCATTTCAGGCGGGGAAAACATCTATCCGGCTGAGGTCGAGTCCGAACTCAGCCTCCTGCCGGGCGTGCTCGACTGCGCCGTCGTCGCGGTTCCCGACGAGCAATGGGGCGAGGTCGGCATGGCGTTCATCGTCGCTGCCGACGGAACCGGCTGGGATGCGCAATCCCTCCGCGACGCCCTCACCGGGCGGCTGGCCGCCTACAAGATCCCCAAGCACGTCCGAGTGGTCCCCGGCCTGCCGAAGACCGCCACCGGCAAGATCCGCAGGCAAGATCTCCGCGCCGCCGCCAATCTTTAGCGCACCTCGAGCACGGAGATGTCGCGCGCCATGTAGCGGTAGTGCCCGCATTCCTCGTCCATCACCACGCGCAGGCAGGTACCGACCGAGTGTGGTTCATCGGGGTAACCGGGGGCGGGGTTTCTGGTGCACATCCGATCAAGCTCGGCGTCAGTGAGGCCGTCGAGTATCCGGCGTACCAGCGCGACTCGGTCGGCTCGCACCTCCATGACCTCGGCGAATGACGGTTTCGCCGCGTTGTCGATGCCGAGCGCCAGCGCGTCGTCTGGCGGATATGAGGTATGCGTGAGCCCGAGCCGGTGATACGGCATCGGCTCGTCGAGAACCGTCCGGATTGCCCAGGCGTCGGTGGCGAACACCAGGTGCCGCATCGTCTCGACAAAGGACCACTCGTCGTCGACCCGTTCGTAGCGAGCCGCTTCCGGCAGCCGCTCGATCCTGGCCAGCGTGTCCGACCAGAGGCGGTCGATCGTGTCCCACATCGCGCGGTAGTCCTCGGCTGTCTTCATCGACTTGAGCTGCGCGCGCTCTGGGTAACGCCGCTGGAGCTCAGCCTCGACGAACTCGGTGACGTCGACTTCGTTGACCACGAAGTTGCCTATGACCCCCGAGACGCTCACGTCGACGAGCCATCCATCGATCTTGGCCCCGCGCATGTCGCAACTGCGAAATCGTGCGCCCCTGAGATCGGCGTCGGTGAAGCTAGCGCCCCGGAAGGCGTCGGTCCGGTCGTATTCCGCTGCCACAGCGCCATTCTCGCCGATCGGGCCGGGCCTGAGCGAAGAATCCCGGCAGCCGAGCACAGGCTGCAGCCACGTCGGCAGGCACTTGACCGGCGTACGGCGTGAATAACATGCAGGGGAGCGGGGTAGCGGAGTGACTGCTCAGTAACGACATGGGAGAAACCACCATGAAACAAGTAATCAGCCGTGGACGTAGCATCGGCGGTCTGCTGATGCTGCTCGGAGCATGGGGAGCCGTGATCCCGTTCGTCGGGCCGTACTTCAACTACGCGTTCACGCCCGACAAGACCTGGGCGTATACGTCTGGTCGGCTCTGGCTTTCGATCGTGCCAGGCGCGGCGGTATTCCTCGGCGGGCTGCTTGTGCTCGCGTCCGACCGGATTGCCGCGTCCGGTGCCCTCCTGGCCGCGCTCGGCGGCGCGTGGTTCGTTCTAGGTCAGTCGATCATTGCCGAAGCCTTCAGCGGCGACTCGATCTCCAGCGGGTCACCGGTCACGGCCAGCGGCGCGATGTTCGGCCCAGGCACCATGAAGTTCCTGGAAGGCTTCGGGTTCTTCTACGGCCTCGGCGTGGTGATCATGTTCTTCGCCGCGCTCGCCATGGGCCTGGCGATTTCAGCCAGGCGGGCTACCGCCCGGGCCGACCGGGACAGCCCCGCAGTACCCGCGGATACTGAGGACGTTTTCCACCCGGCGTACTGAGGTCGAGAACGCAAGGCTTACCGGGGGTGCCATGGCGCCGCGAGCCTGGCCGGCTCGTAGCGGGCGCGGCGGCCGGTGCGCCGGAAGCCGAGCCGCCGGTAGGCGGCGATGGCGCCCGGGTTGTTCACGTTGACGTTGAGCACGGCCTGAGCCTGACCCTCCGCCCGCATACGCCGCAGGGCCTCGATGATCAACGTGCTGGCCACTGCGTGCCGGCGGGCAGTGGGGACGACGCCAACCTGGGCAATCCAGCCGCCTTCGCCTCCCACCACGAAACCCACGTCCGCTCCGGCGGCGGACGCCAGCAGCGTCCAGTCGGCCCGGAAGTCGTCGTCGTCGATGATCCACCTGATCCATTCGGCTGCCGACCAGCCGGGAAAGCCAGGCCGGTCGCGAAACGCCGTCTCGTAGGCGGCGAAGAACCTTGGCGCGACCGAATCGCTCCACTCGGTGAAGACCAAGTCAGCCGCGGTGGCCGCCTGAGGCAGTCCATCGGCCAGCGAGCAGGTCATGACGTCCTCGGCGAATACGCAGGTGAGTCCGCGGCTGCGATAAAGAGCGTCGGCTCCGGTGCACAAGGACTCCGTGTCCACGCGGACAGGCACGCCCGCGCCAGCGCCGTCGAGCGCGAAGTCAAGCAGCCGACCGCCGATCCCCCGGCGGCGCAGCTCAGGGTCGACCTGGCCGACGATGACCGCGTACCGCTCG
>Ga0126381_100003858_pt1 | contig 16242 bp, 24 predicted proteins | sample PanSoiMetPlot_28_FD_96465 | JGI IMG/M metagenome (GOLD analysis project Ga0126381, IMG submission 96465) | Tropical forest soil microbial communities from Panama - MetaG Plot_28 | ecosystem: Environmental > Terrestrial > Soil > Tropical forest > Bulk soil | place: Panama | collected 2016-02-17 | reverse complement strand
GCCGGCGTCAGCCCAAAACGGTGCGGCCATGCGTTCGCGCCGCTGCACCTGCTGGTGGGCTTTCAGCGCGTCGACCAGCTGCGCGGTCAGCGGAATGGTGCGCACGCCGGATTCGGTCTTGGCGGCGGTGACTGTCAGCGTGCGGCGGCGTAGGTTCACGTCGTCCCACCGCAAGGCCAGGCATTCGTCGCGGCGTAGGCCGGCCGTCAGCGCGAGCATCGCCAGCGCGTGCAGCCGATCATCCGCGGTTTGGGCCAGCACGCGTTCAACCTCTTCCACCGTCAGCGGATCGTGGCGGATCGGTGACGGCGGCGCCGCGGTCAGCTTCGCGGCGTTGTAGTGCAGGCCCATCGATGGCCGCCGCAGCGCCGCTGTCAGCGCCGCGGACAGCGTGCGCCGGGCCAGCGCGCGCGTGCCGTCTGCGAGGCCCTGGTGTTCCAGCGCGGTCAGCATGCGGTCGACATGTTCGGGCTGCAGCTTGGCCAGCGGCCGGCTGCCGACGTGGGGGTAGATCCAGTTTTTGCACGTCTTGGCGTAGCCCTGCCGCGAGGCCTTCGGCGCGATATGGGCCAGCCAGTGTTCGCACCAGCTGCGCACTGTCCATCCCTTCGCGGGTGATGCTTCGCCGCGGCGGATCCGATCGCGCAGCGCGTCGCGCTTGTCGATCATGGTCTGCTTATCGCGGTGGTAGACCTTCGGCCGGTTGCGGCGGCCGTCCGCGCGTTTCGGGCCTTCCACGGTGCCGACCCACAGGCCGCGGGCTTCGTCGTAGTAGATCCCGCCGGTGGCGTACCGTGCGGATCGTGCGCTGGTGGTGGTCATTGTCTGCCTTTCAGGTGGTGCCATCTGGTGGTGCCATGTTTTGTCCACTGGTGTCATGTCCAGACACACAGAATGGCGAATTCCTTAGGAATTGTCCAGGCGTGACCACCACCGGCCGGACTCTTCGGCTACATCCAGTAGCCCACCGGCGCGCGCCGGCGGCGCCACCGATGCGCGAAAAGCCTAGGAAATAGCGCGTTTCCACAAGGCTGGCGGCAGTTATCCGCAGGCGGTGGTGCCGGCAGGTGGTGCCATGTCCGATTGGCCCCTTGACGGCCATCCGCGCGCAGGGTACGAATCTGCCCCTACTGGCCCGTAGGTGTCCGGTGCACGGATGATGCCGGCGGGGGCGGGCGCGGTCAGCAGGTGAACGCAAAAGCGCCTGCGGCGCATCGTGGCTGGACGCGGTGCCGCACCGTCGAACGGGGGCCACCATTGGCCGACACCACCGTGCCGCCCGTAGGGGGGGGCGATGCTGACGAACTGGTCGCGCAGCGCCGCCTAATCCCAATCCAACAGGCCGCCGAACTGCTGCAGATCAGCTGGCGCACGCTGCGCCGCGCCGAACAGCGCGGCGACCTGACCGTGATCAGCATCGGCCGCCGCCGTTTCGTGACCCCGAAGGAACTGGACCGCTACGTGGCGCAGCTGGAACACCGCGCCCGGGCCGTATGACCACCGCAGACGATTGGCCGCGCGACAGCCTGCGCGTGCGCCGGTACGTGAACGGCACGCTGGAAGGCGAATATCGCCTGGCGCGCGGGAACGTCGACACCGAAGCGGTGCTGGACGCGCAATGGTGCGTCGATCGCATCGAAGCCGGTGACAGCTATCGCATCGTGATCGATGATCCCGCCGGCGACATGCCCGGGCCGATCACGCTGGTGGGCGGGGAACGCCAGTACGTGAAACTGCCGCCGCTGCTCGCCTGGAAGCGGACGCGGTGAGGGGCGCGCCGGACTATTGCCCGCACTGCGGCAGCGCCGTGCTGCGCGCGTGGGTGTACGGCGAAGCGCTCGCGGTCGACGCGCGGCTGGACGTGCTGTTGGATCCGAAGGCCACCGACACCGGCAGCATCTGGATCGACGCCAACGGCCAAGCCCGCGCGCGCGCGCAGGTCTACATCGACGGCACGCCGTTGTATCGAACGCACCGCTGCACGTACGCGCCGGCAGGGACGCGGTGACGGCGCCGAAGGCACCGCGGCTGGACGCGCGCCAGCATTTCGACTGGATCCCGTTATCGGAAATTGAAAACGCGCCGACCGAATGGGGCCGGCCGATCAAGGTGGCGAACGTGCGCGCCATCGCCGCGGTGTTCGACCCCGACGCGATGGGGTCGGTTTGCATCTGGCATCGGCCCGACCGACAGCCGGGCCGCGGCCGGTATGTCACCGTCGATGGTCAGCACCGCGTCGCCGCGCTGCGGCTATGGCTGGGCGATGCCGGTGACCAGCGCGTGCCGGCGCTTATGTACGAAGGCCTGACGATGGAAACCGCGGCGGAACTGTCGCTGGCGCTGCAGGATCGGCGCAACCTGCACCCGTTGGATCGACACCACGCCGCGGTCGCGGCGCATGACCGGCGGGCCGTCGATATCGACAAAGTGTTGGAACACCTGCGCCTGACGTTGGTGTATTCGTGCCGCGCCGATGAACGCTTCCACCTGTCCGCGGTGGCGATGTTGGGTTACATCTGGGACTGCACCGGCGGCGCCGGCGTGGAACGCGTGCTGACGATCTGCGGCGCGGCGTGGGAGAACACCAGCGCCGGCTACAGCGGCAGCGTGCTCAAGCTGGTCATGTACGTGGTGGCCGCGCATAACGGTGAGGTGCGCGACGAACAGCTGGTGCGCGCGCTGGCGACGCGTTCGCCCGGGCAATGGATCGCGAAGGATGTCACGCCGCGCCGGCCGCTGCAGTCGATCGCGCAGGACGTGATCATCGAATACAACAAACGCACGCGCGGTGCCGGCCGCCTGGCGGAACTGACGCCATCGGCCTACGTCGCGGCCGGTAAGCGCAAGCCGGCGCGCACCAAGCGCGGGAAGGTCGACGCGGCGAAGGTCACGAAAGGCAACACGTCCGCGATGCGGCATCGGCGCGGCCCGGGCCGCTACAGCAGCCAGCGATGACCGCGACGCCGGCGAGGCCTGAACCGCGCGCCGCGATCGACATCCTGCGCGAGCAGATCGCGCCCGAAGCCAATGATGCGGAACTGGCCTACCTGGCGCAGGTCGCGCAGCGGTATGACCTGGATCCGATCGCGGGGCAGATAGTGCTGATCGGCCGGTTTGACAGGCGCGCGGGCCGCAAGGTGCACCGGCCGACGATCACGGTGGAAGGCCGCCACGTCATCGCCGAACGCACCGGCGAACTGCACGGCATCGAAGGGCCAGCCTGGTGCGGGCCGCGCAACCCGGACGGCACGCACACCTGGCTGGAAGTGTGGGACGAAGACGAACCACCGCACGCGGCGCGGGTGTTCGTGCACCGCACCGGCCGCCTGCCGGCGAATGGCACGGTGCGCTGGAAGGAATTCGCGCAGTACGACGGCAGCGGCGCGCTGATGCCGACGTGGAAGCAGATGCCGAGTCACATGCTGGGCAAAACGGCGCTGTCGCTGGGCCTGCGGCGCGCGTTCGCGGGCCTGATCCCGGCCGAACTGGAACTGGACCTGACCACCGAATTCGGCGACGCCAGCACCGGCGCCGAAGTCGGCCGCGAGGCCGAACCAGCCTTGGAGATGATGACGGCGAACCAGCGCGACCGCATGCGCGACCTGATGCGCCAGCGGGGCTACGGCGGCAACACCGCCAGCGACCGCGCGCGGCGCCTTTCGCTGATGCGCCAGGCGATCGATGACGAACAGCTGGCGACCCCGGACGATCTGACCAGCACCGAAGCCAGCCAGGTCATCGACTACCTGGAAGGTCTGCGGCCGCCGGCGCACGCTGACCAGTCATCACCGGCGCCGGCGGCCGCGGAACAAGCACCAGACGCTGATGATGCGCCGCCTGACGATGACGAAGCCCAGCAGGGCCTGCCGCTATGAACACGGCACGGCTGCGCGAGCTGGCCGCCTACCTGCCGCCCGGGCCGTGGCGCGCCAGCCGATCACCAGCTGACGGCAGCCTGGTGTTGTACGACGGCCGGCCTGATGGCGAACCGCTGGCGCTGATCTACGGCGGCACTGATCTGGCGCACTACCTGGAACTGTGCGCGCCGGCGCTGCTGCTGGGAGATGAAGGATGACCGCGCGCCAGCGGCCCGAAGCCGCGTCAGCGCGGAAGGCGCGCGCGCCTGGCGGATCGGTCGAGAACCCGGGCGCGCGCGCTGCCTTGTACGAATGTTCCACCTGCGGCCGTAGATTCGCCGCGTGGGCGCCTGCGGAACGTCATGCCGACGAACACCACGGCGCGCGGATCCGATGGCTAGGCGGCCGCTGATGGGCGTCTGGCTGCTGATCGTGACCGATGACCCTGACGCCGATCCGCTCGCGCTCGCGGCTGACCTGCTGGACGCTGGGCTATGGACGCGCACGCCGGCCGGCTGGATCGTGGCGGCGCCGCCTGGCGCGGACATGACGAAACGGCAGCGAACGCGTGCACGGCAGCGGGCCTGGCGCGCCCGTCAGCGCGACGCGGGCGCGTCGCGCGACGCGACGCGACGCGACGCGGGCGACGCGGACGGCAGCGCGGAAAATTCCGAAAATTCTGGGGGTAATTACTCACTCCCGACCCCCTTAGGGGGTAGGGAGGGAGTGAGTAAACCCCCTGCCGCGACGCAACGCGACGCGACGCGACGCGACGCGGACGACGCGACGCGACGCGACGCGGACGCGCGCGACACCGAATCGTGGCGCATGCCACCGACGACTGACGACGAACGCGCAATGGCGCAGCGCAAGATTCGCGAGATGTCCGCGCAGCTGCGCGGCCGTGAGAGGTGATCGACATGGCCCTGACCGCACGGCAACGAAACGCACTCCCAGCCAGCGCCTTCGCGATGCGCAAGGCCCGCAAGTACCCGATGCCGACCAAAGCCCAGGCACGGCGGGCCGGCATCAGCGAACGCCAACGGCTGGGCCTGCACCGCAACGCACGCAGCCGCGCCGCGCAGGCCAACACCGCCAGCAGCATCAGCCACATCCGCGCCGTGAGCCGCCGCAACGGCGGCGGCCGCATCGGCAAAAGCCGCCGGTGACCACGCACGACGTGATGGCCGACACCGGCGACGGCGCCGCCATGCGGCTGCAGCAGTACGTCGCGGGCCTGATTCACGGCTGCCTGCACCACCTAGGCCCGCTGCAGATCGAAGCCCTAGACAACGGCACCGAATTCGTGCACGCGCTGCACGTCACGAACACGGCGAACGGCGTGCGCCTGCTGATCAGCGTGGACGTGGTGCCGGCATGAAGACAGCCGACGTGCTCGCGGTCAGCGGCGTGACGTATCGGCGCCTGGACTACTGGGCGCGCATGGCCTACGTGCGGCCGGTGAACGAGAAAAGCGGCAGCGGCGTGCACCGCGTCTGGCCAGACGTGGAAGTCGCGATCACCGTGCTGATGGGCCGCCTGATCGAAGCCGGCATGACACTGCCGGCCGCGGCGGTGGTCGCACGCGACGCGGTAGGCGCCATGTACGCCGGCACCGAAGACGTGATGAGCGTGCTGGCGCCTGGCGTGGTGCTGATCCTCACCGAAGAGGCCAGCGCCAGGCGGATCATCGAAAACACCGCGCCGCTATGACCAGGGATCGACGCATCGAAGGCCGCGCCTACCGCAACCTGGCGCGCTGGATCCTGGAACGCGACCGCTACCGCTGCCAGGTACGCGGCCCGCGCTGCACCGGCGTGGCCACCGAAGTCGATCACGTCATCGGCCGCGCTGATGGCGGCGCCGTCGCCGACCCCGCGAACCTGCGCGCCACCTGCCGTGCCTGCAACGGATGGCGGGCCGCGGAACGCACGAACGCCATGCGCCGCGCCGCCCGCTACCGGCTAGGCGTGGCCACCTATGACACGCGCATGTAATGCTGACTGGAATGGACAGGCGGCGCTGATGGGCTACATGTACGTGCTGGGCGACTGCTGGGCGTGCCATCGGCTGTTCACATTCAGCGCCGAACGCGTGCCGTCGATCGTGGTCGATGGGCAGCGCGAACCCGTCTGCCGTGACTGCATCACGCTGGCCAACGAACAGCGCAAGGCGAAAGGCATGGACCTGATCGTGGTGCTGCCTGGCGCGTACGAACCTGACGAAGTGGCATGACCGCGGCGTGGGGCGGTGTGGGCGTGGGCCAGCCGGTGCGCTGGGGTGGCCCACCTGGCGCTGATGGTGCGCCCGGGCCGCAAGGCGAACCAGGCGAACGCGGCCCGCAAGGCGAACCAGGTGCGCCCGGGCCGCCGGCAGTCAGCGACGTGCTGGCGGTGGAACTGCCATACGGCGGCGATGTTGCGCTGCTGGCTGGCGTGGCCACCGAAGTGCTGCGCCTGGATCTGCCCGCATCGCATGCGCTGGTGTCCGCGACTGTCGGCTTGACGAACACCAGCGATGCGGCGCGTGCTGTTGTCGCGTGGTTCGGCGTGGTCAATCCCACCGGTGGCCTGAACGTGGCAGGGCCGCGTGCTGCATCGGTGGGCCTGCCGGCGCAGGTCAGTGCATCGCTGACGCTGGGGCCAGTCGCCGCGGACATCGGCGGCACTGTCACCGTGCTGGTGATGGTGCAGGCTGACGGCGCCGGCGTGGTGGCCACCGCTGACGCAGTGCTGCAGCAGCAGCAGCGGGCTGGTGCGACTGGCATGGTGGCGCTGATCGCGTAGGCGGGGCGGCATCCCCCTGCCATCCCCCTGCCGGCGGCGCGCGTTTTTCGGGGGCGGGGTCGCGCGTGCGTTGGCCCCCCCGGGTGGGGGGGCCGCCTTTTTGCTGCGGCTGCGCCGCAGCAGCCCGAACGCATCTGCCGTTTCCTTTCGGAAACGGCAGACCAGGGCCGATCCGGCCGGATCGGCGCCGATAGCGTCGGATCGTGGCCAGACGCGGCAGGGTCGAATCCGGCCTGGAACGCGACCTGATGGAACGCCGCGATATCAAGGCCGCGGAACGCTCCGCGTTGCGGGCGCAGGCGCGCGCGGTCGACATCGCCGAAGGTGCGCACGATTCGGATGCGGTGACGAAAGCGAACGCGTGTTATCTGGATCTGCGCCAGGCGGCAGGATTGACCAGTGCCGGCACGCAGCCTGTCGATGCCGTCGACCAGCTACTGGCCGACATCATGCGGCCCGGCACCGGCGCTAGCGACCTGCCGAACACCTGACCGGCCGACGTACGGCGGCGCCGCCGCGCGGTTCTCCGCGGCGATGGGCCGGCCGTTCATGCCGTGGCAGGCGTTCGTGGCCGACGTGGCGTTGGAAGTGCTGCCCGATGGTCGCTTCGCGTACCAGCTGGTGATCATCACCGTGCCGCACCAGTCGGGCAAAACCACCACGTTCGCGGTGGTGATGGATCAGCGGGCGCTGATGGTGCTGCGCGCGCGCGTGTGGTTCACGCAACAGTCAGGCCAAGATGCCGTTGACTGGCTGTTGAATGAGCACTGGCCGCTGCTGGCGCCTTTCGGCAACGCGTGCAGTCTGCGCCGTGCTGCAGGCAGCCAGCACGTCCGGTGGCGCGCCAGCGGCGGCCTGGTGCGGCCGTTTCCACCGACGCCGGAAAGCCTGCACTCCAAGGTGTCGGATCTGGTGGTGGTGGATGAATGCTGGGCGTTCGACTACGTGAAAGGCCGCCAGCTGGACCAGGCGATCGTGCCGACGCAGGCCACGAAACCCAACGCGCAGGTTTGGAAGGTGTCCACCGCCGGCGACGCGACTAGCACCTGGTGGCTGGGCACCGTCGAAGCCGGCCGCGCCGCCGCCGCTGCGCACCGTAGCGAAGGCGTCGCGTATTTCGAGTGGGCGTGTCCGGACGGCATGGACCCCACCGACCCCGACGCCTGGCCGCGCTTCCACCCCGCTTACGGTCGCACGATTCACGCGCCGGCGATGACCGCGGCGCTGGAACTGTTAGGCCCGGACGAATTCGCACGCGCCTACGGCAACCGCTGGACATCGAACGCGGCGCGGGTGATCCCGCTGGACGCGTGGCGGCGCGTCATCGACGAAGCGGCGCCGCTACCTGTGGCCGGTGACGTGGCGTTGGCGTTCGACTGCGCACCGGATCGAAGCGAGGCCGCGATCTGCGCGGCGTGGCGCGACGCCGATGGCACTGCACGCATCGAAGTCGCGGACGTGCGTGATGGCGTGGCGTGGCTGCCGCAACGCTTCACCGACCTGTGCGCGACCTGGCGGCCGCGCGCGGCTGGCTATGACAAGGCCGGCCCGGCGCTGGATGTCGCGGACGTGCTGGAGCGCGCGGGCATGGAACTGACCGGCACCGAAGCCCGCGAATACGCGGCCGCGTGCGCGGGGCTGTTGGAAGCGATCGTGACCGATCCGCCGGCGGTGCGGATCCGACCCAACGAAGCGCTGGACGCGGCGGCGGCCGCGGCGGCGCAGCGGCGGCTGGGCGACGCGTGGGCGTGGGGCCGCCGCCAATCGGCGGTGTCCATCGCGGCGTTGACTGCCGGCACGGTGGCGTTATGGATCTATGACCACGCGCCGGCCGATATCGGCACGTTCCGCATCGGCTGACAGCGATCCGGGCGGTGGTAGGCGCGGCCCGGGCCAACGAATTGCGGGAGAACGCATCTGACAGCAGGCGTTTCCGGCCTTTCGGCCGTCCTCGAGCGGGGCATCGATCGGTGCGAGCTCGAGCGGGCCGGCCCGGCTAGTCACGCCGGAACTAGGGGCGCGGCGTATCGTTCGCGGCTGATGATGGTGCAGGCGGCGCCGGCGATGGGCCGCACCACGCTGGTGCGATCCGATGACGGCGGCTGGGGTCTGCCGCCACCGGCGATGATCGGCACGTTCGGCATTCCTGGCCCCTACGTGTATGACGCGCAGTCAGCGCGCCGCGTGCCGGCCGTTGGGCGTGCGGTGCAGCTGTACGCGGGCCTGGTGAAGCAGATGCCGCTGGACGCGTACCGCGGCTATTCGCTGCTGCCGCAGCCGCGGATCTGCGCGCGGCCCGACCCCGAAGAGGCCGGCAGCTGGTTTGTGCAGGTGTCGGTGGAGGACTACCTGCTGCAGGGCAACGCGATCAGTCTGGTGACCGCGCGCGGCGCGGATGGTTGGCCGTTGGCGGCGACGTGGCTGCCCGCATCGTGGGTGTATGTCATCTGGGATCCGATGACGCTGGAACGCGAACGCGCGGTCACGTACACGTACCTGGGCTACGAACTGCCGGCCGAAGACGTGGTGCACGTCAAGCGGGGCGCGGATCGGCTGTACCCGGTGCGCGGCGTCGGCGTGGTCGAGGAATACCTGAGCACGCTGGATCGCGTGGCGATGGAGGAGGAATACGAACGCGGTGCGCTCGCGGGTGGCGCGGTGCCTTCGGTGGCGGTGATCACCCCGCAGACGCAGATCACCAACGATGTCGCGGATGAAGCCAAGGAACGGTGGCTAGAAAAATTTCAGGGGCCGCAGCGTGAGCCGGTGATTTTGCCCAACGGCACGCAGGTGATCCCGCTGGCGTGGTCACCGACCGATACGCAGCTGACCGAAGCCCGCAAGCAGTCGCTGCTGGACGTGGCGAACATGTTCAACCTGGACGGCTACTGGCTGGGCGCGCCGGTGGCGGGCATGACGTACCGCACCGCGGCGCCGCAGTATCAGCAGGTGCTGCGCACGTCACTGGAACCAGTGCTGGCCGATTTTGAGGATGTCTGGGGGAACGCGTGGCTGCCGCGCGGCACGAACGTGAGATTCCGGCGCAGTCAGCTGCTGCGCGAAGACCTGGCCACGTCGGTCAATGCGGCGGTGGCCGCGTACGGCGCCGGTATCTGGACGCTGCCCGAAGCACGCGTGGAAACCGGCAAGGCACCGGATACTGCGGTGCCGGTGCCGAAAGATGCCGGCGTGCCGGCGTCCGCGCCCGAAGATCCGAACGCGGACCTGCCCGACGCCGGCGAAACAGGGGGTGGCGAAGTATGACGATCGCACCGGAAGCACGCACCTACGTGACGCACCTGCAGGTGCGGGACGTGCAGGCGGTGGGCCGGCCGTATCAGTGGCTGGAAGGCCGCGCCGTGCCGTATGACACGTTCGCCGATATCGGCTATTTCCTGGAGCAGCACGCGGCCGGCAGTTTCACGAAGAGCACGAAGGCCGGCACCGGCAAGGGCCTGCCGCTGCTGCTCTTCCACGACAATCGCAGTTTTCCGATCGGCAAGGCCGACAGCTGGCGCCATGACGATGGCGGCATGGACGGCGTGTGGAAGCTGAACGATTCGGCGCAGGCGCAGCAGGCCGCGCGCGCGGCTGATGATGGCGAACTGGTCGGCCTGTCGGTGGGTTTCCAGCCGATCCGCTCCGATTGGGAGTACGTCGAAGACTGGAACCCGGACCTGGGGCCGGAACATATGGACCGCTGCACGCGTATCGAGTCGCGGCTGATCGAAGTGTCCATGACCCCAACGCCGGCGTTCAGCGATGCCGGCGTGACGCTGGTGCGCACGGCGTTCAGCCTGGCGAACCGCGCTGCGATGCGCACGAAGCCGCCGCAGGTGCAAGCGTGGCGCGACTACCTGGAACAGGTACGATCCGGCCAGCTATAGACCGCGGCCAGGCCCGCACTGCGGCCGACCCCGCGACCGCGCAGCCGGCAGTCGATGCGTGCGCACCGCGAGGCCACCGATTCGTGCAGCTGGCGCCTGCACCTGATGGCGCCCGATTTCACGCACGAAAGGCATAGCCATGAATCCCGTTTTGGAGTCATTCCGCGCGCAGCGGCAACAGCAGGTCGAGAGCATCGACGCGATCCTGGGTCAGGTCGAGGGCCGAGACCTGACCGATGCGGAACGCGGCCTGTTGGAAGCGGCCCGTAATCGCATCACCACGCTGGACGAACAGATCGCGCCGCTGGCCGCGTTTGAGGATCTGCGCGAGCAGCACGGCGCGACTGTCAGCGCGCTGCCGCGGCCGGCGGAAGCCGCGCCGCGCATCGCGGGCATGCAAGAACGTGCGCCCGAGTACCGCAGCGCCGGCGCGTTCCTGGTCGACTACATCCGCGCGTACGGAATGATGGAACGCAACGGCGTGCGCGATGACCAGGCGCTGGCGCGTGTCACGCGTGCGGTGGCGAACCAGACGACGGCGAACACGCCAGGCATTCTGCCGGTGCCGATCGTGGGGGGCGTGGTCAGTCTGATCGACGCGAATCGGCCGCTGATCACCAGCCTGGGCGGCGCGAAGGCGTTAGGCGGCATTCCTGGCACCACGTTCAACCGGCCGAAGATCACCCAGCATTCGCAGGTGGGAAAGCAGACGGCAGAAAAGACGGAACTACCCAGCCGGAACATGGTGATTGGCAGCGTGCCGTTCACGAAAGAGACGCACGGCGGCACCGTCGACATCAGCCGCCAAGACATCGACTGGACCAGCCCCGCGGCGTGGGACATTCTGATCAGGGATCTGGCCGACCAGTACGCCATCGAAACCGAGACGGTGATCAGCGCCGATTTCGTGGCGAAGGCCACCGGCGTCGCGCCGCCGGCGTTACCGGCGGCGCCGGCGCTGACCGATTGGGTGCACGCGCTGTACGTCGCGGCGATGCACTCCTATCAGGCGGGCCAGCGCATGCCGGCCGCGATCTGGTGCAGCTTGGATGTCTGGGCCGCGCTGGGGTCACTGGTTGACGTGCAGCGCGTGGTGTTCCCGCAAAACACCACCGACGAGATGGGCGCGCCCGGCACCAGCACGCTGGCCGATTTCCGCGGTGACGTGCTGGGCCTGCCGCGCGTGGTGGTGCCGTTGGCGCCGGCGAAGACGTGCATCGTGGGGCCGCGCGATCTGTACGAAGCCTACGAAGAGGTGATCGGCCTGCTGTCGGTGGTCGAACCTTCGATCCTGGGCGTGACTGTCGCGTACGGCGGCTATCTGGCGTATGGCGCGCTCGCGGGTGGCGCGTACGTTCCGCTGAATCTGTCGGCCGTCACGTCACTGCCGACGATGGCCGAAGTGCAAGACGCCGAAGCCGAAGCCAGCACCGGCGGCGGCGGTGGTGGGGTCACCGGCGGCCGGACCAGGAAGTAAGGGAGAGCAAGCGGTGGCAGCCTGGCCGACACTGCCGGAGGTGCGCGCGTTTTTGCGCCTGCAGCCTGACGCTGCAGAGGACGCGATCATTGAACAGTGCCGGCTGGCTGCCATCGATTACGGCATCAGCCGTTTCGGAACTGATCCGACCACCGGCAATGACGTGTATCCGATCGATACCACCACGTTGCCCGACACCGCGCGCCAGGCGTGTCAGATGCACGCGGCGCGGCTGTATCGGCGGCGCGATTCGATCGACGGGACGATATGGGGCGGCGACGCGGGCGCGATCCGCGTGGGTCGCATCGATCCTGACATCGATGCCATGTACGCGCAGCATGCGCCGCTGGTGTTCGGCTGATGGGCTGGAACCGCGCTGATGTCGCGGCGGCGTTGGTGCCGATCCTGGCGCCGATCGACGCGCAAGCCACCGTGTTCGCGACACCGCCGGAAACGTTCAATCCGCCGGCGATCATCGTCGGCTATCCGCAGTCAGTGGACTATGACCTGGCCGCGTTCGGTGTCGATTTGGTGCAGCTGCCCGTCGCGGCGTGCGCCGGCGCCGCCGAAGTGGCCAAGGTGGACGCCTACCTGGCGCAGGCGCGCGAGCTGATCGCCGCGGATCTGACGTTGGGCGGCGTGGTGAAAGCGTGCAGGGCGCGCGCGCAGTCGAACTGGCGGCGCCTGAACGTGGCCGGCGCGGAGATTCTCGCGGCCGATCTGGTGCTGGAAATTCGACAGTAACGAAAGGGCAACGCATGACCATCACCGACAACCCACCGACACCGCCGCCGCGCAACGTGACCCCGATGGCCGGCGACCCTGGCGACATTCCCGAAACGGCAACCGATCCCGTCATCATGCTGGACGCCTACGTGGAAATAGGCGCCGCGAACCTGTCATGTCTGGGCGAGGAAGTGAGCATCGAACCGGAAAACAAGCCGATCGAATTCACCAGTTTCTGCGGGATCAAGGATTACCCGGGGCCGGTGAAGTGGCACCTCAAGGCGAAATTCGGTCAGAACTTTGAGCCGGGCGGCACTGACAAAACGCTGCAGGCGGCGCTGGACGCGTTCGCGGCGTCGGGCGCGGCGGTGGCGTTCAAGGTCAGGCCGTACAAGTCGCGGCCGATCAGCGCGACGAATCCGAGCATCGAAGGCGAAGCGATCCCGCAGCCCTATGCGATCTTCGGCGGCGCGGCCGGCAACGTCAGCGAAGTGGACATCGACTGGATCTTGACCGCGCCCCCCACGCGCAACATCACGCCTAGCGGGCCGTAGATGCCGGCGGCGCCGGTGGTCGGCATCGTCGGCATGGCCGCGCTGCGCCGCGACCTGGCGCGCATGTCCACCGACGTTTCCGGGCCGCTGTACCGCGAAATAAAGGCCGCGGGTAAGGCGGCGGTGGAACCGGTCGCGGCGCGTACGCGCAGCACCGTGCCGCACCAAAGCGGCACGTTGGCCGGCAGTGTCCGCACGTCGGGGACGCGCACCGGCGGCAGCGTGCGCATGGGATCCGCACGCGTCGCGTATGCGGGCTGGATCGATTTCGGCGGCACGAAACCTGACGGCGCGGAACGCCAATACATGGCGCAGGGCCGTTACCTGTTCCCAGCCGCGCAAGGGCTGGCCGAACCCGCGGCGGCCGCATACGCCAACGCCATCGGCGCGGTGATGAACGGCAGCGCCGTGTGGACGAACACCACCACCAACCCTGAGCAGGTGCATGACTGATGACCTACGAATACGACGAAGACGAAGTGCTGATCGAAGCGGATCGGCCGTTTCGCATGTCACCGGACGGCATGCGCGCGCTGCGCAAGGCCACCGGCATGCCGCTGACCGACATCCTGCAAGGCGACGACGAAGAACTGCGGATGCAGGCAGTGGCGTTCGGTGAACTGCACCGGCGTCTGGCCCGCATGGGCCACCTGCCCGACGCCGGCGAACTGTGGGAACGTGCGGGCCGCGCGGTGATCGTGCTGGCGGTACCGCAGGCGCCTGACCCTTTCGGCGGCGTCAACTCGACAACCTCGCAGCCTTCTGTCGCTTCTGGCGAATGATCCCTGACGAAGTGGAAGCGCTGGACGATGACGTGTATCAGGCGTTCGTGCGGTACATGCAGCGCGAGGCCTACGAACTGCAAAAAGCCGCGCGACGGCGGTAGCTGATGGCCGGCCCGTCCGTCGTTGTCCGCGTACTGGGCGACCTGCGCCAGCTGGGCGCGTCGATGGACGCGGCCGGCAGCAAAGCGGCGTCTGGTGCGGGCCGCGCGCGCGCCGCGTTCGGCGGCATGCTCTCGACGCTGAACCGCAGCGGCATCATGGGGCCATTCAGCGGCGCCCTGGACGGCATCCAAACCGCGATGGACACCGTGGCCGAACACGGCAAGGCCATCGGGCCGGTGATGTTGGGCGTGGGTGGGGCCATCACCGGCATCGGCGCCACGCTGTCCGCGTTCGGATCCAAAGAACAGGCCAGCCACCAGCAGCTGCAGGCCGCGATTCAGGCCACGGGCCACGATTACGACGAATACGGAAAACAGATCGAGGCCGCGATCAAGCATCAAGAGAAATTCGGTCACACCGCCGGCGAAACGCAAGACGCGCTGCGGATCCTCACCCAGGCCACCCACGACCCCCAAAAGGCGCTGGCGCTGTTGGGCACCACCAGCGACCTGGCCGCGGCGAAGCACGAAGGCCTGGCCGAAGCCGCAACCGGGCTGGGCCGCGTCTACAACGGCAATACCAAGATCTTGAAGGAATTCGGCATCCAGGCCGGCACCAAGTCAACCGTCGCGGTGAAGCAACTGGCGACCGCGACCACGCAGGCCGAGCGTGCGCACACCAGCTATGCCAGCGCGGTGCAGCACCTGCAAGACGTGCAGGCGCAGCTGGCCGGCAAGTCGCACCTGACGGTGACCGAGCAGCAGCGGCTGCGCGACGCATTGCAGCGCGTCGCCACCGCCGGTGACGCGTCACGCGCCGCGGACGCGAAGCTGGTCACCGCCAAGGATGGCGTGAAAAAGGCGGCCGGCGGCGCGCAGGCCAACATCGACAAATTGGCGCAAGTGCTCAAAGGCCAGGCATCCGCGAGCGCGGACACGTTCGCGGGCCGCCTCAACGCGATCAAGGCCCGCGTGGAAGACGCCGTATCGGCGTTCGGCCAGAAATTCGGGCCGGCGTTGCAGACAGCCGGCATTGCGATCATGTCGCTCGGATCGATGATGACCCTCTTCGGCATCGAAAGCTGGGCGGCGCTGCTGCCCATCTTGGCGATCATCGCCGCGATCGCGGCGCTGGTGGTGGTGGGGTACGTCATCTATCGGAACTGGAACACCATTTGGGGCGGCATCCAAGCGATCGTCGGCGCCGTGTGGGACTGGATCAAAACGCACTGGCCGCTACTGGTCGGCATCTTGCTGGGGCCGGTGGGCATCGCCGCCGCGCTGATCATCACGCACTTCCAGCAGGTACGAAACGCGATCGCGGCGGTGATCAGCTGGCTGACCGGCGCGTGGAACGCAGTCTGGGCGTTCCTGTCGCGCATCGCCAGCCTGATCGCGGGCGCGTTCGTCGCGGCCGCGAACGCGGTGCGGGCCGCGTGGGACGCGGTAATGAATTTCTTCGCAGGGATCCCGGGCCGCATCGTCAGCATCTTTGCCGCCGCGGGCCGGTGGCTGGTCGGATCAGGTCAGGCGCTGGTGAACGGATTCCTTTCGGGCATCACGTCGGCGTGGGGCGCGGTGGCGGGCTGGCTGGGCGGCATCGGCGGCCGCGCCGCGCAGGCGCTGGTCGGCGCCGGGAATGCGCTGTACGCGTCGGGCCGCGCGATCGTGCAGGGTCTGATCAATGGCTTCGGTGCGATGGCGGGCGCGATCCGCGACGCGCTGGTGGGCCTGCTGCCCGGACCCTTGAAGAAATTCGCGGGGCTGTTGGGCCTGGCGTCACCGTCGAAACTGTTCGCGGGTTACGGACGCGACACCATCGCGGGATTCGTGCTGGGCATCCACCAGCAGGCGCCGGCGTTGGCCCGCGAGCTTGACAGCATCGGCGGGCTGGTCGGCACCCAGACCTGGCAGACGCCAGGCGCCGGCGTGCCGTCACTGGCGCCGGCCGCGATGGCCGGCACCGTCGCCGCGACCACGAACGCGGCCGCGGCCGCGGCCGGTGGGCCGGCGGTACATATCGAACACGCGACGTTCGCGGATCCGATCGATATCGACAGCCTGATGGC